>Ga0208612_1001408_pt1 | contig 9986 bp, 7 predicted proteins | sample AntDryMetagUQ889_FD_188089 | JGI IMG/M metagenome (GOLD analysis project Ga0208612, IMG submission 188089) | Polar desert microbial communities from Antarctic Dry Valleys - UQ889 (SPAdes) | ecosystem: Environmental > Terrestrial > Soil > Desert | place: Antarctic Dry Valleys | collected 2008-12-31 | reverse complement strand
CCCGCCGCAACCGGAGGGCGGATACGGCGTCGAAGCCGGCGGCGAGACGAGCGCGCTCGACGTGCTCGCCGACCCGCTCTCACGGCCGCGCTACGGCTTCGTCTCGCACTACGAGCCTGGGCGCGACACCGCCGGTGTTGCCAATCAGATCCGACGGCTCCACCTCAACGCCGTCCAGTTCTACGACTGGATATACCGGCACGGTCAGCTTCTGCCGCCGCAGGACGAGTTCGACGACGCCCTGGGGCGGCCGATCTCGCTCGCGACGGTACGGGAACTCGCCGAGGCGGTGCAGCGTGCGGGCTCGCTGCCCCTCGCCTACGCCGCCGTCTACGCGGTCGGCAAGCAAGAACGCGCACGCTGGAGCGACATCGCGCTCACCCACTCCGACGGCACGCCCTGGACGCTCGGAGACGACTTCCTCTGGATCATCGACCCAACCGACGAGGACTGGCTGCGCTTCTTCGTAGGCGAGCTGCGCGCCGCCGCCGACAACGTCGGCTTCGCAGGGTTCCACCTCGACCAGTACGGCGCGCCGAAACGGGCGCTACGGCCGGACGGAACCGTTGTCGACCTCGCACGGGGATTCCCGCTTCTGATCGACCGTATCGCCGCGGAGCTTCCGGACACCCGGCTGATTTTCAACAACGTCAACGACTTCCCAACCGAGGCGACCGCGAACGCCGACCAGGACGCGATCTACATCGAGGTCTGGCCGCCGCACGACGAGCTGGGACACCTCGCAGGACTCGCGGCGAAAGCGCGGCTGCTCGCCCCCGACAAGCCCGTCATTCTCGCTGCGTACCTCTCCTAGTTCGCACACCACGAGGGCGCGGCGAGCGCGGCCGAGCGACTGCTCCTGGCCACTGTCTTCTCACACGGCGCAAGCGTTCTCCTGCACGGCGAGGAGCGCGCCGTGCTCACCGACCCCTATTACGTCCGCCACGCCGACGTGCAGGACGCAACCCGCGAGGTGTCGCGCCGCTACTACGACTTCGCGGTCCGCTACGGCGACCTCCTCTTCGATCCGACCGCCGTAGACGCGACCCGAACCCACATCGCCCCGGAGACGCAGGAGGTGACGGTCGCCGCGCCGGTGCCCGTCGGCACCGACTGCGTTGCAGGGGCGCTCTGGGCTCGCGTCATCCGCGGCGCACACGGCCTGCTCGTCAGTCTCGTCGACCTGTCAAGTCAGAGCGACGTGCTCTGGAAGACGCCGAAGCGTCCGCCCCGGCCGCTCGCCGACGTCCGCCTCCGAATCCAGCAAACTGCGCCGACATCGATCCGCTTCGCCTCGCCCGAATCGTCCCCGTCGCTGCAGCGGCTCGAACCCGAGCCTAACGGGCGCCACGACGTCGTGACGCTGCCGCCCTTCTCGACCTGGGGGCTGGTCTGGGTCAGCGACGAGGAGGTCGTGTGATGGCCGGCGTCGCGTTCCACGAGGTCACGAAGCGCTTCGGCGGCGACGTCGTCGCTGTCGACAGCCTCACGCTCGACGTCGAAGACGGCGAGTTCGTCATCTTCGTTGGGCCCTCGGGCTGCGGGAAGACGACGGCGCAGCTTCGTGGCGACGGCCAAGGTGCAGTCCGAGCGAGCGGCGGAGCGCGCTGCCGCCGGCGCGCGGGTAGAGGTGCTGCTTGCGCCAACGCTCGGCGATCGTCTGCGTCGCCGCGACCCCGACGTAGAGCGGCCGCTCCTGATCAGGTCGATAGACGACGTAGACGCCCGGCGAGTCGGGGAAGGAGGCGATGCGGACGAGTTTGCGCACGCCGTCATCTTCCCGGATCGTCTAGAGCGGTGGCCGCGGACCGGAACGCTTCATTCCTTGGGACGCACGCGAGCCATATCGCTCCTTTCTCACCCTGTCGTGGAGGCGGCTGCCACGCCCATAGGGCACCGGCCATGGCATGACCTCGCGCCACTATCAGGGCTCGACTTGGTAGCGGCGGCGGAGGAGTTCGAGTCGCGGCGGCAACCAGTCCGGCGACTCGGCCAGCGTCGAGCTGTCTGCGGGAAGAGCGGGTGCTCAAGGCAGTGACCGCGATGCGCCTCAGCCACGGTCGCCGCCGCCGGGTGGGTTCGGACACTACGTCGCTGAGCAGTCGAGAGGCACCGTTGGCGGCTTCGATGTTTTCTGCGCTTTCGTCGTGGACACGAAGAAGATCGACTGCGCCGCCACTAGGTCGCGCGCGAATTGCTCAGCCATGTGCGCCCTGCCGATCTCGACACTAACGCCCGCAGTTGGCTTGTCTGCAGGCAGGGGCGCGACCAGCCGCGCGCTGTAGCGCGCGCTAACGGAAGTCGGCGGACCCTTTCCCGCGGCGGCCGCGATCATCTTCACCATGATGATCGTTACGCAGCTGTCTTGGCCCAAGTCTCTGGCTGCCGGTTGTACCTTCGCGGCCGGGATGACGAAGCCGCGTGCGAACCCGGCCGGCGTCTTCTTCTTGCCTTGCTCTTGCTCGTGCAGGCGGGACAGTATGTCGTCCGTTGCCGCCGCTCCGGCGACCATGACAAGAGCGGCGATCGCGGCGGCCGTGATCTCGACGATGTACACGCGGCGCGTCAGTACCACTAGTGCGATGGCGATCGCTACCAATGCCCAGCGGGTCCAGGTCGTTGCATCGACCTTGTCGCGGCCCTCGGCAGCGCCGCCGTAGAGTGACTGGATCAGGCCAGCGAAGTGCAGGTGCGGCAGATAGATCGCGAGGAGAAGCGCCAGCAGGGCGATCGCCGATAGCGCGACGCGATGGTTCGTCGAGCGATTGACGGTCGCCGACCACGCCCTCGCACCTTCAGTGATGATCACGATTGCGACGACGATCAGCGCGATTCGCAGTTCCGACGATCGCGTATACGCCGCGAGCAGTACAACCGCGAGCGCGACGACGAGAAAAAGAGCGCCGCGACGTTGGCTCATCTCAGAGTGAGTCCGAGCAGCAGATTCAACGCCGGTCCAGGGTTCGCTGCCATCAGTGAAGCGCGTTCGCGGCGATCTGGCGGTTGCGGCTCGCTCGCGCCCGCGCCTCCCCCTTAGCCTTCGCCTCGCTGCGCGCGAACGCGTCGCGAGCGCTCGTCCAGTCACTGCGCCAGGCGAGCGCCTTACCAAGGTTGTTCTCCTGGTCGGCCGTCCGGCCGTTCTCGTCGATATGGCGCAAATGGACATAGACGGCCGCGGCTGTGTCGGCCGACTTCAACAACTCCGCCGAGTCGCAGTCACCGGGCTGATCATCGGGACAAGGAACCATGACTCCTGGCGCGGCGTCAAGCCATGCTGGATCCGTCAGCGGGCTGATGATGGGGCCGCCGAGGGCTTTCTGGCGCAGCTTACGGACGAGCCACTTCATCCTGGCCTCCTAGAACTCGATGCTGAGCTTGACTGGGGCGTTGATCTCTAATGCTGCGAGGTTCCAGTAGTGCCCTCCGTCACGCTCCCCCGTCGGCGGCCACGGCGTCGCGTCAGCGGCGCTTGGGACGCGCCTGAGCGCCGGCTTGGCCGGGGTCGCGGCAACGTAGACAAACAGCTCGCGCTGAGCTGGCATCTCTGCCGCCACCTCGATCTCAACCTCGAGCTCATACTTGGCCGTTTCGTCTGGCCGGTTAGCCTCTATAGCCTTGACGGTCAAACCGGGCGACATCCGCACTTCCCATACCGGCATGGTGAAGCTGAGCCATAACGACCTGCCGTACTCGAGGTTCGACAGCTGCCAGATGAGCGCGTCGTGGGTTTGCCGCTGCTGGCCCTCGACGGTGGCGACCGCGACGGCCGCGGCCTCCGGCAAAACCGTTGCTGTTGGGGCCACCCCAATACGCGGGATGCGCGAATCGGTGAGCGTGAGGAGCCCGTTGTCGGGCCACCCCGTCCGCGCCACCATGAGCACGTAGTCGACGTTGCTGGCGGCCACGGCGCCGCGCGCCGTGTGGGGCGCAGGAACAGAGACGTCGTACGCACGGTGCTCTACCACCGCAAGGTTCCGCGAAGGGACGACCTTTGGTGTCGCCTTTTCGGCTGGCTCCCCCTCGTAGACTGCGTCGGAGCCTTTGGTGTGGCCCCACAGAAAGAGCCGCGACGCGTTCGACCACAGTTCGCGCTCGCCGCCGGGAGTCCGCTCCTTACGCAGCTTGAGCTTGCTGTGGAGCTCGTTGCGGTAAACGTCGAAGACGACCTCCATAGCGTCTCCCCAGCCCCGCGCTTTCGTGACCGCAGCGCGATAGACGACATAGCCAGCCGGCAGAGCGAGCGCTGACAGCAGCGCCGCCGACCAGTCGCCGCGGGCCGAGTGCAGCACGAGGCCCTCGACGGCGAACACAGCAAGAACGAAGGCGAGGTTGGCGAGCGTGTCGAGGGAGGACTTCGCGTCATCGACGGCGGCCTTCGCTCCGGCATCCTTCGGCGTGACAGCCTGCATCTGGGGCCACAGCGCTACCGGGTCGATGCCGTAACGATCGCGGATCAACATTTGGCTCGCTCGAAGCGCGTTGCCGAGCGCGGTCGGGGCGATGTCCGCCACCTGCTCGTCCGTTAGGGCCGGCTCGCCTGGATCCGACAGAACACGTAGATCGCGCACCGGGTAGGCCGCGCGCAGCTCCCACCGATCGCCGAGGTCTTCCAGATAGCCTTTCTCCGTCCTCTCAGCCGCCGCCGGGCTAGCGGCCGCCGGTACCAGCCGCTGCTGGAGGGCCTTGACACGGCTTCGCGCTGCCTGCTGAAACGTGCGGTACAGCCATGTGCGGTTCCAGCTTTCTCCCGCCAACAGGTTGATGACATTGCTGCTGACGCTAAGGAGGACGTAGCCGAGGAAGAGGATGAGCGCGCCGACGACGACTGCCTGCCACGTCGTGTCGAGGTCGCTGAAGGACTCGGCGAAGCCGACGTCGTCATCCTTCAGCGCCGGGTAGACGAAGGCCAGGTTGAGGAGCACGAACAGCGTCGCCGGCACGAGCCCGGCCGGCTGAACCAGCTTCGTCAGGCTCTCGTCGACCTTGCCCTTAAGGAACTCAGCGAGCGCGGTCATCTGTCATGGCGTGGACTGTACGAGGGACGAGTGGCGTTTGCAACAGTCCCGTGGCCCCAAAGCCGGGGTGCGACCTGCGTCGAACCAGCGCCTGCCGCACGGCAGCTCGCATGCTGAAAAGCTGCGGCCGAGCCCGAGTCTCCACCGGCAAGGCGGACGACCTGAACCCGGAGGCGCCGGAGTGGTGGTCGCAGCTTTGGCCGGCCGCGCACCTGATCGAGCAGGTCGAGGGCGAGGCCGAGATCGTTGCGCAGGTCGCGCCACTCCTCCGAGCCTTGAAGCGTGAGCCGCCCCCGGCGCTGCAATTCGCGCGTGAGCAAACCGAGGTCGAGATCGACAGCCTCCGCTACGACCCAGCCGAGGCTCACTTCCTCGTCCGCTACTGCCACGAGCGCGGCTACCTGACCTTCAACGAGTTCTTCGAGACCGGCGGCGTGCTGTTGGTCGAGCCGCGGGTGACAGCGGTCGCCAACCGCGTGCTCGTGGCGACCAAGCTCCAGCCCGACCCGCGGCTGGTCCAGTGGCTCGCCGACAGCAACGAGCGCTTCTCGCGCGTCAGCGCCGAGCACACGACGTCGGAGGAGCCGCAGGCCTTCCCACACGGTTTCTGGGAGTTCGCCTATTCGCTCGGCGGCGACCTGCCTGAGCCGACTCTCAAGGACCTGCGTGAGACGCTGATGCGGGCGCGTCCAGGCACGAGCGGCTGGCCCATGTGGCTGGACATCCCGGAAGCGGCGCCCTATCCGATCGACGGCACGATCGAGTGCTGGCTCGGCATCGGCGTCAGCCTGCACTCCCGGATGCCGAGTAACAGCGACTACTGGCGCGCCTCACCCTCCGGGCTGTTCTACATCGTCCGCGGCTACGAGGACGACGACGAGCGGGACGGACGCTCGCCCGGCCAGACGCTCGACATCGTGTTGCCGGTCGTGCACGTCGCCGAGGGGCTGCTCCACGCCCACCGCATGGCTCAGCTGTTCGGCACGCTCGAGGCGACGGTCACTTTCGCGGCCCGTTTCGGCGGTCTGACCGGTCGGCGCCTGAGCACCTGGGCGACGCCGCGGCGCATCCCACCGAGCAGCTCGCACACCTCACGCCAGTACGACGTGACGGCGACGGTGACGACGAAGGCGCGCGACATTCCCCTCCGACTGGTCGAGCTGGTGCGCACCCTGACCGCGCCACTTTATGAGGTGTTCGACTTCTTCACCGCGCCGGCGTCGCTGTACGAGGAGGAGGTCGGCCAAGTGCTCGTGCGCTACCGCAGCACGATCTAGCGGGTCGCGCCCGAGCCGGCGGCCTGAATCGCAACATCTCCGCACACACCTCGAGACGCTCGCAGCCGCCCTCCGGCTGCGCGGCTAACCGGCGCGGCAGGCGATCTGGTCGGCATAGGACATAGCCAAGAAGCGCCGCAGCGTCGCCGCGACCTCGGTCCTACGCAGGCCAGCCGTGTCGCGGTTGCCGCCGGTAGAGCTGTCGCTGTTCACGGGCCAAGAAAGCCAGGACCTCGCTGATCCTCGCCCGCGCCCGCTCGAAGCTACGGCTGCGATCAGCTGCACTCTTCCTGGCCTCGGCGCCGCTCAGTCCTCGCCGGCGAGGACGCTTCGGCGCAGCCGCGGTGTACCTGCGGGCGCGTCGCGCGCGGTCATTGACGCCTCGTTCTTGGCGATGAATTTGCGCAGGTGGTGGTCGAGGTGATCGCGGTACTCGGCGCGCTTGCGAATGAGGTCGTCGTCCGGAGCGTCCGAGCCCGTAGGAGCGGACACGTCGTCACCGGGCTCGATGACCAGCTCCATCAGCCGGAGGAACCGGTTCGTCGCCGCGTCGCTCAGCTCGATCGCCAGCTGGTGGGCGTAGTCGTCGAGATAGAGCGGGCTGAAGCGCCCGTCGGCTTTGAGCGCGGCGATCTGCGCGCGGAGCTCGACCTCGGCGCTCGCCTCGGCCGCGGCCAGCGCTTCCTCGGCGTCGCGGTAGAAGTGGGCGATCGTCTCGTGGAGGACGGATCTACGGTCGTCGCTTGCACTGCTCACGAGGGCTTCTCGCGTCCTTACCTACTCGGCCTCGGAACCGGTCGTTTCATCTTCTTGGGACGCACTCCAGGCATGTGGCTCCTCTCTCGGCCGCGGACTGCGGCGCGGAGAAGATGAGTATCCGCCGCGGCACGGCTCATGGCCGCCGCGCCACGTCCGCCCGCGGATGAGACAGCTACAGGCCCGTCGGACGCGTCGTGGCATGCGTGCTCCCGGCGGTCGTGGCCAAGCCTCCTTGTCTCGGCGTCTTGATCGCCGCTCACACCATCGGCCCTGCGCGCCGATGAAGAGGCGTGTCAGCAGAGCCGACAAGCCGCGAGCTCGAGCTCGTTCTACAGCGCTTTTTCGCACTGACCCCGCCAGACCAGCTGACCGCTTACCGCACGGTGCGCGACTACCTCGCTGGGCGTGTGCGCCAGACGAAGCGCGACCACGTCATCGCTGAGAAGGAGGCAGCTCTTCGGGCGATAGCCGCCGTCGCGGCGCATCTGAACCTGGCGGCTGGAGAGGCGCCGACACCGGCGCACTTCGACGCCGCGGCGCGTTCGCTCGAGCTTGGCTGGGACCGCAACCGGGTGCGCCGCGCCTGGGGCCGCTGGCGCTTCGCCAAGGCCGCCTTCCTCGGCCAGCGCCTACCCGAGTCGACAAAGCAGCGCGACGAGCGCCGGAAGATCGGCGGCCGCTGGCACACGCGCGAGGGTCACCTCACGGGCATTCAGCTTTGGCTCGCTACCGACCCCGGTGCCACATCGTCTCAGGCCTACCGCGCTTGGGCACGTGAATACAACGAGACCCTTCCGCCTGACGCGCTCCCGGTCATTGTGGCGCCGGGAGCGGTTGCGGCCGCGCTGAAGATGGGTTGGCCCGACGTGATCCGACTCGCGCGCGGCGAGATCACGCAAGCGCAAGCGCGGCCGCCAAAAAAGCGAAGGAGCGAATCGTTCTGCCGGGGTCCACACCAGCTGGTCTCGCTCGAGGATGTGGAAGGCATCGTCGGCCTGTCCAGGAGTCCAACGAGGGACGAAACTAACCGCCAGGCCTTCCCGGCGCCTGTCGTCGTCGTGCCGGGGGTGGTACGCCTGTGGCTGCGCGAACACGTCGAGGCGTACAAGGCCGGGCGTCGCTGGTCGCCGGACGAGAACGTCCAGCAGCTCGACTCGCTTCGCGACGTCTATATGACGCTCAGCGAGGTGAAGGAGATGACTGGCCTTACTCGCGGTCAGATCGGCACTGGCTCACACGACCTGCCCGAACCGGCTGTCCGTGCGGGGTTCAAGTTGCTCTGGTTACGGTCGGAGGTGGAAGCGTCGCCGTTGGTGAAACAAGGTCGCGCCGGCCTCTGACGGGCAATCCCGCTTGGCTACAGGGCTGACGAGCGAGCCGGTCAGTTAGCCCGTTTGCCGGCTTCCCTGCTTGAGTGGGGAAAGTGCCTGCTAATCGAGCCGCGCGTGCAGTTAAGCGGGGCTCGAACGGCGTGACACTCGCGACATTGTGCAGTTAAGAGAGGGCGGCCTCTGGGAGCCGCCTGGTTAAGCCAAATCTATGCGAAAAACCGCCCTGCTGGCCCGGATCCGGGCGGTGCTGCGCCGCACGGTGCCGCCCTCGACCGAGCGCCATGAGGCCGGCGACCTGGTCGTCGACCGCGCGACGAGGAGCGTCGAGATCCGTGGGGAGCCTGTCCATCTGGCGGGCAAGGAGTTCGAGCTGCTCTGGCGGCTGGCAGGGGAGCCGTGTCGGGTCTTCACGAAGGAGGAGCTGCTCCGGGACGTGTGGGGGTTCCGCTCGATCTGCCGCACCCGAACGCTGGACTCCCATGTCTGCCGCCTCCGCCGCAAGCTCGCGCTCGGGTCGGACGACCGGTTTGTCGTCAACGTCTGGGGAGTGGGCTACAAGTTGCTTGGCTAGGTCGTCCGCCCGCCACCGCAGATTCCCGGGAAGGAACTCGATGGCGACGGATGGAGCTCCGGAACTCGCTGTGTTCGCCCCGACTGGACCGGTCTCGCGGACCACAACTTGATCCCGGCCGAGCCCGTTTCGGATCAGCCAGTGCCCGGTGTCCGGGTAGCAAACATTGGCTGGCAGACCCGTCGTCGATAAATACAGCGCGCGCACGACCGACTCGCCGCGATTGAGCAGTCGGTGAGCACCGGCTGGGCCTTCCGGGAGGCACACGAGATCGCCGGCCTCGAGCTGATCCTCACCTTGCGGGTGGCGCAGGGTGGGCGTTCCGGCCAGGACCAGCAACCACTCCTCCCGCCCGTATACGTAGTGGTAGGGCTCAGATCCCTCTCCGGGATCCAAGTCCACCACCGTCCCGTCGAGCCGGTCGGCGCCCAGAAGCGGGCCGAGCTTCGCCGCGCGATACCGGAATCCCGTCGGCGCGTGCGGGTCAGCCGCCTCCTCACGGAGGGCCAGCGCGTTCACGGCTGGCTGCGGCGGCGACCTCTTGGGCTCGCGCACGACCTCGACTGACTCCGACGGTCCCGCCGTTCCCTCGCCGTGCCAGTAGCTGACGGCGCTATTTCGCAGGAGGATGCCTTCCGGGCCGCTGACCTTGTCCGAGTCGGGGTAGACGCTCATGTATGGCTCGACGTCGTGACCGGTGGCGAAGATCACAAGCCGACCCGGTCCTTTCAGGGTGTGGGCTCCGAGCTGGCCGGACGGGAAGCAGACGAGGTCACCTGGCGTCAGGATCCGCTCCCCCGCGGGTTCGCGAAGCACCGGTGCGCCCGCGATCACGTAGAGCCACTCCTCGATCCCGTGGTGGTAGTGGTATGGCCAGATCGGCAAGCCCGCCTCGGCTTGATAGACGCTCGCGCCGATCCGTTGAGCCCCCAGCCGGAGACCCACCGAGGTTGCGACGTGACGGAAGCCGGCTTCGTCGAGAGGCTCGTCCAACTCGACGCTGAGGATGTTCACCTTCTTGACGCTCACGCGT
>Ga0208612_1001407_pt1 | contig 9986 bp, 10 predicted proteins | sample AntDryMetagUQ889_FD_188089 | JGI IMG/M metagenome (GOLD analysis project Ga0208612, IMG submission 188089) | Polar desert microbial communities from Antarctic Dry Valleys - UQ889 (SPAdes) | ecosystem: Environmental > Terrestrial > Soil > Desert | place: Antarctic Dry Valleys | collected 2008-12-31 | reverse complement strand
TCACGCGGAGCGGCACGGGCCTCAACTCATCAGTGGCGTCCGAAACCGCCGCGTACGCCGAGTGGCGCTGTGAGAAAGGCCCACTCGAGCAGAACCAGCAGCCGTCGTGTGATCATCACAACGTCGCTGGACGACGCGGCTCGCGAACCGATAGACCTGCGCCATGACCGTCCTGTCACCGGCGGCAGCGAGCGCTGCTCCGCCAGCGCGGCGATCAGGGCTCGGGCTTGGGCCTGCGATTTTCCCTCGAGGGGTAGCTCAGGTCGATCGCCTTCATCTCGGCTGTCGTCTCGGCTACTTCATTAGACGGATCGGCGTCCCGGTGCGAATTGGTGGTCTGCGCCGTGGATTCAGCAACCTCCTGCGAGACCGCGTCGTCTTTTCTCGCCGTCACTCATCCTCGTAGCGCCGCTCTAGCTCAGGGTCGAGCCCCTTACCCTCGATATGGACGTGGGCTGTGGTCTCCGCAACCTCCTGGGACACGGAGTCCGAGTCTTGCTGCGCGTCCTCGGGGGCTGGCTCGAACGGCTTGGCTTCCACAGCTCTCCTAGTCGAGGTTTCCTACGCCCAGTGTAACGACGGCCACCAGGGCAGCTGCGAGCCCGACGGCAAAGATCACGACGCCGATGGTCAGGCGATTGGCTTTCAGCTCGGCTCCCCGCTGAGCCCATGATGTGCAGTCCCGCAGGGCCCTGAGCGTTCGCATCTGCAGCGCCCATGGTTGAGCGCGCAGGAGACGCTCGTCCTCAAGGTACGCGGTGAGTTCAGCGGCGTCGATCGCGATGAACGCTGCGGTCGCAGGGCGAAGAAAACGAGCCAGAGGATCGCGCCGGTGAGCGCTCCGACGGAAGCAAAGTACGCGCTGGCGAAAAGTGGTTCACCTACGGCCCCGATGTTTCGGTCGAACGCATCCGGGGCGATCGAGCCGAGCACCGCCAGAATCACGCCCGAGAAACCGCTGAGTTGGCCAGCCTTCGCGTCGAGCGCTTGGAGCCGGTCGTTCTCCGCCTTCAGCAGCTCGCGGCCGTTATCTGTCGCCCATGCGACGCTCTCGCGGTTGATCTGGCTGTAGTCCACCCAGCCTCAGCATGACCTTCCGGGCCGACGTCTAGAGGCGCCTGACGCGCCCTCGGTGGAAGCGGCCTTCGATCACGAGATCCGGGCTGCGGCGACGCAGGACGTCACAGGGGCCGTGCCCCACGCAAGGGCCCACCCTGGTCGAGGTCGAGGTAGCTGCGAACTTGCTCGTGATCAGGGTCGAGATCGACGTCTCCCGTCCTGCGGAGTCGCCGGTGACCGGGACAATCGGCCTTGATCAGGCGCATCGGCCGAAGCTAGCAACCGATTCGGCGGCTACAGCCCGCGGCTGCTACGGCCACGGGAAGCAATCGCGCGGGCGCCTATGCCGTATGACTATCGGATCCGGCGCGGAGCCATCACGCGCCGCCGACGAGGCAGACGACTGCTTCGGCCACCATCCGGTCGCCGGCGTTGGCAGCGCCACGCCGACTCGCGGCCGAGTCCGGTCGAAGCGGGTCTCAGGGCTCGCCGGCGCTACCCGGTCTTGAAGGAGCCGGAGGAGAGCGTCTGGTTGCCGCTGCGCTCGATCGCCAGCACCTCCCAGTTGTAGGCGGTGCCGGGCTCGAGGAAACCGTCCGGCACGTCGATGCGGGTCACCGAGCGGGGCAGGTACATGCTGAGCCCGAACTTCCCGATCATGTGGCGGTGCGGCTCGACGTCCTTCTCGATGATCAGCTGGTAGGCGATGATCCTCACGGGCTTGCCGGTGATCGTCCTCGACACGGGGTCCCAGTCGGCGACGACGCCCCGAGTCGGCACGGTCGCGCCCTCCGCGGGCGAGACGAGCCGCGGGCCCCTGGGGATGTCGTGCGTGAGCCAAGCCCTCCCCGCCGTCCGGCCGACGCGCTTACCGTTCTCCTGGGCCGTCCCGGCGATCCGATATCTCCCCTCCGGCAGCTTCCGCAGCATCTTCCTGATCGAGGTGTCCTTGTTCTCGGGCTCGACGGTCTCGAAGAACAGCTCGGTCAGACCCAGTCGGCCGAGCGCGCCGCGCCCGCTGAAGCTCAGCACCTTGCCACGGGGCCCGCGCACGTCGAGGCGCCGCCAGCCCTCGCTGTCGACGGCGCCCTGGAAGCCGGTGTCCCGGTCGGTCGCGTTGTGCTCGATGTTGAGCTTGGCTTCCTTGAGCGGCACGCGGGCCTTCGAGTCGATAGCGGGGCGCGCCGGGGCCTCCTCGACCGAGCGGGCGCCGGCGTAGCCCGATGCCGCCGCGAGCAGGGCTAGGGATGTGGTTCCAAGGAGCTTCATCGGTTCCTCCGGTTCGGGAGTCTCTGGCGCGGCCACGCTAGGGCGCGGCGATGAGACCGCGATGAGACCCCGGCGGCCGAGCTGCGGAAAGCCCCGGCCGAGCGGGATTCGCGCCTCGCCGGCTGGAGACCAATCCGAACGCCAGAAGGATGGCGTTGTGAGTCACCGACCCGTGGAGCGGCCGCCGTCGGGTCAGGGCGTGACTGCGCATCCGCTCCGGCCGCGATCCGATCGCCAGGCTGCGACTCGTCCGTGGCCATAGCCGTCGCGCGGGACCAGCACTCGACTCCCCTACGTTGAGGTCCATCCTGTGCGCCCAATCCGAGGTCTGATTGTGGGGGCCTGCCTGGCTTCGCTAGAGCTTGGACCAGCGGATCGGGTTGACCTTGAGCTCGTCGGCGAGTTCTCGAAGCTCGCCGGAAGTACCCGTCCATCTCCCGTACAAGTTGTCCCGCTCGGGGGCATCTTTCTCCTGTGCCGCGAACGCGGCGTACGCTCGCCAGCGAGGCTCGGCGGACTGGAGGAAGGTTTCGATCACCGAGACGTCGTTTGGGTTGCTGTGTCGGCCCCATGCAACAAGTGCTTTCGCACGAACAAGTAGATGGTCGTCGCCGAGCGCGAGCGCGTCGAGCCGACGTGCGAGTGACCCGTCGTCACCCCGCGGAAGAGAGAGCGCTCTGTGGCAGGCAATCAACCGCTCGAACTCGCGGCTGAATCGTTCCGGCGCAAGGACCGCCTCGAACACAGCACGCGCCCGCTCCGGCTCGGGCTCGGCGGCTACCTCGACGACGTAGCGGAGCGCTCTACCGGCGAGATCCGGAGCTCGGCGCAGCACGTCCGGGACTGCATCCACGGCGATGCTGTTGCCGAGGGCTTCGAGCTTGCCATAGATCAAGCCCATGTCGGCGTAGAACGAAGTGGGTAGCGCTTCCGCTTCTACTGCCTCGGTGAGCTCCTGATATCGCAGGACGGTCGCATCCTCGTCGAGTTCCTCCGGATCTGGAACCCACGTCGCTTCGCCATATTCCGTGTCAACGACGACGGTCAAGTCTTCGGCGAGCGCTTCTCGGGCCCTCTCGAAGCGCGCTACGGCAGGTTCCAGTCGCGCGACAGCTGTAAGGGGGCCGATCCCAGGTGTCCATTCCACTGCGCGCCCAGGTTCGTACGCGCCGCCAGGCCAGCGGAAGGTTCAGCCTGTCGAAGGATCGGAGTTCGATTGCTCCATTGCCGTAGAGCGGTCGTGGCGCCAAGGAGTCCAGACGACCGCTCGGCCATAAAGCGGTCGCGCCACCACCGAGGCGCCCGTTATCCCCTTCGGCGTCGAAGGGATCTCGCCCGAGCATCCCGAAGCGCACGCTGCTTCCTGAGGTACCCGGAGCTGTCAATCGACTGTCGCTCCAGCAGACGGACAACCGACCAGGCAATCGGGTCTCCTTGTCGGTGACCCCGACGGCCCGACCGTAGCGGCGCGGAGCGGGTCTCGACCCCCTACGCGCGGGCCGTCCCCGCCACCGGCTCCGGCGAGGGGCGCACGCGCAGCACGCGGGCCGCCCCGGCCGGCAGCCACCAGTTCCAGCGCCCGAACAGCGACACGACCGCGGGCACGAGCAGCGCCCGGATCACCGTGGCGTCGAGCAGGATGCCGGCGGCGAGCCCGGTCGCCAGCACCTTCACGTCGGTCTCGGGTCCCGACGCCAGCGCGGCGAAGGCGAGGAACAGGATCAGCGCGGCGCTCGTGACGAGCCGGCCGGTGCGCGCGAGTCCGAAGATCACCGCCTGGTCGGTGTCCCCGACCCGGTCGTACTCCTCGCGCATGCGGGCGAGGATGAAGACCTCGTAGTCCATCGAGAGGCCGTAGAGGAAGGCGAACACAATCATCGGGATCCAGGAGTTGATCGAGCCCGTGGCGGCGATGCCCCAGATCTCGTCGGAGCCGTGACCGTTCTGCCACACGAGCGTCATGACACCCCAAGCCGCTCCGACCGAGAGGATGTTCAGGACCACGGCCTTCGCTGGCAGCAGCAGCGAGCGAAAGGCCCGCGCCAGCAGTACGAAGGTGAGGATCGCGATCAGCGCGATCATCAACGGGAAGGAGCCGTATACGGCATCGATGAAGTCGGCGTTGAGAGGCCCCGAGCCGCCCACGCGGGAGTCCGGGGAGACCGAGTGCGCGGCGTCGATCACGCTCTGGACGGCGTCCCGGCCGCCCTGCGACTCGTCGCCCTCGCGGGGTGTGGCCGCGACCAGCGCCTGGCCCTTGCGGCGCCAGTCCGGGCCCTCGGGAGCGACCGCGCCGTGCACGCCCTCGACACCCGCCTCGGCCGTCGCGACCTTCTCGGCGTCGGCCGCGGGAACGAGGGTCTCGACCGGTGCGATCGCGCCCGACCCGATGTCCGATTGCTCGAGCGCAGCAAGGGCCTCCTTCGCGGGGCCCGCCTTGGCGATCGTGTCGGGGTCCGCGTTGCCGAGGTGCAGGTTCGTCGCCGGTACCAGCAGCAGCGCCAGGATCGCCACGGCGGCGAGCGCGGCGAGCCCACGGCGGCGCACGATCGCCTCGGACCAGCGCTGCCAGAATCGATGGCTGCGGTCGCCGCGCCGCAACCGGCGGCGGTCGAGCTTCGGTCCGATCGTCGCGAGGGTGACGGGCAGGAGGGTGACCGCCGCGAGCGTCGCCACCAGCGGAATCAGGAGGCCCCCGTAGCCCATGCTGCGCAGGAACGGCAACGGCAGCGCGATCAGCGCGAGCAGGCCGACGGCCACAGTCGTGCCGGAGAAGACGACCGCGCGGCCGGCGGTGCCCATCGCGGCGGCGACGGCCTCGTCGCCCTCGAGCCCCTTCTCTCGCTCCTCGCGCCAGCGCACGACGATGAGCAGCGCGTAGTCGATCGAGATCCCGAGGCCGATCAACGCCACGAGGAACTGGACGACCGGAGACACCTCGGTGATCTGGGTCAGCCCCAGCAGGAGCAGGAAGGAGACGAGGATCGAGCAGATCGCCATCACGAGCGGGACGAGCGCAAGCCACGAGCCGAACACGAAGACCAGCACGAGGAGCGCGCCTACGCCACCGATCAAGGCCTCGAGCAGGACACCCGGGCCCTCGGCGCCCTCGCCGGTCGAGTCGAACAGGGCGTCGTAGCCCGTGACCAGGACGGGGGCGCCGGCGACCTCCGTACCCCTGAGCGCCCTGCTCAGACGGCGCTCCGCCTCGACGTTTGCGCCGAACGGGTCGTCGCTGCGGGGCGGGAAGGCATAGACGAACGCCGTCCGACCGTCCTTTGACGCGAAGGCGCCGTCGCCAGTCGAGCCGAAGCCGGCCACGCGCGAGCCCGGCACAGCCTTCCGCGCGATTTGCTCCACCTTGCGCAGGCCCTTGCGCACACCGGGCGATTTGACGGTCGTGCCTTCCGGCAGCGTCACGACCGGCACGAAGGGCAGCACCTCGCCGCCGTTGCCATACACGTTGAGGATCTCCTGGCTTGCCTCCCAGCCCTCCCGCCCGGGCACGCTGAAGCGCTGGTCGAGCGCCTCGGAGGCGGGCCCGGACGCGGCCATTCCCACCAAGGTGAGGAGCACCCAGCCGATCGCGGTTGCTCGCTTGTGACGGAGTACGAAGTCGGTGAGCTGGCGCATCTTCCGTTTCTACCACAAACGGTTGGCAGGACGTATGATCGTCATGTGAACTTCCCCGACCACGAGGCGATCAACGCCCAGACGGGCTTTCTCTTGAAGAAGGTCTCGAGCGCCTCCTTCAGCGCGTTCTCGGAGATCGTCGGGAGGCGCGGGCTGCATCCCATGCACTTCGGCATGCTGATGATGATCGGCGCAGAGGAGCCGGTCTCCCAGCAGGAGCTGAGCCGGCGCACGGGGATCGACCCGAGCACGATGGTCGCCAAGATGGACCTCCTCGACGACCAGGGCCTGGTCGAGCGCGAACGCAAGGCCGAGGACCGGCGCAGCTACGAGATCCGGCTCTCCCCTGCTGGCCGCAAGCTGCTCGAAGAGCTGCGCAAGGAGGCGGCAGCGCACGGCAAGCGCTTCTTCGCTCCCCTCACCCAGGCCGAGCGCGAGCAGCTGCACACGCTGCTCGAGAAGCTGGCGGCAAGCCTCGATTGAGACCCGCGGTGACGGCAGACGCATAGGCGAGTCGTCCAGCTGGGCCGAGCGCCAGTTACACGACCGCAGCTCGTCCGGGACGTCGTGCGGGCCTCAATTACGGCCGCGCCCGCTCGCGTGGAGGCGCTCGCGGATCCGGCTGGTCGCTCACCGCTTCCGCTGTCGGACGGGTGCGGGCGTCCCCAGCGCTTTCTTCTTCCCTCCAACCAGCTAAGCGGCGCGTCCAAAGGGCGAAGCGGGGGGCCAGGCGGCCCGCCTCGCGCCCATTGTGGGACGGCTCGATGTTCGCGCCCTTGCTACGAGGCGCTGGCCGTCGCGTCAGCTTGGGTCGGCAGGTCGCGGTTCTCGGGCACGAACCTGCTCGCCGTGAACGTTGCGCCTTGCGGGTCGGCGATGACGGTCATCCGGACCCACGGGGCATTGAAAGGTGGGACGACCACCTTGCCGCCGAGCTCGGTCGCCTTGTCGGCGATGGCGTCCGCGTCGTCGACCGCGAACGTCACGCTCCAGTGCGGCGGAACGTCCGGTTGGTCGTCCGCGATCGGGACGAGCGACGCGACGACGTCCTCGAAGCCCTTTGGAGCGTCTACCTCGGCCATCTGCTTGCGCAGGTCGGGATTGTCGCGCTCCAGGTAGTCGCCGTATCCGGGCAGTGTCCACATCTGGAAGCCGCCCTCGAGCTCGAGCGTCTGCCAGCCGAACACCGAACCGTAGAAGGACTTGGCGCCCTCTGGGTCGCGGGTATTGAGGTCGTTGAAGTTCAAGCTGCCGTGCTCGTTGACGACCTTCGCGCCCTTGTGCTCCTTCGCCTGCCAGATGCAGAACGCCGCGCCCTCGGGATCGGTGAACACAGCCATCCGGCCGGCATCCATGACGTCGAACGGCTGCATCACGACGCTGCCGCCGGCATCACGGACCTTCGACGCGGTGTTCTCCGCGCTCTCGACCCAGACGTAGGTGTTCCAAATCGCCGCGGGCGGCCCTGCCTCGGGGACCGATCCGACGGCGGCGACGTCGCCGCCTCGGATCCTGGCGATGAAGTACTTGCCCTCCGACCCCGGCGGCATCGAGTCCTCGAACTCCCATCCGAAGAGGCCGGTGTAGAAGGGACCCCAGCCTCCGGATCGGGCTGGCTCGTGAAATCGGCATGACCGCGACCTCGAGCCGACTCCTGGGGCTGCTCTCGCTGCTCCAGGCGCGCCGCGACTGGCCGGGCGCCGAGCTCGCCAGCTCGGCGACCAAGGGGCGTGGCGGCTCGGCCACCGGGGGAGCGACGGGAAAGCCCGGCGTGGATCAGTCGGGGATCAGGCCCTCTCCCGTGAACTCGCCCTGGGCCTCCCCGAAGGAGATGTCGCGCGGGGGGAGGATCACGTCTGACTCCAAGAGCTCCTCTCCGTCGAGGACCTCGCCGTCGATCGCCACCAGCTCGAGCATCTGGCTCCACAGCTCGCGAAAGCCGGTTTCGTCGCCCTGCTCGGCGGCGCTGACCGCACGGTTGTCGAGCTCGTTGAGGCGCTCCACGTCCCGGTCGGGCAGACGGAACTGACCCTCCCCCGCGACACGGACGATCACACGCCCTCCTTCCCGCCGCCCCCGAGTTGGGGAGACTCGCCCCCGCCCGTGCCCAGCTCGGCCTTCATCTTCGACAGCTCGTCGTCCACCTGAGCCCCCGCACCGAGCTGGGCCAGCTCGCGGTCGATGTCGTCCTGGCCTGCCCCGAGCTGGGTCAGGTCGTCGAAGGTCCCGGCCTCCTCGAGCTCCTCGACCGCCCCCGCCCGTGCGCGCATCTGCTCGGTCTTGTCCTCCGCGCGCTGGATGGCGAGCCCGAGGTCGGCCATCTCCTCGCCGACGCCGTTGGCGGCCTCGGAGATCTTGACCTGTGCCTCGGCGGCGGAGTACTGGGCCTTGATCACCTCCTTCTTGGTGCGGAAGGTCTCGATCTTCGTGCGCAGCTTCTTCTCGTTGAGGGTCAGCTGCTCCTGCTGGTTCTCGAGCTCCTGGATCTGGACGTCGAGGGACTGCAACTCGGTCTGCGCGACCGTCTTGCGCTCGATCGCGGCGCGGGCGAGGTCCTCGCGTCCCTGCGAGACCGCCTGGCGAGCCTGGGTATCGAGCTTGACCACCTGCTGCTCGAGCTTCGAGGACTGCATCTGCAGGCGCTTCTTCGAGGTCACCACGTCGGCGATCCCCTTCTTCACGTTCTGCAGCAACTCGACCTGCTTCTGGTAACCGTAGTCGAGCGTCTCCGACGGGTCCTCGGCCCGGTCGAGCAGCTTCGAGATCTTCGCCTTGAAGACCGTTGACATCCGTCCGCCGAGACCTGCCATGACCGTGCCTCCTCGTAGCTTTCGGTGAATCGCGTTCGGGGCCGCCTAGAGACTAGCTGCCCTCACAAATCTGCCCGCATACCGAAACTCCACCCCGCGAGCGGTGTCGAGGTAGGTGGAGACGCGCATCGTGAGGGCTCCTGGAGCGCTCGCCACGGCGAGCGTCGCGGCCCTCACGATGAGCGCGTCCCTGCGTGAGTGCGGCGGCCGCCCTCAGCCCGCCACCGCGGCCGTCGGCTCCGCCCGGTCATGGTCCTGGGCCGAGCGGTAGAAGAAGAAGCCCACGCAGAACAGCATCACGAGCAGGTCGAGCCCGAGCATCATCCCACCCGCCACCTGCTGGTCGGTGATGGCCGAGACGCCGTGCTCGGGCGCCGTGCGCGCGTAGGAGTCGCCGTACACGGGCGAGCGCAGCAGGATGAAGGCCATGCCCAGGAACATGCCCGCGACGCGCGCCCCGAGCACGTAGGGCACCTTCCACAGCTCGCCGGGCAACCGCCGGCGCTTGGGCTCGATCACCGACCACCACACGAGCACCGCCCCGAGCACGAACGTCTGGTGCTGCAGGGCGTGCACGAGCTGGTTGCCAAGCGCGGCCTCGAAGGCGAAGGGGAGGTGCCAGCCGTAGAGGACGAGGATCCAGACGGGGACCGCCACGAGCGGCTTGCGCAGCCGGCGGAAGAGGCGCCGCAGCGTGCGCGCGCGGGCCAGCGGCACGATCGCCGCGTGATGGTCGCCGGCCTGAAGCAGCGCGCTGCCCCGGCGAAAGAGCTCGTAGACCGATTCCATGGCCCCGCAATTGTAGGCGCCCGCCACCGGTCAGGGCGCGCCGGCGGTCACCTCAAGCTGGGCCTGCGCGACGCACCCCAGCGGCTCCCGGGGCTCCATCGTGCGAGCTGTACTCCTCCTGCCTAAGGGTTCGCTGAACCTCGCCCAGCACCGCCGCGGCGACCGCGGCCTTGGTGGCCCGGGGCACCAGGATCTCAGCGCCGGGCGTGACGATCGTGACCTCGTTGTGACCGGCATCGAAACCGATGTCGCGGCGCGCGATGTCGTTGACCACCACGGCGTCGAGGCCCTTGCGCTCCAGCTTGGCGCGGGCGCGCTGGACGGCGCCCTCCCCGTGCTCGGCGGCGAAGCCGACCAGGGTCTGGTCCCTGCGGCGGCGCGCGGCGAGCCCGGCCAGCACGTCTTCGGTGCGCTCCAGGGCGACCT
>Ga0208612_1001406_pt1 | contig 9991 bp, 11 predicted proteins | sample AntDryMetagUQ889_FD_188089 | JGI IMG/M metagenome (GOLD analysis project Ga0208612, IMG submission 188089) | Polar desert microbial communities from Antarctic Dry Valleys - UQ889 (SPAdes) | ecosystem: Environmental > Terrestrial > Soil > Desert | place: Antarctic Dry Valleys | collected 2008-12-31 | reverse complement strand
TGGCCGTCCTTCGTCCCGAGCTCGCGATCTTGGACGAGACCGACTCGGGCTTGGACATCGATGCCCTCAGGCACGTCTCCAGCGGAGTCAACAAGCTGGCCAGCCCCGAGGTTGGAATCCTGATGATCACGCACTACCAGCGTCTCTTGAACTACATCAGGCCATCGACGGTTCACGTCCTCATGGGTGGGCGCGTCGTGCGGTCGGGCGGTTTCGAGCTGGCCGAGCAATTGGAGGCCGAGGGTTATGCAGGGATCGCCAAAGAGATCGGTCTCTCCGCCGAAGAGGTAGCGGAAGTGGAAGGCCAAAGAGTTTGACCTTCGACGGCGCGGTGGTCCGCAAGGACTTCCCGATATTCGAGACCGAGGCGCACGGCAAGCGACTCGTCTACCTCGATTCCGCAGCGACCTCGCAGAAACCGCGTCAAGTTCTCGATCGCATCACGCTCTTCTACGAGACCGAGAACGCCAACGTCCACCGTGGCGTGTACGAGCTCAGCGAGAAGGCGACCGCTGCTTATGAGGGGGCCAGAGATGCCTGCGCTCGTTTCATCGGCGCCGCGAGTTCGCGCTCGCTGGTATTCACCCGGGGCACGACCGAGGCGATCAACCTCGTCCGTTACACGTGGGCTCGGGTCAACGTACGCGAAGGCGACGAGATCCTCATCACCGAGATGGAACATCACTCCAACCTCATCCCGTGGCAGTTACTGGCGCAGGAGAACGGCGCCATCCTTCGCCACCTGCCCATCGACGACGAAGGCAAGCTGCGCCTCGACCTGCTCGAGGAGTACATCACCAAGGACACGAAGCTGGTCTCTTTGACCCTGATGTCGAACGTGTTGGGCACGATCAATCCCGTTCGCCTTGTCGCCGATGCAGCACATGCGATGGGGGCCAAGATCCTGGTCGATGCAGCCCAGGCCGCGCCACACCTGAGCTTCGACGTGAACGATCTGGATGCGGACTTCCTCACCTATTCGGCCCACAAGATGTGCGGCCCGACCGGTGCGGGGGTGCTCTATGGCCGCGAGGAGCTGCTCGAGGAGATGCCCCCGTTCCACGGCGGCGGGGACATGATCCGCGAGGTCTGGGCCGACCATGCGACCTGGAACGAGATCCCTTACAAGTTCGAAGCCGGTACCCCCAACGTTGCTCAAGCCGTAGGGATGGGGGCCGCCGTCGAGTACCTCGAGGCCCTCGGGATGGACGCCGTCAGGGAGCACGAGATGGAGCTGACCGCGTACGCGATCGAGCGTCTGGACGCCATGGGCGCCACGATCTACGGTCCGCGGCAGCTCGACGAACGTGGGGGAGTCGTCTCGTTCAACCTCGAGGCGGTGCACCCTCACGACCTCTCCACGATCGTCGACCAAGAGGGCGTATGCATCCGGGCGGGCCACCACTGCGCGCAACCATTGATGAGGCGACTCGGCGTGCCTGCCACCGCTCGGGCAAGCTTCTACGTCTACAACACGCCCGAGGACGTCGATGCTCTGATCGACGCGGTCGAGAAGTCGAAAGGATGGTTCGCGTGAGCCTGGAGGATCTCTACAAGGAAGTCATCCTCGACCACTACCGCGCGCCTCGGAACAAGGGAAGGCTCGACCCGCACGACGTCCTTCTCGAACGCAACAATCCGCTCTGCGGAGACGAGATCGAGCTCTTCTTGAAATTCGAGGACGGACAACTGCAGGGCATCTCCTTCGACGGCAAGGGTTGCTCGATATCCCTCGCCAGTACCTCGATGATGACCGAGAAGGTGCAAGGGCTCAGCATCGAACAGGCCCGCGAGCTGACCGAATCGATCAAGCGCATGATGGCCGGAGAAGAAGACGGGGACCCGAACGCCCTGGGCGACCTCGTCTCTTTGAAGGGTGTCGTCAAGTACCCAGTGCGCATCAAATGCGCGCTGCTGGGCTGGAACACCCTCCTCGAAGGTCTCGCGGAGGGTGCAACCAACCCGTCATAACCGCTCCGGTCTAGACCGGCCGGTAACGCAGCGGAGGCAGCGTCCCGGTTCCGTCCGCACTCGGCACCTCTGCCGGCTCCGTCAGGAGTCTCCGACCGTTCCCGGGGCCGCGCGATGGGGTTAGGACGGAACTTTCTGCGGGAGACAGGCGTCTATAGCTTGTAGACCGAAGAGAGGAGGCTCAGATGAGGCGATGGCTCGCGATGGCGCTGATCGTCGCAGCCTTGTCGGCAGCCTGCGGTGCAGAGCCCGACACCGGTTCAGGCACCTCCGGTGGGGGTGCAAGCCCGTCTGTCGGCGACCCGGAAGCCCCTGTCTCCTCCTCTCCCGACGCCACCACAGATCTTCCGAGAGACGGGGGGCGAGCCGAACGTGTGCGTCCCCGTCCAGGCATGGCCGACCTTCGCTCGGTCGCGTGGGAGAAGGCCAGACAGACCTCCAGCGGCCGTTCGCTGCGAGTCATCTACTGGAGCGGTGTCGAGCCGTGCAACGTGCTCGATCACGTCGAGGTGCGTTACGAGACCTCGAGGATCGTGGTGACTCTCTTCGAGGGTTACGACCCCGAGGAGCCCGATGTCGCCTGTATCGAGATCGCGCTTCTGAAGGCGGTGGTGGTCAAGCTCGAGCAGCCGGTCGATGGCCGCAAGATCGTCGACGGCGCGAAGTGAGAGCTATCCGTATCCGAGCCACCGTACGGCCGCCCCGTGGTAGCTACAGGTAGCGACTAGCCGTTCAAGTCCCTCCGGCCACATCGTGAGCCGAACCTGGGCTTGTTCGCCGCCGGGCTCCATCCGCAACCAGGCGATCGGGGCATCTGCGTTGGCAGCTGCGCCGGCGGTCGTGATCGCGCGACCTACTCGCTCGAAGTCTTCCTCGCTCAGATACTGAAGGACGATCGAGTGATAAACGACCGTTGCGTGTCCCGGAGTTGTCTCTGCTAGCTCTCGTTCGAGCCAGTCCGCCGCGTTCGCGCTCTCCACCCCCGCGGGGATGCGCGCAGCGATCTCCAGCGCGGCCCGCAGGTTACGGATGCGCGCGGTTTGATCCGGCCACACGTAGCTCAACAAGGTGAGGCGTCCGTCATCTGACGTTGGATCGAGGGGTTTCGTGTCGCAACCCGCTCTCAGAGCAACCTCGGCAGGTTGGTCGAAGGGGAGTGGAACCTCAGAGTTGAAGTCGCAGAGACGGACCGGTGAATCGATCGGCCCCCACGTCGCTCCGCGAGCTTCGTAGCGGAAGTGGTCCCAGCGAAGGAGCAGCCCGGCGCTCGTCCCGATCTCCAAGATCCGCAGCGGCAACCCACTGCGTTCGGAAACGGTGAGGAACCCGCCGATGAGTCCGGCCGCACGGCCCACCTCGTTCGTCTGCACCGGATGTTCGAGCAGCGGCCGGATCTGGTCTTCCAGTTCCTCGACGGTCGCCAGGAATGCGCCCTCGGCCCCCTCTCCGACCCGGCCTCCCGCGCTGGGGTAATGCGCAGCCAAAGCGGAGGCCTTGCCTTGCAGAACCAAGCGATGGATCGCACCCATGAACCGAAGGGCCAGAGCCGACCCCGCGTCGTCGCCCTCCCGGCCCTCGAGCACGGACCAGACCGGCCCGCCTTCAACGAGGTCCTGGGCGGCCGCCTCGAGGAGCGCGGCATAGAGCGGTGAGCCCAACATCTCGCAGGCCTCAGCCTGCTGTCGCAGGCGCCTAGCGATCTTCTCCTGAGCCTCCGTCACCCGTCCATTGTGTGGCGAACGCGCCGAGATGCGGCATGAGACCTCAGAATCGGACTTAGTCCTATTCGCACTTGCTTTAAGTGACAAACTCTGGTATCACATGGGGGTGCCCGAGCTTGGAGACGACGCAGCAACCAGGACCGCGAAGGTCCTCTCGCTTCCGACTCGCGCGGCGATCCTTTCCCTGCTGCTGCGCAGCGGTGCCAAGACCGTAAAGGAGATCGCAGAGGTCTTCGCGATACACCCCAACGTCGCCCGGGCTCACCTCGACCTCATGGTCGAGGCCGGTTTCCTGGCCACCGAGACCCGACGTCGCAGCAAGGGCCGGCCCGCCAAGGTCTATTTCACCTGGGAGGGCGAGGCCGGTCAGATGCCCGATGGTGATCCGGTCGAGAAGAAGCAGCGCAACGAGCTCGAGGTCGAGCTCCGCATGCTGGAACGGATGCTCACCGATGCCATGTCACAGCTAGTAAGGGTCCGTGAATTGATGGGTGAATCGAAGGAGGAAACAACGTGAGCGATTACGCGAACAAGGATGCTTTGGTCGAGACCGACTGGCTCGAGCAGAACATCGACAGCGACTCGATCGTCGTCGTGGAGGTTGATGAGGACATCCAGGCTTACGAGAAGGGTCACATCCCGAATGCCATCGCGATCAACTGGGAGACCGAGCTGCACGACCTACCGCGTCGCGAGTTCATCACCTCGGAGCAGCTGGCGAAGCTCTTAGGGGAGAAGGGGATATCGGGCGACCAGACGATCGTTCTCTACAGCGGAAACAACAACTGGTTCGCTGCGTACGCGTACTGGCTCTTCCTCTATCGGGGGGTCACCAACGTCAAGCTCTTGAACGGTGGTCGCAAGAAGTGGGAGCTGGAGAGCCGTTTGTTGAGCCAAGACGAGCCCAGTCGCACGCCGACGACTTTCAACATCGGCCCGCAACAGCCGGAACTGCGGGTCTTCCGGGAAGAGGTCATCCAGCGGGCGCAGCAGCCCGGCTCCGCCTGGGTCGACGTTCGCTCTCCGGAGGAGTTCCGCGGCGAGCTCCTGGCGCCGCCTCATCTTCCGCAGGAGCAAGCCCAGGTGCCCGGTCACATCCCGGGCGCGTCGAACATCACTTGGTCCAAGACCGTCAACGAAGACGGAACCTTCAAGTCCGCCGATGAGTTGAAGGCTCTTTACGAGGCCGAAGGGATCACCGCCGATAAGGACGTCGTGGCCTACTGCCGCATCGGCGAGAGGTCGTCCCATTCCTGGTTCGTGCTGAGAGAGTTGCTGGGCTTCCAGAACGTCCGCAACTACGACGGTTCTTGGACGGAATACGGGAGCCTCGTCGGAGTACCGATCGAGAAGTAAGAGCTGCACTGGCACCGCAGTAGGCCGGCCGCTCCTTCGATGAGCGGCCGGCCTCTTCTTTTCCCATCTCATAAGGTCCGGCGATGAACGTCACCGTCGTCCTATTCGGCCTCCTGCGCGAGTACCTGCCGCGGCGAGCCCAAGGCAACCGGGCAGGGCTGGCTCTCCCCGCAGATGGGGATGTCGAGAGCCTGGTCTTGGTGCTGCAGATCCCTTATCGACGCGTGTACGCCATCTTGGTGAACGGTGAGCAGGCGGAAGGCTCCACGAAGCTGAATGAGGGGGACGAGGTAACTTTGATGCCACCTTTCTCCGGTGGCGCTTCTAGACCAAGGAGTCTTTAGATGGCGACGGCCAAGACCTCGGGCAACGGCACTTCCACGCAAACGCTCACGTCCTTCAACCCTCGCACCGGCGAGATCCGGGGCCAGATCCCCGTGACTCCGGTGGCCGAGGTTCCGATGGTCGTAGAGCGCGCTCGCAAGATGGCGCCGGAGTGGGCCGCGATCGGGCCCGCGGGGCGGGCCCGGATGATGCGCGAGGTTCGGCACCGGGTACACGACCGCCTCGACGACATCGTCGAAACCGTCTCCGCGGAATGCGGCAAGCCGCGGCCCGAGGCCTTGGCCCACGACGTTCTGCCGGTCGTAACGCTCCTGATGTACCTTGAGAAGATCGTCGAGAAGGCCTTGCGCCCTCAGAAGGTCGGTCGGCTGATGGGCCCCCTCGCCGGCGTCAGCTCCAAGGTCGAATGGCGGCCCTTCGGTGTCGTGGGAGCGATCACGCCATGGAACTACCCGATGAGCAACAGCTTCCTCGCCTTTGTCCCCGCCCTGCTCGCAGGCAACACGGTCGTGATCAAGCCGTCTGAGGTGACGCCCGCGTGCGGCGAGCTGCTCCGCGAGCTCCTGGAACCACTGCCCCCGAGCGTGGCGACCGTGATCCAAGGGGGCGGGGACCTGGGAGCGGCGTTGGTCGATGCACCCGTTGACAAGATCTCGTTCATCGGATCCCCGGCCACAGGTCGGAGGATCTGTGAGGCAGCGGCCAAGCACCTCACGCCGGTGGTGATGGAGCTCGGCGGCAAGGATGCGGCCCTCGTCCTCTCCGATGCCGATCTCGATCGGACGGCCTCCGGCATCGCGTGGGGAGCGTTCTTCAACGCAGGACAGACCTGTTGCTCCATCGAGCGGGTCTACGTGGCCGACGAGGTCGCCGACGCGTTCCAGGAGAAGCTCCTTTCGAAGTTGAGTCAGGTGAAGCAAGGCGATGAGGTCGGAACGCTCACCTTCAAGCGTCAGTACGAGATCGTCGAGCGCCATGTGTCGGACGCGGTCTCCAAAGGAGCGACGTTGCTCGCCGGGGGGCCGGAAGCCGGCAAGAAGAACGAGAACGGCTCCCTCTGGTACGCACCCACGGTGCTGTCGAACGTCAACGAGGACATGGACGTGATCAAAGAGGAGACGTTCGGCCCCGTGTTGACCATCACCCGTGTCCGCGACGACGAAGAAGCCGTCCAGCGGGCGAACGCCGATGGCGTGAACCTCACTGCGTCCGTATGGACGAACGACACGAAGAGGGCCGAGCGGTTGGGCGAGAAGCTGCGGGCAGGCACCGTCACCTCGAACCTGCACGGCGAAACAGCGGCTGCGCCCTGGGGGCCGTGGGGTGGCGTGGGCGAGTCCGGTTTTGGGCGACTGAACGGCGAACTGGGCATCCGGGAGTTCGCCGTTCCGACCCACATCGCTAGCACGCCCATGGTCTCGCTTGGTCGCACGTGGTGGTTCCCCTATGACGAGGCCACCCAGAAGGCGTTACGGGGCATGGTCGATGTCATGGCGGCGCCCACGGTGAGCCAGAAGATGGCGGGTGTCCGTGCCATAGCGGCCAACGGCCTGAAAGCCATGAAGGGCAAGTTCTAGGAGGGAGGCGGCAACTCCAGAACCCGCGTCTCTATCTCTGCCAAGGCTTTGCCGACCAGCGCGTTCACGTCCAGTGAACGTTCGGCCTTCTCCGCCTGATCGGGGTAGGACCGGGTAGCAGGGGAGCGCGGCTCGAACAGAACGCAGCAGTCCTGGTGCTTACGCGTTGATATCTCGTAGGTCCCGATCGTTTTGGCGTCATCCACGATCTCTTGCTTGTCCATCCCCACCAGCGGTCGGATGATCTGGATGTCGTCCGGGCCCTTGATCGCGGCGTCGACCGTCGTGATGTTCTCGATCGTTTGCGAGGCGACCTGTCCCAACGAGTCACCCATGACGAGCGCCTTGGCTTCGAGCTCCTTCGCGAGAGCCGCGGCGATACGCAACATCATGCGGCGATAGAGGATCACGCGCAGGCTCGACGGAGCATGGGTTACCACCTCGCGTTGGATGTCACCAAGCGGGATCAGATGGAGGACGCTCTGAAGCTGGTAGTTCGTCAGTGCCTGGGCCAGCTCTGAGGCTTGCCGGATCGAGGACGGATCCGTGAAGGGACGCCCGTGGAAGTGCACCATCTCGACCTCGGCCCCCCTGCGCGCCACGCGCCAGATCGCGACGGGGGAATCGATACCTCCTGATAGCAGGGCCAGCATCTTCCCGGAGACCCCTGTCGGCAGGCCTCCTGGCCCAAGCAGTCGTTTGCGATAGATCAGGGCAGCGCCCCCGAACAGATCGATCCAGATCGTGGCATCGGGGTTCGAGAGGTCGACGCGCGCGCCGGTCGCTTCCTTGAACCTGTGACCGATCTCGACGTTGATCTGCTGGGACTTCATCTCGACGTTGGAATAGGTGCGACGCGAGCGAACGGCGAAGGAGTCGAAAGGCTCGGCGCGCAGCAACTCGAGACCCACCCGCTCCATCTCGTCTAGGTCGGGCTCGATGCGTTGCCCGCAACCGATGTAGGCCACTCCCAGCACCCGGGAGGCGCGTTCTGCGGCCTCTGCCACCGGGGCTCCCTCGTCGAAGTCGACGACTATGCGTCCGAAACCGCGCCGGACACGGTTGTATCCGGTGCCGCGCAGAGCGCGTTTCAGATTGCTTGTCAACTGTTGTTCGAAGAAGTCCCTGTTGCGACCCTTGAGACCGACCTCGTGATAATGCGCGACCAGCGCGTCCATCGTGACGCTGCTAGGTGGCTTGGTCTTCGAAGCCGAGGGAGAACATGGCTTCTACGGTTAGATCGTCACCATGTCCCGGAGCTTGCCGGGGGTGCTGGGGTGGCGGAGCTTGGACAGCGCCTTGGCCTCGATCTGACGGATCCGCTCCCGTGTCAGGTTGAACTCTTTGCCGACCTCTTCGAGGGTCCGCGGCTCGCCGGTCACGAGGCCGAACCGCAGGGCGAGAACCTTGCGCTCCCGGTCCGAGAGCGACCCGAGCATGTTCCACAGATCTTCCTGCCGCAACGCCACGGCGGCCGCCTGGAAGGGGCCCTCGACGTCCTCGTCCTCGATGAAGTCACCAAGCTCGGCGTCTTCGTCGCCGACCGGCTCGTGCAGCGAGACCGGCTCGGGCAGGACTCGGAAAGCCTCACGAACCTTGTCGGGGGTGAGGTCGGAAGCTTCGGCGATCTCGTCGATCGTCGGCTCCCTGCCGTGCTTCTCCAATAGCTCGCTCTGGACCTTGCGGACCCGGTACAGCGTCTCGACCATGTGCACGGGGATGCGGATCGTCCGGGCCTTGTCCGCGATGGCGCGGGTGATCGCCTGGCGGATCCACCACGTCGCATAGGTGGAGAACTTGAAGCCTCGCTGGTAGTCGAACTTCTCGACCGCGCGCATGAGACCGAGGTTTCCCTCCTGGATCAGGTCTAGTAGGGGGAGTCCGGCCGCGGAGTACTTCTTGGCGATCGAGACCACGAGACGCAGGTTCGAGCGGATGAAGCGCTTCTTGGCGACCTGACCCTCACGTGCTTTGACCTCGAGGGTCACCCTCTGCTTGTCCGAGACCTTCTTGCCGTTGTCGAGGCGCTGCTGTGCCTTCTCGCCTTCTTCGATGGCGCGGGCCAGCTCGACCTCTTCAACGTCGGTCAGAAGGGGGTACTGACCGATCTCTCGTAGGTACTGCCGTACGAGATCCTCATGCGCTGCCTCTTCTCTGGAGGACTCGTAGGAGCGTGTCGCTGTGGCCATCGATGCATCAACCTCTTTCTCTCAACGTGGGCGTCTCACTGAACCCGGGCACGCAGGCTTGACCCGCTGCCCTTGGTTCCTCTGGTCGTCGGTCGGCGTATTGCCCCTGAGGGCTGCCGCGTGGCGGCTGGGCCGGGCACCGAAGATCCTTTGAGGACTAAGGCCATTTGTCGCTCGAGTAACTATTCTCCCATGGTACGGGAATCCCTCCCGCAGAGGAACCCCCATTCCGTTGTGTTCGATAGACAAAAACCCTAGAGCTCCGCCGGATATTCCCTGGTCGCTCCGCTTCGGCGACCCCTAGTATCTCTGTCTGATGTCGAAAAACCACGGATCCGGGCGAAACGGGCCGGTCCTGGTATCGGCTTGTCTTGCTGGACGTCCATGCCGCTTCGACGGCGGTGCCAACCCAGATGACGGGGTGGCCCGCTTGGTTGCGCAGGGCCGGGCGGTGTTGGTCTGCCCTGAGGAAGAGGGTGGTCTCGGGACGCCCCGGCCGGCGGCCGAGATCGTCGGCGGAGACGGCGCAGATGTACTGCAGGGGACCGCCCGGGTGCTGACTAAGGGCGGCGTCGATGTCACCGAGGAATACCTCATCGGGGCTCGCTACGCCCTCGAGGCCGCTCGGGCTGTAGGCGCCGAGAGCGCGATCCTGAAAGCCCGGAGCCCCTCGTGCGGCAATGGCTGCATCTACGACGGGAGCTTCAGCCGGACCCCGAAGGACGGAGACGGCGTGACCGCAGCCCTCCTCAAGAAGGAGGGTATCGAGGTCTTTTCCGATCAAGAGATCTAAGAGAGCGCCGTGCTCGCAGGAATCCGGCCGGGGGCGATC
>Ga0208612_1001404_pt1 | contig 9996 bp, 7 predicted proteins | sample AntDryMetagUQ889_FD_188089 | JGI IMG/M metagenome (GOLD analysis project Ga0208612, IMG submission 188089) | Polar desert microbial communities from Antarctic Dry Valleys - UQ889 (SPAdes) | ecosystem: Environmental > Terrestrial > Soil > Desert | place: Antarctic Dry Valleys | collected 2008-12-31 | reverse complement strand
CAACGAGTGAAGGACAGGAACCACGAGGGTCAGCAGTCCGGAGACCGCCGCCAGGGGATTGCCGGGCAACCCGATCAGGAGTCGACCTGAACGTCGCGTCGCGGAAGGCGCGGCCAGCACCATGGGATGTCCTGGCCGGACTGACACTCCGTTCACCAACGCGGTGTAAGCCAGAGCTTTCATGGCCGCGTGGACGTGGTCGCCCGCACCTTTCCCAGTTCCCCCCGTTGTGATGAGGATGTCCGCGGTGGACGCGGCAAGGGCGTTGGTGAGCAGGTCCAGGTCATCGCGGCAGCGTCTGACTGAAACCACCGCGCCGAGACGTTGCAGCCACGGCGCCAACATCGGACTGAGCGCATCGCGCACCCGTCCCCGCGACGAGCAACCGCGGTCCAAAAGCTCATCCCCGAGAACAAGGACGTCAACAACGGCTGGCCGTCTCACCCACACCCGGTCGTGTCCGGCGGCGGCGGCGAGTCCCGCCAGGGCAGGTGTGAACGGTTCTCCCTCTTTGGCCAAGACGTCGCCCGCATGGCACTCAAGCCCTCGCCGGCGGATGTCGGCGCCAGCCTCGACTTCTCCGTCGATCATGCAGCCCGCGCGCTGTCCGCGCTCGTACCGCAGGACTCCGCGAGCGCCATCTGGAATCGCCGCTCCAGTGGTGATTTCCATTGCTTGTCCGGGCTGCAGCCGTCCCGATCGTGTGTCCCCGGCCAGTATTCGGCCCGAGACCTTCCACGGCCCGCGGCCGGCGACGATCCACCCGTCCATGGCCGAGCTGTCGAAGGACGGCAGATCTGTCAGAGCCGTGATGTCTCGTGAGATCACCCGACCCACCGCCTCATGCAGGTCCATCTGAAGTTCCGGCAAGGCCGAGGCTGCGGTCGAGGCCGTCTCGTACGCAGTGCGCCAAGCCGCTTGGACGGGTCCGTCTGGATGGCCGGTCATGTGGAAGGTCGCCCCTTCAGGATCGCATCAGCAGCACCACAGTCAGTGCACACAGCACAACCACAGCCCCACCGAGAACGTGCACCTGCGTCCGGGCCGCGAGGCGAGCAGGTAGCGGTCGCCGGCGCAAGACGCGTCGGCGCTGCCAGCCGATCCCCGCCGCGACCACGGCGATGACAAGGGCCAGTACTCCAGGAACGAGCACCGCTGCCCCTTCGAGTTCTCGCTGCAAGATGAGCACAGCGTTGACCAGCAACGCCAGCGAGGCTCGGCTCCAAGCCAACGCTGAACGCTGCGGCTGAAGGCCGGGATCCTGGGGCAGCCCGGAGGCCGGTCCAGAGCCGGCCATCACTGCGGCGCAAGGGCCAGGAGAATCAGGGTGAGGACTGCGATCAACGCAAGGACGCCAGCTAGAATCCAGGGCACTCGTGCAGGCGGCAACGGCAGCGAGCGCCTCATCGCGCGATCGACCTGTCTCCAACGGAGCACACTGGTGGCGGCTGCGAGCAGGGCCAGGGCAGCCAGAAGCACTCCCAACACCTTGCGGCCAGCTGGGATCCCGAAGTCGGGTACGAGTTGTACGACAGCCACGCCGGCGGCCAGCAGTGCCAAGGCAGTGCGCAACCAGGCGAGAAACGTGCGCTCATTCGCCAAGGTGAATCGGTGGTCCGGTTCCGACTCTTCCGGCCCGCTCACGCCACCGAGCCTGCCAGCCGCGTGATCAACGACTGGCTCCGGCCACACTGAGTGGGAGAGGTATGCCGACGAGACTGCGCCGGACCGTGGGCAGTGCGGCGGCCAGGGAACGCAGAACTGTTGCAGAGATAGCGGCTGGATCGCGGCGCACCACAGGAACCCCGGCGTCACCGGCTTCACGTAGGGCGATGTCTAGTGGAACCTGTGCGAGCAGTGCGACGCCGAGTTCATCGGCGAGTTGTGCTCCGCCGCCCGTTCCGAACAACGCGGTGCCGTGCCCGCATGCCCCGCACGTGGCAACCGTCATGTTCTCTACCACCCCGGCCAGCGGCATCCGGGCGTCCAGCGCCATCCGGGCGACCCGGCTGGCAACGACCCTGGCCGCTGGCTGCGGGGTGGTGACCGCGAGTAGGGCGGCTGTGGGAACCAGGTCCAGCAAGGACAGTGCGATGTCCCCGGTCCCAGGGGGTAGGTCTAGCAGCAGTACGTCGAGCTCACCCCAGTGCACGTCGGCGAGGAACTGCTCGAGGGCCTTGTGCAGCATCGGCCCGCGCCAGATCACCGGCTCGTCCTCGGCGACGAGAAACCCGGTGCTCATGAGCCGAACACCGTGTGCCTCGACCGGGAACATCAGTCCGCTGAGGGCGACTGGGGACCGGCGGGTGCCGAAGAGTTGCGGAACTGAGTAACCCCAGACGTCCGCATCCAGCAGCCCGACGGCCAGTCCTTGGTCGGCGAGCGCTACCGCCACGTTGGCGGTGATCGAGGACTTGCCGACGCCGCCCTTTCCGCTAGCCACAGCGTAGATCCGCGGGGCCACGACCGGAATTGTCCCGGTGTCGGGCCCTCGCAACGTGATGGCCAGATCGCGGCGGGCCCGCTCGTCGAGCGCGCCGAACATGATGTCAACTGCTACGCCCGGCGCGACTGACTGGACCGCCGCGGTGACTTGGGCTCGGAAAGTCTCGCGTAGCGGGCAGGACGGCGTGGTCAGGCGGATCTCCACCCGGACGTGGCCGTCCCTTCCCATATCAACGGTGCCGAGCATGCCAAGATCATCGATCGGCCGATGGATCTCGGGGTCTTCGACATCCGCGACGGCGGCGCGGACAGCTGCCAGGTCCAGCTGGACGGGGGATGTGCGGCCGAGAAACTTCACACCCGAAACGCCTTGCGCTTGGGCTTCACCGGGCGCATGAGGAACTCCGGGCGTCGCTGGCCGCCGGGACCGACGGTCGGTCTGGTCATGGCCAGCCATTCGGCGTACACCTCACGCGACTTGCGGGTGTCGACGACGACGTCGGCGTACTGGTCACCCTCGTGCGCGGGCTCCAGCCGCACTTTCTGCAGCCAGCAGTGCATCCCAGACCACGGGTCCGGTTGGACCGGGAAGGTGAGGTTCTGGTGCACGCCGGGGTCTTCCCAGGAGATGCGTTCGCTGTCCTTGTCGGTGGAGGAAAATGCCTGTACGCCCTGCCGTTGACGCATCCGCCACACCCCTTCGGGGCTTCGGTCCAGATCCACGAGTCCGGTCACCCAGCGACTGCCCTCACCATCGCGCAGCCGCCAACGGCCCATGTGATGCGACAGAGCCGTCACCCCGGGCCGGATCCCCTCGGTAGCCCACACCTTCACCACGAAGTGCCCTATCCGCGTGGACACTCTGACCAGGTCGCCGGTGCCCAGTCCGAGTCGATAGGCGTCAGTCTGATTGAGCCACAGAGGGTGGGTGTTGCTTAGTTCGTTGAGGTACTTGGCGTTGCCGGATCTGGTGTGGATGAGGGTGGGCAATCGGAAGGTGGGGATCAACACGAACTCACCCTGCTCGGTGTCGATCTTGTTGTAATTCACGTGGGACTCGATGTACTGCGGGGTCGCGTACTCCGGCCATCCCCAGTCGCGCATGGCCGTGCTGTAGACCTCGAGCTTGCGCGAGGGGGACAACCAGCCGAATGTCTGTGAGCCGTCGGCATGCTGGATGCCCACTGCCCCGGCCTCTCCGACCAACGGCGGCACGGACTCCAGCGTCACGGGTTTGCGCAGAACTCCCTGCTCGTCAGCCACAGCACCATCGAGTTCGGTGTCAGTTAGCGGTCGCTCATCGACGCGATACACGTTGCTCGCGACCTCTACGACCCCGAACTTGCGCATGTAGGCGAGCGGGCTCAGTCCAAGCTTCTCGGCCTTTTCCGGCAGATCGGGGACCTGGTTCTCGAAGATCCAGCGGTAGTACTCGTCGACGGTGACCTTCTCGCCAGGGCGGTAGGGGGACTCGAAGTACTGTCGGATGCCCAGCGATCCATCAGGGTCGATGCGCCAGGACAGTTCGAACCAGTACTCGTTCTCTTCCCACACCTCCCCTGGGTTGGAATCCCTGGTGTCAGCGACGGGCATCCCCAGTTTCTCCATTGCGACGCGTTGTACGGGCTGGCGGAACCCGAGCCATTTGCCGGCATGCGTCTCATACGAGTGGGTGTCGTGCCTCTCGAGGGAGTGACCCATCGGTAGCACGTAGTCGGCGAACTCGGCGGTCTCACTCCAGGTGGGAGTCAGCGCCACGTGCAATTTGACGGCGTCCTCGTCGGTGAGGGCTTCCATCCAACTGAAACCGTCGGGGTTGGTCCAGATCGGGTTATAGACGCGGCTGAAGTACACATCCAGCTTGCCGCGACCGTCTTTGAGGAAGTGCGGCAACAGGAACGACATCTCGTTGGTGGACAGCGGATACTCCGCCGGCCAGGTGAGTTCGTTCCACGATTCATGGGCAGGGGGCATGTTGGGCCCATGGGGGATGAACTTGTCCCAACCATTCGGGCTCGTTCCCCCCTTGGTACCGATGCTGCCGGTCAGCGCCAGCACGAACCACAGAGCGCGGGCGACTTGCCAGCCTCCGTAGTTGCCAGCGCAGGCCGAACGCCACACGTGCGCGGCGAGCCGGCCGTCGCACTGCGCGACCAGCCTGGCCATCTCCTCGATCCGCTCGACGGGGACCTTTGCCTCCTGCGCCGCGAACTCGAAGGTGAACTCCGCGTAGTCCTGGTTGAGCCGCTCGAGGAACGTCGCGAAGTCACGCGGCGCGTCGGGGTGCACGTTTTCCAGGTAAGTGTCCCAGTTGAACCATCGCTTGAGATATGCCTCGTTGATCTGTCCGGTGCGGAGCAGATAGGAGGCGATTGCGAGCAGAATCGCGGCCTCGCTACCTGGCCAGGGGGCGACCCAGAGGTTGGCGTGCGAAGCGGTGTTCGACATCCTCGGGTCGACGACGATGAGCTGGGCGCCGTCGAGTTTTCCTTCCATGATCCGCTGAGCGTGCGGATTGAAGTAGTGACCCGTCTCCAGGTGGCTGGACAACAACAAGATCACCTTGGCGTTGGCGTAGTCCGGCGAGGGTCGGTCGAAGCCGCCCCACAGGGACTGGCCGAGTCGAGCACCGGAGGAGCAGATGTTCGTGTGGCTGTTGTGGCCGTCGACGCCCCATGCCATCAGGAAGCGTTCGGCGAAGCCGTCCTCACCTGGTCGGCCGACGTGGTACATGACCTCGTTGGCGCGGCCTTCGATGATGGCCGTCCGGATCCGACCCGCGATGTCGTCCAGCGCGTCGTCCCATGAAACTCGCTCCCACTGACCGCCCCCGCGTTCACCCACACGCCTGAGGGGGTGCAGCAGTCGCTCCGGGTCGTTGATCTGGTTGATGGTCGCCGGTCCTTTGGCGCAGTTGCGGCCGCGGGATCCAGGGTGCGCGGGGTTGCCTTCGACCTTCAGGATCGACAGATCCTCCTTGTCGACGTAGGCCAACAGTCCGCACGCCGACTCGCAGTTAAAGCACGTGCTCGGAACCAGCATGAACTCACGCTGGACCTTGCGGGGGTGGGCCTTGGCATCGTTCAGGAAATAGGAATCCCACTGCTCCGGCGGCGGGTAGTTGCGCAAATTTTCGTGCGTCCGGGCGCCGGGCAAGTCCGGTCGCGGTTGCTGTTCGGTGTCCGGCCGCAAGGGCGTCTCCGCGGGTGCGGTGGTCGTCGCGGGTGCTGAGGTCCGAGCGTCCAGACTCTCGGTGGTCATTGACTCTCCTTCATGACAGCGGGACATCCTGGCCAGCGCGTACGAACACGCTTTCGTAGGCCACGAGTGCGAACTGGACGAGCAAGCCAGCGGCGATCGCGGTGACAAGCAACTCCCCGGACCAGCCAAAGCTGCCGACCACTCCGGCGAGCAGTGCCACGCCGATCGCGCCAGCCCAGAAGAGTTGCGCATAACGACCGTGGGTCACCATGTGAGCGGCCGCAGCAGCGTGCGCCGTCGCATGCCGCCCGCCGTACTCCAATGCGAGCACGAGAATGTGTGCCACGGTCGCTAGGACGAGGACCCGTACGACGAGTTGGGCTGCTGCCGGATCCAGGTTGATGAAGGGAGTTGCCACCGTCAGAGCGCCAGCGCCCACCATCAAGGCCTGCACTTGGAGGTGCCAGAACAGCAGCGGGGACTGCCAAAGGTCACGTCCTTCGGCCTGCCCGAACAGGAAGCCGGTGTACCCGGTCGCCATCGCAGCGGCCGGAAGAACGAACCAGCGCAATACGCTGAACGCTGCCGAACCGTCGTAGGAGAAGATCTCCTCGGCCAGCCCGACAGCGAGCCAGAGGCCCGCCGCCAGGGCATAGACAGCCAGCGCGACCGATCCCCAAAAGAGCCATGAGGTGGGATTGGGTTTGAGGAAGATGTACAGGAACCGTTCGGGCCGCTTGAGGTCCAAGACCAGCAGTAGGCCGGTGATGGCGAGGAAAACCACCGCGATCGCCGGCGCAACGACCGTGCCGAGTACGCCGAGATCAATTCCCAGGAACGAGGCGATCACGGCGACCATCAGCGCACCGGCACTGACTGCCTTCGTCCAGAGATATGTGGTGACCCGCCAACCCCAGGGCCTTGGGTGCGAGGTGTTGTACGTCGTACGGGCACCGGTGACGGGATCAACGGGCAGATCCTTGCCGACGTCCATCCGGTGCTCGTCGGACGCGGCCCAGATGTAGGCGTCATCCACTGGGGCCGCCAGCGGGTCCAGCACGGCTCGGTCCGCGCCGAGGTAGAAGACGTTTGGCCCAGTGTTCTGCTCCGGCGAGCGCACGGTGGTCGCATTGGTGTTGATCAGACGGCTGATGCCGGAGGTGGCGTCGTCCAGGTCGCCCACCCAGATGGAGTGGGTCGGGCACACCACCACGCAGGCTGGCTCCAGATCCTGATCGATCCGGTGCGCGCAGAAGTTGCACTTGGCGGCGGTGTGGGTGTCCTCGTCGATGTAGATCGCGTCGTACGGGCAGCCCTGCATGCAGCTCTTACAGCCGATGCAGCGGTCGCCGTCGAAGTCGACGATCCCGTCATCGCGCTTGTACAGCGCCTTCGTCGGACAGATCGTGATGCACGGAGCATCGGTGCAGTGGTTGCACCGCATAACCCCGAAATCCCTCGTAGTGGCGGGGAATTCGCCCTTCTCCACATATTTCACCCAGGTTCGGAACTGGCCGACCGGCACCTGATGCTCGGTCTTACAGGCGACGGTGCACGCATGACAGCCGATACAGGTGCGTTGATCGATCGCGAAGCCGTACCGCATGCGCAGCCAATCCCTTCACTAGCCGTGACGGTGGGTCAACTGAACCTACGAGGACCCATCGGGACAATACAAGCACTTGTCCGGACTTTTTGGGTCCGGGGGAACCTGGGTGCTGTTGCCGGAGGGCTGGGTTGCCTCGGCGGTCGGCACAGACAGCTCGCCCAAGACGGCCGTGACAAGGCGCATCGCTTGTGGTTGGACGCCGTCGACAGCAGCCTCGATCCCGGAACGCTCCATGTCCTCAAGGACCGCACGCAGCACGAGCGCCCCGGTCAGATCCATCCGACCCAAGCGCTGTAGGTGCAAGACGAGATGCCCGATGTCGGGATTGTCGGCGACCAGGGCCATGACCTGTGTCTCCAGCGAGGGCGCCGATCCGAAGTAGAGGACGCCCTGCGGCTGCACATGGAGGGTGTCGCCTGTGATCCAGGTATCCACCTCCAGTCGCAGCTCGCGCCACAGATGGACGGCAAGTGACAGCAGCACGCCCAGGATCACGCCGCGTTCGACTCGTGGGGCGAAAGCCAGAGTGGCCAGGAATGTTGGCAATGCGACCAGGAACTGCGGGCGCGACTGTCGCCACGACTCTATGAAGGGCCGCAGCTCGATCAACGGCAGCACCGCTGCAATCACGAGCCCCGCTAGCGCGGCCGTGGGAAGCCCGGACAGGGTTCCGGCCGCCGGCATGAACGCGAGAATGGCTACCCCGGTGACAACACCGCTCCACCGTGTACGTGCACCGGAGAGCCGGTTCAGCGAGGATCTGGAGAAGGATCCGCCGGCCGGGTAGCCGCTGAACAGCCCCGCCCCGATGTTCGCGAATCCCTGACCCATGAACTCGCGGTTCGGATCCCACTGCTTGCGGTCCTCCGACGCGTAACGACGCGAGATGCTGGCCGCCTCGGCGAAGCCCACGAGAGCAATCACGATCCCAGGCAGAATGACCGAGCCCAGGCCCTGCCAGGGGAGGTCGAGGTTCAGCGGAGGGAAGCCGCTGGGAATAGATCCCACGGCGGTGACGTCGACAACGCCGGTCTGATTGAGCCCAAGGGCAATCAGGGCGGCGATTAACACGCCGGGGAACAAGGGACTCAGTCTGCGCCCGACCAAGATGACGGCAATGGTGCCGAGCCCGATCAGGATCGTGAGCGCATTCCAGTCCTGTGGACTGGCGAGTGCCTGAGTGGCCGCGACGAACGGATTGTCGGAGCTTGCCTCGACGTCGACGAGCGCCGGAATCTGTGAGGTGAGGATGAGCAGGGCGGCGGCCACCGTGAACGCGGCAACAACCGGTTGGCTCATCAAGTACGCGACGACACCCCAGTGCAGCGCGCCCAGCAGCACCCGGACGACACCGACAACGAGGGCAAGCATGGCTGCATAACCGATGAACTCGGCGCTGCCCGCCTGGGCCAGTGGCGCCAGAGCGCCGAAGGTCAGCAGACTGGTCAACGCGACTGGCCCGGTCTGCAGGTACGGGGACGATCCCGCAAGGCCGGCGGCAAGGGTCGCGGCCGCGGCGGTGTACAGCCCGTTCACCACGGGCATTCCGGCGAGTTCGGCGTACGCGAGTGACTGGGGAACAAGGACCAAGGCGACGGCCACGCCGGCCAACAAGTCGCCCCGCGCGGGCAGCGTGAGCCAGCGCAACGATGACCCCCGGGAGAGCCGTCCTTGCTTCGGATGCGACCGTGGGTCCTGGGCCCCCCGACCTCGTGGTCGTGGCACTCCAGGATCCACGATGACGCGTTAGCGCCCGGTCAGTTCAGCCACGGCCCGTTCGACGCCCTTGCGGCTGCCCCGGTTGTATGGCAGGAGTGCGAGAACACGGGACATGGCACAGGTATTCGTCACCGCCGCGAACGTCAAGCCGGCACCAACAGCGCCGGAGAGGAAGCGCAGCTTGGGAAAGCGCAGACTACCGAGGATTCCAGACAGGACGAGCATGCCTGCCGCTAGACGTACCTGGCGCTCGATCGCCCACTTGGGTTGCCCTTCCGTGAGGTCCCCGTTCGCAGCAAGCCAGGCGTTCACCCCACCCTTGAGCACCATTGATTGGGCGTAACCCTGCTCTGAGAGGAGCTTGCAAGCTTGCTCCGCTCGGGGCCCACCCTGGCAGATCAGCACGAGGTGATCGCCATTCAGGCCCGAGCGAATATCCGCTGCATGACGCTTCAGTTGGTCAAGCGGGATGTTGACAGACCCAGGGACGTGGGCGTTCTCGTACTCGGAGGCCATCCGCACGTCAAGGATTCGAAGCGGGACATCCTCAGCTCGCCACCTCCGTAAGGTCGCGGCGTCGATCGATCTCTGCGTCGAAGCAGCTTCCACACTCACAGCGCCTCCCAGAACAGCTAACGTGATGTCGTACGCACTAGTCCGGACAACCAGTCCATTGAAGATACCCTGACGGAGTGCCCCCGCGGAAGCGCCAACTCACACCGCACGCGGTTGCCGGCCTGATCCCCGCAGTCGGCTGGGTGAGTTCCTACCGCAAAGAACTGCTCAGACCCGACCTCTCCGCCGGACTCACTGTGGCGGTTCTGCTCATCCCGCAGTCCATGGCCTACGCCGCGCTGGCCGGGATGCCACCGCAAGCAGGTCTCTACGCGGCCATTGTGTCGCTGGTCGTCTACGCGGTCCTGGGAACGAGCAGTTTCATCTCGGTGGCTCCCGTCGCGATCGACTCGCTGCTCGTGGCGGCCGCGGTCGGGCCGATCGCGAATGGCGACACAACTTTCTAC
>Ga0208612_1001403_pt1 | contig 9996 bp, 10 predicted proteins | sample AntDryMetagUQ889_FD_188089 | JGI IMG/M metagenome (GOLD analysis project Ga0208612, IMG submission 188089) | Polar desert microbial communities from Antarctic Dry Valleys - UQ889 (SPAdes) | ecosystem: Environmental > Terrestrial > Soil > Desert | place: Antarctic Dry Valleys | collected 2008-12-31 | reverse complement strand
GCGTGAAGACGACGAGCTTGTAGCTCTCCACACGGTAGCCCAGGAACCGCGTGCGGCTCTCGGCGTCACGCACCGCGACGAGGCCACCGTCGCCGAGTCCGAAGAGATTCTTGGTGGGGTAGAAGCTAAAGGTCGAGGCGATGCCGGTGGCGGCGATGTCGGGCGAGCCGAACGCCTGCGCGGCGTCCTCCACGATCGGCAGGCCGAAGCCGGCGAGCTGCGCGAGCGGCGCCGGACGACCGAAGAGGTGGACGGGCACGATCGCCTTGGTCTTCGTCGTCAGCTTCCGTTCGACATCGAGCGGATCGAGGTTCAACGACGCGGGATCGATGTCGGCGAACACCGGTGTCGCGCCAACCCGGGCGATCGCCTCCGCCGTCGCGAAGAAGGTGAACGCGGGGCAGATCACCTCGTCACCCGCTCCGAGCTCGAGCGCATCGAGGACGAGGACGAGCGCGTCGGTTCCGTTCGCGACCCCCACCGTCTCCGGAACGCCGAGGTAGTCGGCTGCCTCCTGCTCGAAGGCGACGAGATTCGGCCCGAAGACGAAGCGGCCGTCCTCGAGCACGTCTGCAAAGGCCTGCTGAAGCTGCGGGATCAAGTGTGCGTACTGCGCTTTGACGTCTATGAGCGGCACATCTGTGAGCGGGACGTCTGTGGGCGGGGCAGTCACGGTCAGCCAGTCTAACGAGCCTCGGCGGCTGTTCTTCGCCGCCTCGTGAGCTTCCAGACGAGGAATGCGATCCCTGCCGCAAGGAGGACTGCGATGCCGTAGTCGACGTAGCGGAAGGCGTCGTGGAACCGCTCCCAGTTCGATCCAAGCCACCAGCCGACACCGGCCAGGGCGAAGCACCAGATGCCGGAGCCGATCAGCGTCAACACGGTGTAGCGGCCGAGCGGAGCCCGGAAGACGCCTGCCGGGATCGAGACGAACGAGCGGACGACGGGGGTGAGTCGGCCGAGCAGGACGGCCCAGTCCTCCCAGCGCTCGAACCATTGCTCTGCGCGCTCCAGCCGGTGCTCGTTCAGATGCAGCCACCGTCCTCGCCGCTCGAGGAAGGGCCGGCCGCCGCGCCTGCCGATCCACCAACCGAGCACGGATCCTGCCGTGTAGCCGATCGTGCCTGCGCTGGCCATCGCGACGTAGGCGGGGCCGCCGCTCGCAAACTCGTGACCGGCGAGGACGACGTCCTGCCCCGCGAACGCGCCGGCCGCGACCGCGCCGGAGTAGACCATCACGACCTCGCTCGCAGCAGGGAAGACTGCGTCGAGCAGCATCAGCCCGAAGACGGCGTAGAGCCCGCCGTCGCCGACCAGCGTGGTCATGAGGTCGGTGATCCCCGACAGAACGGAGGCAACCGGCACGGGCGGAGCCTATCCGCCCGTACTCTGGGGCTTCTGGGGCTTCTGGGGCTTCTGGGGCTTCTGGGGCTTCTTGGGCGCCGTCCGGATCACGGTCACCCGGACGGGCTTGCTCACGAGCTCAACGACACCGAGCTCGTTCGAGGCGCGGAAGCGAAGGACGTACTCGCCGCCGTAGACCAGGGCGCGACCACTCCGGGTGGTGCCGTTCCACTGGACGACGAAACGCCCCTTCTCGGCACGACGCTGGACGAGTGTGGCGACGTTCACGCCCCCGGTTCTGGTCTCGACGCTCACCGTCAGGTGTCCGGGGCGGGTGAGGGTCACGCCGGCCTGCACGAGCTGGCGGCCGCCCGGTCGCGCGACGAAGGCGCGGCGCGACAGCTGCACGAACCCGATCGTATTGTTCACGGTGAAGCTCTGGCGGGCGGTCGAGGCGCGAGCCTGGTCGTCCGTCGCCGAGACCACCAGCTCCCAGCGCCCCTCAGGCACCGTCCCGGGGGGAAACGCGACGGGGTAGGAGCCGGGCGTTCGCTCGGCGGTCTCGACGAAGGCCTGCGTGCCGTCGGGCGCGGAGAGCGTCGCCGTCACCGACGACGGGGCGACCACCTTGTATGAGAGGCGCTGCGTCTCGTCGGTGCCATCACCGTTCGGCGAGACGACCGGGACGGGCGGTGCTGCGACGACGCCGAAGTACATCAGCTGGAGGGAGGTCGACACCGGCCGCTCGCCGCCTGGATCCGAGGGGCGGTTCAACAGGGTGCCGTCGAAGGCCATCGTCGTCGAGCCGCCCGCGTCGAGCGCCGAGGCCGTGACCGCTCCTAGCCGTACGAGCGTCTGCGCCAGCTCGAAGTTCGTCATACCGACGCTGTACCCCGGTTGGCGCCCGTCGGTCGCGAGCAGGATCACTCGGCCGTTGGCGAGCTGGCCCACCGCGGTGCGTGGGTTGCGAGGCACGAGCTGCGAGGGCGTGAACGCCTCGTTGGAGCGAAAGACGGCGCCGCCATTGCGAACGAGGACGGGCCCGCCCCCGATCCCGTCCGTGACTCCAGTCCAGTCCGGCCGCAGGATCAGGCGCAGCGCGAGCTCGACTCCGATCGGGGCCTCGGCTGCGAGCCGTTGCGCCGCCGTGCCGCGGGCCACGAGCACTGCGCCGTCGCGCGGGATCGCCGTGGGGCCGCCGTTCGTGACCGCAACGACAGGGCCGAGGAGGTCGGTGTTGGGGAGAGCGGGCGGAAACGGAGCGATCACGACTCCGACCGTGCCCGGCAGCGACGGGGTCGACGGCCCGTAGCTCGGCGTGAAGAGGGAGACGCCGTTGACGCCGGGCGCTTCGTTCATGTCGTTCACGGCGCGCCGCTGGCCGAGGCCGCGCCAGGTTCCGAAGAACTCGATGCGGCGCACATCGAGCCCGCCGTCGACCGTGACGCCGACGCTCGAACGGTCGCCGTAGGGCGGGCTCGCGACGACTCCGCCACGGATGAGGACGCCGCTCGGACGGCCGGTCTCGAAGTGGAAGAGGTCACCGTTGATGCCGACCATCGTCGCCGCCGAGGAGAGGCGCTTCTGCATCGCCGTCACGCGCTCACGGCCCTCGATCGCCTCGTTGGAGAGGACGGGCCGGAGCGCGTAGAGGCCGGTTGGGCGCGGCCCGGTGACGATGTGCAGCGCCACCGGGCCGTGTGGCGTGAACTGCACGCCGCGCTCGTAGGTGACGCCAGGCATCAACGTCACGCGCTGCGCAGCTGCAGGAGCGGCGAGGACGAGCGCGAGGGCGGAGGCGGTGAGGAGCTTGCGCAGCACGACCCCGGCTGACGGTAGCGGAAGCGTCGGAGCGCCTTTGCAGGGATTTACGGAATCCGAACAGCCGGCCTCCCAGCGTGCCCTCGTTCGCCGTCGGCTGACGACGATGCGCGTCGCGCTTGTGTCAGACGTTCACGCCAACGCCGTCGCGCTCGAGACGGTGATCGCGGCTCTCGATCAGGACGCACCAGACGCGGTCGTCTGCCTCGGCGGCATGGTGTAAGGCGGCCCGGATCCCGGTCGCTGTGCCGACCTCCTCAGGGAGCTCGGGTGGCCGGTCGTGCTGGGGAACGCCGACGCCTTCGTTATCGAAGAGTCGACGGCTGTCGACTCCGCCGAGCCCGTGACCGAACGACAGCTCGCGCAGAGGGCCCGGACGCTCGAACAGCTCGATGCCGACCAGCACGCGTTCGTCGCCTCGTTCGAGCCGACGGTCGAAATCGCACTCGGTCGGAAGACGCTGCTCGCCAGCAGCGGTGCCGCCCTCGTTCCACCCAAAATCCTGCCGTCGACGGCGGAGGACGCATCTGGAGGGGGTCCGGGCGGACGTGGTCGCCGGTGGTCACGTTCACCAGCAGTTCGTCCGCCGGCGCGGCGCTACGATCTGGGTCAACCCTCCTAGTTCCAGACCTTCACGTCGCGGTAGAGCGTGTCGCGCTGCACCGGCGTCTTCCCCATCGCCCTAATCAGGTGGACGAGTTCTTCGGTCGACGTGCGATGGGTCGTGCCGGCAGCCGAGACGACGTTCTCCTCGATCATGATCGAGCCCATGTCGTCGGCGCCGAAGCCGAGCGCGACCTGCCCGATCTTCAGCCCCTGCGTCACCCAGCTCGACTGGATGTGGTCGACGTTGTCGAGGTAGATACGCGAGACGGCCTGCGTCAGGAGGTAGTCGAAGGACGTGGGCATCGCCTCGTCCGGCACCTTGTCGGAGAGCCGGTTCCCGTCTCGCTGGAACGTCCAGGAGATGAACGCGCGGAAGCCACGCGTCTCGTCCTGCAGCTCGCGGATCCGGCGCATGTGCTCGACCCGCTCCTCGAGCGTCTCGACGTGTCCGTACATCATCGTCGCGGTCGTCGACATGCCGAGCCGGTGCGCCTGGCGCATGACGTCGAGCCACTCCGCCGTCTTCGTCTTCTTCGGCGCGATGATCTCGCGCACGCGATCGACGAGGACCTCGCCGCCGCCGCCGGGCACCGAGTCGAGGCCGGCGTTCCTGAGTTGCGACAGCGTCTCCCAGACGGTGAGCTTCGAGCGGCGTGCAATGTGCTGGATCTCCGGCGGCGAGAGCGCGTGCAAGTGAATCTTGTAGCGCTCCTTGATCGAGCCGAAGAGGTCGACGTAGTAGTCGATCCCGAGATCCGGATGGTGGCCGCCCTGCATCAGCAGGCCGGTGCCTCCCAGCGCGAGCGTCTCCTCGATCTTCTTGAAGATCACAGGCTTGGGCAGCAGGTAGCCCTCGTTACGGTCGCCCGGGCTGCGGTAGAAGGCGCAGAAGTCGCAGTCGGTGACGCAGATGTTCGTGTAGTTCAGGTTTCGGTCGACGATGAAGGTGACCCGCGCGGGGTCGGTCCTGCGGCTGCGCAACTCGTCCGCGGCCTTGCCGACCGCGACCAGCTCGCGCGAGCGCAGCAGGAGCGCCGCCTCGTCGTCGGAGATCCGCTCGCCGTCGAGCGCCTTCTCGAGGATCGGCAGCACGCTCACGCTTCGACCGGCTCCCGTTGCACGAAGCGCAACTCCGGGACACGCTCGAGCTCGCCCACGTCCCGCGCCAGCTCGAGGAACGTGATCAGCCCGGCGCGCTCTCGCGGGCCGAACGAGTAGCGCAGCTTCTCGAAGTAGCGGGCGAGGTAGCCCGCGGGGTAGCCGTAGCGTGCGCTCGCCTCGTGCGCGAGCCGCTCCGGCTCCGTGCGGGCGAGCCTCACCGACGCCACGAGCGCATGCTCGAGATCCGAGAGGCCGGGCACGACCGGCTCGGGCGCCGCCCAGACGGCGAAGACCATCGGCAGCCCTGTCCGGTCGAGCCAGAGCTTGCCGAGGTCGTAATGCGGTGTCGGATCCTCGAATGCGCTTCTCAGTGCAGCGTCGCCGATCAGCAGGGTCGCGTCCGCGCTCTCGCCGAACGGGACGTGCTGCGCCTGTGGGAGCAGCACCTTCGTCAGCACGACCGAGGTGGCGCTCTCGGGTGTGACCGCGATCGTCCGGATCTGCGGGAACGGCACCTGCGAGACGAGCTGGATCGAATCGACCGCGCCCTCCGACGAGACGCACATCCGCGGCAGGATGCGCAGCGCTTGGGCGTGGCGGGCGTACGCGATCGACGAGATCGGCGCGAGGTCGAGCTGACCATCGAGCAGCATCCGGTTCAGCTCCGTCGGCACACCCGTCACCTCCTCGACCTCGGCGTTCAGCCGGTGGAAGACGGGCGCCATGTTGACGTAGGAGATGCGACCGAGGCGGATCATGTGAGCCCCATCACGCCTGCACCCACTGGAAGAACGCGACCAGGTTGCCGTCCTGATCGGTGGTGGCGAACTCGCGCGTGCCGAAGTCCGTGTCGTTCGGTCCGGCCGTCGAAACCGGGTGGAGCACGTCCTGTCGTCGAAGCTCGTCGAAGAGCTCGTCCACGCCCTCGACGAGGATGCGGCAGCTGGCCGTGCCGGCGATGAACGACTCGGCGCCGGAGCAGATCGGTCGCTCCGGATCGAAGCGCTGTCGCCAACCTTCGTCGTCAGCCTCCCAGAGGTGCACGACTGCCTCGTCGCGGCGGAGAACCGCAAAGCCACCGTCGTGGTGGACGACGTCGAAGCCGAGCCGGTCGCGATAGAAGGAGACCGCGGCCGCCGCATCGCGCACCGGCATGGCCGGAATGGTCTGGCTAAGGGTCACCATCGCCGTAGCTCGTTGTAGAGCGTGTCGCGCTGCACCGGGATCCGGCCGGCGTCGCTCACGAAACGGACGAGCTGGTCGATGCCCTGCTCCGTCTCGGTGCGCGCACCCGCGGCGTGGAAGATCTGCTCCCGGACGACCGTTCCCTGAACGTCGTTCGCGCCGAAGTGGAGCGCGACCGCGGCGAGCGGCATGCCCATCATGATCCAGTAGGCCTTGATGTTCGGGATGTTGTCGAGCACGAGGCGCGAGACAGCGAGCATCTTCAGGTCGTCCGAGCCTGTCGTGTGCCGCCAGCCGCGGCGCTCGAAGACCGTGTTCTCTGGGTGGAAGGCGAGCGGGATGAAGGCGAGGAAACCGCCGGTCTTGTCCTGCTGCTCGCGCAGCCGGAGCAGGTGGTCGATCCGCTCCTCGTAGGTCTCGACGTGACCGTAGAGCATGGTGCAGTGCGTCGGGATGCCGAGCCGGTGCGCCGCGTCGTGCGTCTCGAACCAGCGGTCGGGATGCTCCTTGCCCGGTGCGATCAGCCGGCGTACCCGCTCGGCGAAGACCTCGGCGCCTCCGCCGGGCAGGGAGCCGAGACCTGCGGCCTTGAGCTCGCGCAGCACCTCCTCGTGCGACAGGCCCGAGAGCGTCGTCATGTGGTGGATCTCCGAGGCCGTGTAGAGCTTCAGGTGCACGTCGGGCAGTGCAGCGTGCAGCGCGCGCACCGTCTCGACGTAGAACTCGAAGCCCACGTGCGGGTTCTCGCCGTTCACCATGTGGATCTCCGTGAAACCGGTCAGCTCGCGCTGGCGGAGCGCGTCCTCGACGAGCTCCGACGTGGAGATCGTGTAGGCCTGCTCTTGCTTCTGGGTCGCCGCGAAGGCGCAGAACTTGCATTTCACGCGGCAGACGTTCGTTTGGTTCAGGTAGAGGTTCTGGACGAAGTAGACCTCGTCCGAGCCGCCGCGTCGCCGGCGCGCGAGATCGGCGAGCTCGCCGAGGCCGAGCAGGTCGTCGGACTCGAGGAGCGTCAGGCCGTCCTCGAAGCTCAGGCGTTCACCTGCCTCGACCTTCTCCCGGATCTCCCGGATCTCCCGGATGGGCTCGGGCGATGACGTGCGTGCGATTACGGCCACCGGGTCACCGTCTCCTCTCGACGACTGCGTCCGCGAGCGACTCGAGCTCGTCTCGGTTGACGGCGCCGTCGAGGCTCTCGCGTGCCGTTCTAGCGTAGCCGCGCGCCGTCTCCAGAGAGCGCTCCAATGCTCCGGTGGCGGCGACGCGGAGCAGCACGCCCGTTCTCGCGCCGCCCGCCAGCGCGGCGCGCACCGCTTCGTCCTCCTGGGCTGCCAGCAGCAGCGGCAGTGTCGGCGTGCCCTCGCGCAGGTCGGTGCCTGCGAGCTTTCCCGTCTCGAGGGTGTCGCCGGAGCAGTCGAGCACGTCGTCGGCGATCTGGAAGGCGATGCCGAGGTTCAGCCCGAAGCGGCCGAGACCGGCGTCCCGCGAGCCGAGAAGGCAGGCGGCCTCGAAGAGCTTTCCTGTCTTGAGCGCGATCCGCTCGAGGTACGACTCGACCGTGGTCTCCGGCCGGTGTCGCTGCCGCCGCTGGAGCGCCTCGCCCCGGACGAGCCCGAGGCAGGCCTCCGCGAGAATGCGCACGCCCTCGAGATCTCCCGCCTCCGCCAGCTCTGCGAACCCACGTGCGAACAGGTAATCACCGGTCGTGCGCGCGGCATCGTCCCCGTCCGTGCGCCAGGCCGTTGGGTGGCCGCGGCGGAGTGGAGCGCGGTCGATCAGGTCGTCGTGCACGAGCGTGGCTGTGTGGACGAGCTCGATCGCGACGCTGCAGCGGAGCGCGCGCGCGCGGTCGTCGCTCACGAGGTGGATCAGCAGCGGCCGCATCCGCTTGCCGCCGGCCTCGAGGGCGGCGGTGCTGAGGCGCTCGACGAGGCCCGGGTGGGTGGACACCGCCTCCCGCAGCCGCTCCTCCACCCTGTCGCTTTCGCTGCGCGAAAGCGACAGGTGTTCAGCCTGAGCGGTCACGGATGCCGCCCTTCGGAATCGCGAAGCGACTCCGATGCCGTTCCGACATGGAGGGCGACGATGCCGCCGGCGAGCCGCCGGAAGGTCACGTCGCGGAAGCCGCTCGCGGCCATCACGCGCGCGAGCTCTTCGGGGCCTGGAAACCGTCGGACGCTCGCAGGCAGGTACGCATAGGCCTTGCCACCGGGAAGGATCTTGCCCGCGAGCGGGATGAGCAGGTCGAACCAGAGCCGGTAGAAGACGCGCAGCGGCCCCCGCGGCCGGGTGATCTCGAGGATCCCGACCCGCCCCTTCGGCTTCAGCACCCGTCGCAACTCGGCGAGGCCGCGCGGGAGGTCGGCGACGTTGCGGACACCGAAGCCGACCGTCGCCGCGTCGAAGCTCGCGTTCGCGAAGGGAAGTTCGAGCAGGTCTCCGCGAACCCACTCGAGCTGCGGCGCCTTGCGCCGTGCCCGCTCTAGCATCCGGTCGGAGAAGTCGAGCCCGACAACGTCGGCTCCCTGCTCCTTAACGGCAATCGCCAGGTCGCCGGTGCCGCAGCAGGCATCGAGGACGCGGTCCCCCGGCCGGACAGCGGCACGCACCGTCAAGCGCCGCCAGCGCCGGTCGAGGCCGGCGGTCATGACCCGGTTCATCACGTCGTAGACCGGCGCGATCCGGTCGAACATGCGCCGGACTCCGTCCGGCGTCAAAGAACCGGCCTCGACCGTCACCCCGTCAGCCTCATTGGCCCCACCGCGCGATCAGGGAATTGTCGAGGCCGAGCTGGTCGAGGATGCGCGCGACGATGAAATCGACGAGGTCGTCGATCGTCTGCGCACCGTGGTAGAAGCCAGGCGCTGCAAAGAGGATCGTCGCACCCGCTCTCCCCAACGTTGCGAGGCCGTCCAGGTGGATCGACGAGAGCGGCGTCTCGCGCGGCACCAGCACGAGCTTCCGCCCCTCCTTGAGCGCGACCGAGGCCGCGCGGTGGATCAGGTTCGCCATCGCACCCGTCGCGAGCGTGCCAACCGTGGACATCGAGCACGGACAGATGACGTAGGCGTCGACCTTCGCGGAGCCCGAGGCATAGGGCGACTTGTAGTCGTTCACCTCGTAGGCGGTGACGTTCTGCGCGCTGCCGACGAAGCGTTCGAGCACCTCCGCCCGCGGCAGGCTCGGGTCGCCGTAGAGCTCGGTTGCGAGCACCTCGATGCCGGCGGCGGAGGCGGTGAGCCCCACCTCGCAGTCGAGGTCGCCGAGCGCGCGCAGCAGCCGGGCGGCGTACGGCGCGCCCGAGGCGCCCGTTACGCCGAGAAACACGCGCATGTCCTACTCCTTGGTGCCCTTGGACGCGTCGAGGAAGGTGGCGATCTGCCTGAGCTGATCGTCGTTCAGGCTGCCGCCGAACTCTTCGCCGTACTGGGTCATGACCTGGTTGCCGAACTCACGCGGATTGGCGACGTACTGCCTGAAGTAGTCGATTCCGCGGTCGCCGTTGCCGATCTCCGTCAGCTCCGGAGCGCCGAGGTTGGGCGAGCCGACGCCGAGGTAGACGTGGCATTGACCGCAGCCGGAGGCTGCGAAGAGGCGCGCGCCCGCGAGCGCCTGCTCGTCGCCTTCGAACCCCTGCTTTTCGGCCCACTCGGGAACCGCCTCCACGACCTCGGTGCCAAGAGCCTCCTCGGCCGTCGCGCCCTTGTAGGTGAGCACCCCCATCGAGATGACGACGAGGATCGCGGCGACGATGGCGACGGGCCGGCGCAGCAGCCGCCGCTCGCGCCGCAGGTCGATGAAGGGGAGCGCGAACAGGAGCACGAGCAGAATCGTGGGAATCCCGACCGTGCCGAGAATCACCGACTCCGGCCACTTGAAGATCCGGAGCAGATAGAAGAGAAACAGGAAGTACCAGTCCGGGCGCGGGATGAAGTCCGT
>Ga0208612_1001402_pt1 | contig 9997 bp, 8 predicted proteins | sample AntDryMetagUQ889_FD_188089 | JGI IMG/M metagenome (GOLD analysis project Ga0208612, IMG submission 188089) | Polar desert microbial communities from Antarctic Dry Valleys - UQ889 (SPAdes) | ecosystem: Environmental > Terrestrial > Soil > Desert | place: Antarctic Dry Valleys | collected 2008-12-31 | reverse complement strand
CGTCGACCGAAGCTCGGCCTCGACGCCGTTCGACTTCATCGGGATCGACCTTCGCCTCAGAAACGTCCTGTGGGTCTCTCTCACCGTCGGAATCGTCGTGCTCACGCTGGTTGGCCTGCTCCTGCGCTACACGCTGCTCGGTAAGAAGATGCGCGCGCTCTCCGACTCGCTCGACCTCGCCGAGACGACCGGCATCAACACCGAGCGCATCGTCTTGATCACCTGGATCTTCGCCGGCGGCCTGGCGGGCCTGGGCGGCGTGCTTCTGGGCATGGTGAGCCAGGTGAAGCCGGAGCTCGGCTTCGAGCTTCTCCTCCCCATCTTCGCGGCGGTCGTTTTGGGCGGAATCGGCAACCCGTTCGGAGCCCTTGCTGCCGGGCTCACGCTTGGCGTCCTGATCGAATGGGCGACGATCCCGGACGGGCTCTCGAACTGGAAGTTCGCCGTCGGTTTCGTTGTCTTGATCCTGGCCCTGATCGTTCGCCCCCAGGGCGTCTTCGGCAAGGCGAGAGCGGTATAGATGATCGGCGCAGCGATGCCCCTCGCCGTGAACTTCGAGGCAATCCTCAGCGTCGACTTCCTGATCACCGTGATGGCGATCGCCGGCATCTACGCGATCCTGGCGATGGGCCTCCAGGTGAATGTGGGCTACACGGGGATCCCCAACTTCGGCCAGGCGGGATTCGCGGCGCTCGGCGCCTACATCATGGCCGTGCTGGTGACGGGCGGTCCCGACGGCGACGGCTTCATGAGCTTCTGGCTGGCAATGCCGATCGCGATCATCGTGACGATGGGGTTCGGCGTCCTCGTCGGGACCGTCTCGCTCCGCCTTCGGGCCGATTACTTTGCGATCGCCACGATCGCCGCGGCCGAGGCCGTGCGCCTGTTCGCCCAGAACGCCGACGCGGTCACAGGCGGAAACCAGCCGCTCTTCGGATTCGACAACTCGTTCGAGGGAATCACCGATGGGATCGAGGACTTCCTCGAGTCTTCGTTCGGCTGGGACACCCCGCTCTTCACCGGCTTCGTAGTCGTCATCTGGATCACGCTAGTCCTCTCGGCGGTCGTCCTCAGCCGAATGCAACGCACGCCCTGGGGGCGCGTCTTGAGAGCCGTGCGCGAAGACGAGGAGGCGGCGAGGGCTCTCGGCAAGAACACTTTCTCCTACAAGCTCCAGTCGCTCGCGGTCGGATCGTTCTTCGGCGCCCTGGGCGGCGGCTTCCTCGCCATGTACTTCGGCGTCATCAATCCGAACAACTTCGAGCCGGCGATCACCTTCCTCGCCTATGGCGTGCTGATCCTCGGCGGCCTGGCGAGCTACTGGGGCGTGCTCGTGGGGTCGATGGTCCTCTGGACATTGATCGAGTCGACGCGCTACCTGGATATCGGTCTCTCCGGCCAGCAGGAGGCGTCGCTTCGATTCATGGTCGTGGGGCTCGTCTTGATCCTCTTGATGGCGTTCAGGCCGCAGGGTCTCTTCGGAAAGCGCGAGGAGATGGTCATCGGTGAGTGACGCAGCCCCCACAGCGACCGCGAGGCCGGCGGCGCCGACCGGAAAGGGGCAGATCCTCGAGGTCGACGGGATCGTTCAGACCTTTGGCGGCATCCGGGCCGTGAACGGGGCGACCTTCGATGTGGAAAAGGGCTCGATCACCGCGCTGATCGGCCCCAACGGCGCCGGAAAGACAACGTGCTTCAACGTGGTCACCGGCTTTTACCGGGGAAACAGTGGCTCTGTGCGCTTCGACTCCGAAGAGATCTTTCGCGAGCCCGCTCATCGCATCGCGCGCCGGGGCATGGTCAGAACCTTCCAGATCACCAAGGCGCTTGCTCGCATGCCGGTAATCGACAACATGCTTCTCGCCGGTGCCGACCAGCCCGGAGAGAAGCTTTTCAACAACCTGATCCGCCGCGGCGCTTCGAAGGCGCGCGAGGCCGAGATCCACGAGCAGGCGCTCGAGCTCCTCGATGAGTTCAATCTCAGAAAGCTCCAGGACTCCTACGCGGGAACGCTCTCGGGCGGCCAGCGCAAGCTGCTGGAGCTCGCGCGCGCGCTGATGACAAGGCCGCGCCTCCTGATGCTCGACGAGCCGATGGCGGGTATCAACCCTACGCTTGGCGCGCGCCTCCTCGAGCACATGGAGCGCCTCCGGAAAGAGGACGGCGTGTCGTTCCTCTTCGTCGAGCATGACATGGAGGTCGTCATGAACCACGCCGATCGCGTGATCGTAATGGCCGAGGGCAAGGTGATCGCCGAGGGTCTGCCCGCGGAGATTCGCGAGAATCAAGAGGTGATCAACGCCTATCTGGGCGGCGGCGCGAGTCAGAAGGAAACCGAGAGGACCCAGCGGTGAGCGAAGCTGCGACTCAGCCCGAGCCCGCGTCGTCGCCGGGCCGGGCCGACGGCAAGGCCATGCTCGCCACCCACGACGTGGTCGCGGGCTACGTGCCCGAGGTGGACATTCTCAACGGCGTCACGCTCAAGGTCTTCGAGGGTGAGATCGTCACCCTGGTCGGCCCGAATGGCGCCGGCAAATCGACCCTGATCAAGACCGTGTTCGGCCTACTCGAACCTCGTGAGGGCGAGGTGACCTTCCGCGACGAGCAGATCGGCGGTCTCAAGCCGCACGAGATCACGCGGCGCGGGCTTTCCTACGTGCCGCAGCTCGACAACGTCTTCCCGAACCTGACCGTCGAAGACAACCTCCTCATGGGAGGCTTCGTCCGCTCCGGGATCTCGTTTCGCACGGGTGCCCTTGTCGACAACCTGGTCGGCTCAAAACGCGCCGAGCGTCGCAGGGAGATGCGCGAGCGCGAGCTGACCCCCGCGCAGGCCCGTGAGCGGATCGACCGCATGTACACGCTGTTTCCTCGCCTCGGCGAGCGCCGCAAGCAGGACGCGGGAACGATGTCCGGTGGCGAGCGGCAGATGGTCGCGATGGCCAAGGCACTCATGCCCGAGCCATCCGTGCTTCTCCTCGACGAGCCGTCGGCCGGGCTCGCGCCCGCATTCGTAGACGCCATCTTCGAGAAGATTGCCGACGTCAACTCCGAGGGCGTCACGATCCTCATGGTCGAGCAGAACGCGACCCGCGCGCTCGCCATGTCGGATCGCGGCTACGTGCTCGACCTCGGCAAGGAGCGATTCGAAGGCCCGGGCCGAGAGCTCATCGCCGACCCGAAGGTCGCCGAGCTCTACCTGGGCGGCGGCTCGCGGATCGACGAGTCCGAAGACGTCGCCGAGATGCTCGGCGACGACGTCAAGCTGGTTTAGCCGCCGGTCGGCGGGTCGAGGCGGATTATTCGGTCGTCCTCGTCGGTAGGAGCCCCGCGCCCGTCCGTATTCGAGGTGGCAATCCACAGCGAGCCGTCAGGCGCCTTGACCGCGGTTCGGATGCGCCCGTATTCGCCGTCGAGGAACGACTCAGGCTCGCCAGCGGTGTTGCCCTCGAGCGGCACGCGCCAAAGGCGCTGGCCGACGAGCGCCGCGACGTAGAGGTCGCCGTCGACGATCGCGGCGCCGGACGGCGACGACTCGGACGTCGCCCACGTCACCTGCGGGTTGGTGAACTCGCCGCCGGCGGTGTCCCCCTCGCCTTCGACCACGGGCCAGCCGTAGTTACGCCCGGGCTCGATCAGGTTCACCTCGTCGAAGGTGTCTTGGCCAAACTCGGTCGCCCACAGGCGCCCATCTTTGTCCCAGGCGAGACCCTGGACGTTGCGGTGACCGAGCGAGTAGACGGGCGAGCCTGAGAACGGGTTGTCCTTCGGGATGTCGCCGTCGGGTTCGATGCGAAGGATCTTCCCGTTCTCAGATCCGGGGTCCTGGGAGACGTCCGGGCTGGCGGCGTCGCCGACGCCCGCGTAGAGGTTGCCGTCCGGGCCGAAGGCGATGCGTCCCCCGTTGTGGATCTCAGAGCGGGTGATGCCGGTCAGGATGGGCTCGGGCTCCTCGCCGAGCTTGAAGCGGACGATGCGGTTGTCCTCCGGTGAGGTCAGGTACGCGTAGACGAGCCCGTCTCGCTCGTACTCGGGCGAGACGGCAAGCCCCAGCAGCCCCCCTTCGCCCGCGCCGGTGTCGACGCCGGGAACGCTCATCACCTCTTCGGGCTCACCGCCCGAGGCGTCGAGGCGAAGGATGCTGGCGGTAGTTCGCTCCGCGATCAGCGCGTCGCCGTTCGGCAGGAAAGCGATCCCCCAGGGGACGGCGAGGTTCTCGGCCAGGACGGTCTGCGGTTCGTCGGATTCTGACCCGGCGCTGAGCGGCTTTGCGGCGTCGTTCGGCTTACGGGCGCCTTGTGGAGCACTCTGCGAGTCCTCCGCGCGAATGGGGTCAGGCACCGAGGCTGAGCCGGACTCCTTCTCCTCCTCGTCTCCTCCGCAGCCGGCGAGGAGCGCCAGCGCGGCGATCAGGCTCAGCGTCCTTGTCGTTCGCATCCGATTGACGGTAGCCGGGGGCCCTTAGCGGCAGGCGAATGAAAAACGGCCGGGGCGCCAAGGCCCCGGCCGTTCTCCGGTGCGGCTAAGCCGCTATGCGTCTCGAGTGACTACTCGACCTTCTCCGCGACCGGGACTTCGCCCACAACCTGCGGGGCGCCCTTGTCGTCGAACTCGTAGGTGTCGTAGACACCCGCGGTGGCGTCACCTGTGTCGTCCATCTCGATAGACCCTGATGCGCCCTCGTAGTCGATGTCGTCGCCGTTTTGGAGCGCCTCGATGGCGCCGGCGAGATCCTCGAACGAGTACTGATCGCCGGGGGCGGCGCTGATCTCACGCACGACGCCCTCCATGTCGGCGCCTTCCGCGGACCCGGCGCCAACGGCGGCGAGATAGCAGAGGACCACTGCGTCGAACGTCTGAGCATCGAACGTGTTGCGATCGACGTCAGTCGGGTCGGCGCTGGTGTACGCCTCGTCGAATGCGGCGGCGGCCTCGCCCTCGTCGGGCGAGCCCGGGGCGGTGCCCCTCAAACCAACAACCGCGTCGTCACCAGCATCCTCAGCGAGGGTGCCGGAGATCAGGCCGTCGGTGACGAATGCCGTCGTCGGGTCGAAGTCCCCGGTGCCGGCCAGCGCCGGTCCGACCTTGGCGTAGGTCTCGGGGAAATCGATGATCACGATCGCGTCGGGATCACCGTCGACGATGTCGCCCGCCTCGGAGTCGTACGTAGGCGCCTCCGGGTCGTAGATCGTCTCGGATCCAATCTCGCCGCCCTTGGCCTCCCAGGCCGCGGAGAACGTATCCGCGAGTCCGGTGCCGTACGGGTCATTGCGGGCGCCGATGTTGACGACCATGCCCTCGGCTCCGCCGAGCTCTTCCTCCATGAAGTCGGCAAGGGTCGGACCCTGGAACGAGTCCGGCGGCGCGGTCCGGTTGAGGAATCCATCGTCCTCGAGACCGGTGATCTCGTCGCTGGTCGCTGCCGGTGAGATCTGGAGGATCTCCTCGTCGATGGTGACGGACTGAGCGACCGGAATGGTCACGCCCGACGCGTAAGCGCCGGCAATGCAACTCGCGTCTGCCTGTGCGAGCGCCTGGGCACCGGAGATGCCGCCCTCTTCCGTCGTCTGGTCGTCCTCGACCTGAAGCGTGACGCTGTGATCAACTCCAGCGTCCTCGATTCCCGCTTCGATCTCTGAGATCGCGACCTCTGCCGCCTTCTCACCTGAGCCACCGAAGTCCTGTAGGTCCCCAGTAAGTGGAAGTAGCGTACCGATGGTGAGATCGAGTGCGACCTCGCCTCCGCCGCCGCTATCTCCGCCTTCTTCCTCGTCATCGCCACAAGCGGCGATCCCGAATGAGAGAGCGGTAACAGCGAGGGCGGTCGAAACCAACCTAAGCCTATGCATTAATTCTCCTCTTGGTTTGAGACACACGGGTTCCTCTTCCCCGTGTCCCCACTTCTATCAGAGGTTGGAGGCGAAGTGCGTGTTTCTGGCCCTTGGGAGGTGGGTTTCTTACGTGGTCTGGCCCGGAGCTCCAGGCCCCGGAACGGCCACACGGCGCCATTCCTGGATGGCGCCATCCTCGATTACGAAGCTCGTCTCGGCGGTCGCTCCGTCACCTGGGCAGACCTCGACGCCCGGTCTCGTCGTCAACCGAAAGGTCGCGGTGATGAACTCGCCCTCGGACTGGGTCGACTCAAGCTCGGCGCCGCAGGGCAGCGACTCGTTGAAGAGACGAGCGTCGTCGATCGTCTCGATGTCGATCGTGATGCCGTTCTCGGCGATGCTCGGGATGGCGAAGAAATCGGCCGCCGCATCGATGTCGCCCTCGGTCAGCGCCTCGGACCATTCGCGGATGACCTCGACGTCCTCGATGGGACCTTCGGCTGAGGCGGTTACCTCGGCGGGCTCTGACGCGGTCGGGCTCTCGTCGTCGCCCCCGCAGGACGAGAGCGCGAGAACGGCGGCGATAATGGGGAGGGCTGTGAGGCGCCGGGGCACGTAATGAGTATCGCTGAGCGCGGTTTCTTGGTTCACTCGGCTCGGGTGGTTGCTGATTTCCGCGGATAGCGCGGGTTTTCGCAACCACCAGGCGGATCGGACCGACTTGGCGGTTGACCGAAGGCTTTTGCCGCTTATACCGGCACAACCGTACGGTCGATCTGAAACCGCCGGCAGCGCCACCTGGCAACCCGATTCGCCGCCCCTTTATTTGCCGCCGTTGTTGAAGAACCGCGGCAGATGAGCCCTGATCTTCAGCCGAGCGCCTCTTGACACGCGTGCGAACATGTGTTCGTATGGTCGCCTGTGCCCTGATTCCCCGCTTCGAGCTTCGTGCCGCGCTCGCCGGGCGCAGGGAGATGATGGCGCGGCCGGTGGCGATCGCTCCCGAGCCGGGTGGCGTGCAGGTGATCGGCGACGCGTCGGGAGCGGCGGAGGCGTTCGGCGTCGTGGCCGGCATGCGCCTTGGCGAGGCGCTCGGGCGCTGCCCCACGCTGGCGCTGGTGCCGGCCGACCGCCAGCGGGCCGAGGAGGCGTGGGAGGAGTCACTTGCGACGCTCGAGGGAATCGGCGCGGCGGTCGAGTCCGAGCGGCCGGGCGAGGCCTTCTTCGACCTCGACGGCCTCAAGGCTCTATGGGGGCGGCCCGAGCGGGCGGTCGAGCGGGCGCGGCGCCTCCTTGGCCAGGGCGTGCACCTGGGCGCCGGGCCCACGCGCCTCTGCGCGCTTGCCGCGGCACTCCGCTCGCGGCCTCGGCGGCCCGTCTCGGCGGCGATGATCTCCGAGCGCCAGGCTCGAGCCTTCCTCGCCAAGCTCGAGGTTGGAGTCCTTCGCGACCGGATGGGCGACGAGTGGACCGGCGTCAACCTGGTCGACACACTGGAGCGGCTCGGCGTCTTCACGCTGGGCGACCTGGCGGCGCTCCCCTCCGGCGCCGTGGCTGATCGCTTCGGCGAGCCCGGCCTGCGCGCGCACGGAATGGCGCGGGGCGTCGAGAAGCCGCTCCACCCCCGCCAGCCGCGCGCCGAGCTTCGCGAGGAGATCGAGCTCCACGACGCCGCCACGGCCGGCCAGCTCGACCGCGCGCTCGATCTCCTGGTCGATCGCCTGCTCGCCAACCCGCTGCGCCGCGGCCGGAGCTTTCGCCGCCTGAGGATCGAGGCGCGCCTTGCCGGCGGCGGCGGCTGGCGAATCGAGGCGCCGACCCGGCAGGCGACCGCTGAGCGCGAGCGCCTCCTGCTTGTACTTGGGCCGAAGCTCGGCGCGCTTCCCGCTCCTGCGACGCGCCTGGCGCTTCGCGCGCTCGAGTTGGGCGAGGCGCCGCTTCGCCAGCCCACGCTTGGAAAGGACGAGGCCGAAGAGCGTCGCGGCCGCGTGGCCGAAGCGGTGCGCCACGCGCGGGCCGCCGCCGGGCGCGGCGCCGTCCTTCGCGTGCTTGAAGTTGATCCCGGCGCCGACGTTCCCGAGCGCTGGGCGACGCTTACGCCCTTCCCGGAGGACCGGTCGTGAATCGCCTCGAATCGCGAAGCGATGGCATCTGCGCCCTACAGTCGGGCGCGATCGACAGCGCTTCGCGCGCAGGTCTTCGGAGGGCCGAAGGGTGACCGTCCTTCTCTACGAGCCGAAGCCGGCGCGGGTGCGCGTCGGCACAGGCGGCAGGCCCGTGGCGGTAGGAGGCACCGCCGTCGAGACCGTGCGCGAGGAGTGGCTCGTCCAGGACCGCTGGTGGACGCCCGAGCCCATCCGCCGTCACTACTTCGAGCTGGCGCTCTCAGATGGGCGCTGCGAGGTCGTCTTCCACGCCCCGGCGGGCTGGTTTCGCCAGCGGGCGTGACACTGGATGCCGTACGTAGAGCTTCACTGTCACTCGGGCTTTTCGTTCCTCGACGGAGCCTCTTCGCCGGACGAGCTGGCCGCAGCCGCGGCGGCGGCGGGCCACGAGGCACTTGCCATCACCGACCACGATGGCGTCTGGGGCGCGATGGAGTTCGCCTCCGCCTGCCAGCCCCTGGGCGTGCGGCCGATCGTGGGCGCGGAGATTACGGTCGCCATCGACCCCCCACCCCCAGGTGGTTGCGAAAACCCGCGCTATTCGCGGAAATCAGCAACCACCTCTACCGTTGCGGGCGAGTTCCACCTGACGCTCCTGGTCGAGTCGGCCGAAGGCTGGCGAAACCTCTGCCTTCTCCTCACCGAAGCACACGCCCACACCCGAGGGGTGGTTGCGAAAACCCGCGCTATTCGCGGAAATTCGCAACCACCCGTGTCTGGCGCGACCCGACGTGACGCTCTCCCCCCCGTGCTGGCGCTCTCCTCGCTCGAGCAACACACCGAGGGTCTCGTCTGCCTCTCGGGCTGCGCTCGCGACGGTGCGCTCGGCGGGATCTTTACGCGCGCGGGTGGCGCTCCGGCGGGCAGAGACTCGGCGTCGGCCGTAGCGCTGGGCGAGCGCCTGGTGCGCGTCTTCGGGCGCGACGGCTTCCGGGTCGAGCTCCAGCGCCCGATGTGGCGCCACGACCTGACGCGAAACCGCTGGCTCTCCGGCATTGCCGAGCGCCTGGGCGTGGCGTGCGTGGCGACGGGGAACGTCCACGCTCACGATCCCTCGCGGGCGGCGCTCCAGGACGCGCTGGTGGCCATCCGCCTCGGCCGCTCGCTCGACGAGACCGGGGCGCTTCGCCGCGGTAACTCCCAAGCCGTACTGAAGCCCCCGGCCGAGATGGCGCGCTTCTTCGCCGAGCATCCGCAAGCCGTGGACGAGTCGGGGCGCCTGGCCGAGCGGCTTCGCTTCAACCTCCTCTCCGATCACGGCTACCGCTACCCCGGCGCCGAGGACGAGGCGGCCGACCGCGAGCTGGCCGAGCTCTGCGAGGCGCGCTTTGAGGGTCGCTATGCCGGCACGCCCGAGCGCCCCGAAGCGCGCCGGCGCCTCGAAGAGGAACTCCGAGTGATCCGAAAGCTCCGCCTCTCGGGCTTCTTTCGCCTCCACTCAGACCTGCTCGAGCTGGCGCGTGAGGTCGCACGAGAGGTGCGCGGCCCCGACTCGGTGCGCGGAGTGCTGCCGCCCGGCCGCGGGCGGGGCTCCAGCGTGAGCTCGGTCGTCTGTTATCTGACGGGCCTCTCGCACGTCGACCCGGTGCGGGCGGGGCTCTTTTTAGGGCGCTTCTTGAACGAGGAGCTCACCGACGTCCCCGACATCGACCTCGACTTCCCGCGCGACGTGCGCGAGCGGCTGATCCCGCGCATCCACGAGCGCTTCGGCGCCGAGCGCTCGGCACTCGTATGCGCGTTTCCGACCTTCCGCGTCAAGGGCTCGATCCGCGAGCTGGGCAAGGCGCTGGGGTTGCCGCCGACGGAGATCGAACGGGTGGCGCGCGCGGTCGACGGCTGGGCGGGCGAGAACTTCGAGTCAGACGTCGAGGTCGCGGTCGGGGCGCGAAGGGCGGAGACAACCCGCTGGAAGGCGCTCACCCGGCTGGTGCGCGAAGCGTGGGGCCTGCCGCGCCACGCTTCCCAGCACTCGGGCGGGATGGTCCTGGCGACACGGCCTCT
>Ga0208612_1001401_pt1 | contig 9998 bp, 13 predicted proteins | sample AntDryMetagUQ889_FD_188089 | JGI IMG/M metagenome (GOLD analysis project Ga0208612, IMG submission 188089) | Polar desert microbial communities from Antarctic Dry Valleys - UQ889 (SPAdes) | ecosystem: Environmental > Terrestrial > Soil > Desert | place: Antarctic Dry Valleys | collected 2008-12-31 | reverse complement strand
AGCAGGAACAGGTGGACGTCGCGGCCGGCCGACAGCGCGCGCAGGACCTGCAGGTGGCCCGCGGGGAGACGGGTCAGGCCGAACAGCGAAACGCGCTGGGGCAGCTCGAGGAGCTCGGGCTCCTCGCGCAGGCGGGCACACGCTCCCTCCAGCCGCTCGGCCGGACCGGGCTCGGGGATGCGTGCGTCGAGGCGCCGCCACAGCTCGGCCTGCCAGACGGCGTCGGCAGGGAGGTCGCGGCCTTCTCCGCCGGTGTCGTGACCTTCCGCCCACGCCCGCACCATCTCCGGCCGGTGCAGCGCGTAGCGATCGAACAGCTCCGCGAGGTGCCGGACGGTGCTGAACCGGCGCGCCCGCCGGGTGGGATCGGTCGTCTCCTCCTCACTTCCCAGGTGCACGGCCAGCGTGCGCAGCCACGGCTCGCGAAGGCACGCGTCGACCACGTCGAGCAGCGGCCACACCATCCGCTCGGGCAGCCACCCGTCCGCGGCGGGGTCGATCCCCGACACGGCCGCGACGGCGTCGCCGACCAGTCGGCGCGGGGAGGGAAAGTCGACGTTCGCGCAGATCCCGTCGGCGCGTCCGGCGGTCACGCCGAGGCCGGCCGACATCCGCTGCGTCAGCCAGCGCTCCATCCCGCGGGTGGGGACCGCGATGACTTCCGGCGCGAACGGGTCGGACAGTGGCTCGACCATGAGGTCACGCAGGGCGTCGACGAGACCGTCGGCGCGTTCGGATCGGTGGATGTGGAGCATGGGTGGCAGTCCGCTGGCTAGCTTCGCAAGCCCCGCGTCAGTCGGCGCGGCCTGTGAGCTCCTGACGCGCCCTGGACCACTGGCTGCGCATCTCTCGGGCGTGCCATTGAGGCCAGCCGAGGTACAGCACCGAGTGTTACACTACCCGTCGCGCATGCCCACCACCCGTCCGCGCCACACCATCACCGAGGTCGGAGACGTAGCCGACGCCCTCGCGAAGGTGCGCAGCGTGGCGGGCGAGGCCGATATCCGTCGACTCATCGTCCTCGGCGCCGACACCTTCCTCCGCGAGGCGGACGACCGAGCCCGAGCGGAGGCCCGGCGAGCTGCCCTGAAGGAGCGGCTGCTCGCACGTATCGCCGCTTCGGCACCGGTGGACCCGGACGCCGCCCGAGAGGTGCGCGAGCGCGGGTGGGCGCGTGACCTCGACACCTGACTTGCTCGGCGGGACGACCGGTTACCTCGTTGACAACTCGGCGTTCGCCCGCGCGGACCACCCGGCCGTAGCACCACTCTGGTCCAGCGGACTGGCGCACGACCGCCTCTACTCGTGTGGGCCGTTCGTGCTCGAGGCGCTCTACTCGAGTCGCAACCTCACGGACATGAGGGAGCTCTTCGAGGAGCTGACCGAGGCGCTTCCCTACGTCGAGATATCCGAGCGCACCTGGCGCCTCGCCTGCGACGCTCAGCTCGCCATGGCGACCGTCGCCCCCCAGTTCCATCGACGCCCCATCGTCGATTACCTCGTGGCGGCGGCGGCCCACGAGCACGACCTCGGGGTGCTCCACTACGACCGCGACTACGACCACATCCTCGAGCACACGACGCTCGAGTACGTCAGTCGCTGGATCGCCGCCCCCGGCACCCTTCACGACCCTCAGGCGAACCCGCTACGCAACTTGAAGCGGGACATCAACGCGCGTCTCGGCCAGTTCTCGGGGGAGGAAGCAGTCCCGGTGCATGAGGAGGTCGTCGCCACCCTCGATCGCGCGATCGCAGCCGCGGGCAAGGCGGCCCTGAAGCCCTTGTCCGAGAGCTGAGGCGGCTCGCAAGCCCGGGACCGGCATGGCAGGCGTCAGGCCCACGGTCGGGAGAGCGACCACCGGTGGGTATGCGCTTCGAACCGCACCGGCTGTGCGTGTCGGTCTCGCGGTAGCTGAGGATGGCGCGGAACTCGTCCGCATCGGCATGGTCGACACCGGGCCACGGTCGAAGGCCATGATGGCCCGCGACGGCTTCTACGAACTCGTCGGGCCAGCCGAAGGGCGCATCGATCCCCACCCTGTCGGCTTCGGCGATCAGCCGGCACAGGACGGGATCGCCGTGACCCGCGTCGAGACGTTGCACGGTCGCTCGGCCGTCCCGCCATTCGATCATGCACGCCGCGGTCTTCTTCGGCCTCGCGGCCAGATCGATCCCCAGTGTCTTCACCAATCCCCCCTCGGTGTGGTGCTCTCGCCGACGGACCGTTTCACACAGACGACGGCTCGCGACCGAAGGGCGCAACCTCATCCTCAAGCTGTGTACGCGGCCCCGGCTTCAAGTGTTGGTGCGTCTTGGGTGTGACACACGTATGACGGGTGAGGCCTCTCGGCCGACTCGCTCGCCGTCGGAGCGGCCAGGCGCCAGGCCAAAGACGGTGGTACATCAGTGGCACACTCCGCCAGGTGCCCACGCACCATCCCCGCATCCAGGTCACCGAGGATCCGGAGCTCGCACGCGCGCTGCGCGCAGCCGCAGCGCATCTGCCCTCCGGACTGTCGCGTTCCCGGCAGGTACGCGAGCTGGCGATCGCCGGCGCGCGCCATCTCGCCGGCCCCCCACAGGCCGGGGTCGAACGTCGCGCCGTGCTCGAGCGCTTGGCGCGCAGCTTCGACGAGCCGGTGACAGCGGGCATCGACTGGGACGCACTGCGCGAAGGAAAGCGCCGTGCCTGGCGAATCGAGTAGCCGTGAGCCCTGGGGCGCGCTGCCGCTCGTGGTCGACACCTCGGCCTGGTCGCGCGCCCATCACGAGAGCGTCCGCGAGGCCTGGAAGCGTGCGCTTCTGGACGACCAGTTGCGCGTCTCTCCTGCCGTGCGGCTCGAGATCCTCCTCAGCGCACGTGACGGCGACAGCTTCGACACTCTCGCGGAGGGCCTCTCGGCCCTGCGGACCGCGCCGCTCACGGTGGCCGTCATCCGAGCCGCGCAAAGCTCGATGCGCGCGCTCGCCCACCGCTCCGCGGGCGCACCGCGAATCCCGATCGTCGACTATCTCGTGGCCGCAGCCGCTCAGGAGACCGGAGCCGCCGTCCTCCACTACGACCACGACTACGACACCCTCGCCGAGGTCATGGACTTCGAGTCCGCCTGGCTTGCCCCGCCGGGCTCGCTGCCCTGACGACATGCGGCCCGGGTTGTGCCTGACGCAACCTCTCCGAGCGCTCCTACGCCTACGTCGAGGACGAGGCGCAGCGCACCGGGCACTCGAAGAGCGTGGTGGTCAAGCTGGTGACGCGGCTCCGCTGACGCGGCTCCTCAGATGAGCTACGCCTTCACGGCCAGGTAGCAGAACTGCTACTTTTCCGAGCCCGTGTCCACCATCCCCCAGAAGGAGCTACGCAACAACGTGGCCGAGGTGCTCCGCCGCGCGGAGGCGGGCGAGGAGCTGACCATCACGGTCGCCGGAAGGCCGGTCGCTCGACTCGGCCCCGCCGCCAGACGCCGCTGGGTGAGCGGCGCTCCGCTGAAGGCGGTCTTCGAGACCCCGGCGCCCGAGACCCTCGCCGAGGACCTCGAGCGACTCCCGGCGGAGCTGACCGACCCGTTCACGTGACCCGGGTCCTGCTCGACACCTCGATCCTGATCGGAGGTCAGAGCCCCGGCGAGCGGGAGGGAGCGATCAGCGCCGCTTCGCTCGCCGAGCTTCACTTCGGCGTCCTCGTCGCCGCCGATGCCGACGAACAGGCTCGGCGTGCCCAACGACTCGGCGTGATCGAGGCCACCTTCGAGCCGCTCCCCGTCGACGCGCCGGTGGCCCGCGAGTGGGGGCGACTCGCCGCGGCGGTCGCCCGGCGTGGCGGGCAACCGCGCCGTCGCGCGGTGGATCTCGCGATCGCTGCGACCGCCAACGTCCACGGCGTCCCGCTGTTGACCGCCGATCCGTCCGACCTCGCGATCATCGACGACCTCGTCATGGTCGAGACACCGGACTGACGGTGCCACTCGGTCGACGCGGCTCGACGTCCGACCGCCTCGTACGGGCGTCACGAGAGGGAGCGTTCGACGATCGCCTGGACGCGTAAGGACGCTCGGATCTCCCTGTCAGAGACCCCACCCCCGCGCCGACCCTCCTCCATCGACCCCCCACCCCGACACCTCCGCGACGAGGAGCTCCTCCGGCTCTTCCACCAGCACCGGGCCGACGGCGACCTCCCCCGCACGCTCGAGCTCTGGCAACACCTCGTACTCCGCAACTTCGACCGCATCAAGCAGCTCGTCGGCGTCTTCCGCTTCCCCGGTGGCGAGCGCCTCCCCACCGACGACCTCCCCGACGCCACGAACGAGGCGTTCATCCGCGCGAACGCCATGGGACCGGGCTTCCGTGGGGCGGCCATCGGCCAGTTCCGCGCGGCGCTCAGCCGGTGCGTGCACCATTCGTGCATGGACTACGGGCGCCGTGAGCTGCGCCACGACCGACACGCCGCCGGCAGCCTCGACGAGCGCTACGAGGGCGCCGAGGAGGCCGGCCCCTACGACGCCGTGATCGCCCGTCACTCGCTCGAGCGCGAGGCGCTCGCGGCCGAGAGCGAGGCCGAGGAGGAGAGTCGTCACGAGACGCACGACCTGGTCGCCTGGGGGATCGCGCAGGTGGAGAACGACAACTACCGCGCCGTGCTCGAGCCCACCTACCTCGAGGGGCTCTCGGGCGACGAGATCGCCGAGCGCCTCAAGATCAGCCCGGACAACGTCTACGCGCGTCGCAGCCGCGGCGTGAAGCAACTCGAGGGGATCCTCCGTGACCACCGACCCTGACCGACTCCTCAGCGAGTTCATCGACGCCTGGAACGCGGGTCGGCGGCCAGACGCCGGCTCCTACCTGGAGCGCGCCGGGCCCGAAGCCCGAGCGGACCTCGCCGACTCCATCGCCGCCTTCGTCACCTGGGCCCCCACGCCCGACTACGACCGCGACGCCCTCGCTGCGATCGCCGCCGAGCCGATCGTGCTGGAGACGCTCGGCGCCGCTCGCGAGCCCGCCGGCCTCTGGCCGTCGCTGATCTCGCGCGCTCGTAAGCGAGCCGCGCTGACGAGCAGTGACCTCGCGGCCGCGCTCGCGCGGGCGCTCGAGCTGCCGCCCCGCAGCGAGCCGAAGACCCGTGCCTACCTGGAGGAGATGGAGGCCGGCGGCCTCGACCCGGCCGGGGTCTCGCGCCGGCTGCTCGACGCGCTCGCCCGCCTGCTCGGGCTCTCGGCGGACGAGCTCGAGGGCGCCGGCGAGCTCGGGTCCTGGCACGCACGCCCCGTACCGACCGCCGCGATGTTCCGAGCCGACGACGCCGCCGCAGAGGCCGTGCAGCAGGATCTCGAGGTGCTCGCCGACGCGCTCGCCGCCCCGTCCGCCGAGCCATGGGACGAGGTCGACGAGCTCTTCCGCGGAGGGCGCTAGACCGCCGCCATCAGCCGGTCGAAGCCGAGGTTGGCCAGCATCCGCCGTACCGCGGCGAGATCCTGGCCGGTGCGTATCGCGAGCCCCTCGGCGTCGAGCTCGCCGGCCAGCAGTGCCCCGAAGGGACTCGCCCGAAGCGCGGGCGGGATGCGCGGCAGGTGCGCCGCGGCGACCGTCAACCGGTCGCTGAACGGCTCGAGACCGAGGTGATCGGCCACCTCGTGGTGAAGCCCCTCGGCGATCTCGCGGTCGAGCTTCTCGCAGCGGCGCGCAACGGCCAGAACGCCGCACGTCTCAAGGCGATACCGGACCATCTGCGCGCTCAGGCCGTGCTCCACGGCCAAACGGACGACGTCCTCCAAGCTCGGCTGTCCCTCGAGCTTCTCCGCCGCCCAGCGCTTGAGCGCCGCGCGTGGCAGGAGGAGCTCCGCGGCGAAGGCGTTGGCCTCCACTTCCCACGGGTCGTGGCCGTAGTCGCTCAGGGCGGCCGGGCGGTCCATGACGGTCGCGTGCCCCAGGCGGTGATGCCCGAGCTCGTGAGCGAGCGTGAAGCGCTGGCGCACCGGGCCCTGGCGACCGTTGACGAAGATGAGCGGGCGGTCGGCGCGCGCCAGGTACGCGCCGGCCACGCCGTCGCCCAGGTCGAGCACCACGACATGCGCGCCGCCGGGTCCCTCGACGGCCTCGAGCAGGTCCCCGAGCGGGCCGTCGAGCCCGAGCCCTAGCTCCGTGCGCGCCTCCCGGGCGCGCTTGGCGCCGCGGTTCGAATGAATGCTCGCCACGCGGGCGAGTATCCCGCCGCGCCTGAGTCCCGGTCAACACGCGATGGCGAGCACCCGGTCAAGACGCCTGTCAGAACCCCGCCGCGCGCTCCGACTCACCGGCAACCGAGAGGAGCCCGCCGATGCCACAGGACCAAATCGCCCACCCCACCCTTCACGACCACCTCGCCGAGCCGCTGCGCATCGGCGAGCCGGACGTGCACGGCCCGCTTGCCGTGTTCCCGCTCTTCGGACCCGCCGCCCGGCTCGAGTACGTCTCCTTCGCCCAGGGCCGCGCTCACGGCGTGGCGATCAAGGAGCTCGAGGGCGGCGCGTCGGTCAACGACCTGCTCGTGCTCAACCCGACCGACACGGCCGTGCTGCTCTACGAGGGCGAGGAGGTGCTCGGAGCGCAGCAGAACCGCACGTTCGACGTGTCGGTGCTCGTGGGCGCTCGAAGCGATCTCCGCGTGCCGGTGAGCTGCGTGGAGGCCGGCCGCTGGGACGGCTCCCGCCACGCGGAGGCCTTCGCGCCGGCGCCGCAGGCCGCCTACCCCGCGCTGCGCAGCCTGAAGAACCGGGCCGTGCGAGAGAGCGTGGCCGCCGGGATGGGAGCGCGGGCCGCGCAGGGCGAGGTCTGGAGCGAGGTGGCGGAGAAGTCCGCGCGGATGAACGTGGCCTCCTCGACCGGCGCCATGCACGACATCTACGACCGCCGCCGCGAGCGGCTGGCCGAGTTCCACGGCGCGGTTCGTCTGCACGAGGGCCAGGCCGGCGCGCTCGTGCTCATCAACGGCCGGCTGGCGGTTCTCGACCACGTGAGCCGCCCGGAGGTCTTCGCCGCGCTCCACGCCCCGCTCGTGCAGGGCTATGCCCTCGACGCCCTGGAGGCCCGCGCGGACACTCCCGCGGCACCGGGCACCGAGGACGCCGAGCGGTTCCTTCAGCGGATCCTCGAGGCGCGCATCACCGAGCACGACGGAATCGGCCTCGGCCGCGATCTCCGCTTCGCCGCGGAGGGAGTGGCGGGCGCGGGGATGGTGGCCGGCGACGAGCTCCTTCAGCTCACCGCCTTCCCCGACGCCGGGACAGAGGCCGCCGCCGAGGAGACTCCTCGCACGCACATCCGCCGGCCGTCGCGCCGAAGGGCCGCCTGACGTCAGATCCTCGCCCCTCCTCGCGACTCTTCCAGTGAAAGCGAGAAGAGGAGAGGGATGCCCGGCGAACTGCGCACGACGCCCGACGAGACGCTCGTCCGGCCGACCCTGCAGATCTCCTACGACGCTGACACGGACGTCCTCTACGGGCTCCTTCCCGGCGTGGTGGCCGACGGGCACCCCGAGGAGGAGATCGACGAGGTACTCGAGGGCTTCTACCTCTTCCACCACGGCGCTAATGGACGCGTAGTCGGATTCTGCGCCGCCGACGCCTTCGCCTGGGACGTCCTCGGCAACGTCGAGGAGGTCCTCTGGGGGGCCGGCGCCCTGCGGTTCGACGTCCCGACGCTCGGCCTCGCGGGTGCGGCCATCGGGGAGATCGTGCTCGCCGCTCAGCAGACGCTCGCCGGATCGACCCCCGATGTGCTCTTCTTCGACGCGGCGGTCGCGGCGGGCGAGGAGGACCGGGAGGACGCCGAGCGCCTATGGCGCCACTGCCTCGCGGCCGGTGACCTGAAGGGCCACTTCGGGCTCGGCTACACGCTCGTCGAGCTCGGGCGCCCGCGCGAGGCCTACGGCCACCTCGTCACCTACACCGAGCTGACCCCCGCCCTGTCCTGGGCGTGGTTCTGGCGGGGTCGTGCCGCCGAGGAGATGGGCGAGCTCGACGACGCTCGCACGTGCTACGGCCGCGCCCTCGACGCCGAGGAGGCGGGGAGCGAGGAGACCGATGCGGCCGAGCGTCTCGCCGCGCTCCACAGGGAGGCCGGCTGACGCACGCCGGAGACGCGCCGCGGTAGGAATCCCCGATGGCGCGCATGCACCCGCCGGAGCTCCACGCCGCCGACGGCGACAACCCGGCCGAGCGAAAGCTCTTCGAGGCGGTGCGCGACTCGCTCCCCGACCCGTGGGAGGCCTTCCACTCGATCGACTGGCTCGAGCGCGACCCCGACGAGGGCGCTCGCGTCGGCGAGATCGACTTCGTGCTCTGCCACCCCGACGAGGGGATCGTCTGCCTCGAGGTGAAGGGCGGTGGGATCGAGTGCGTGCACGGAGCCTGGCGCCGCCGGAAGCCCGGAGGCGGGTGGGAGCCGATGAAGGACCCGGTCAAGCAGGTGCGCGACAACCAGTTCGCGCTCGAGCGGCTGCTGGGGCGGACTCCCGAGTGGACGATCGAGCGGCCGTTCATGTCCCACGGACTGGCGTTCCCGCTATCGAGCGTCCACCAGCTCGCGCTCGGCACGGGAACCGACCCGCGGATCGTCATCGATCGCAGCGACATGGCGGACGTGCACGCGGCGATCGAGCGCATCCTCGCCTTCCACCGCGGGGCCCGCGACAAGCGCCGCCGGCTCGGCAAGGAGGGGGTCGAAGGCCTCGTCGATCTGCTCGCGCCCTCGGTCGAGATCCGCGTGCCCCTCGGCGAGACGCTGATGGAGGAGGAGGCGCAGCTCGAGTCCCTGACCCAGGAGCAGTCGCGGCTGCTGCTGCGCATGCGCCGCGATCCGAGGATGGTGATCACCGGCTGTGCCGGCTCGGGCAAGACGATGCTCGCCACCGCGCACGCTCACCGGCTGGCCAGAGAGGGCCACCAGGTGCTGTTCGCGTGCTTCAACAGGAAGCTCCGCGACGATCTGCGCAGGCGCTACGACATCGAGGGCCTCGAGATCGAGAACGTGCACAGCCTCGCGACACGTCTCGCGTACAGGGCCGGCCTCGAGATGCCACCCAAGGGCGGCTGGGACGAGCTCGGGGAGGAGTTCTGGAACGAGACGCTGCCGGACAGGCTCGTCGAGGCCTGCGCGGTGCTCGACGTGCAGTACGACGCGCTGATGATCGACGAGGCCCAGGACCTCGACAACCGCTGGCTCGACAGCCTCACGTGCCTGTTGAGCGACCCCGGGAAGAGCCCGGTCTGGCTGTTCATGGACGACAGCCAGAACGTGTACGGCTCGACGCTCGACGTGCCCGAGGAGTACCGCCCGTTCGAGCTGACCGTGAACTGCCGGAACACCCGGGCGATCCACCGCGAGGTGGTGAAGAAGTACTTGGGCTCGGTGATGCCCGAGGTCCTTGGGCCTGAGGGCCGGGCCCCGGAGCTCGTCCATTCCGAGGACCAGGCGCGGGCCGTGGCCGAGGCGCTCGAGCGGCTGTGCGGCCGGGAGGAGATCCTCACGCAGGACGTGGTGGTCCTCTCCTCGCACGGCACGGCGAACTCGCGCATCTACAACGGCGGCCTGCCCGGGCGCTTCGCGCTCACGGACGCCCGCCCCACTCGCGGCGGGCGGGTCTTCTTCTCCTCGATCCGCGGCTTCAAGGGCCTCGAGTCGTCGGTCGTGGTGCTCTGCGAGCTGGAGGGGCTGCCCGGCGAGACGCTCGACCAGCAGCTCTACGTGGGCCTGTCGCGGGCCAAGACCCACTGCGTGGTGGTCGCGCCGCCGATGGCGCCCGCCTCAGCGAGCGCTGCCGGCGAGTGAGCGCAGAACGAGCCGAGCGGGGGTCCGATAGCTCCCTTCGCGCTCGAGCGCCACGGCCCGCCGCAGTGCGCCGCGGGCCTCTTGCTCCTCCCCGAGCTCGACGCAGATCCGCCCGAGCCACGCCCACCCCCACGAGTTGCGCGGCGCGAGCTCGGTGAAGATGCGCGCGTGGTCGTAGGCCTCGGAGTAGCGGCCCTGGCC
>Ga0208612_1001400_pt1 | contig 10000 bp, 13 predicted proteins | sample AntDryMetagUQ889_FD_188089 | JGI IMG/M metagenome (GOLD analysis project Ga0208612, IMG submission 188089) | Polar desert microbial communities from Antarctic Dry Valleys - UQ889 (SPAdes) | ecosystem: Environmental > Terrestrial > Soil > Desert | place: Antarctic Dry Valleys | collected 2008-12-31 | reverse complement strand
TGCCGCAGCGATAGGGAGTCGGTCATGGCCGGTCACCCGGCCAAATTGGCCCCCTTACCCCCGGCGGCCAAATTGAGCCACTACCTCCCCGCCACGTGACTTGACAGCGGGAGGGAGTTCTATAGAGTTTGCTGTGATCCGTTCGACTTCGGTCGGGCGGAGGAGCTGCCCGGTTGATCGCCGTGCAACCCAGCTATGGCGGTATCCCAGCGAGTCGTTCGGAGCCTACAGCCGAGCGACAGAATCACGCAGATTCTGTCAGGGCGGTCAGGACCACCGCTGACGTTAGCCGTCGATAGCCAAACGCGAGCGGACCGGATATGTAGGAAACAGCCCCGCTTATTGCGGGGCTTTCCACTTCCCGCCCCCGGTCAGCGATCACCGTGGCCACACTTGGCGAGCGTAGTAGTGTCGCGCGCGCACGTGACCATCGGGATAGACGTTGACATATGAGTCACCGCCTAGCTCCCAGACCCCGCCCGTTGTCGCAAGCCGGCGCGCGGAACGACGGTTGTTCTGAACATCCCAATGGAATCCTGCCACCAGTGTTCGGCCCGACACAGTGAGGGCCTCACGCCCGTGAAATACGCTGGCACGCACCCAAACCGTTCCGAGCGGGTCCGTCCGGCTCCCTCGTCCGAACCGCATGTCAAAGCTTCGGCGTCCGGCCGTCGCCCGAGGGCCGTTTGATCCTCGTCCGGCACGAACATGTGGAGTGGCAGAACACGCGGATCGTTCTCTCCATCACACAGCACGCGCTGTATCCAATGCTCGGCGTTCGCGAGGTATGCGCGGACATTGACCAGTCCGTCACTAGCGGCGATTCGCTGCGCCAGGCACTTGTAGCGAACGAATCGCTCCAGTTCCATTGCGTGTCGGGCGGAGAGGTTCCGCGAAGGGTCTACGCGCACGACGGGCCTGCCGGCAATGAGTACGGACACGAACGCACGGTGCGCCCGTTTGTATATCGCAGTAGCGTCTCTGGGCGCGACGGTGAGCATCGGCCGGCCCCCGGCAACCCTCACCTCGGCCACGGGCCGCACCTGCATGTTCCATCCACGCGCTTCTACCTGATTGCCGATGGCGCGCTTCAAATCCGTTGACAGCGGGTGATCCTCGGGATAGAAGACCCACACATCTACGTTCATTTCGGGCGCTCGACCCCCGCGACCCTTGCGGCCGCGGATGCTGGCAGCTGCAGCTGACGCAGCTCACTTGGAGTCATTCGGGCGATGCAAGACTGGACGTACCGTCGCAAGGCCGTAACGTCCGCAACTTCTCTCGTTTCGACCGCAGACGTCACCATCAAGTCCCCGGGCGCCTGTAGTGAGGTGTTCTTCTCGCACGCCCGCCTCCACGGTGGCCCGGCTCCGGTCCGCCAATTCCTCCCCGAGCTCATCAATCGGAATTGGCGCTGAGAGATCGACCCCCGGCAAGGTGCTCTCGGCCTCGAACTGCCGCTCGAGGAGGCGGCCGCGGGATACCGGGCCATGGCGCGAGCAAGGTTCTGCTCCGCGCGTAGGGCGCGGAGCCGCAGTCGACCGCAGGCTGGGAGACCGCCGGTCTTAACGCCCCACGGATGTTTACTGAGGCAGCCCCGGCACTCGCCCCGGACGGCAGCCTGAGCTTCACCTTCAATGGTCCGGAGCTTCTCGCGACGACATCATTGCTGCTTTGGCCACCGCGAAGCTGCCGTCGTTCCCGAACTGCTTTGGTGGGTTCACCGGTGGCGCCGCCTTCCAGTACCTCGAGGCCGGGTATGCGCACCTGGGTGGCATGGCGACTGACGAGTGGCTGGAGCGCTACGAAACACCGATGGATCCCTTCCCCAGCGTTCCAAGCTTGATCGAAGAGCTGGCCGCGGCCAGTCCCGGCACGCGACAGGAGTGGCTCGCGCGCGCCGGGGAGGTGTCGCAAGCGTGCGGCGATTGGCCGCCGTCGCTGCTCGCTGTCGACCCGTGACGCTATGGCTGCGGGTCCGCGCCGCCCCAATCCTGCTGGCGGTGATGGCACTGACGGTCGCCGTTCTGGTTGTGCCGCTGTCAGCGGCGACAGCGACTCCAAGCCCTGCCGGCGCGAGCAACGCTGCAGCGTCTATCTTCGCCCTGGCGGTCCCCGTCGCCGTTGGATGGGCATGCACCAGAGGGGACCGAGTGCTCGAGTCGGTCAGCTCGCGACCGATCGTGATGCTTGACCTCGCGCTGGCCTGCCTCGCCGTCGGCTGACCGGTGCAGCCGCGATTGCACTGCACTACGCCGACGTGGCTCCGACCGGATTGGTCGCCGCCCGGGCCTTGGCGGTCTATCTCGGGCTGATGCTGTTTGCCCAGCCGTTGGGAGGATGGCGTGTCGCCGCCATCGCTCCGGCCGTCTACGTGCTGGCCGTCATCGTCATAGGACGCGGCGAGGACATTTACCAGCCGGCGGTCTGGGCCTGGATTGCGGCCGATGCCGGAGACGGACCCTCGTGGCTGTTCACGGTCGCCGTCCTCTGCGCTGGCTTGGCGGCGTACGTTCTGATACCAGCGAGGATCACCAGCCGGGCCAACGACGAGTAGGTCACGGTGGCCGCATGTCCGGGACCGACTGTCCAGTGACATGATGCGGCTGGCGGGCAGTCCGGCTGCTCCGGCGGGTTGAATAGTGTCGAGAGTTTCGCGGGTCGCCTCGGGCAGGCAGGGGACGTCATCCGTCTTGGAGGTCGCCTGAGACTATTCCAAGACTTCCAGCTGCAGCCGCTGACTGGTATTGCGCACGTTGATCAGCAGCGCCGCTTGCTGCTCATCGATCTCCGGCCTCTCCGTGCTCAGCGTTGAGCACGTCTCTCAGGCGCTGGGCCAAAGAGGTCGCCCCAGCCGTCAATGGTGGAATCAGTGGTAAAGATCCGCACCGGCGAGAGCGCGATGGGAGTGGCGGCATTCGCTGCAGGTCGGTTCCGCCTCCAAAACATCGCCCCTCCGTGCCTGCGATCAGTTTGGGCTTTCGATGCCGTTCGACATCCAGCTCGAGTCGAACGTGCCGCTCGGCCCGCCGGATACCGGCAACCACCACGTCCACTTCTATTTCGATAGCGACATCAGCTCGGCCGACTACCAGCTCGTGTACGGCGACTCGGCGCCGGTTGAGCGCGAGCTGGCGGCCCCTGTGGGCGCGTTTGTGCCTCGCTCACCACTTCACCTTGCGCAGCTCCGGGCCGACGATGTGCCCGAAATGGCCGGGCTCCTCGTGGCTAACGTCGTGAGTCGCGTGCGCGGCGTACCAGACGACGACATCGGTATCCTCGATCGACTCGCCGTTGACGAAGTTGCCGATGTTGGCCTCGTAGGGCGGCCCGACCGCGGTGACGCCGGTGTCGATCTCCGACCCGCGGTATCGGGTCAGCCACACATCTCCCTGCGGGAACGGCCAATCGGGCGAGGCGGTTGCCACGCCGTCTCCCGGGCCCGGGACGATGTCATAGGCCTCGCCGGTCGCCGCGTTCTGGACGCGCCACTTGCGTTTGCGGGCCGGATTGCGTGGCCGCTGCGTCTCGAACCGCTTGGTGTGCCAGTTGCCGCCGACCAGCGGCGGGTCGTTGAACTCCCGCACGAGGTTCCTCCCCGGAGTGCGGAGGTCGAAGTCGAACCGCCAGTAGGCGTGATGGAAGTGGATCGTGCACACGCATGAGCTCGAGGTGGCCCCGAAGCCGAAGCGAGGACGGATCGTGCCGTTCGCATGCAGTCGCCACTCGCTGACGTAGCGATACCAGCCGGCCTGCATCTCACAGACGAGCACGACCTCCTGGCCAGCGACGTAGATCGCCGTGCCGAGGAAGTTCCCGGCGTCCTGGCCGGTGTCGAGGATCGTCTTGGCAGGCGCGGAGCAGAGCCGGAACCCAGGGGCGACATCGGCTCCCTGCGCGTCGAGCATCCCCTCCTGCCATTGCCAGTCGAGGTACGGCCCGCAGGCGTTCCCCTGGTACTGGACGTTCAGGATCGGAACGTGCGCTCGGTAGAGCAGCCGCTTGCCGCGGTAGTCGACGTAGCGCAGCTCGATGCCCGAGCCGTTCGTACCGGACGAGGCCGTGGGCCGCACCGCCTGGAAGCGCCACAGCACTGTTCCGCCCTGGCTCACCGTGACCCAAACCGAGCCTGCCGTGCCCTTCGCCGCCGTGCTTTGCCCAGCGTACGGCTGACCGCAGATGGGGTTGTGGGCCTGCGCCGTGGCGGGAGCTCCACCGTCGAAGCGAAGCACCGAATGCTCGGTCATGTTCACGCCGACAATCTCGTGCCCTCGCATCCCCTCAACGGGCAGCAGCCCCACCGCGAGCACTCGCTGCAGTCCGCCGCCAGCTTCGTCGTCGAGGATGAGGGGCGGCATTGGCTCGTACGGCTTGATCCGGCCGCTTCGTAGAGACGGGCCCAGCTTTGGGTGGTCCTCGAGCACCGCCACCGCGCTCGCGAACTCCTCGGGGCTCGGAATCGGCTGGAGCCCGGACTCGGTGACCTCAAGCGCGTCGGGGTCGCGCAGCGAGCCGTCGGCAAGCAGCGTTCGGCTATTCGTATAGTCGTATATCGTGGCGCGGAAGCGATCCGACGCCTGCGGTCGGGCCACCTTCCGATCGGATTCAAGCGGCTCCACCGACAGCAACTGGTGGCGTGTCCGCTCAAGCGCGCCCCGCAGGCTGCGGTGCTCGAGCAGGCTAGGCCCAAGCTGCTGCAGCGCCGCGGGGTCAGGTCCAAAGGGACGGATGTCGAGGGTCAGCTCCTGCGGCATTACGCTCCTCCATCGATGTCCAGCGGAGCAGCCGCGCAACGATCGCCCTCCGCTCCAGCATGACCGCGGCTGTTGTGGCAACGATCAGTACACTCCCTATGACCGGGCATGTCAACAATTTCGTTGATATCGTCCACGGACACGAATCGACGGGGAGCGATCCGCTGGATTGTCTGCCACCTGGCTCAAGGCTCAAGGCTCAGGCAAGGCTCGCTCAAGCTATCGGAGCCTGAGCTCAAGCGGCCTACCGCGCCGAGATCAGTGACTGCCTCGAGCCTGGGGCGGGGGCACCGACGTCCCGACCAAACTCAGCGATCTTGCACCGCAGCGCATGGAACAGCTGGTCGAGCGTCCAGCCGATGTCAAATTTGGAGCCCATGCGCTCCGAGTCCGCGGGAGGGCGCCTTGACGTGGGGACGCGACTGGGTCGGCTCATGTGAAGTACTGGGTCGACGGTGATCCGGAGCCCGACTGTCAGTGTCGGCATCAGGATCGACCTCGCATGGAACTGCTGCCGGGATGATCGGCGACGTGCTGCTTGTGGCGTCGGTGGAGGTCCATGACGACTGACCTGCCACGTGGAACACGCCCCGACACTAGTATTTCTTCAATGCGTCCCGCCGATTCGAGCGGACTGTCGTCTCTACTGGATTGCGCTCGCCCGAGCGGAGGGGCGGATCACCGCGGCCAGGGCGGACCCTGGTTGTTGGCGGCTACGGTTGCGATGAGGATCGCCGTAGCGAGTGCTGCGTTCAAACTGGCGAAAGCCAGGGCACGAAGGTGACGCCGAGTGGTTCGGAACATGGATTCCTCCTTTTCCATGCTCGAACCGGCAGGGATCGCCGGCCGACGCTACTCTCTCTATATGCGAACGTCAACTATTACGAAGCGTAATGTCTGGCACCTGCGCGGGTATCCGGCCCTTGCGCTGGGAGCGGAACTGCGCCGCCTGCGGGTGGAGCGAGGGCTGTCCCAGCGCGAGCTGGGGGACCCGTTGAGCGCGGCATTCGTGTCGGCCGTGGAGCGCGGCACGACGGTTCCGTCGCTTCCGGCCCTGGCAATCATGGCCGCGCGGCTGCGCGTCCCATTGAGTACGATCTTTGCGACGATCAACAATGGATTGGAGACCGCTTACAATGGCGTCCGTGACGAGCAAGACGGTCCAGCGGTCGGCGAGGCAGGGGAAGACGCGCCGCGTCAACGTCGTCGATAACCGGCCGCTCGCCCTCCGCATCGGCGCTCGCCTGCGGGCGGCCCGCGTTCGGGCCGGCCTCACGCAGGCCCAGGTTGCTGGCGAGCGCTACACGGCGGCGTACATCAGTGCCCTGGAGCGGGGTCACGCCAAGCCATCGATGGCGGCGCTCCAATTCATGACTGAACGACTCAACGTCTCGGTGCGCTCGGTCTTGGATAGTGATCCACAGGGCTGGACGCGCCTCGAGGCGGACATGAAACTGGCCGCCGGCGAGTGGCAGTCGGCACTGGACGGCTACTCACAGCTCGCCGGGAGCGCGACCTCAGAGGTGGATCGGGCCGAGGTGTTGCGCGGGATGGCCGAGGCGCTCGTTCGCCTCGGGCAGGGCGCCGACGCCGTCGCGGTTGCCACTGAGGCAGCCGAACTGTTCGAACGCCATGCCCGCTCGTCGGACGCGGCCCTCGCGAACTACTGGCTCGCCTTCGCGCACTATCGCGAGGAGAACGTCGCGGAGGCGCGGGCACTGTTGGTCCCCCTGCTGGCCGGCGTGCGCTCGGGTGCCATCCAGCCCCGCGAACTGGAGTTCCGTATCCTGACCGCCCTCGGAGCGATCGAGTACAGCGACGGCGCCTACCACCGCGCTCTGGCGTATCTCGAAGAGGCCAGCGCGCGCGGCCGAAACCTCGACGCCCGCAGCCGGGGCTCGGTGTTGTTTTCTCAAGCCGTGAGCTATCAGGCCAGCGGCGACCTCGAGGCCGCCATCCGCACGGGGTTGCAGAGCATGGTGCTGCTGACCCAAGCCCACGCCGAACGCGAGGTCGCATCCCTCAAGAACACGATGGCCCTGACCTTCCTGAAGATGGGGCAGGTCAGCCGGGCTGCGGAGCTGGCAGCTGATGCTCACGCCGACGCCTTGCGCGGTCGCGACGAGCAGTTGCGAGCATACGTGTATGAGACCCAAGCCGAGATCGCACTGGCCGAGGGAGACCTCGATCGAGCCCTCGAACTTGCCGGGCTGGCCGCGAAGCAGGCAACTGAGCGGGCTGCGCCGAGCGCAGCGGCAAGTGCCCGATTGGTTGAAGCGCGAGTCCACCAGGCCAGGGACGCATTCGAGGCGGCTGCGTCGTCATTCTCGGAGGCTGCCTCCATCGCCCGCAGCCATCGGCTCCGGGGCCAGCTCCGCGAGGCACTCACGCTGTGGGGCGAGTACCTCGTCCAGCGTGGCGATCAGGAGGGCGCGATCGAGCGCCTGCGCGAAGCGCTGGCGCTCTAGGGGTTCTCGGCGACCGAGGGTTGAGCCTCTTCCCAGAGCGGCGCTGTCGAATCGGCGATGGGTCCCGCTGCACTAAGTCGGCATGCCGGCGCCAGCTCATGGCGAGAGTGGGAGCGGCTCAGCGTTCCTAGCTGGCCTCCGCCCATATGACCGACCAAAGCCACCATCGCAATTTCAGGTCGTGCTCCTGGTGCACATGTACCGGAGCTGTCGACTCGGGCACAACTTCGCGGCAACCCGCGATCGCGCCGGCAGCGTTACGAGGCCGGAGGGAATCTATCGGCGCCTCGTGCGCGAACTCGCAAGCGCGAGCCGGTGCGACGGCCACGGTACTGATGACTGGCGATCCATGGCATCCGAGGAAGGGAAAGTGCTACTTCTACCTAAGGCATATTATCAGTTGACGGCGGCGGTAGGATTGCGATGCGGTTACTCGCCGACGACAACGGAGGACACGATCAATGCGGAAGCTCATTTCGAAACTCATGCTCGCGGCCATTGTCTCGGGCTTGCTTGGGGCCCTCGTGATCCCCGCTGCCGCCGGATGGGCCGGGAACAACACCTGTAACACGACGAGCGGGATCTGTGTGTCGCTCGACGACAACAACGGTGTTCCCCGGGCTGTCACTTGCTGCAGCGACAACACCTACGTCGGAGATAAGTACTTCAACACAACCACGAACATCGACAATACCGTTTCTTCGGTCCGCAACGCCTTCGCTGGTAATGACGTGACGTTCCACGTCAACACTAACGGCGGGGGTGACTCCTTCTGTCAAGACTCGGGGACCCAAGACAATGACCTTGGGTGGTTCGGGAGCGACTTCGACGACAAGCTGAGCTCACATAACAAGAGCGCCGGGGATGGAGTCTGCTAGCAAGACTTAGCACCCGCAAGCCGGGAAAAGTGAACCGCGGAACGAGCCGACGCCGGGGCGTCGGCTCGTCCTTGCTCGTGGTGGCTGTGGCTATTGTTGCCGGCCTTTGCGGGGTGGGCGTGCGTTCCCTCCTAGATTCCAGTCAATCCACCACGTTCGGCGGCACTCCGGCGCCACCGGAGCTCGAGGCGGCTCTCGCGGCGGCTTTTCCGGAGGACTCTTGCGTTGCGGCTACCGACGGGGAATTAGCCGTTTCCGAGATCCTTGACCGCCAGGAGCACGCCGACTGGCGTATTGCGCTCGGCACCGGCGCCACAGATGAGGCCTGCGTGGGTGCCCTCGTCGATGCAGGGTCACGTCGCGTCACGTTGATCATGGCCCTGAGTCCAGCCCTTCGCGAGCGCCTCGAGATACTGGCGGCGGACCTGCGGAGCGAGTGCCATCCGCGGGATGAGGCTGCCCGGCTCGTGACCACTATCCTCGACGAGATGAGTCCACCGGGATGGGAGTTGCGCATTGGTGGTCGCATCAATGCGCCTTCGGAGCGCATGGAAGAGGTGCTCAGACACATCGACGCGGGATGTTGGATCTACTCGGGCACCGGCTGGAGTGCCGATGGCACTCGGCTGTTCTGGATTGGCGGCAAGTGAGTAGCATGTGCGCCGCTGGCGAAATGGCAGGACGGCAGACTCTCTTAGGATGTCAACCGGCGCCTGGCAGGGCCAACCGGTCGCGTGAGCGGTGGATCTGGGGATTGTCACCAGTGGCGGTCATGCGAGCACGCTGCAGAATGCGAGGCAAGTGACCCATACGGGCTCCGCACAGGCGGCGCCGCCACTCGAAGTTCAAGACTTTGGACGGCGATATAGTCGCGCGCGCCCGTGGGCAGTTCGAGGGGTGACATTCACACTGCCGGACGGATCGGTCACAGCTCTCGTTGGGCCCAATGGAGCGGGGAAGTCAACCCTACTGCGGGCCTGTGTCGGTTTCGAGGCGCCCGACCAGGGAAGGATTATGGTGTTCGGGGCCGATCCGCAACGCAATCGAAGAGAGGCCATCTCCAATACCGGCTTTGTCCCCCAAAGGAGCGCTCTCTACCAAGGTCTGTCGATCGAAGATCACTTCGTTCTCGCTCGAACCGCGAGGCCGCACTTTGACGTCGCGTACGCTACACGACGAGTTGAGGATGCAGGCCTTACGGTTCGCCGGCGGGCGGGAGACCTATCCGGCGGCGAACGCGCACAGGTCTCGCTGGCACTCGCGCTCGGCACCCGGGCTCATCTCCTGGTGCTCGATGAGCCGCTCGCCGCGCTGGATCCGCTTGCGCGGCGCGAATTCCTCAACGCGCTGACCGATCACATCCGCCAGCAAGGAGGGACGGCGCTGCTCTCATCGCACATCGTGACTGACGTAGAGCACGTCTGCGATCGGCTTGTCGTGCTCGGTGACGGTCGTCTCTTGCTGCATGCCGACATCGCGACGGCCCGTCGGCAGTTCGCCACTGTACCGGTATCTGTGCTCGGTGGCAGGCCTGCCGTCGGAACGTTCGCGACGCAGGAAGGCCTTCAGGTAGCGTTGGTTAGATCCGCCGGGGATAGCAGCACACCACTCGAGGGAATCGTCCTCGGCCACCTGGCATCCAGCCGAAAGCGCCACGTCGAAGACGCCACCTGATGCGAGCCGCCCTTGTCACGGTGCGCCAGCATCGGTTTGAGGTGGGCTCGGCTATTGTCGCCGCGATCGCGGCAAGCCTATACGGACTGGTCATCGTCATTCGGATGTCGGCGCTCCCGCCAGCGCAGGAGTGCCTCGACGCCGTGCTGGCGTCCCCGGACGGCTCCGGGGTGTCCGGTGATTGCCTCGCGCTCGCCCAAAATGGCGCGGCAATATTGGGCGAGAC
>Ga0208612_1001399_pt1 | contig 10002 bp, 14 predicted proteins | sample AntDryMetagUQ889_FD_188089 | JGI IMG/M metagenome (GOLD analysis project Ga0208612, IMG submission 188089) | Polar desert microbial communities from Antarctic Dry Valleys - UQ889 (SPAdes) | ecosystem: Environmental > Terrestrial > Soil > Desert | place: Antarctic Dry Valleys | collected 2008-12-31 | reverse complement strand
AAAGGTTGCAGCAATGATTAAGGCGGCGCGAAACCGCAGATCGTACGTGCACAGATGTAGGGAGTGCCTTGCCGGGGGCACGCTGAACATGGGCACACTTCGGGTCGCCAGTCGAAGCAGCCCGTAGATCACACACTACTGGGGGCGCAGTGCCAATGTCACCGATGTTCCCCCACCCGCTAGGGGGTCGACCGGGCGGCGACGCCCCAAGGAGACGTCTCAGTAACTAAAAGTCGTCGCGGCTTCGTCACCGATCCAGTCCCACATCGGCACAGTGCCTCCGAGCTCCGCGTTGATTACGAGGTTGCTCTTGTCGAGTTTGCGCGCATCGAAACAGATGGGGCATACGAGGAAGCGACCTCCTGCCTTCTCATATCGTTCGACTAGATCGGTAAGTGGTGGACAGCCCTCGCACGCGATAGCCTGGGCGAACTCCGGAATCGCGAGTCGGACCGCCTCCTTGGTGAGGAACATCAACGTTGGGCGTCCACCTTCAGCGGCTCCTACCGCTACGAGAAAGGCGACCGTCACCTTTTCGGAGTCCTCCAGTCCTGTCGCAAGGCTAATCACCGCTTTGTTTCCCATCTTGCACTCCTCCTTCTAGTAGGCCGATGCTTAGGTAAGGTAAGTGGCGTTGGATTGAGCAGTGAGCGATCGAAGTGAACTTCAGCGACTGGTTAGATCGAATTCCAAGGTTAACGGGATCTGCTTGCGCAACGAGTCGCCTACCGGTGACGACCGTTCGCATCTATCCTTGAGATATCCGATCTGCTCGTCCGTTGCACCTGGCGCCTCGATCACGACCCTGTAGGAGATCTCCTGGTACGAAGCATCGTTAGGAGCCTCGATCCCTAGAAGCGTCGCGATGTTGAAGTGACCTCTTGCTTCGACCCGAAGGTCTGTGATCTCGAGACCGATCAGGGCCGCATGGATGCTGACGACCTCCACGTCACACGCGGCGAGCATCCCCAGCAGGCCCGCCATCGCACTGAACTGGTCGTCTCCTCCCACGTAGAGGCTCTTCCGTTCATCCATCTCGATCCGTGAGCGCGAGTCTCCTTCCCAATGCGCCACGACGACGGGGTCACGGTCCGCCTTCGAGGGGTCATTGCGGAGACTCTCCACGTAGCCCTTCAGTCCTTCTACGTCTATGCCGTTCAACTCCATGGTCATTCCTCCATCTATCGACTAGGTGCTAATGGATGGGCGTTATCCGGCCCGGTTCGACGTCAGCGCCTTGAGCGACATCAGCGATCCCACCACGAAGATCCCCGTCGCCAGATAGATCAGGCCCAGGTGCCCGATGGTGTCGAAGTTGTTCGGGTAGTGAGCTGGTAGAGCGACCGCGAGGCCAAGAACCGGAGCAGACACGGCTCCAACCCATGCCCAGATGTAGCCGCGGCGCACGCCGAACCACACGAGGAACAGGACAGCCACACCAGTAGCCGCGATGAAACCCGAGACCGCGATGTGGAGGTGGCTGATGTACTGATAGAGGGATGGACTGAACTGCGTTATCTGAGCCTTGCCGACATCGACCTCGCTGTGGCCGATGCCGAGCTCGAGGAAGCTGTCGGTGAAGTTGCGAACCAAGAAGATGACCGCGTAACCGATGAAGCCGACGGCTGCGAAGACCATCATCCCCGCGCCGACTCGAAGGTTAGACGACCAAGTGGTGTCGCTGAGTCGAACATCTGCACTCGCTGTTGACATGACCATCCTTTCTCTCGAGCGCGATCCGCGCTCACACGATGAACCCGCTTCGAAGCCTGCATCCACTGTCCTCGCCAATCACCTCCTTTAGATCCGATCGGGCGTGTGTTCCTTCTTTGACTCGACCAAGCCCAGGTTCGCTCGTTTGATGCGATCGAAGTCATCCGGAAGCGGTGGAACGTCAGAGAGCTGGAAGTCGATGAAGCCGTCCAGGTCGAGGCGCAGAGCGCGGTTGCTGCGCATCTCGCGACCGATGGTTGAGATCGCCTTGCCGTCCATCCCCCGTCCGCACGTCGAGCCTGCGTAATGACCCGGATAGACCTCCGTCTCCGCCGGAAGCCGGAGGAGACTTTGTAGCGATCCGTGCAGTCGCTCTGCACGGATCCGAAGTTCATCGTCGTCGACCTCTTGCAGCGCGAGATCGACGCGGCCCACGTCCCCTACGAACAACGTGTCGCCGGTGAGCACGAACCAGTCGTCGACGAGGAGACAAACGTGCTCGGGTGTGTGGCCGGGGGTGTGGATCACGCGGATCCGACGGTTACCGATCTCGACGACATCCCCGTCCGATAGCGGGTTGTGATCGAAGCCCACATCTGCACCGGCCCCCAGCCTCGGCATCACATCCACACGTTCCGCGAGCTCGCGGGTGCCCGAGAGATGGTCGGCATGAATGTGCGAGTCGATGACTTCGGTGATCCGCAACCCGTGCTGCTCGGTGGCCGACAGATACTCCGAAGGCTCGCCCTGGGGATCGACGATCGCCGCAACGCCCCTGCTAGGACAGCCGATGAGGTAGGAAGCGCAGGAGCGCTTTTCGTGTAGGAACTGCCGGAAGATCACCCTCTCCACCCTTCCTAAGACTCGCCGAACAGGTGCATCTTGCTCCGCCCTAGGGCATGTTGTCAAGTGTTCGCTTGAATAGTATATTTCTGGGATGACGGAGACCTTGGCTCGGGGGATCCGAGCGAACCTGCCCCAATTCGCCCTGCTGGTTGGGATAAATGCCCTTGTGGGAGCCCTGGTGGGCCAAGAGCGCTCGTTGATCCCGCTGCTCGCGGAGCGAGAGTTCGGGATCGCCTCCGGGCTTGCCACATCTGCCTTCCTAGTGACATTTGGCCTTGCGAAGGCCCCCAGCAATCTCGTTGCCGGTTTGCTTGCCGAGCGCTTCGGTCCCAAGCGCGTCCTCATCATGGGGTGGGTGGTGGGCTTGCCGGTGCCGCTCCTGTTGATGTGGGCACCGGGATGGGGATGGGTTATCGCAGCGAATCTGCTACTCGGGGTCAACCAGGGGCTCACCTGGTCGACCACGGTGCTCATGAAGATCCAGCTCGCGAGCGAACACGAGCGCGGGCGCGCCGTCGGCTTCAACGAGTTCGCCGGCTATACGGCCGTGGGTCTATCCGCGTTTGGATCGGGACTCCTGGCCGATCACTTCGGGATCCGACCGGAACCATTCCTGCTGGGTCTTCTAGTGGTTGCAGGTGGCGCTGCTCTGAGCTCATTCGTTGTGCGAGACACACACGTAGTCACCAACCCAAGGCCACATCTTCAGCTGCGACCGCTGTTTCGGGACCGCCTACTCCGTACGTGTGCTCGCACCGGTCTCGTTAACAACGCCAACGACGCGTTCGCGTGGGCCTTACTGCCCTTGCTACTCGCCAAGGCTGAACTCTCGACCGCGCAGATCGCTGGCGTTGCCGCGACCTACCCCATCGTGTGGGGAGTCCTGCAGCTATTCACCGGTCCGCTATCGGATCGGGCCGGCAGACGTATCCCCATCGGTGTCGGCATGCTGCTGCAAGCCGCTGGCCTCGCTTCTTTCTCCTTTACCCAGCAGCTCGTTCCAGCGCTCATCGCGGCGGCGGTCTTGGGAGCTGGCACAGCGCTCGCCTACCCGGCTCTTATCGCTGCGGCGGCTGATATCACTCCCGAGCATCGACAACCATCCGCCATCGGGTTCTTTCGCATGTGGCGAGACGCTGGTTACGTCGCTGGAGCCCTGGTATTCGGTTCGGTGGCAGACATCTGGGGATTGCCGGAAGCTGCAGCAGTTGCCGCCATCGTCACTACCGCATCGGGCGTGGACGTGACCCTGAATCTCCGTCAGAAGCATTCAAGTGAACGATTGATTGCGTCTACGATGTCGTCATGAGCAAACGTGCAACGAAAGAAGCTCTCTTCGACGGGTTCGCTCAAGTTGCGAAGGCGCTCTCGAACGGCCGGCGGGCAGAGATCGTCGACGTCCTCGCCAACGGCGAGCGTAGCGTCGAGTCGTTGGCTTCAGAGGTTCATCAATCGATCGCCAACACGAGCCAGCATCTTCAGATCCTCAAGAACGCCGGGCTCGTGGCCACGAGACGCGACGGCACGTTCGTCCACTACCGGCTTGCTTCTCCCGATGTCATCGGTTTCTGGCGCGCGCTCCAGGGCCTCGCCCGCGAGAGCCGCGCCGATGTCGAGCGGCTCGTTCACGAGTATCTCGGCGACGCTGGTGATGACATCGAGGAATTGACGAAGGAGGAGCTGTGGCAGCGGCTCCAGCGCAAGGACAAGCTGGTCGTGCTGGACGTACGACCGCAGGAGGAGTTTGAGGCTGGCCACATCCCGGGGGCGGTTTCGATCCCGCTGGATGAGCTCCGGAAACGCGTCAAGGAACTCCCCAGGAACAAGCAGATCGTTGCTTATTGCCGTGGTCCGCTGTGTGCGCTTGCACCAGAAGCGGCTCGCTATCTCAAGACCAAGGGCTACAAGGTAAAGAGGCTCGTCGAAGGCGCTCCAGACTGGGAGGCAGCGGGCCTGCCGCTAACCCATCCCGACGAAGACCGTTAGACGTTCATCGCCCTTGGCGGGACCCAACGCCCATGTGCGGGATACGCCGATAGAGTCCCGTGAACTCTCGGCTCATGCGGATGTCGCGGAGGTTATGGCTAGGGGTGTCCACGATGGCCCGCGACATGCTCGTTCAGCCAAGTACGCCACTCGAAGACAAAGAGAGCCCCCGGAGGGGGCCCTCTTGAGACACAACGAATACGACTAGCGGATCAACTCTTTTCGTTCGGGTCCTCGTCTGCCGCAAGCTTGAGCGAGTTCTCCTGGGCCTCAGAGAAGTGACGCTCCTGGATCGGAAGCGCCCACTCCACCAGCTGGAGAACGTTCTGCTCTCCGGCCGACTTTGCCATCGTCTGCAGCACCTTCCAGTGACCGACCTCGCCGGCCTCGGCCATCGTCAAGAACTCGAAGCCGTCGAGGGCGTCGGACTCTTCGTCGATGTACGTCGAGAGCATGTCGGAGGCCTTCGACTTCGTCTCCGATGCCTTCTCCAGGATCGCCGTCTTGCGTCCCTCGAGGGTGCTCACGAGCTGCGTGGCGCGGTTCTCGGTTTCGGCCGCTTCCTCATTCATGCGCTCCAGGACATCCTTGACGCTTTCGGCCTCATCGAGCTTGATGATCTTTTGGGTGGCGACCTTGGCGGCCTGCGCAAGCCCGATCACTTCACCGAGTTTTTCTTCCAGGTTGGTGAGTTCTGCCATCGGAAAATCGTCTCCTTAGATCGGAAGATGCGGAAGCTATGTAGCTACCCGGGACGGTGACAGGGGAAACAGGGTTCGCCCTAGGAGACTGCCGCCTGCCAGCACTGACGACAGGGGGTCGGGAGGTATCGCTCCCGACGCAGGGGCCGAGCATGTTTCACATCCCGGGGTGGCTTGTGCAGAATGGTCGGAGGCGCTAAGCCGTGGGTCGATCTATTGGGAGGTCTTCGATGCGCAGATTCTCTTTCCAACCGGCACTCGATGTCCGGGGGCGCAAGTTCAAAGGTCTCCGGGGCTTGTCCGGGAAACCCTTCCATCCACCGCTGACCGACGTCACCGTAGGCGCATACACGATCGGACCGATCCTGCTGATCCTCGCCTTCCTCTTCAAAGACTCGGCGTGGGCCGAGGACGCTCAGAAAGCCGGAGCGTGGGTGGTCCTGATCGGCGCGATCAGCACGGTGCCCACAGCGCTGACCGGTTTCGCCGACTGGTTGAACACGCAGAAGGGCACGCAGGTCCGGCGCATGGTCAACGCGCATGCCTGGACGATGATCCTTCTCTCGGTGGTCGTCTTGGTTGGGCTCGCGTACATCTTCTTGACCGATGACGGCGAGCGCTTCACACAGCCATCTGTCGCGACGCTGCTATTTGGCCTCGCCATCCTTGGTCTGGTAACGATCGGCGGGACCATCGGCGGCTCCCTCACCTACGACTGGGGCTTCAACGTGGAGACCGCAACGGACCACCCCGTGTGGCATCCGAGCGAGACCGACGTCATCCACCCGCACGACGTGCCGAGCGGCGACGGATAGCGCGATCTCGGGAGAGCTATCCCTCAGTCCACGCCCGGGGATACCATTACCGGATGATGGAAACAGGCGGTTCGTCCGAGGGGTCAAGCCACACCCAGCAACCGGGCGTCACGTCGGGAGACTTGGGTGGCGACACCGACCACGTCTCGCCCGAGGACATCACGCTCACTTCTTTCGAGGAGGTAGCGGCTCCCGCCGCCGCCCCCGATGACTCGACATCGACGGTCAATGCGGACCTCGTCGATGATCCCGAGGAGCTAGCGCGGACCATAGAAGAAGCCTCGGGCGCTACCGTAGAGATCGTTTCCGAGAGCGAGCTGGAAGAGGAGTCAAACTCTTAGGAAGCTAGCTGCCGTCCCTGCCCTCTAGGAGGGGACGCGTCTCTTCAGATTTGAGGACCACGAAGTAGTCCGAGTGCCGTTCCACCACGGCTTCCACTCTGGGGATCTCGTGACCCGGCTTGACGAAGAAGTGCAGCGCGTCCCGGCGGATCGACTGATAGACGTCCATAGGAAGGGCGACCCGCTCCTCGCAGTGTGGGTCGCCGCACTCACAAACGAAATGGGCGTCCTCGTGGCCGCCCGAGCGGGTCGCTTCGCGGATGTTCTCGTTGACGTCGCGATACAGCGCCTCATTCAGGGCGACGCGCCTCTCTGTCGCGTCCACGAAGAGACTCTATTCCGATTCCGCGGTGGCCTCGGGCACCTCCGCCCCCGAAGGCTGCTCCACCGTGGCCTTGTCATCACCGCGCTCGTTCGAGTCGACCTCGACGTGCTCGCCCGGCTCGTGAACGAGGGGATGCTGCAGCCCGTCGTCGGCTTCCGACGGTGGATCGGGCATCAGCGTTCGGTCCGGTGGTCGGGCTCCCCGGTGGAGATGAGCGTGACTCCGGTCAGGAGTGCGGCCATGGACTCGGACATGGGAGGACCTTTCTTGATCGAGGTTTCCAGCTACGTACCCCGCCCGAGGGCGAACTAACGCAGCGCCGCCGAACGAGCACGAAAAAGGAGCATCTGGGTGGACAAACTCAGGGCCGGTTTTGCACAGGTTCGGGAACCCACGACCTCGTGAGGAAGAGCCAGAACGCCAGGCCGGCGTGCTGCTTGTAGGGACGGAACCGACGCTCGATCGTGGCGTCCGTAACGGAGCGACGGCCCGCGAGGCGCGCGTAGGTGGGGCGGGTCCACGAGTCCAGGATCAGGCGTGAGTGGCGCCCGAGCATCATCATGATGTGGGCTGCGGCGTAGGGCCCCACTCCGGGTAGCGACTGCAGGCGCACGGCGAGCTCGTCGTCGGAGAGCTCATCCGGGGTTGCGCTGCCCCACGCCTCCAGATCGACATCTCCTGCGACGACGGATCGGGCCAGCGAGATGAAGTAGGGACCGCGATACCCGGCGCGGACCACCTCCTTATAGAAGGCTTCTTCTGCGTCGGACATGGCCTGCGGCGTCGGGAAGGCGCGTCCCTGCCAGCCCGTGCCGGGTGCCCCCGGGGCGCAAGCACCGAGATGTTCGACCAGGGCGCTCACCATGCGGGTGGTCGCGCCCCACGAACAGTTGGTCGTGCAGATGGTCTTGACGACATCTTCGAAGACGGTGGGGCTCTGGATCATGCGACCGGCGCCAGAAGTGACCCACGCGAGGTGCGGGTCCCTTGCTGCCCGTTCGTAGAAACCCGAGAGGTTCCGGTCGAGGGCCAACACACGTCGAACGGTGGCGAGGATCTCTTCTGCAGTGGCCGCGGAGGGGGCCCGGCCCAGCACCTCGATCGCCGCAACGCCTGGTGAGGTCTCCGAGATCACCACCGTGCGTGGAGAACCCTTCGTCAAGGGCAGCGTGATGCGCAGCTTGCTGTTCTCCTCGACTGGCTCCATCGGAGGCAGCGACACCAGCCCGTGCGACGAGACCGTTCGACGGAGGTCCACCGGCTCACCCCCCGCTCCCTGCAGCGGCAGCTCGAGCTGCTTCACCGGGGAGTCACGACTCGAAGTGGGCGATCAGCTCCAGCACCCGAAGGGTTAGCCCCAGGTCGTCCGAGAACCCCGAGCTCGGCGCGGTTTCCTTCAGCTCCTCGAGGAAGACATCTACCGAGTGGTGCTCGGGCGGGATACGGGCGGCGCCCCAGAACGTTAGTGCGGTCGCGTACTCCCACGGCCCCCACCACCCTTCTTGGTTCTCGCGTGCCCAACGCAGTGCCCACTCCGCCATCTCGGTCTTCGGGCCTTCCTTCAGCCAGTACACGCCGGCCGCAGCGAAGGTGGGATAGGCGCCACCGGTGAAACGGCCTTCGACGTCTGCCTCGCCGCGCAAGAGATCGATCGCGCGGTGTCCGGGGTCGCGTCGGACCGCCAAGAGCCCGCACGCGCTCGACGCCGTTGCCCACACCCGCCCGGCAGCGGGATCGTCGAGGTCTCCGGGGACGTCGTCGGGGGAATCCAACCAGGCCCCCGCGGGAGTGCGGACCTCTTGTAACCAGTCGGCGGCCACCGCGGTCGGTCCCGAGTCTGCGAGCTTCAGGATCGCGAGGTGGCAGAGGGCCTCTCCCGTGGCACCCGGCGACGGACGGCCGCTGTCACCTACGAAGCCGCCCTCGTCTTCCTGCGCCGGCAGGTCCGGCAACGCGTCGGGAGCGTCTCCACCCAGGCGAAGTGCCCGCCACGACTGCCACTCGTCGCCATGTTCGAGAACGTAGTCGAGCGCGAGTTCCGGATCGATGGACATGGCGCCAAGAGTAAGAGCGTTACGCGTGCCACCCGGCCCGCTTGGCCTTGGGGCGGTGCTCCTCTCTTTCATCCGGTCGCCGGTTGGGTGGGCGTTGCGGGACGATCGTCAAGCCGGCGAGGTGGTTGCGGGGGCCCGACCAAGGTCCCGGTGGGGCGACGACGGAATCGCCCAAAACGTAGGCGATCTTCTCGTAGTTGACCCGCCATCCCTTGAAGTGTGGCCATGCTTCCTCGGGCGTGCGCTCCATGGGGAAGCCCATCTCATTCAGACGCTTCACCCCACCAGCGAACTCGTCGTAGGTGAGTTGGATCGGGTCGTCGGGGAACGGGTCGGGATCGTAAGGGATGCCCAAGACGTCCGCGATGTTGCGTAGACACGTGAAGCCCATCCTCAGAACGAGGCGCGCTTCGGAAGGGACTGAGCTAGGAGAGAAAGCGGAGTGGAGGGCCGCCGAGTCCAACACTGCGAGTAAGGCCAGGACCCACGAGCGCAGAGCGTGCGGCGAACGGAACCAGATGAGGACCGTGTAGGTCGTATGGCTCTCCATCACCTCGGCGATCCACCGCTCCCACTCCGCGTAGAGAGATCTCAATTCGTCGACCATGTCGACCATCTGGGCACGCGCCAAGATCTCGGGCCCCCACGCCGGAGCCCCAGCGCGGCTCTGCAACATCGTCACTAGGGTCTCCCGCCTGTTGAAAGCTTGGTACAGCACGGGGAGATAGGCGATCTGGAGAGCGATCACGATCAGTCCGGTGAAGGCGGCCATGAAGTCGACAGCGGTGCCCAGCGGATGCTCGTGTCCCGCGAAGCCAAGCGTGAAGAGCGATGAACCGCTCTCGCGCACGGCCTGTCCGAAACTCTCGTCGACCACCGACCACAGGATGAGCGCGTAGCCGAACAGGAACAGCAGCAACCACGTGACCAGGAGTGAGAGCAGGGCCAGGGGCGCTCCGTACGAAAGCACACGGTCCTTGCTCTCGTAGGACTCGAACAAGTGCGAGACTCGCAGCACCGTTCGATAGACCACGCGTCGACCCACGAAGACTGACAATCGCGACGCCACCGAACGCGGCATGACCGTGGTCCGCACCAGACTTCCGGCGGTGCCGCCAACGATGAACACGCCGAGAGCGAGTGCGAGCACATCCCAAACACCGTCGGAAGACATCGGTCAATCCTAGAAGGGGATGGCGAGTCTCTCTGCTCCTTGAGCCC
>Ga0208612_1001398_pt1 | contig 10016 bp, 9 predicted proteins | sample AntDryMetagUQ889_FD_188089 | JGI IMG/M metagenome (GOLD analysis project Ga0208612, IMG submission 188089) | Polar desert microbial communities from Antarctic Dry Valleys - UQ889 (SPAdes) | ecosystem: Environmental > Terrestrial > Soil > Desert | place: Antarctic Dry Valleys | collected 2008-12-31 | reverse complement strand
GACGACGTCCCGCAGCCGCTCCGACTGCAGCGTCCGCAGCCGCTCCGGCGGCATCGTCTCGAGCTCGGGCTCGAAGATCATGCGGCCACCGCCAGCGCGACGAGCTCCGGCAGGCGCGAGGCGTCGTCCGTCCGGGCGGCGACGTGCCCGTCCGGCCGGACAAGGACGAAGACCGGCTCCTCGCCCCGCCGTACTTCGACCGGAACGGGCGTCCGGGGCGTCTCGACCTCCCGTGGCGCCAGTACGACGAAGGAGAGCGCCTGCACGTCGAGCCGCTCTCCTCCAGAGTCGACGATCGGCGACGCGCGGTAGACGAACGGCTCCGAGAGTCTCCCGCTGTTGACGAAGCGGCGCAGCGGCTCCACGTACGGCGACAGACGCAGGAGCGCGTGGCGGGCGAGGCGGTGGGCACGAGTGCGCGGCACCATGAAGCGCATCGTCGCGTCGGTGACGGCGAGGTTGTGCGCCGCGGCCGCGCGCCTCTCGGTGTCGTACGTGTCGAGCAGCGACGGGGGCGCCCACCCGTCGAGCACGCCCCATAGCTTCCAGGCCAGGTTCTCGGCGTCCTGCACGCCGCTGTTCATCCCGCGAGCCCCGAAGACGGACATCACGTGCGCCGCGTCGCCGGCAAAGAACACGCGACCGTTCCGGAAGCGCGGCAGCATCCGCTGGTGAAAGGTGTAGGCGGTCACCCACATGATCTCGTATGGCGTGTCGCCGACGATCGCGCGGATGCGCTCGTCGAGCCGGCCGCTTCGCCGCTCCTCCTCGGGGTCGACCTCGGGAGGCACCTGCCAATCGATGCGCCAGACGTCATGGGGCTGCGGGTGGACGAGCACCTGTCGGCCCGGGTTCGACGGCGGATCGAAGAAAAACCGGCGCTCGCTCGGGAACGGCAGCTGCGCGCGGACGTCGGCGATCAGGAACCGGTCTCGGTGGCTGTGGCCGGGGAAGTCCAGCCCAAGCAGCTTCCTCAGCGTGGAGTGCGGGCCGTCACAGGCGACGACGTACTCCGCCTCGAGCTCGCCACCGCTCTCGATCTGGAGGACGCCGTCGCGGTAGCCCACGACGCGGCTCCGCCAGCGCAGGTCGATGCGCGGTTCCGATTCGACCCGCTCGAGCAGGATCTCTTCGACACGGTGCTGGCCGAGGTTGACGAAGGGGGGAAAGCGCTCCGGGCCGCTCGCGGGAAAGCAGACCTGGAAGAGCTCGACGTCGCGGTAGTACGTGCGGCCGCAGGTCCAGGTCACGCCCTCCTCGGCGATCTGCGTGCCGCAGGCGATGCGATCGAAGACTTCGAGGCTCGCTCGCTGCACGCAGATCGAGCGAGACCCCTTGAGCGTCGTCCGCTCGTCCTCGTCCAGCAGCAGGGTCGGCACGCCGTAGCGCGCCAGGGAGAGCGCCATCGTCATCCCGACCGGTCCGGCCCCCACGACGGCGACAGTCATCCGTGCAGCTCCGCCCAGACCTCCGCGTCCCGCTCTGCAGTCCACACGCGAGGGCCTTCTCCACCGAGCTCGTCGGCCATTCGCCGGACGTTGAACGGCATGCAGTGCTCGAAGATGGTCGCGCCGCTGTAGTCGGGCTCGAGCGCGGCGTGCGCCGCCGCGAACGCCTCCTTGACGCTCCCGCCTCGATCGAGGACGGCCGCCACCTCGTCGCGCAGGCGCTTCAGGAAAGCGCGCGTGGCTGCGATCGCCGCTGTTGCGGCGCCGCCTCGCACAGCGGGGCCGCGACCCGGGACGATCGTCACCGCGCCGAGCCGCTCGAGCGCGTCGAGCGTGCGGCCCGCCCACTCCAGCACGAAGGCGTCGCCCATGTAGGGCGCCGCACCCGCCTCGACGAGGTCGCCAGCGAAAAGCACTCGCTCCTCCGGCAGCCAGACCACGGCGTCGCCCTCGGTGTGACCGCGGCCGAGCCAGCGGAGCTGCACCTCCCGGTCGGCGAGGAAGATCGAGAGCGCGCTCGAGAACGTGAGGTCAGGCACGGTCAGGCCCGGCACGCTTTCGACGTCCCGGAACAGGCGGGGGAAGCGCCGGAGCTCGGACTCGAAGTCGTCCGACCCACGCTCGACGATCCACCGACGCGTGTTCTCGTGGGAGACGACGACCTCCGCCTCGAAAGCGGAGGCGCCAAGCGCGCGAACGGCATGGTAGTGCGTGAGCACGAGGTAGCGGACCGGCAGGTCGGTGAGCCGCCGAAGCTCGTCGAGCCAGACCCGGGCGTGCGCCGGTGTCGAGCGCGCATCGATCGCGACGACGAACTCGGGCCCGACGATCGCACCGACATTGGGGTCACCCTCAGCGGTGTACGCCCAGACGCCGTCGGCGAGCTCCTCGAGCGTGGCCTGCTTCTCCGACGTGTCGGCACTCGAGGCGAAGGGCTTCGGCTCGTTCACTACCCCTATATATTCGCTGCGTGGCGGAAGCTGCGCTTCGCGTCGAGGCGGTCTCGAAGTCTTTCGGCGCGGTGAGCGCGGTCGAGGAGGTCGACTTCGCCGTCCAGCCGGGCTCCCTGACGTGCCTGATCGGGCCGAACGGTGCCGGGAAGTCGACGCTCCTGCATTGCGTCTCCGGGTATCTGCAGCAGGATCGCGGGCGCATCTTCCTGGGCGACCGGGAGATCTCGGGCTGGACGGCGCACAAGCGGGCCGAGCATGGCCTGGCGACGGTCTTCCAGGCCATGCGCGCCCCCCACGGGATGGACGTCCTCTCGAGCGTCATGGTCGGCTGCCATGCCTGGACGCGGGCCGGCTTTCTCGAGGGGATCCTCCGGCCGCCGTGGCAGTGGAAGGAGGAGCGCGAGATCCGCGACGAGGCGCTCGCCGCGCTCGACCTCGTGGGCCTGGGGGAGCGGGCCGCCCATCCCGCCGACGCACTCCCGCTCGGGCAGCTGCGGCTGCTCGCCGTTGCGCGCGTGCTCGCGCAGCGCCCGCAGGTCCTGCTGCTCGACGAACCCGCCGCCGGCCTCCGCGCCGGCGAGAAGGCCCAGCTCCGGAAGGTGCTCGCCGGCCTACGCGAGCGCGGTCTCACCCAGCTCCTCGTCGAGCACGACATGCAGTTCGTCGGCGCAGTGGCCGAGCGCATCGTCGTCCTCGACCGCGGCCGCCTGATCGCGGACGGGCCGCCGGCAGAGATCCGGTCCGACGAGCGGGTGATCACCGCGTACCTGGGGACGGCAACCGTTTGAGCGGCCTATGAGCGCCCTGCTCGAGGTGGAGGGGCTCGTCGTCCGCTACGGACCGGCCATCGCTGTCGACGGCGTCTCGCTGAAGCTCGGCGCTGGCGAGCGCGTCGCCCTGATCGGTCCGAACGGCGCCGGCAAGAGCTCGCTCCTGAACGCGATCTGCGGCCTCTTCAAGCCCGCCGCCGGCCGCGTGCGGGTGGGAGGGCGGAACGTCACCGGCCGCTCGCCCGGAGAGATCGTCCGGCTCGGCGTGACCCAGGTGCCGGAGGGCCGCCAGGTCTTCGCCACCCTTCCTGTCGAGGCGAACCTTCTCCTCGGGGCGTTCGGCCGTGAGTTTCGCGGCGAGCTCCTGACCGCCACGATGCGTTACCTCAGGCGCAAGACCCAGGTGCAGGAACGGCTCGAGCGAGTCTACGAGCTGCTCCCCAAGCTGCACGAGCTGCGCGAGCGCCCCGCCGGCCAGACCTCTGGCGGCGAGCAGCAGATGGTCGCGATCGGACGTGCACTTATGGCCGAGCCGCGCCTCCTGGCGGTGGACGAGCTGTCGCTCGGCCTCGCGCCGCTCGTCGTGCAAGGGCTGTCCGAGTTCCTGCGGCGGCTGAACGAGGAGGAGGGCGTCGCGCTCCTCCTCGTCGAGCAGAACGCAGCGCTCGCCTTCGAGCTGTGCGAGCGGGCCTACGTGCTCGAGGCCGGTCGCTGCGTGCTCGAGGGCCCGAGCTCGGAGCTGGAGCGCAGCGAGCTCGTGCGGACGGCCTATCTGGGCGGGGGGCTCGAGGTCGCATGACGGAGCTCGTCCAGCTCGTCGTGATCGGACTCTCCACCGGATCCGCTTTCGCGCTTGTGGGGATCTCGTTCGCGCTCATCTTTCGGACGACGAACATCGTCAACTTCGCGCAGGGGGCCTTCGCGGTGCTGGGCGGGCAGTTCACCGTCTGGCTGGTCGACAAGGAGTGGCCGACGGCGGCAGCGGCGATCGTCGCGGTGCTGCTCGTCACGGCCGTCGGTGCGCTCGTGGGGCTCCTCGCCGTGGGGATCCGCGGGCTAACGACGCCGCTCGCGAGCCTCGTGATCACGCTCGGGGTCGCGTTCGTGATCCAGGCGCTCCAGCTGCTCGCCTTCGGCGATCGGCCGCATACCTATCCGGCAGTCTCCGAGCGCGCGTGGACGGTGCAGGGCGTCGTCGTCCAGCCGCAGTACGTCCTGATCGCAGTGGTCACCCTCGTCGCGACGCTCCTGCTCACGCTCGTGCTGCGTCGCACCATCATCGGGTATGCGCTCGTCGCCACGTCCGACTCGGTCCGCGCCGCCGAGCTCGTCGGCCTCAGCCTGCGCTCGATCGCCGTCGTCACCTTCGCCGTTTCGGCGCTGCTGTCGGCGGTCGCCGGGCTGCTGCTCACCCCGATCCAGCCGGTCAACTACGACTCGGACGTCGCGATCGCCATCAACGGCTTCGCGGCGGCGGCGTTCGGCGGTCTCGTCTCGATCCGGCTTGCCTTCGTCGGCGGCCTGGTGCTCGGCGTGGCCCAACAGCTGGTCGTCGGCTACGGCGACGTGATCACACCTCAAGCGCGGCAGTACGAGCTGGCCGCGGCGCTCGTGATCATGCTCGTCCTGATCGGCTGGCGCTCGCGGAAGGAGACCGTCACGTGAGGCTCGTAACCGCCTCCGCCCGGCTGGTCGTCACCCTCGCGGCCGGAGCAGCCGCCGTGCTCCTCGCGTACCGGCTCGATCCCAACGACATCCCGATCTACATGAACATGGGCCTGGCGGCGCTCGTGGCGATCGGGCTCTCGCTGCTGATGGGCTTCGCCGGGCAGATCTCGCTCGGCCAGGGCGCCTTCTACGCACTCGGGGCCTACACCGCCGCCATCCTCACCGTCGGCCTTGATCCCGACGATCGGCTGATCGACCCGGAGGCGGGGATCGCCCCCTGGGCGGCCGTGCTGGTCGCGCCCCTGCTGACGGCGCTCGTCGCGGCTGTCGTCGGCGTACCGCTCCTGCGCCTGCGCGGCCACTATCTCGCCTTCGCCACGCTGGCCTTGCACCTGATCCTGATTGCGGCCCTGTTTGCGGAGGACCGCTTCACCGGCGGCCAGGATCCGGGACTGATCATCGCGAAGCCGCTGGAGGTGGCGGGCTTTGCGATGGGTGGCGTCGGCGATGCAGCGAGGAATCTCGCCGCCGTGATCTGGGCGCTCGTCGCGCTGGCGCTCCTCGTGGCTGTGAACCTCGTGCGCTCGCGTTCCGGGAGGGCGCTCCGCGCGATCGCGACGAGCGAGGCGGCCGCAGCTGCGGCCGGGATCAACGTCGCCGCCTACAAGCTGCGGCTGTTCGTGCTCGCCGCCGGGCTGGCGGGACTGGCGGGCGGCCTTTTCGCCTTCCGGCTCGGCTTCCTCTCACCTGATGCGTTCCCGGTCATCATCTCGATCGAGTTCGTCGTCATCGTGGTCGTCGGCGGGCTGGGGAGCGTGTACGGCGCCGTGCTCGGCGCCATCGCGATCGTCTGGCTCCAGGATTGGCTCCAGCAGCTCGGCACGCGCGAGCGGCTCCTCGGCTTCGACCTGCCCGTGCAGGCGCCGGGGGTCTTCCGGATCGGCGTCTTCGCGCTGATCCTGATCGTCGTGATGCTGTTCCTGCCGCGCGGCGTCCTGCCCGCGCTCGGGGACGGCGTGCGGCGGCTGCGGCGGCTGCGGTGAGGCCCGGGCGGCAGGCCCGGGCCTCACGGCGATGCATCGCTTACCTCTTCTTCGGCAGTGCCTGCCCCGCGACCGGGACCATCTTGCAGTTGCGGATCTCGGACACGACCATGCTCGGCAGGCCGAGCCCGGAGTGGTTGACGGCCGAGTAGGAGTAGAGGCCGCCGGGGCCGGCGAAACCCTTCATCCGCGTCTCGAGCGTCCGGTTGACGCCTGACCGGGTGAAGCCACCGCGCTCCATCGCGGTCTTGAACATCCAGACCGCGGTGTAGCCGTCGTAGTTGAAGGTCGAGCCCTGCTTGCGCAGCAGCCTGTTCAGCCGCAGCGCGATCGCGCGAGACGGATGCTCCTTGCGGATCGACTGGGCCACCGGCCCGAGGTAGGTGTTGATGAACGCGCCGTTCGCCTCCGGGCACGCCGGCTCGAAGTAGTTCACTGACGCGTTGCCGCCCGTGAGCACCAGCCGCTGGCGGAGCCCGAGCTGCTTCGCCTCCTTCGTGATCGTGACTGCGAGCGAGGTCGCGTTCCAGAGCCACAGCGCCTGGGCGTCCGAGTTCTTCACCCGGTTCAGCTCGGCGGTGAAGCTCGTGCTCGTGAGCGGGAAGATGATCTCCTCGACCACCTGGAAGCCATACGCCTTTGCGAGCTCGCTGAGGTTCCGCACGCCCTCCCGTCCGAAGCCGCCGTTGTCGGCCATGACCGCGATCCGCTTGATGTTCTGGCTGCGCAGGTGATTCGCCATCGAATAGGCGAACAGCCGGCTGGTGGCCGTCGTCATGAAGTAGTACGGCTTCGCCGGCGTCACCTGGGCGGCCGACGATGCCATGCTGATGTACGGGATCTGCGCCTGCGCCACGATCGGCGCGACCGCGAGCCCGACCGAGCTGAACCCGGAGCCGATGATGCCCAGGTAGCGCGGGTCGCCGACGACGCGCTGCATGTGCACGACGCCCTGGGACGGGTTCGATCCGTCGTCGAAGATGTCGAGCGCGATCTTGCGGCCCTTGATCCCGCCCTTGGCATTGATCTCCTTGATTGCCGCGAGCACCCCCGCCCGGTTGTCCACGCCCACGAACGCGAGCGGGCCCGTCAGCGGTGAGATCATCGCCAGCCGCACGGTTGAGGTCCCCTCGGTGCCGGCCGAGCTACCCGCGGCGCCGACCGCCGCGACGGCCACAACGGCCAGCGCGGCCAACGTCCTCGTCACTCTTGCCCTGTCCACTGTCTCGCCCCTCCTCGGGTTGGTATCTCCTGAGACGTCGTTCGCAGCCTGTAGTTGCCCGCACGGGGCGGGGCCTACGCTCTCATGGCGGCCCGGACCGCGCAAGCACGATCGAAGCCGGTCAGCCGGAGGTCGTGGTGACGGAACGCGGGCGACTCGTGACGCCCGACTCCTCGAGCGGGATCTCCGGCGCCAGCTGGACGCCGAGCGACGTCGCGCCGAAGAGCTCCATCGCCTGGTGATTGTTGTAGGGCATGATCGGCCCACCCTGGACGTCGCGCCACATGCGCTCCAGCGGGAGTTTCCGCAGGTATGCCGCCCCGCCCGCGACGTCGACGATGTGCCGCATGATCTCGACCGCGTTGTTCGCCGGGATCACCTTCGCCAACCCGGCCCGTGCGAAGCCCTCCTGCACGCCGAGCTCGAAGAGCGCGCCGGACTCGACTTCGGCGCAGTGGCGCCAGATCACCGCTCGCGCTGCCTCGAGCAGGATCTCCATCTGCGCGAACGAAGCCTGGACGAGCGGGTGCGACTCCTTGCCCTGCTTTCTCACCGCGCCCTTGGCGAACTCCATCGCGCCCGCAGCGATGCCGAGATAGACGCAGCCGAACGTCGGCATCGCCCACGAGAAGACCGTCTTCAGGATGCGCGCGTCGAAGTGATTCACGGGCAGGGAGTGGACGAGCTCCTCGTCCGCGACGAAGCCGTTCTCGATCGCGAGGTCGTTCGATTGCGTCCCTCGCATCCCCAGCGTGTCCCAGGTCTGCACGAACTCGAAGCCCTCCGACTCCTTGGCAGCTCGGAACAGCATCAATCGCGGCCCTGTCGCCGGGTCGTCGTAGCGAGCCGAGAAGGAAAAGTGCGTCGCCACCACCGAGTTGGTGCAGAAGATCTTGCGACCGTTGATGCGGTACCCGCCCTCGACCTTCTCCGCAATCGTGTTCGCGTCCATCAGGTTGTTTGCGACGCCGGGCTCCGCAGTCAGGGACGCCCAGATCACCTTCCCGGCGGCGACGTCGCGGAGAAGCTGCTCGAGCCGCTCGTCCTGCGTGTCTCGCCAGATCGAAGCCCACTGTCCGATCGGAGAAACGTGCATGTTGACGGCGAGCGCGGTGGAGCCGTCGCCCATCGCCAGCCGCTCCTGCGTGAGCACGAGCTCGGACAACGTGACACCCCCGCCGCCCAGCTCCTCGGGCACCGTCAGGTTCAGGTACCCGGCTTCACGCATGTCCTCGTAGTTCTCGAGCGGAAACGTGTTCTCGCGGTCGTGCTCCGCCGCCCGCTCGGCGAATGTGTCCGCGAGCCGGCCGGCGAGCTCGACGAGCTCGCGCTGGCGCTGGGTCAGAGGCCTCCTCATCGAGCTCCCTCGTCCGTCGGTTGTGACGGCTCAGCGTAAGTGATACGAAGGGGCGACGGGCATGGAGGCGAGCTACCGGGACAACCAAGCGACGAGCCTGCGCGTCCTGTTCTGCTTCGGCGTCTCACAGAGCTTCTTCGAGGAGGAGCCGGCCAGGGTGTCTGAGCTCGCGGCCGCGATTGCGAAGGCGTTCGCGGATCTCAGCGGTCGCTTCGGCCTGCGCGTCCTCGGCACGATGGACGACGACGAGCTGATGGTAGGCCCCTCGCTCGAGTGGCCGTGGACCGCATACATCCTCGCGGATGCACCGACTCTCGACGCCGTCCGCGCCGTCTGCAACATCCTGCGCGAGACCGAGATCGGCACCGGCAGGCTCTGGCGGTACATGCGGGTCGAGGCGCGCATCGGGCGGCCGCTCTTCTTCGGCAACGAGTAGCGACACGCCGCGTTTAGCGAACGACCGTGTAGCCGGCTTGCTCGCGATCCCAGGTTGTCGCGGCTACGCCGCGTTCGCGCAGAACCTGCTTGCGCACCTTCCCGTTCTCGGTCAGCGGCAGGTCCGGACAGAACTCGAGGTAGCGCGGGATCGCGAAGTAGGCGAGCCGCGGCTCGCAATGGCGGAGCAGCTCGATTGGATCGATTGTCGCGCCGGCGCGCGGGACGACGAACGCCAGCACGTCGTCCTCGCCGACCTCGGCAGGAACGGGGACGACTGCGACCAGCGCCACGTCCAGGTGTGTGAGGAGCGCCTGCTCGACCTCCCACGAGGAGATGTTCTCGCCCCGCCGGCGGATCGCGTTCCCCTGGCGGTCGAGGAAGCGGAAGACCCCGTCAGCCTCGCGCACCACCCGGTCGCAGGTGTGGAACCAGAGATTGCGCCACGCCTGGGCGGTCGCCTCCGGCAGCCCGAAGTACCCGGTGGCGACGCTGAACGGCTCGCGGTGACGCACGACGAGCTCCCCTGGAGAGCCCGCCGGCACCTCCACGTCCTCGTCGTCGAACACTCTCGCCTCGAAGCCCTGCACGACCCTGCCGAGCGCCCCTGGGACGTGACCCCCGATCGTGTTGCAGAGCACGAGGTTGGTCTCGGTCGAGCCGTAGCCGTCGACCAGCCGGACGCCGAAGCGCTCCTCGAAGCGCTGGGCGTCCTCGGCAGGAGTCGCGGGCGCGAGGGCGACGCGCGTCCGGTGCGCCGTGTCGTCCGGCGAGGGCGGCCGCTCGAGCAGGATGTGCACCATCGCTCCGAGCAGATAGGTGACGGTCGCCTCCGCCTCACGCAGCTCTCGCCAGAACCCCGACGCGGAGAAGCGCTCACCGACGGCGTAGGTCGCGCCCGCGAGGAGGGCCTGAAAGAGCGTGTTGAGGGCGTTGGTGTGGAAGAGCGGCAGGACGGTGTAGAGGACGTCGCACTCCGAGACGCCGAGGTGACTGCCCGTGAGACGGCCCCACCAGTAGAACTGCGCGTGAGGACAGCAGACGCCCTTCGCAGGCCCCGTCGTCCCGGACGTGTACAGGATCGCGAACGGATCGCCAGGGCGCACCGGGTGCGGGTCGA
>Ga0208612_1001396_pt1 | contig 10017 bp, 9 predicted proteins | sample AntDryMetagUQ889_FD_188089 | JGI IMG/M metagenome (GOLD analysis project Ga0208612, IMG submission 188089) | Polar desert microbial communities from Antarctic Dry Valleys - UQ889 (SPAdes) | ecosystem: Environmental > Terrestrial > Soil > Desert | place: Antarctic Dry Valleys | collected 2008-12-31 | reverse complement strand
CCGCAGCCAGGTTTGTGTCGGCCTCGACCCGGATCCGGCGGTGGCCGGCGCAGCGTTTCCCCACCCGCCAGGCGCTGATCCGGCGGAACGTTCCGGCGAAGCGGTCGCCCGCTGGTGCGAGCAGGTCATCGGTCAAGCGGGACCGGCGTGCGTGGCCGTGAAGCCACAGCTCGCCTGCTTCGAGCGTCTGGGCGCTCCCGGCTGGCGGGCGCTCAAGAGAACCGTGGCGGCCGCCAGGTCAGCGGGGCTGCTGGTAATCGCGGATGGCAAGCGGGGGGATGTTCCCGTTAGTGCCGTCGCCTACGCGCAGGGCCTGATCGGCTCGACCCCGACGCCATGGGGCGATGTTCCGGGCTTGGGCGCCGACGCCGCGACGGTCAGCGGCTTCCTGGGCGCCGACTCCCTCGCGCCCCTGATTGCGAGCGCAACTGAGCGTGGAGCGGGCCTTTTCGTCCTGGTCCGCACATCGAACCCCGGCGCTGCCGACCTGCTTGACCAGCCGTCCCCGTCGGCGCCGTTTCATGAGCGGGTGGCGGCGATGGTCAACAAGCTGGCGCCGGGCTTGGCAGGCGATGGGCTCTCCGGGCTCGGTGCCGTGGTCGGCGCAACCGAGCCCGGCCATATCGCGCGCTTGCGCGAGCTAATGCCCCGCTCGGTGTTCCTCTTGCCGGGCGTCGGGGCTCAAGGCGGCAAGGCGGAGGCACTTGGCGACGCGTTCGCCGCCGGCCCGGCTTCGGCGATCGTGACCGCATCCCGCTCGGTCGCCGGAGCGTCTGACCCGGCGGCGGCCGCGGAGGGGCTTCGCGCGCAGGTTTGGGACGTCGCTTGCCGTGCGCAGCCACCCGCTTAGGCCGGACGTGGCTCGCCGGTACGATCGCGAAGGATGGCAAGTTCGTCCCCAGCCGCCATGGAATCGAATCGCCGCAACATTGCGGCTCGCGTTCTTGCTCTTCTTGCACTCGTCGCATGCGTAGTCGCGGTCTACCTGCTGGTTTCCGACGCGCAGCCCGGGGACGACGGGGATCGAGCGGCCAAGAAGGCCCGCTCCGGGCAGGTCAAGGCCCAGCGCGAGCGGGGCCCCGAGACCTACGTAGTGCAGCCGGGCGACACCCTGACCGGGATCGCCGAGAAGACCGGAGTCACGACGACGACGCTCGAACGTCTCAACCCGGATCTGGATTCCGCGACCTTGAACATGGGGCAAACGCTGAAGCTCCGCTGAGCGTCCGAGCGCATGCCGGCGCGGCGCTTCTGGCAGTCGTAATCCTGCTCCTTCCGCCGGCCGCGGCTGTAGGGGCGCCCAAGCCACCGAGCGATCTCCCGGCGGGGGGCTGGCTGCTAGTGGAGGAGTCGTCGGGTGACGTCCTGGTCTCGCACGAGGCGGATCAGGCTCTGCCGATCGCCAGTGCGACAAAGTTGATGACCGCACATGTGGCGATGCGCGCGCTCGATCCCCGGGAATCGGTTACGGCAGCGCCTTACGACGCGGGGCCGGGGGAGTCCCTGATGGGCCTGAAGCCCGGCGAGCAAGTGGCGGCCCGCGACCTCTTCTACGGCCTGCTGGTGGCCTCTGGCAACGACGCGGCGACGACCCTGGCGATTCGCGTCTCGGGCTCGATTCCCGGATTCGTCGCGCGCATGAACCGGGAGGCCCACCGGCTCGGCCTTGACGACACCACCTACTCCGACCCGATCGGTTTGGACGATGGCAACGTCTCCAGCGCGCGCGACCTCGTTTCGCTCGCGACGACCTTGCGCGAGGACAGGCTATTCCGCGAGATAGTTGACACCCCCAGGGTCACAGTGCATCTCGCCGGTGGGCCGGAACGCCTGGTCAATCGAAACACGCTGGTCTTAGAGGAACCGTTCGTGGATGGCGTCAAGACGGGGACCACGGTGGCCGCGGGGTTCATCCTGGTTGCTTCCGCAGCCAAGCACGAGGCTGAGTTCGTCTCCGCGGTGCTGGGGGCGCCCACCGAGTCCGATCGCGACGAGGCGACGCTGGCTTTGCTTCGCTACGGCGCAGCGCTCTATCGTCCCCGGGTGCTGGTCAAGGAAGGCGAGGTGGTCGCGAGCCTCGCTCTCGGGGGTGGCCGCGGCAGGTTGCTGCTCATCGCAAGCGAATCCTTTGAGGCGGTGGCGCTCCCGGGTCAAGGGGTTCGAATGGAGTTCGACCCTCCCGATCCGCCGGATGGCGCGATCGCGAAAGGAGTGAAGCTGGGTACGGCGATCGTGACGGTCGCGGGCGAGGAGGTGGGCAAAGTTGTGGTGGTCGCGGCGCGCTCCGCACCGGCGCGGCCTGAGCAGGGAGGCGACGGTCTGCCCGGTTGGGCGTGGGGTGCCTTCGGTGTGGCGGGGTTGCTTGCGGTAGGTCTCGCCACGCGGGCAGTTGCGATCTCCAGGGGACGACCCAGGTAGTCTCGCCTTGCCAAGTGATCCTCACCGTCACCCTCAACGCCGCGATCGATCGCACCGTCGCGGTCCCCAACTTCCGCCTCGCCCAGCGCCACCGCGCGGTCGCGTCCCGCACGGTGGCCGGCGGCAAGGGCGTCAACGTCGCGCGGGCCCTGAAGCTCTTGGGCCGACCGGTGATCGCGACCGGATTCGCGGGCGGTGCCACAGGGACGCGCATCATCGAGCTCCTGACCGGGGAATCGATCCTGAACGCGTTTACGCGGATCGAGGGCGAGTCGCGGACGAATCTCGCGGTTGTCGATCCGACGTCGGGCGAGCAGACGGAGATCAACGAACGTGGCCCCCAGGTGAGCGCCGAGGAAGTCGATCTCTGCGTCGAGGAAATCTTGTATCTGGCGCAGGGCGCGACGCTGTGCGTCCTGGCCGGCTCGACCCCACCCGGATCCGATCCCGACATCTACGCCCGCCTTGTGACCGGGCTGCGCTCCCTCGGGGTCCCGTCGATCCTCGATTCCGACGGTGAGCAGATGCGTGCTGGACTGCGGGCGGAGCCTGCGGTCGTAGTGCCCAATCTGCGCGAGGCCGAGGAGGCGGTCGGGCACGAGTTCAACGACCCCGAGGATCAGGCGATGGGCCTCTCCGGCTTGATCGAGATGGGTGCCGGCGAGGCGATCATCACGACGCCGAGCGGCTGCCTGGCGATCGTCGGCAAGGGTCACGACCGCCGCCGCTACGAGATCGAGATCGAGCACATGGAGCCGATCTCCGCCGTCGGATCGGGCGACGCCTTCCTAGCCGGCTACGTGGCGGCGCGTTACGAAGGCGCGTCGCCACGCGATTGCCTCGCGTATGGCGTGGCCTGCGGGGCTGAGTCGACGCAGCACTTTGGGGCCGGGACCCTTGAACCTCGTGAGGTCGAGCGCCTGCTCCAGCGAGTTCGGATCCACGAGTTGGACGTGCCGGCCGGAGTCTCCTGAGCGGGTCGTAGTGGGCCTAACTTCTACTGCCAAACGCGGAATAGAGCGAGTCCCGGCGCTGGCCAGACTTGCTCGCAGGACCAGGAACCGCTGGTCGAGGTATGGCTTCGCCGACGCCTACCTGCGTGGATTGCATGGGATCGAGATCGGTGGCTCTGCTCACAATCCGTTTCGCCTGAACACGATCAACGTCGACCGTGACGACGCGATGGATTCGGTCTACAAGCGCGAGGAGATCGCGATGGTGGGCAGGGCCCTGCCCGTCGACGTGGTCGCGAACGGCACCCAACTGCCGTTTGAAGACAAAAGCTGGGACTTCGTGCTCGCGTCCCATGTGATCGAGCACTTCTTCGATCCGATCGGCGCCTTGCTGGAATGGCAGCGTGTTGCCCGGCGATTCATCTTCCTGGTCGTTCCCCATCCTGATCGCACCTTCGACCGGGGCCGGCCACCCACCAGTCTGGATGAGTTGCAGGAACGCCACCGCATGGCCCTGGCGGGAGAAGGGGAGGAAGAGCTGGGACACCGGCACTTTTCGCGGTGGACATGCGAGAACTTCGTCGCCATGTGCGACGCGATCGGCCTGGGGGTGGTAGCGACCGAGGATCCCGACCGTAAGCGGGGCAATGGGTTCGCTGTTGTGATCGAGACATAGCCAGAACTGCGGCACCGGTCCCCGCTATCATCGCCAGGACCTTGGAAATGCCGGGTCCAGTGCCGCAATTAGCGGATTTCAAGCCCCTCGGCGAGGGGTTTTTCTCGTCCGCAAACGGACGTAGCCTGGGAGCTTCAACTTAGAAGGAGTGACATCAGGTGGAAGTCGAGATCGGTCGGGGCAAAAAGGGCAGGCGGGCTTACGGGTTCGACGACATTGCGATCGTGCCGTCAAGGCGCACCCGCGACCCTGATGACGTCGACGTGTCCTGGAACCTCGGCCCGTACCGTTTCGAGCTTCCGCTGCTCGCCTCCGCGATGGACGGCGTCGTCAGCCCCGCCAGCGCGATCGAGTTGGGCGGCTTCGGCGGTCTGGGCGTCCTTAACCTGGAGGGGATCTGGTCGCGCTACGAGGACGCGGACTCACAGCTCGAGCGCATTGCCAACTCGCCGCCGGAGCTCGCCACCAGGACGATGCAGGAGATCTATGAGCGGCCGGTCGATCCGCAGCTGATCGCCAAGCGGGTCGAAGAGATCAAGGCCGCCGGGGTCGTCGCCGCGGGCTCGCTCACGCCGCAGCGCGTCACCGACCTCTATGAGGTGGCGCTCGAGGCCGGCCTCGACATCCTCGTGATCCAGGGCACCGTGATCTCGGCCGAGCACGTCTCGACGAAGTCCGAGCCGCTGAACCTGAAGGAGTTCATCGCCGACGTTCCGGTTCCGGTCGTGGCCGGGGGTTGTGCGTCCTACTCCACGGGGCTCCACCTGATGCGAACGGGCGCGGTTGGCGTCCTGGTCGGCGTCGGCCCCGGCGCCGCCTGCACCACGCGGGGCGTCCTTGGACTGGGAGTTCCGCAGGCCACAGCGATCGCCGACGTCGCTGCAGCCCGCTCCCAGCACATGTTGGAAACCGGCGAGTACTGCAACGTGATCGCCGACGGCGGCATGCGAACGGGCGGCGACATCTCGAAGGCGATCGCCTGCGGCGCGGACGCCGTCATGATCGGCTCGCCCCTTGCCCGGTCGAAGACAGCCCCCGGCCGCGGCAATCATTGGGGCATGGCCACCTTCCACCCCTCGCTCCCCCGGGGCACCCGGGTGGTTACCCACCAGGACGGAACCATGGAGGAGATCCTGCTCGGCCCGGCGCACGAGAACGACGGCACCTTCAACCTGATCGGCGCCCTGCGTACCTCGATGGCCACCTGCGGCTACGAGGACATCCGTGACTTCCAGCGAGCTGAGGTGATGGTCGCCCCGGCACTCCAGACCGAGGGGAAGCAGCTCCAGCGCTCGCAGTCAGTCGGCATGGGCTCGAACGGCAAGGCCGCGGTTTCGAAGGCCGTCTCGGAGACGAATGCCTGAGGTATCGGTCGCCGAGGAGGCGGCCGTGGCTGATCGGGCGCCGACCTCTGCCCTGCCCCCGTCCGGTCGCGAGGAGGTCTTGGTCCTCGACTACGGCGGGCAGTACTCGCAGCTGATTGCCAGGCGCATCCGGGAATGCGGCGTCTTCGCCGAGCTCCTGCCCGCAGACATCTCGCTGGAGCTCATCGCCGAGCGCAAGCCGCGAGCGCTGGTGCTCTCAGGCGGGCCTGCCTCCGTTTACGCCGAGAACGCTCCCGCGCTCCGCAAGGAGCTGCTCGACCTGGGTTTTCCGGTGCTCGGCATCTGTTACGGGATGCAGGTGATGGCTTTGGCTCTCGGCGGCCGGGTCGAGGGCGCCGAGGCGGGCGAGTTCGGCCGCACCGAGCTTACTCTTACCGGCGCCGGAGGGCAGCTGCTGGCCGGCCTGCCGGAGGAGCAGCAGTGCTGGATGAGCCACCGTGATTGCGTGCTGGAAGCTCCTGCCGGTTTCGAGGCCCTGGCGGCAAGCCCAGGCTCGCCGGTCGCAGCCTTCGAGTCTGCGGAGCGCGGCCTTTACGGAATCCAATTCCACCCTGAGGTCGTCCACACGCCGTACGGCACAAAGATCCTGGATCGCTTCCTGCGCGAGATCGCGGGCTGCGAGGAGCGCTGGTCGGCCACGTCGGTAATCGAGGAACAGGTCGAGCGCATTCGCGCCCAAGTCGGCGATGCTCAGGTCATCTGCGGTCTCTCGGGCGGAGTCGATTCCGCGACCGCCGCGATGCTCGTGCACAAGGCGGTTGGGGACCAGCTCACCTGCGTTTTGGTCGACCACGGCCTGATGCGCCTCGACGAGGCCGAGCAGGTCGTCCGCGCCTTTCGCGAGGAGCACGGCATCAAGCTTCTGCACGTGGACGCCGAGGAGCGGTTCCTCGACCGGCTGGTCGGCCAAGACGACCCCGAGACGAAACGCAAGATCATCGGCGCCGAATTCATTCGCGTCTTCGAGGAAGAAGCGAAGAAGCTCTCCGACGCCAAGTTCCTGGTTCAGGGCACCCTTTACTCGGATGTTATCGAGTCGGGCGGGGAGGGCCGCGGCGCCGCCACGATCAAGTCCCACCACAACGTCGGGGGCTTGCCCGACGACCTCGAGTTCGAGCTTGTCGAGCCCCTGCGGATGCTGTTCAAGGATGAGGTTCGCGCTGTCGCCGCCGAGCTCGGGCTGCCGGAGAAGTTCGTCTGGCGCCAGCCGTTCCCCGGACCGGGTCTTGGCATCCGGATCGTCGGCGGAGAGGTGACCAAGGAGCGACTCGACATCCTCCGAGCCGCCGACGCGATCCTCCAGGAGGAGATCCGCGCCGGCGGCCTCTACCGTGAGCTTTGGCAGTCGTTCTGCGTCCTGCCGGTGGTGCGCTCGGTCGGCGTCCAGGGCGACGGCCGCACCTACGCGTACCCGATCGTGATCAGGGCCGTCACATCCGATGACGCGATGACCGCCGACTGGGCGCGGCTCCCGTACGACTTGCTGGAGCGCGTCTCGAACCGGATCATCAACGAGGTTCATGGGGTCAACCGCGTGGCGCTCGACATCTCGTCGAAGCCGCCGGCGACGATCGAGTGGGAATAGGCGAACCCTCGTCCCCGTGATCTCGATTGTGATCCCCGTCAAGAACGGGGCGAAGACGCTTGGCCGTTGCCTTGAGGCGATCAACTGCCAGCAGGTATCCGAGGAGGTCGAGGTCTTGGTGGTCGACTCGGGTTCAATCGACCGTTCACAGTCTTTGGCTCGGTTGTTTGGCGCGGCCCTTCACGAGATTTCGCCGCGCGAGTTCAATCACGGCGCAACGCGTAACCTCGGCGTTCGCCTTACCAAAGGTGAGGTCGTGGTTTTCACGGTCCAGGACGCCCTTCCGATTGGAACGGATTGGCTCCAAGAACTCATCCAGCCCCTGCGAGAGGGTGATTCGGTGGTCGGGTGCTATAGCCGTCAAGTCGCCCAGCCAAGTGCCCCTCCGCATCAACGCTTCTACGTCGAAGATCGCTATGGCCCCGCGCCTCGGTTGCAGAGGATCACCGAAGCTCAGACGCCGGATCTCCGCACTTTGCTCTTCTCCAATGTCTCTTCGGCCATTCGCCGCCCCACGCTCCAAGAGTTCCCGTTCGCCGAGGACATTGTCACGGCCGAGGATCTGGAGTGGTCTCGGCGCGTTCTTCTCGCTGGCCATGGCATCGCCTACGTTCCCACTTCTGTGGTCAGTCACTCTCACGACTACCGCCTGATCGATGCGTTCGGGCGTTACTTCGACCAGGGTGCGGCGGCGGACCGAACCTTCCTGGCCAGTAACAACAGTTCGGGCTCGATGACGGGCGAGGGCGTCGCCTTCGTTAGACGTGAACTGGGCTGGCTCTGGCGGACTGGCCATCGAGGCGCGATTCCATACGCGGTTTCGCATGAGGTAACCCGCTTCGGGGCGTTCCAACTTGGTGTCCATCACAAGCTGATCCCGCGACGCCTACGGGCCAAATTTTCCAATACCCCCCTCTATTGGGAAGGGAAGGACTCCTAGCCTCCGACGCGGCTCGGCCAGGGTCGCTCCGACTTGGGTTGATATGCCTAGATGGCCTTTTCCGCCGAAGCCAGGCGTGCCTCCACCTCGTGTGGCGACCCTGCCTCGATCGTGTCTTCATTTCGGGGCTTCGGCCTGCGGTACGTGAGATAGAGGAGGAGGGCGAGCAGCGTCGCCGCTCCAAGGAATCCCACCTCCACCCTGCGGAAGACGTCGAACGCGGGGAAGGCGTAGAAGAGGAGCATCGCGGCGGCGCTGGCCGCCCAGCACAGCGATGCCCGCCGAGCCTGTCCCTGCGCGAGCGCGGCCTGGTTGAGTGTCGTCGCGGCGAGGAAGAAGCCCATTCCAATCGCCACGATTGCCAGGCCCGCGCGGTCGTACGTGAACTTGTTCCCGAACGCGGCTTCCATCAGCGTGGGCCCGGCTGCCAGCACGATTGCGGTCGTCATTGCGCAGAACCCTGCGATCGCGGCAAGGGTGACCCGGACGGACTGCCTGAAGGCGTCATCGCTCGACTTGCCACCGGTGGAACGCAGTCGTGTGAGGTGGGGGAGGAGGGACGTGGCCGCACCCTGAAACAGGACCACCGGCGCTCGAGCGACCATCAGGACGTTGAAGATGAATCCAGCGGCCGCGGCGCCAAGTTCGGCGCGCGCAAACAGGGGCCCGCTGTTCAAGAACACCTGTTCGCTCAGCATCACGAGAAGGATTGCCGCGGCGAACCCGGAGCCCTCGGCCAGCGTGAACTCCGGATGCGCGTCGGTTGCCGGCGGGGGCACGGCATCGCTGCGGGCTCTAAAGGCCAGGGGGAACACCATGGCGCTGAGCCCCGGGGCGATTGCAATACCCAAGGCGATCGGATCGGGGCCGTCGGCGATCCCGACGGCGACGACAAACGCGAAGAGGGTTCGAGCAATCGCATCGACGAGGAGCAGCCACGCGAACAGGCCAAAGCGGCCGCTGCCGGCGAGATAGCCGCGGGCGAAGAAGCTCACTCCGAATCCGAGTACGGAGGCGACAAGCGCCCAAAAGAAAAGCTCGTCACCGTCGAACAGGCGGCGTTCGAGTTCGCCCTTGAAGAGCAAGGCGACGAGGGTGAACGCGATTCCGATCGCGAGTTGAATCTGCGCGGCGATGCGGAGCGCGTCGCCGGTCGGGCGCTTCTGAATCTCGAGCTCCGCAATCGTCCGTGACAAGAGCTGCTCGATCGGCCGAAACAGGACGGAGATAGCGACGAACATCAGCGACCAAAGGACGACGATCCGGCCGTAGTCGTCCCTGTCCAACGCGTGTGAAGCGAGGGCGAAAAAGAGGTAAGTGAGCAATCCGGCTGCGCCGACCGCTGAGCCCAGGAGGGCGGCCGAGCGGCCGTAGTCTCCTGCGCCTGGACTTGAGCGACGTTCCGTCATCGCGCGGCACGCTACTTGCCGGGTCGGCCCGCGGCGGCCCTCGTCTACAATCACCGATCCGCGCCAAGGCGCATTGCCGGGCGCGGTTTTCGTGCGGGCGACGCCCGCCCCGAGCGGCATATGAAGACTTACGTAGCCACACCCGAGAATCGCCAGCGCGACTGGTACGTCGTCGACGCCGAGGGCAAGACGCTGGGCCGCCTTGCCACGCAGCTCGCCGACGTTCTGCGGGGCAAGCGCAAGCCGCAGTACACCCCGCATTGCGACACCGGTGACTTCGTCGTGGTGATCAACGCGGAGAAGATCGCGGTGACCGGCCGCAAGCTGGCGCAGAAGACTTACTATCGCCACTCGGGGTATCCGGGTGGCATTCGGTCGCGGACTTTGCAGGAGATGCTGGATCGGCGCCCGGAAGAGGTCATCCGCAAGGCCGTGAAAGGAATGCTGCCGCGTAACAAGCTGGGCCGGGCGCAGCTTCTGAAGTTGAAGGTGTTCGCCGGCCCTGACCACCCCCACGCGGCGCAGGAGCCGAAGCCCCTGGAGATTGAGACTTGATGACTGAAGATCAGACCCCTGACGACGGTGTCGACGAACCGGTCGAAGAAGACGCGCCCGAGCCTGCCCCGGAAGAGGCGCCTCCGGCTGAGCCGG
>Ga0208612_1001394_pt1 | contig 10019 bp, 8 predicted proteins | sample AntDryMetagUQ889_FD_188089 | JGI IMG/M metagenome (GOLD analysis project Ga0208612, IMG submission 188089) | Polar desert microbial communities from Antarctic Dry Valleys - UQ889 (SPAdes) | ecosystem: Environmental > Terrestrial > Soil > Desert | place: Antarctic Dry Valleys | collected 2008-12-31 | reverse complement strand
TGTGCGCGCTTCTCAATGCTCAGCCGATGGGCTTCTACCCACCGGCCACCCTCGTTCGAGACGCGCAGCGGCGCGGGGTGGAGGTACGCCCGGCTGACGTCAATCTGAGCGCGGCAAGGTGCACGATCGAGGAATGTCGAGCTCGACAGACAGCTGGCGTCAGGCTTCAGCCTGACCTCGTCGTTGGGTTGGTGGCCTCTGAGTCACACGCCGAGGTAGAGGAGCGACAACCTCACACCGGGGTCAGGCTGAAACCTGACCCCACCACCCTGGCGGTGCGGATCGGGATCTCGTACCTCACCTCGGTGGGGAACGACGACTCGGAAGCCCTCGTCGCGGAACGCGATGCGAACGGGCCGTTCGGCGACATAGGAGATCTTGCCCGCCGGGCGTCGCTCTCTCGCGCTGGGCTCGAGGCGCTCGTCAAAGGTGGCGCCTGCGACGGCTTCGGTCGCGCACGTCGCGATCTCCTGTGGGAGCTCGGCCTCGTTCTCAGGCCGCAGTCGGTGCCGGGAACGAAAGGGGAGACGAAACAGCTCCCGCTCTCGCTCGACCCGACAGCCGAGACGCCCGCGCTCCGAGACTTGACGCGCTGGGAGCGCATGCTCGCCGACTACCGGAACACCGGGCTTTCGGTCGGGACGCACCCGCTCACACTCCTTCGTCCGCACCTCCCGGCGGGGACGCTCTCGAGCGCCGACCTGCTCGAGCAGCCGCACGGCCGAAGCGTGGCCGTCGCCGGGATGGCGATCGCGCGTCAGCGGCCTTCGACCGCAAACGGGATCGTCTTCATGTTGCTCGAGGACGAGCATGGGCAGATAAATCTGATCGTCCAGCCGCACGTGTACGAGCGTCACCGGGCGACAGTGCGCGGCGAGCCCCTCGTCCTCGCCTATGGCCGCTTCGAGAAGGTGAAGGAGAACCGGAATGTGCTGGTCTCCAGCATCGAGTCGCTGGGGCCGCTCGCGCGCACCGTCGCCGACAGTGATGCGGTCTGGGAGTCGCTGCCGCGTGCCCACCACTTCGGTCACCGCTGAGGAGCTCTTATGCTCGCCTCGTGCCGGACACTCGCTACGACCCCGAGCACATCGCGCGCTTCTTCGACGACTACGGCGAGCGCGAATGGGAGCGTTTCGAGGGATCTGCCATGGATCGTGTCAACCTCGAGGTCCATCTCCGCTTGCTCCGCGAGCATGTGCGGTCGGGGGATCGCGTTCTCGATGCGGGAGCAGGACCTGGGCGATTCACGCTCGAGCTCGCCATGCTGGGCGCAACGGTCGTTGCCGGAGACATCTCGCCGCGGCAACTCGAGCTCCACGCGGAGAAGACGGCCGACGTCGAGGCTTCTATCGAGTCACGGGAGCTCCTCGACATCACCGATCTCAGCCGCTACGCCGAAGCCTCGTTCGACGCGGTTGTCTGCTTCGGCGGTCCGCTCAGCTACGTGCTCGACGAGGCCGACGCCGCGCTGGCCGAGCTCCTGAGGGTCACGAAACCGAACGGTCGCGTTCTGATTAGCGTCATGTCGCTGCTCGGCGCGGCGCGTGCATTCTTCTCTGCTCTACCAGAGCTCATCGAGGAGTTCGGCTGGCAGCGCGCCGTGGAGGAGATCTTCGCAATAGGCGACCTCTCGGCCGAGCTCAACAAGGGCCACGTGCTGCGGCTCTATCGCTGGAGCGATCTCGAGCGGTTGCTCTCGAGGCACGCTTGCCGGGTGGTCGTAGCGTCGGCCGCCAACTTCCTCTCGGTCGGGAACGACCAGTGGGAGGACCGGTTCCTGGAGCTCGAGATCAAAGCTTGTCGAGAGCCCGGAGCGCTCGATGGCGGCACGCACATCGCTGCCGTCCTCGAGCGCCTCTGAGCGCGTCGGAATGCCTCTCATCGTCCGCACCTGGAACATCTTCCACGGGAATGCGCTTCCTCCGCGCCGTCGCGGTTACCTGCGGGAGATGATCGAGCTCGTCTGTCGCGACTCCCCTGACGTCGTCTGTCTTCAAGAGGTTCCCGTCTGGGGCATCGCCCGCCTCGAGGAATGGAGCTCGATGCAAGCTCTGGCGGTCGTTGCCCGTTCTCCACGCGTTCCGGGCCAAACCGCCGCGCGGATCACCCGCTGGAACCAGGGCTTCTTCCGCTCCGCCTTCGTCGGCCAGGCGAACGCGGTGCTCGTCGCTCGCTCCCTGGCAGCTGAGGACCGCGGCCACATGCAGATCAGCGACCGCGGCCGCGAGCGCCGCGTCGTGCAGGCCGTCGGGGTTGCTGAGAAGTACCTGGTCGCGAACCTGCACGCGAATCACGGCCGCGAGGACGCTCAGCTCGAGCTCGAACGATCTCGCGCGTTCGCCGAGGCCGCGTCCCGCGTGGACGAGATCGTCGTTCTCGCGGGAGACTTCAACCTCAGCGACATCCAGCTGGACGGCTACTCGAACCCCACAACGGGCATCGACCACGTCCTCGTTCAGGACGCTTCCGTGTCCGCTCCGCTAGTGTGGCCGACCGAGCGGCGCGAGCAAAACGGGGTCGTCCTCTCGGATCACGCGCCGGTCGAGGTGACGATCTGGTGACGTTTCCATTAGTGTCGCGGGCAATTCGCCGTGGCTGGAGTGACCTTCGAGGGAGTGGGCAAGGTCTATCCCGACGGAACCCGGGCCGTGCTCGGCATGGACCTGGAGATTCCAGACGGAGAGTTCATGGTGCTCGTGGGGCCTTCGGGCTGCGGCAAGACGACGGCGCTCCGCATGGTCGCCGGGCTCGAGGAGATCAGTGAAGGCGTCCTGAGGATCGGGGACCGGGTCGTGAATCGCGTACCGGCACGCGACCGGGACATCGCGATGGTCTTCCAGAGCTACGCGCTCTATCCGCATCTCACGGTGTACGACAACATCGCCTTCGGCCTCAGGCTGCGGAAGACGCCGAAAGAAGAGATCGACAAGCGCGTCCGCGAAGCCGCTCATGTCCTCGGGCTCGAGGCGTTCCTGGACAAAAAGCCGCGCGCTCTCTCGGGCGGTCAGCGCCAGCGGGTGGCCATGGGCCGGGCAATCGTGCGCGAGCCGCAGGCGTACCTGATGGACGAGCCCCTCTCGAACCTGGACGCCAAGCTCCGGGTCCACATGCGAGCCGAGATCGCGAGCCTTCAGACCGAGCTCGGCGTCACCACCATCTACGTCACGCACGACCAGGTCGAGGCCATGACGATGGGCGATCGCGTGGCGGTCATGCGAAAGGGAGAGATCCAGCAGGTCGCTCCTCCGCAGGAGCTCTACGAGGAGCCGGTGAACCTCTTCGTCGGCGGCTTCATCGGCTCGCCTGCGATGAATCTCGTCGAGGCCAGCATCGAGCGAGACAACGGTCGCCTCGCGGTGCAGATGGGTGAGCACGCTCTCGCCCTCGGCGACGACGTGCTCGCGACAAGACCCGCGCTCGAGCGTTACGTCGGTCGCAAGATCGTCGTTGGTGTGCGTCCGGAGAATCTCGAGGACGCCGCGCTCGAGCCGGACACACCTGAGGATCAGCGGTTGCGAGGCGTCGTCGTGCTGCGCGAGCCGCTCGGCTCGGAGATCGTCGCGCACTTCACGGTTGCCGCGCCACCCGCCCTGACCGAGGACGTGCGCGAGCTCGCCCGCGACGTGGGTCAGGAGAGCGCCGTGCAGGCGGCGGCGGCTGAGGGCGCCAACGAGACGGTCATGGTCGGTCGCTTCGGCCCTCGCTCGCGGATCAAGAACGGCGATGTCGTGGATGTCGCGGTCGAGACCGGCGCGCTCCACTTCTTCGACATGGAAACCGGCCTCGGGGTTTACTCGCAGGGCGGGCAGGCGAAGCTCGACACACAGTCCAACAACGGGGAAGGAGCACAGGGATGAGAAAGCGATGGCTCGTGTTCGCGCTGCTGGTGGGCGTGCTCGCGTTCGTGGCCACGGGTTGCGGCGGAGGTGACGACGACGGGGGCGGGGCAGAAGGCAGTGAGGACGTCACGGGCGAGATCTCGGTCATGGCGATCTGGGCCGGGGAGGAGCAGGCGTCGTTCCAAGCAGTGGCCGACGGCTTTATGGAGCTGTATCCGAACGTCGAGGTCAAGTACACATCCGGCGGCGACAACCTTGCGCCACTGCTCTCGACCGCCGTCGAGGGTGGGAACCCGCCCGATCTCGCGGCCATCGGCCAGCCGGGGTTGATGGTGGACTTCGCCGAGCAGAGTGCGATTCAGCCGCTTGACGACCTTCGCGACGCCATCGTCGACAACTTCGGCGAATCGGCGGCGGACGTCGGCAGCGTCGACGGGACCCAGTACGGAATCCTGTTCAAAGGTTCCAACAAATCGACCATCTGGTACAACGTCGCATCCTTCGAGGAGGCCGGAGTCGAGCCACCCGAGGATTGGGAGGGACTCAGCGCGGCCGCGGAGACCATCAAGGCCGCCGGCATAACGCCGTACTCGGTCGGCGTCGACGTCGGCTGGCCGATGACCGATCTGTTCGAGAACATCTACATCCGCAGCGCGGGCGTCGATATGTACAACCAGCTCGCGAGGCACGAGATCCCGTGGACCGATCAGTCGGTCAAGGACGCCCTGGCGATCATGGCCGAGGTCGTCGGCGATTCCGAGAACCTGGCCGGTGGAACAGAAGGCGCGCTGGAGACGCAGATGCCGGACTCCGTCGCCAAGGTGTTCAGCGATTCGCCGGAGGCGGCGATGGTGATCATCGGCGACTTCGCGCCCGGAGTGACGGAGACGACGCTCGAGCCCGAGACGGGCTACAACGTCTTCACGTTCCCCTCGATCGAGGGGTCCGGCCCCTCGGTCGTCGGCAGCGGCGACCTGTTCGTGCAGTTCAAGGACAGTCCCGCTGCGGACGCATTCCTCGAGTACCTGACAACGCCTGAGGCGGCCGAGATCTGGGCCGCCCGCGGTGGGTTCTCGTCGCCGAACCAGAACATCGACCTCGGCGTGTACCCCGACGAGCTCACGCGGACGCTGGCGGGCGCTCTCTCGGAAGCGGAAGCCTTCGGCTTCGACATGTCCGACCTGCAGCCGTCGGCGTTCGGAGGCACGCCGGGAGCGGGCCTCTTCAAGCACTTCACGGACTTCGTGGCGAACCCGGACGACATCGACGGGATCACGGAGAAGATGGAGGCCGACGCGGCGAAGGCGTTCGGCTAGGTCCCGACGGCTAGGTCGAAGTGAGCGAGTCGGTCACTACGGCGGAAGTCCCCGCAAGGGGGCTTCCGCCTGAGGACGGAGAGCCCGGAATCTGGCAGCGGTACGGGGTTGTCGCCATGTTTCTCGGGCCAGCGCTCATCCTGCTCGGAGTCTGGGTCGTGTACCCGACGATCCGCACGATCATCCGGAGCTTCTTCGACCGGAGCGGAGACGAGTTCGTCGGGGTGGACAATTACCAGACCCTCTTTTCGGACGACACGCTGCTCATGGCGATCAGGAACAACGTCCTCTGGCTCTTGATCGTCCCTGCTCTCGTCACTGCGATCGGGCTCGTGTTCGCCGTCCTCCTCGAGCGTGTGCGCTTCGCGACAGCGTTCAAGGTCGCGGTGTTCATGCCCATGGCGATCTCGCTCTTCGCCGCAGGAGTGATCTGGCGACTGATGTACGAGAAGGACCCCGACCAGGGCACGGTCAACGCCGCGGTCGCGGTCGTGAAGGACGCGGTTTCTCCGTCCGGTGTCCTCTCAGCCGCCCAACCCTCCACCGACGCGTTGCAGGGCGGACCCAAGGGCGGTCTCGTGCTGGAAAGGCAGCTCGAGTCCGGAGGAGTCGCGCAGCTCGGTCTGACGGGGATTCGCTCGTCGGACGTCCCCGCGGACGCCGAGCAGGCGATCGTGCCGGAAGCGCTCGCCGGGGGCATCACCGGCGTCGTGTGGAGAGATTTCAAGCCGGGAGGCGGCACAGCGGGTGAGGTCGAGGCAGAGGAGCTCGGGTTGCCGGGCCTCACTGTCGAGCTACGGGACGAAGCTGGCCGCAGCGTCGCCGAAACGACGACCGAAGCCGACGGCACGTTCGCTTTCGAAGAAGTCGAGACCGGCGCCTATCGTGCTGCGATCGGGCCGGAAACGTTCTCCGAGCCCTATGCGGGAGTCTCCTGGCTCGGCGCCAGCTTGATCACGCCGGCGATCATGCTCTCGTACATCTGGGTATGGGCGGGGTTCGCCATGGTCGTGATCGCAGCCGGCCTCGCGGCCATCCCGCGTGATCTGCTCGAGGCCGCGCGGACAGACGGGGCAACCGAGATGCAGGTGTTCCGGCGCGTGACGATCCCGCTGCTCGCCCCGGTCCTGACCGTGGTTTTCATCACGATGCTGATCTACGTCCTGAAGGTGTTCGACATCGTGATCGCCGTCGCGCCTGGCTCGGTGCAGGACGACGCGAACGTGATCGCTCTCGCCATGTGGCGCACGTCGTTCGGCGGTGTCAACGACTTCGGGCTGGGAGCGGCAATTGCGGTGTTTCTCTTTTTGCTCGTCATCCCGATCCTGGCCATCAACGTCCGCCGCTTCCGAAGAGAGGTCTGAGGAGTGGTCTCTCCGGGACGTGCGGCACCGCTTTGCCGGCTGCAAACACTTCGCATCGCGTCGTCCTCAGTCGGGCCGATGTTCACTAACATCGGCCCTCCCTGCGTCCTAGCGCTGCTCGGTTTTCGCTCGGCCAAGCGGCACCGCACGTCCCGGAGAAACCACCCATGACAACTGCAGAGATCGAAGCCGGGCGCGTCGAAGGTCGTGAGCCGACCGCCGCGAGGATCGTCCGCTACCTGGGGAAGACGCCCGTCTACCTCTTGCTCGTGTTCCTCGGACTGCTCTGGCTCGTGCCGACGATCGGCCTTTTCTTCACGTCTCTGCTCAAGCCGTCGGTCGTCGGGAGCACAGGGTGGTGGGAGATCTTCTCCAAGCCGAGTCTCGGAACGCTCGAGAACTACGGCGACATCCTCGACAACGACGCGATCACCTCCGCGCTCGTGACGACCCTCTGGGTCTCGATCGGGTCGACGATCCTGCCCATCTTCCTGGCGGCGCTCGCCGCGTACGCCTTCGCGTGGCTCGAGTTTCCCGGGCGCGACTGGCTGTTCCTCATCGTCGTCGCGCTGCTCGTCGTCCCGATCCAGATGGCGCTGATCCCGATCTTCTCCCTCTACAACGACCTGGGGCTCTTCGACACCATCATCGGCCTCATCCTCTTCCACACCGCGTTCGGGCTGCCCTTCGCGATCTTCCTGCTCCGGAACTTCTTCATCGGGATTCCTCGGGACCTGCTCGAAGCCGCGCGGATCGACGGCGCGTCGGAGCTGCGGATCTTCTTCCGGCTCATCCTGCCGCTCGGGCTGCCTGCGATCGCGTCGCTCGCGATCTTCCAGTTCCTCTGGGTGTGGAACGATCTCCTCGTGGCGCTCACCTTCGCCCGTGACACCCAACCGATCACGGTGGCCATCTTCTCGCAGTTGCGTCAGTTCAGCGCGAACCTCGAGATCATCGCGCCCGCCGCGTTCGTCTCGCTGGCGATCCCGCTCGTGGTCTTCTTCGCGTTCCAGCGCTACTTCGTCGAGGGACTCCTGGCCGGCTCGGTCAAGTAGGGGCGGGGCTCGACTTGCCCTGGGCGGCGAGCTTTCGTTCGAGCGTGAAGGCGGTTTCGACGAGGGAAAGGTGCGTGAAGGCCTGCGGGAAGTTGCCGACGAGCCGCTTTCGCTCGGTGTCGTACTCCTCTGCGAGCAGCCCTAGGTCGTTTCCGAGCGAGAGCAATCGCTCGTAGAGCTCCACCGCCTCGTCCGTCCGGCCCTGCTGGGCGAGCACCGCGACCAGCCAGAAAGAGCATGGTAGGAAAACGCCTTCGCCCGGGGGAAGTCCATCTACGTCGACGTTCTCGGTGTCGGCGCGGTAGCGCTCGACGAAGCCGTCGCGCATGAGCTCTCGCTGAACCGCCTCCACGGTACGGACCACCCTTCCGTCGCTCGCCGGCAAGAAACCGACGAGCGGGATAAGCAGGAGGCTTGCATCGAGCCGGTCCGAGCCGTAGTACTGCACGAATGAGCCCCGCTCGTCGTTGTATCCGTGCTCGAGAATGTCATCCCGGATCGCGTCCCTCGTCGCGCGCCATCGGTCGAGCGGTCCGTCTCGACCGAGGCTCTCGATGGACTTGACCGCGCGGTCGAACGCCACCCAAGCCATGACTTTGGAGTGCGTGAAATGCCGGCGCGGACCTCGCACTTCCCAGATCCCCTGATCCGGCTCCCGCCACCCCGACTCGAGCCAATCGAACACCTTGCTGGTCAGGGCCCACGCCGGGTCGGACGCCTCGAGACCCCGCTTGCGTGCCGTGTGGAGCGCGTCCACGATCTCGCCGTAGACGTCGAGCTGCAGCTGGTCTGCCGCGTCGTTTCCGATCCGCACCGGCTTCGAGTCCTCGTAGCCCGCGAGCCACGGCAGCTCCAGCTCGATGAGCCGTCGCTCCCCGGCGACCCCGTACATCACCTGAATGTCCTCGGGGGATCCGGCGATCGCGCGGAGGAGCCAGTCACGCCACGCGCGGGCCTCGTCGATGTATCCCGCGCGGAGGAACGCCAGCAGCGTGAGCGTCGCGTCACGGAGCCAGCAGAAGCGGTAGTCCCAGTTCCGCACACCGCCGATCGCCTCCGGCAGAGACGTCGTCGGAGCAGCGACGATCCCGCCCGTCGGAGCGTAGGTGAGCGCCTTGAGCGTGAGGAGCGAACGTCTCACCTCCTTCTCCCAGCGTCCGGCGGCAGTGCAGCGGCCGATCCATTCCTCCCAGTAGTCGATCGTGTCGGCCAGCGCCTGCTCCGCGTCGATGGCTTCGGGAAGCGGCTCGTTCGACGGGGTCCATGTCAGTACGAACGGCACGCGGTCGCCTTCCTCGACCGTGAACTCGGCGTACGTGCGGAGATTTCGCCCTTCCAGGGCGACCGGTGTTCGCAGGGAGATGGCGTCGGGACCCGCGATACCGACCAGCGTCTCGTCGATCGTTCGAACCCACGGGACGATGGAGCCGTAGTCGAAACGCAGGACGAGCTCCATGAGCATGTCGACGCGCCCACGGACGCCTTCGACTATGCGGACTACGTCGGGCGCCTCTCCGCGCGGAGGCATGAAGTCGATGAGCCGAACAGCGCCTGTCGAGGTCTCGAGCTCGGTCTCCAGCACGAGCGTGTCTCCGCGGTAGCTCCGACCAGGCGAGTGGAACTCACCCTCGGGCTGGATCGTCCAGTGTCCGTTGTCGGAGTCGCCGAGCAGGGCCGCGAAGATCGCGCCCGAGTCGAAGCGGGGCAGGCAGAGCCAGTCGATGCAACCGTGGCGGCTTACGAGCGCTGCGGTCTGGAGGTCGCCGATCAGCCCGTAGTCCTCGATCAGGGCCACTATTCGCCTTCCTCGAGAAACGACGCGTAGCGTTTGAAGCGCTTCAGCGCCGACCGATTGAACGCTTCGCGATAGTCATCGGCGGTCTCTTCGTCGAGCGTGCCCGCGTAGGACTCTCGGATGTCGTAGAGCCGTTCGCCGACCGCGTCCACCACCAGCCGATAGTCGCTGAAGAGCTCCTCGGATTCCTCACGCCCCGCGTTCGTCCAAGCCGTGTCCGCTGCTTTTCCCTCGGCCAGGAGGGCGGCTTCGTCGGCACTGAAGATGTCGAGCTGGCGCTCGACCACCTCGCGGAAACGTCCTCGCCCCAGCATCAGAGAAGCTCCCTGTACAGGTCGAGGTGAGCAGCGGCCGATGCCTCCCAGGTGAGCTCGGCACGTGCCGCCTCGGCGCCCCGGCGTGCGGCGTGCAGGGCCTCCGGATCCGCGAGAAGCAGCTCCAGAGCGAGCGCCATACCGCCGACGTCGCCCGGCTCCACGACTGCTCCTGCGCCGAATCGAGTGACGACCTCGCCCAGCCCGCCGATGTCGTAGACGATCGCAGGCACTCCCGCCCCGAGCACCTGGAGGAGCGCTCCGGAGACGTCGATCTCGGACCTGTACGGAAACAGAGCGACGGTCGCCTCGGAGAGCGCACGGCGGATCTCGCGG
>Ga0208612_1001393_pt1 | contig 10022 bp, 8 predicted proteins | sample AntDryMetagUQ889_FD_188089 | JGI IMG/M metagenome (GOLD analysis project Ga0208612, IMG submission 188089) | Polar desert microbial communities from Antarctic Dry Valleys - UQ889 (SPAdes) | ecosystem: Environmental > Terrestrial > Soil > Desert | place: Antarctic Dry Valleys | collected 2008-12-31 | reverse complement strand
GCGATCTGTCTGGTCATCGCGCTCGCGATCATGATCGAGCCGTACCGGATGGAGCGCCTGACAGGCTTTCTCAACCCGGGCGCCGATCCCTCCGGCGCGGGCTTTCAGGCAAACCAGGCGCAGATCGCGCTGGGTTCGGGTGGCCTCTTCGGCGTCGGCCTGGGGGAGAGCCTCCAGAAGGCGTCATACCTGCCCGAGGCCCACACCGACATGATCGCCGCCGTTGTCGGCGAAGAGCTCGGGTTGGTGGGCCTCGCGATGGTCGTCGGGCTCTTCGGGCTGTTCGGCTACGCGGGGCTCCAGACTGCTCGGAAGGCGCGAGATCCCTACGCGAAGCTGCTCGCTGCGGGCCTGACTTCTCTTGTTGTGATCCAGGCCGTCATCAACCTTTTTGCCGTGCTCGGGCTGGCGCCATTGACCGGCGTCCCGCTCCCGTTCGTCTCCTATGGCAACTCGAGCCTCCTCACGCTGCTTGCGGCCGTGGGGGTGCTCCTCAACATCGCGCGAGCGCCCGGTGCGAGACTGCGCGTCGTCAGTGGCGACAGATCAACAACAAGCCAAAGTCGTAGTGGCGGCCGGCGGGACAGCCGGGCACGTGGTGCCCGCACTGGCAGTCGCCGACGCGCTACGGGATAAGGGCGCCCTCGTCAGCTTCGCCGGTACGGCGGAGCGTGCTGAGGCGACGCTCGTGCCCGAGGCCGGGTACGAGATCGACCATCTGCGCGTGCGCGGCATCGACCGCTCCAACCCGGTGCGCGCCGCCGGTGCGCTCGCCCTCGCGGCCCGCGCCGTCCCAGCGGCCCGCGGCATCCTGCGAGCCCGCGAGGCCCAGGCGGTGCTCGGGGGCGGCGGCTACGTGGCCGCGCCGGTTGGCCTGGCCGCGTCGTCGCTTCGACTGCCCTTGGTCCTGAGCGAGGCCGACCGCCATCTCGGGCTGGCCAATCGCCTACTCGCCCGGCGGGCGCGGCGGGTGTGCCTGGCATTTCCGATCCCCGGCCTCGACGACGGCAGATATCTCGTGACGGGCAGGCCGGTTCCCCTAGCTGTTCTCGACGCGGACAGGGACGCGGCCCGGAGTCGCTTGGGCATCGGCGCTGACGAGCGCTGCCTCCTTGTCTTCGGCGGCAGTCAAGGTGCGCTCTCGATCAACACGGCGGTCCTCGACGGCCTGCTCGAGCCCGACCCCGGCTTTCGCGTCCTCTGTTTGAGCGGCACGCGCGACTACGAGATGGTCGCGGCCCGCGTCGCCGAGGCCGGTGCGTCCGAGCGCTTCGCCGTTCTTTCCTATGTGCCGAATCTGGGCGATCCGCTCGCCGCTTCGGATCTGGTCCTCGCCCGCTCGGGCGCATCAGTGTTCGAGCTTGCGGCAGCCGGGCGGCCGGCGATCCTCGTGCCCTATCCGCACGCGACCGGGCGCCACCAGCATCTGAACGCCGAGTGGATGGCACAGGCGGGAGCCGCCGTTGTGGTCGAGGACTCAGAGCTCGACGGCCCGCGCGTGCGCGAACTGGCGACCGAGCTTCTTGACGATGAGGATCGCCTCCGGGAGATGTCGGCTGCGTCGGCCGCCCTTGCGATGCCCGATGCCGCCGAACGCGTTGCCGCCGAGATCCTCGACGCGATCGGGGCGGGCGGATGAGCGCCGAGCGCTGGGCAAACAGGAAGCTCCACTTCATCGCGATCGGCGGGGCCGGGATGAGCGGTCTCGCGCTGGTCGCTCACCGCCTCGGCGCCAAGGTCACCGGCTCGGACCGGGCCGAGTCGGGCTACCTCGACCGCCTGCGCGCGGCGGGGCTTGAGCCCACGGTCGGGCACGACGCGGACGCGGTCCCGGCCGACGCCGAGATCGTGGTTTCGACCGCGATCGGCCCGGACAACGCCGAGCTTGCGCGGGGGCGCGAGCGCGGCCAGGCAGAGCTTCATCGCGGGGCGCTTCTTGCCGAGCTGTGCGCCGAAGGGCGCCTGATCGCCGTAGCGGGGACGCACGGCAAGACGACGACGACCGGCATGATCGTCCACGCCCTACGCGCGATCGGTGCGGACCCGACGTACTTCATCGGCGGCGAGCTGGCGGGAGCGGGGGAGGACGGAGGCCCCGCGAACGCCGGGCTCGGCTCGGGTGACCTCGTCGTTGCTGAAGCGGACGAGTCCGACGCGAGCTTCCTGGAGCTTCGGCCCGAGGTGGCGGTCGTGACCAACGTCGAGCTCGACCATCACGCCCGCTGGGGTTCCAAGGCAGAGCTCTTCCGCGCTTTCGCCCAATTCGCCGCGCCCGCGGCAGGGGTCGTTCGCGGCGACGATCCGGCACTCGAAATGATTGTCCCGTCCGGGGCGCGCGCCGAGGTCTTCACCGAGACAGAGCCTGGCCCCTCGCCTCTCGAGCTGAGCGTTCCCGGCCGCCACAACGCTCTCAATGCCCGTGCCGCTCTAGGCGCGATCGGGCTCGCAGGCGGCGATCTCGACGCGGCGGCGGCGGCGCTCGCTTCCTTTCCCGGCATGCTCCGCCGACAAGAGCTGAAGGGCGAGCGCTCCGGCGCCTTGGTCTACGACGACTACGCCCACCACCCGACCGAGGTGCGCGCGACCCTCTCGGCGCTCCGCGAGCTTCGGCCGAAGCGGCTCATCGCGGTCTTTCAACCGCACCTCTACTCGCGCACAAAGGCGCTCGCCGGTCAGTTCGGGGCGGCTCTGGCAGCCGCAGACGAGGTGGGTGTGCTCGACGTTTACGCGGCGCGTGAGGAGCCGGTCGGCCCACTCGAGGGAGTGAGCGGGCTTTCGGTCGCGCGCGCCGCGGCGGATCACGGCGGCGGGCGGCGGGTCATGTGGCTCGGAGACCGCGAGACGGCCTGCCGGGTTCTGGGATCGCGCATCTCAGACGGAGACCTCCTCGTCACGATCGGTGCGGGGGACGTCTTCAAGCTTGCGGAGGACCTCGTCGAGGGGACCACCAGGTGAACGTTGAGCGCGACTACCCGCTGGCGCGCCTCACGACCCTCCGCGCGGGCGGGAACGCGGAGCTCTTCGCCCGGCCTTCGACCGAGGACGAGTTGGCGGAGCTCCTCTCGTGGGCGGCCTCTGAGGGGCACTCGGTCGAAGTGGTCGGCTCGGGCTCAAACCTCTTGGTGGCGGACTCGGGCGTAAGCGGGCTGGTGATCAAGCTCGACGGAGAGCTGACCGCACTCGAACAAGACGGAACCCATGTCCTGTGCGGCGGCGGCGTGCGGCTGCCCTCAGCCGCGGCGAAGGTGGCGCGCTGGGGCCTCACCGGTCTCGAGTTCGGCATCAACATCCCCGGCACCGTCGGCGGCGCGGTTCGAATGAACGCGAACGCCTACGGCGGCGAGCTCGCAGCCGTGCTCGAGTGGGTGAACGTCTGCGGCCCGGGCGGCGTCGATCGCCGCGAACCGAGCGACCTCGGCTTTGAGTACCGCCGCTCGAACCTGAAAGGGGGTGAAGTCGTCTCGCGTGCCTCGTTCGCGCTCGCCGAAGCCGAGCCGGAAGCCGTCAAGGCCACGCTTGCCGAGATGCGCGGCAAGCGCCGCGAGGCTCAGCCCTCGGGGATCAAGACCTTCGGCTCGACCTTCAAGAACCCCGACGACCCACGCGCCGAGGGGCTCAGCGCGGGCCGCCTCCTCGACGCAGTCGGCGCCCGCGGCCTGGCGGTTGGCGGCGCCCGCTTCTCGCCAAAGCACGCGAACTTCGTCGAAAACACCGGCACGGCGACGACGGCCGACGTGCTCGCGCTGATGGGGGAGGGGCGTCGCCTCGTCCACGAGCGCTTCGGCGTCGTCCTCGAGCCCGAGGTCCAAGTGCTCGGCGATGCCGACTGGCCCGAAGGCTGGGAGCCGGTCTAGGACGTTCGCCTTCGGTGCGGCGGCAGGAGAGGCGCCCTCGCCCACGAATGGGTGCCGGATGGCCTCCTCACGCGCCTCGACATCCGCCGGGCGCCGGCGAAGCCAGGCAAAGACGGCGCACCGACAGCGCGCGGCGAGCCCACACAAGGCCGGGACTGCCCGGAGCGCGCCGAAGAAGCCTGCCGCGAAGGCCAAGGCTTCTGCCGCAAGACCAAAGTCCCCGCCCAAGCCCAGGCCGAAGCCGAAGCCGAAGGCGCCCAAAGCGAGACCCAAGCCTCGCGCCAAGACGACGCGCCCGCGGGCGCCACTCACGCCGCAGTCGATGGTCTCGCGGACGGTCACGATCGCGCTTGTGGCCGCGGGCATCGTCCTGGCGCTCACGGCGGCCTACCTCCTTTGGTTTCGAGACTCATCCTTCGTCGCCGTCGAGAAGGTCACGGTCGAGGGCATCGACGGGCCGGAGTCCGAGGCCGTGACGGAGGCCCTCACGCGCGCCGGCCTTAAGATGACGACCCTGAGCGTCGACGAGAGCGAACTGGCGACGGCGGTGTCCCGCTTCCCAACAGTGGTTGCGATTCAGACTGAGAGCGACCTCCCGCACGGCTTAGTGGTAGAGGTCACCTCGCGCCCGCCGGTTCTGAGCGCTTCAGACGGCGGCCCGCCGGTGCCGGTCGCCGCCGACGGGACGCTCCTCTACGGAGTTGAGGCGCCCGAGGGCTCGCTCCCCGAACTGAAGGTCGAGTCGCTTCCGGTGAAGGGCAAGCTGAGCGGCGAGCCCCTTGAGCTGACCCAGGTCGCCGGGGCTGCGCCGGAGCCGCTTCGGCCCCTTGTAGACGACCTGAGCGTCAGCGCAAAGGACGGCATCGAAGTCACGCTCGAGGGTGGGATCCCCGTGAAGTTCGGCGAGCCCGACCGGGCGGAGGCGAAGTGGGATGCGGTCGCGGCGGTCCTCGCCAACCCGCAGGTAAAGACCTTGACCTACCTCGACGTACGGGTTCCAGAGCGGCCGTCGATCGGAGGCGCGGCGCCGCCCTCGAAGGCGGAGTAGGGCGCCGGAGCCCAGTCTCGAGGCGAAGTCAGCCAAAACCTCGAGCCCTCAAGTAGTGCCTGAGGGTTGATGACACGGAGTCAACCCTCAAGTCCTTCTCGAGTCTTGAGCGTTTGCACGATTCCGTGCCGAAACCAGACCCCCGCGTTGACAGGGGCTAGCCGATGTCGTACCGTCGCCCTCAAGTCGAGGCATCCTTTTCAGCAAACGCTCTAGTATTGGTTCAGCCTCGGATGGAACCGCAAACCCTTTACCAAACCAAAACTGGAGCACCGGGAGACTTTTAAAAAGATGGTTGAGTCCTCTTACTTGGCAGTGATCAAGGTCGTGGGCGCCGGCGGCGGCGGCACCAACGCCGTCTCGCGCATGGTCGACGCGGGCCTGAAGGGCGTGGAGTTCATCGCCATCAACACGGACGTCCAGGCGCTTCAGTCCTGCGATGCCGACATCAAGCTCTCGATCGGGCACAACCTCACCAAGGGCCTTGGCGCTGGGGCGAATCCCGACGTGGGCGCCGGCGCTGCAGCCGAGTCGCGCGACGAGGTCAAAGAGGCGCTGAAGGGCGCCGACATGGTCTTCGTCACCGCGGGCGAGGGCGGCGGCACCGGCACAGGCTCGGCTCCCGTGATCGCAGAGATCGCCAAGGAGGAGATCGGCGCGCTCACCGTCGGCGTCGTCACGAAGCCCTTCGAGTTCGAGGGCCAAAAGAGGATGCAGCAGGCGATGGAGGGCATCGACGAGCTCCGCGCCAACGTCGACACCCTGATCATCGTCCCGAACCAGAAGCTGCTCGAGATCGTCGAGCGGCGCACCACTCTTCCCGAGGCCTTTCAGATGGCGGACGACATCCTCCGCCAGGGCGTACAGGGCATCACCGACCTGATCACAACCCCGGGCCAGATCAACCTCGACTTCGCCGACGTGCGCACGATCATGTCGAACGCCGGTTCGGCGATGATGGGCATCGGTTCCTCGACCGGTGAGAACCGTGCGATCGAGGCGGCGACCCAGGCGATCTCCTCCCCCCTGATGGAGCAGCCCATCGAGGGCGCCACCGGGATGCTCCTCAACATCACCGGCGGCGAAGAGATGAACCTTCACGAGGTGAACGAGGCGGCCAACATCGCCACCGAGCAAGCCGACCCTGGCGCGAACGTGATCTTCGGAACCGTCATCGACCCGAGCCTCGGCGACGAGGTCCGCGTCACCGTCATCGCGACCGGCTTCGAGGGCCTCGAGACGCGGGCGCGCGAGCCGCGACGCGTTCGCGAGCGCGGCGTCCGCCGCTCAGTCAACGCGCTGGGCGATCGCGAGCGCCGCGATCTCACCGTCGGAGACGGGGACATCGACGTCCCCGACTTCCTGCGCGACTGAGTAAGCGCGGGTAGCCTCCCGCGCGTGAGCGATCTTCGCCGCACTCCTCTCTTCGACGTACACGCCGCCGCAGGCGCACGGCTCGTTCCGTTCGCAGGCTGGGAGATGCCCGTCCAGTACGAGGGCGTCGGTCAGGAGCACCTGGCGGTCCGCTCGGGCTGCGGCGTCTTCGACGTCTCCCACATGGGCGAGGTCGAAACCTCCGGCCCCGGCGCCGCCGAGCTTCTCCAGCGCCTGCTCTCAAACGACGTCTCGAAGATCGACGAGGGCGGAGCCCAGTACTCGGTGCTTTGCCGAGACGACGGGGGAGTCCTCGACGACCTCTTCACCTACCGCCTCTCAGACGAGCGCTTCCTGACCGTCACCAACGCTTCGAACCACGAGCGCGACCTCGAGTGGTTTCGCGACCACGCCGGCGATTTCGATTGCAAGGTCGAAGACAAGCTCGCCGACTGGGCGATGCTCGCGGTGCAGGGCCCGGAGGCGCGCGGCATCGTCGAGGGACTCGCATCCGGCGAGCTGCCGAAGCGCTTTCGCACCGCCGCGATCGAAGTGGCGGGCTCAGGATGCCTCGTCTGCGGCACCGGCTACACAGGCGAGGACGGGGTCGAGGTTCTGTGCCCGCCCGATCACGCGCAGGCGTTATGGGATGCGCTCACCGACGCCGGCGCCACGCCCGCAGGACTGGGCGCGCGCGACACGCTTCGCATGGAGGTCTGCTTTCACCTCTACGGCAACGACCTCTCCGAGGACCGGAATCCGATCGAGGCCGGGCTCGGCTGGTGCTGCAAGGAGGACACGGGCTTCATCGGCTCGGAGCCGATCGCCAACGCGCGCGCTTCCGGCACCCACGAAAAGCTCGCTCCGTTCGTCCTGCCCGAGCGCGGCATCCCACGCCAGGGCAACCCGATCGTCGACGTCGACGGCGAGACCGTCGGCGCGGTCACCTCTGGCACCCACTCGCCCTCCCTCGGCTTCGGGATCGGGATGGCCTACGTCCGCTCAGACCTGACCGAGCCGGGAACGGCGCTCGAGGTCGACGTCCGCGGCAAGCATCGGGCCGCGCGCATAGAGTCACGCCCTCTTTACGACCCCGCGAAGAACGATTGAAGGGAGACCGATGGCCGCCGAGGAAAGCTACCCCGAAGAACTCAAGTACCACGCCGAGCACGATTGGGCCCGGATCGACGGCGACACGGCCACGTTCGGCATCACCTGGTACGCGCAGAACTCGCTCGGCGAGGTCGTCTTCTTCGAGCCCCCCGACGTCGGCGCCACCGTCTCGAAAGACGAGGTCTACGCCGAGGTCGAGTCCGTAAAGGCCGTCTCCGACGTCTACGCGCCACTCTCTGGCGAGGTCGTCGAGGTAAACGACGCTGCCGGCGAGAGCCCCGAGGTCCTAAACGAAGATCCCTACGGCGACGGCTGGCTCGCGAAGGTGAAGATCTCCGACCCCTCGGAGGTCGACGACCTGATGGACGCCGCGACGTACAAGGACTCGCTCTAGCGCCGGCCGGGCGCAAAGCGCTGTCGATCACGCCCGCCGAACGAAAAGCGCTGTCGCTCGCGCCCTTCTGTCGGGCGTGAAAGACATCGCTTTGGTCGGGGCGCCGTGGTCAAGCTGCGCCGAACGTCACTCTAAGCTGAAACCAGATGTCTCGGTACACCTCAGCGACCGATGCGGACCGCGAGGCGATGCTCGCGGAGATCGGGGCTGAGACGACGGAGGAGCTCTTCGAGCAGATCCCGGCCGAGGTGCGCCTCGACCGCGCGCTCGACCTGCCTGACGGAATGTCCGAGCAGGACGTTTTCGAACATCTCCGCGCCCTCGCCGCGAAGAACGCTGACGCCGACTCCGAGGTCTGCTTCCTTGGCGCCGGGATGTATGACCACTACGTGCCGGCGATCGTCGACGCGATCCTCTCGCGCTCGGAGTTCCTGACGCCCTACACGCCCTACCAGCCGGAGGTCTCCCAGGGTGGCCTTCAGGCGATGTTCGAGTTTCAGACCTGTATGTCGGAGCTGACTGCGCTGCCGGTCTCGAACGCCTCGATGTACGAGGGACCGTCGTCGGTCGCGTCGGCTGCCTACCTTGCGCTTGGCGCCAAGAAGGGCCGCCGCAAGCTGGTCGTCTCGCGCGGCGTCCACCCTCACAGCCGGCTCACGCTCGGGACCTATGCGCGCGGCTACGACGCGGAGATCGTCGAAGTCGGGATCGAGAACGGCGTGACTTCCGCGGACGAGCTGGGCTCGGCCCTGGACGGCGACACCGCCGCCGTCTTCATCCAGAACCCGAACTTCCTGGGCGGGGTCGAGAACCTGGCGGCTCTTGCCGACGCCGCGCACGGCGCGGGCGCGATGGCGATCGCCGCCGTGGACCCGATGACGCTGGGCGTGCTTCGGCCTCCCGGCGAGTGCGGCATCGACGTCGCGGTTGGGGAGGGGCAGCCGCTCGGCGGGCGCCTCGACTACGGCGGGCCCTCGTTCGGCTTCTTTTGTGCGACCGAGGAGCACATCCGCCGCATGCCCGGCCGCATCGCCGGAGAGACGATCGACGTCGACGGCCGCCGCGGCTTCGTCTTGGCCCTCCAGACCCGCGAGCAGCACATCCGCCGCGAGAAGGCGACTCACAACATCTGCACCTCGCAGGCGCTGATCGCCCTGGGCGGCGTCCTTCACCTGGTCTGGCTCGGCAAGCGCGGCCTGGTGGAGATAGGGGAGCTGATGGTCCGCCGCACCGCCTACGCGCGCGAGACGCTGGCCGCAATCGACGGAGTCGAGCTTCTCCACGACGCGCCCGTGGCCCGTGAGTTCGCCGTCAACCTCGACGCGCCCGTCTCAGACGTGATCGACCGCTGCGCCGAAGACGGCATCGCGGCCGGCTATCCGCTCGGGCGGGACTACCCCGAGTACGAGAACGGCCTCCTGGTCGCGATCACCGAGCGCCGCACGAAGGCCGATATCGACCGCCTCGCCCGCTCGCTCGAGGCAGCGCTCTCCGAAGTCCGTGAGGGCTCGAGCTCGAAGCGCGAGGCCGCGGAGGTGGCGCGGTGACAGACCCAGCCGCCAAAGCCGCCCACAAGACACCCGCGCGCACCGCCGAGGTGCCGACCCCGCTCCAACGTGACGAGGCGCTGACGATCTTCGAGCGCTCGGTCGAGGGACGCCGCGCCGCGGTCATCCCCGAGTGCGACGTGCCCGAGACGCCCCTCGCCGACCTGATCCCGCAGAGCCTTCTCCGCGACGGGGCGGCCGAGTTGCCCGAGGTCTCAGAGCCCGAGATCGTCCGCCACTACAACAACCTGTCGAAGAAGAACTTCGACCTCGACACCGGCTTCTACCCGCTCGGCTCCTGCACGATGAAGCACAACCCGAAGGTGAACGAGCGCGTGGCGGCGCTCCCGGGCCACGCCCGGCTGCACCCGCTCCAGGAGCCCGAGCACGCGCAGGGCGCGCTCGACCTGATGTGGCGCCTCCAGGGTGCGCTGGCCGAGATCGCCGGCCTCCCGCATGTCTCGCTGCAGCCGAGCGCGGGCTCGCACGGCGAGCTCGCCGGCCTGCTGCTCACGCGCGCCTACCACGAGGACCGCGGCGAGCGGCGCACGAAGGTGCTGACGCCGGACACGGCGCACGGCACCAACCCCGCGACCGTGGTCATGGCGGGCTACGAGGTCGTCAAGGTCGGGACCGCCGGGGACGGCGGGATCGACGTCGACGACCTGCGCGTGAAGGCGGGCGACGACGTC
>Ga0208612_1001392_pt1 | contig 10026 bp, 10 predicted proteins | sample AntDryMetagUQ889_FD_188089 | JGI IMG/M metagenome (GOLD analysis project Ga0208612, IMG submission 188089) | Polar desert microbial communities from Antarctic Dry Valleys - UQ889 (SPAdes) | ecosystem: Environmental > Terrestrial > Soil > Desert | place: Antarctic Dry Valleys | collected 2008-12-31 | reverse complement strand
GGTGCGAGGTGTCCTTCGACGAGCAGGCCAACTACATGCCCCGGTTCTCGGTGCCAGAGGGCCACACCGAGCAGTCCTGGTTCGTCGCGGAGGTGGAGCGGGGACTGCGAGCTGAGCTCGAGACCCAGCGTCGCCTCGCGGAGGACAAGGAGCGTCAGCTGGAGCGCTACGCGGCGGATCTGCGCGACACGTTCCTGGCCGAGCGCGCGCGGACCGACGAGCTTCACGCCTCCTACGTGGCTACGGTGCGGGCGCTCACGAACGCGGTGGAGGCGAGGGACCCCTACACGGGCAAGCACGCCGAGCGAGTCGCGGCCTACGGCCTCGAGCTCACCCGGCAGATCGACCCCGAGCTCGCTCGCGATCCGCAGGTCGAGTTCGGCTTCCTGCTTCACGACGTCGGCAAGGTCGCGATCGTCGACACGATCCTCTTCAAGCCGGAGCCGCTGCTCACGGAGGAGCGCAACCTGATGCGTCGCCATGCGGTGATCGGCCACCAGATCGTTTGCGACATCCCGTTCCTGCGCGACGCGTCCCTGATCGTGCGCCACCATCATGAGCGCTGGGACGGAACGGGCTATCCCGACGGCCTCGCGGGAGAGGAGATTCCCCTGACTGCGCGGATCTTCGCCGTCGTGGACGCCCTCGATGCGATGACCACCAACCGGCCCTACAGCCCCCCGATGTCCCTGGCCGAGGCACGCTCGGAGATCGCGGCGAAGTCGGGAACGCAGTTCGATCCCGCCGTGGTGGAGGAGCTCGCGAGAATGCCCGACCGGGCGCCGAGCTGATCAAGGCGCGGGTCGCGTGAGTACGCGCGAACGCTCCCGCGCGCGAGTCCGAGCGCCTCTCTGATGGCGAGCGTCCTGATCGTCGACGACGATCCATTCGTCCGGAAGCTGATCGCAACGACCCTCGAGGATGTGGCGGGATTCGACCTCGTCGAGGCCGGCGACGGGTCCGAGGCGGTCAAGGTGGCCACGCGAGACCGTCCTGAGCTGGTCTTCCTCGACGTGAACATGCCCCAGCTCGACGGCTTCGAGGCGTGCAGGCGCATGCGGGCCGAGCCCAACACGGCGAGCGCGACAATCGTGATACTCACCGCAGCGGCCGGCGGCCCGGCCGAGCGCGAGGCCGAGACGGCCGGCGCCGACCTCTTTCTGACCAAGCCGTTCAGCCCGCTGGAGCTGCTGCGCCTGGTTGACGAGTTGGGCGCCGACCGCAGGCCCGGGTAGCCCTGAATGCGGGCCCACCTCGGGCTCGGCTCGAACGAGGGTGGCCGCCTCGAAGCGCTGAGGCTGGCCCGGGCCGCGCTCGAGCGTCGCGCGGTTCGGGTGACCGCGGCCTCGTCGGTGTACGAGACCGCCCCCCAGGGTGAGGTCCTCGACCAGGCGGACTTCCTGAACGCCTGCCTCGCCGTCGACGTCGATGTTTCTCCGGAGGATCTCCTCGACACGTGCAAGGCCGTCGAGCGTGAGCTGGGACGCGAGCTCTCAGGTGTGCGCCACGGCCCCCGGCCGATCGACGTGGACGTGCTGCTCTTCGACGAGCTCCATCACGAGTCCGAGCGCCTCTTGCTCCCTCACCCCGGGGTGAGGACCAGACGGTTCGTTCTGGAGCCCCTGCTCGAGCTCGATCCCGCGATGAAGCTGCCCGACGGAACCGAGCTCGCCGGGCTGCTCGAAGGCGTCCTCGACCAGAGGGTGAGGCGCGTCGGGTCGCTTTGACCCCCCAAACGGGGGGTTTCGCGCGGCTGGCCTTGGGCCGGCCGATACGACTGCGCAACACTCGTGCGCATGGTCACACTCACCGAGACGGCAAGCTTCCGCGCTGACGACGCAACCCCCCTCGTTGCTGCGTCCCTCGCGTGCAGGATGTGCCTGTCGGGCGAGGTGGACTGGGCTCTGCGAGTAGACGAGTGGGAGGCCGACGTCGAGTGCCGCTGCCGCGGCTGCGGCGACGCGCGAACCGTCTCCCTCACCGGCGAGCAGGCGCTGCGGCTGTCCGTCGACGGACAGCGAATTTAACCCGAGCCCGCCCCCCGGGGAGGAGATAACCGGGGGCTCGCGCCCCCGGGATATCACCGGGGGCTCGCGCCCCCGGACCCCCCGCGGTTGAGTTCTCCGACGGCTTCCCCCGATGGCGCCACCCCTCGCTCCCGAGCGAGATCGTTGAAACGGTCACGGGTGGCCGTAGGGCGGGAGGCGCCGGGGGTCCGGGGGCGGGAGCCCCCGGTGAGATATCCGGGGGGCGAGAGCCCCCCGGCCATTAAGCTGTTTTCATGCAGCGCACCGAGCAGCTCGACGTGATGGTCGAGCTGCTCTCAGGGCTCGATGCGGACGGCGCCGATGCTCCCAGCGCCTTCTACGACCCGCTTTGCGAGGCGGTGTGTCGGCTGACCTCGATGAAGCGCGTGATGCTGGTGCTCTACGAGGATGCGCGGAAGCTGGTGGTGCCGGCGGGGAGCTACGGCCTCGAGCCCGAGCTGGTCGCCGACGTCTTCGGAACGCTCGACGAGACGCCGCTCGCCCAGCGGGCACTGGCGGATGACCGGGTGGTCATGGCCTCGGAGAACCTCGAGCGGGAGGTGCCTCCGCGCTATGCCCGGGTGCTCGGCGAGACGACCCTCACCTGCACGCCCGTCTCGGCCGGGGGCAGCTGGCTCGGGGTGGTCTTCGCCGATCGCGGCGGAGGTCGCTTCGAGCTGACCGATTGGGAGCGCCACAGGATGTGGACGCTCGGGAAGACCGCCGCCCTGGCCGCCAGCGCGCGCATCGCGACCACCCACCAGGCGCGCGCGCGTCTGCTCGGTGAGCGGATAGACCTCGCGCGCGAGGTGCACGAGCGCGTGATGCAGCGGCTGTTCGGCGTCTCCCTCGTGCTCGGTGCCGACCGCGAGCTCACCCGTGAGGAGCGCCGGCGTGCCGGCGAGGAGATCCAGGCGGCCGTCGGAGATCTGCGCAGCGCGATGTCGAGGCCGATCGAGTCGCCCCCACCCGGCACCGGCGCCAAGCTGCGAGACGAGCTCGAGCGCCTGAGTCGTTACTACGACGGAGCGCCCGTCGACGTGGCATGGAACAGAGGGCAGGAGGTACCCGAGGACGTCGAGCAGCTTGCGCAGTCGGTGCTCGCGGAGGCGCTGCGCAACGCCCACAAGCACGCGCAGCCGAGTTGCGTCCGGGTGACCGTGGGAGGCGACGAGAGCCTCTTCCTGCTCGAGGTGCGCAACGACGGGGTCGGCCGCGTGGGGCGCGGCCACGGAGCGGGGATGGGGTTGCGCCTGGCCGGTCTCGATGCGCTTCAGCGTGGGGGGTTCCTGGAGTTCGGGACCGGCGAGCCCGGCGAGTGGCGCGTAAAGCTGCTCGTGCCCGTCGGGGAGGAGTGATGGCCCCCAGGCGCCTGCGCGTGCTCGTGGTGGACGACCACGAGGTGGTGCACTGGGGGTTCAGGCTGCTGCTGGCCGACCAGCCTTGGGTCGAGCGGTGCCTCACCGCCCGCGACGAGAGCCAGGCGAGGGATCTGGCCCGCCGCTACGAGCCCCACGTGGCGCTGGTGGACCTCTTCCTCGGGGAGCAGTCGGGCGCGGAGCTTTGCGAGGCCCTGAGGCGGGAGTCTCCGAAGACGCGCGTCCTCTTGATCTCGGGCGCCGGCTACATCTCCCCGCAGGCGGCCCGCGTGGCGGGTGCGTCGGGCTTCGTGTCGAAGGACTCGAGCGCGGACGAGGTGGCCGCGGCGATCCAGGATGTCGGCAATGGGGGCACGGTGTTCGCGCCGAGCCCCGACGGACCGTCGGCCCCCCTCTCGCCACGCGAGCTCGAGGTGCTCGGCCTGCTGGCCTCAGGCGCCACCAACCGCGAGATCGCCGGCCAGCTGCACCTTTCGCCGCACACCGTCAAGGAGCACACCGGCAAGCTCTACCGCAAGCTCGACGTGCGCAACCGCGCGGAGGCGGTGCAGCGCGCGGAGCGGCTCGGACTCACGTGAGGCCGCAGGGATCCCCCGCGATGCTGCTAGCGATCGATGTCGGAAACACCCAGACTCACGTCGGCCTCTTCCGGAACGAGGCCCTGCTCGAGCACTGGCGCTTCCATACCGCGCGGACCGCCACGGCCGATGAGCTGGCCCTGGTGTTCAACGCACTGCTCGCGCTGAGCGATCTGCGGCTGCCCGACGTCGACGCCGCGATCGTGTCCTGCGTCGTGCCGGGCCTGTCTCAGGAGTACGACCTGATGCACTCGCGCTACCTCGATGGCAAGGGCGCCCTCGTCGGCCCGGCGATGCGAACGGGCATGCCGATACGCATCGACAACCCGCGCGAGCTGGGTGCCGACCGGCTCGTCAACGCGGTGGCCGCGTATGACCGCGTGGGTGGAGCCTGCATCGCCGTCGACTTCGGCACGGCCCTCAACTACGACGTCGTCTCCGCGCAGGGGGAGTATCTCGGTGGGGTGATCTCGCCGGGCATCGAGATCTCGCTCGAGGCGCTCAGCCAGCGCGCGGCCGCGCTGCCGAAGGTCAGTCTTGCCAGCCCGTCCGCGGCGATCGGGCGCAACACGCTCGAGGCAATCCAGTCGGGGGTGGTCTTCGGCTACGCGGGGCAGGTGGACGGCCTCCTGAGCAGGCTGCGCGAGGAGCTTGGCGAGGAGGCCACGGCGATCGCGACCGGCGGCTTCGCGCCCGCCATCGTCCCCCACTGTGACCAGGTCGACGAGATGGACGAGCTGCTGACCCTGCGCGGCCTGCACATCATCTGGGAGCGCAACAGGGAGTCCTAGCGGCCCGTAGCGGGTCCGGCTACCGTCACGGCGATGCTTCTGGCCAACGTCCTTCAGCCGCTCATCTCGATCGAGGGGTGGACCCTCGAGGCACTTCACTCGATTGGCCTCGGCTGGGGGCTCGCCATCGTCGGACTGACCGTGCTCGTGCGCCTGTGCACTGTGCCGCTCGTCGTGCGCCAGTTTCGCTCGCAGCGCGAGCTGCGCGAGCACATGCCGCAGGTGAAGCGACTCCAGCAGCGGCACAAGGCCGACAAGGCACGGCTGCAGCGGGAGATGCAGGCCTACTACCGCGAGCATGGCATCAACCCTCTTGGCGCCTTCGCGCCGCTGCTCCTGCAGCTGCCGGTGTTCATCTCCCTCTACTTCCTGATGCGCACCGATGTGAAGAGCGGACTCTTCGGCGACGCTGGGTTCCTCTTCATCCCGCACCTCACGGACAAGCCGCATGGGCTGGTCCTCGTGGCGTTGATCACGGCCTACCTGGCTTCGCAGATCGCCGGCGGCCTGCTGGCCAGCCGCGCTCTGAAAGGCCGGCAGCGCGGATTGATGCTCGCGCTGCCACTCCTGTTCGTCGGCGTCGTGGCGCGCTTTCCCGCCGGTCTCGCCGTCTACTGGATCACGACGAGCCTGTGGACCCTGGGGCAGCAGCTGTGCCTGTGGCGGCTCACGCCCGCGCTGGCCGTCGAAGGCGCGTCGCTCGCGGTCGAGGGCCCCGCCCTCCCGGCCGCGCCACCTACGCGCGGTACCGAACACGGGCGCCGTTCTCGCAAGCGCAAGCACGGCCGTCGGCGCTGATTCGCGTCACAATGAAAGCCCATGGGACTCCTCGACCGACTCCGCGGGCGTCCTGACGCCCAACCCCTTCCTCCCCCGGCCTACAGCAAGACTCCGTCATCGGGCGGATCGTCGAAGAGGAAGGGGTCGACCGTACGACCGCGCGGGCGTGGTTTGACGAGATGCTGACCTTCCTCGACCTCGGCGCCCGCTCCGACGAGATCCTGTCTCCACCCCCGAACGTGGACAGGGCGTGGCACGCCGGCGGTGGCGGAAGCTAGTGGCCCATCCTGAAAAGGACGGACCACTAGTGGACAACGAGCTGCCGGCGGTCCGATCGGACCCGATGCGCGTCCTCACCGACCCCTGGACCCTCGGCGGCCATGTGCTGGAGAACCGCTTGGTGCTCGCTCCGCTGGCGGGCATCGGCAACTGGTTCGTGCGCCTGCAGGCCAAGCGCCACGGCGCCGGGCTCGTGGTGTCCGAGATGGTGTCGAGCTTCGGGATCAAGCACGGCAACGAGCGCACCGTGCGCGAGTTCCTCCGCATCCATCCCGACGAGCATCCCGTATCGATGCAGCTCTTCGGCCACGACGCACCCGTCATGCGGGAGGCCGCCGAGATCGTCGCGCGTGCGGGCGCGGATCTAGTCGACCTGAACATGGGCTGTCCCGTCCGCAAGGTATGCAAGACCGGCGCGGGCGCTGCCCTGCTCGAGGATCCGGACCTCGCTGTGGCGATCGCGCGGGCCGCCGGGGAAGGCAGCGGACTGCCGGTCACCGTGAAGCTGAGGCCTGGGCAGCGTCCCGGCGAGCGCAGCGGCTTCGAGCTCGCGCGGCGGCTGGTCGAGGAGGCCGGCGTGGCGGCGATCTGCTTTCACCCCCGCCACGCATCACAGCAGCACAGGGGAAAGCCCGACTATGCGTTGGCCGCCCGGCTGGTCGAGGCCCTGGAGGTCCCCGTCATCGTCTCGGGTGGCCTGCTCTCCGACGAGGCGGCGGTCGAGGCCTTCTCGCAGAGCGGCGCCGAGGCGGTGATGCTGGCCCGCGGATCTCTTGGCAACCCGTGGCGCTTCGAGCGTCTGCTGGGGCTGCGAGACGGGGAGCCGGACGCAGGCGAGGTGATCGAGGAACTGAGCTGGGTGATCGCCTGCTGCGAGGAGCACCTCGGGACGGAGCGCGCCGGACGCTACCTGCGCAAGTTCTATCCGTGGTACGCGGAGCGGCTGGACATTCCCAAGGCCCTCAGGCATCAGCTCGCGGGCGCGCCGACGACGGCTGCCGCCCGCGAAATCCTTCAGGAAGTCGCTTTCCTGGCGGCCGTTCCCGCAGCCTGAGGGGCCTCCGAGCCGCTGCTACACTGCCGCGTCCCTCCGAGGCTCGTCGTGTATCGGTCCGGGGGGTTTTCCATGCCGCGAGAGACACTCCTGACACCAGAGGGCCTTGAGGAGCTCAAGACCAAGATCGACCATCTCTCGACTGTGCGCCGGAGGGAGGTCGCGGACCGGATCAAGGAGGCCCGCGAGTTCGGCGACATCTCCGAGAACTCGGAGTACGACGATGCGAAGAACGAGCAGGCCATGCTCGAGAAGCAGATCTCCGACCTCGCCGACAAGCTGCGCAACGCGCGTGTGATCGATTCGACCGACGTGAGCACCGAGTCGGTCACGGTGGGTGTCACCGTCCACGTGAAGGACCAGAAGACGGAGAAGTCCAACAAGTTCAAGATCGTCGGGTCCGCCGAGGCCGACCCGTCTGGGCACAAGCTCTCCAACGAGTCGCCGGTCGGAAAGGCGCTCATGGGCCACAGGCGGGGCGAGATCGTCTCGGTTACGGTGCCGCGCGGACCCGCGCGCAAGCTGAAGATCACGAAAATCGAAGCGGCTTAGGCGCGCTTCCGCCGTCCGCGGAGCGCACGTAGGGTTCCCTGAATGGAGGAGGACCGCCGAGGAAAGCTTCAGCGCCTGCGCGAGAGCGGGATCGAGCCTTTCCCCCACGCCTTCCCCGGGGTCGGACCCGTGTCCGCGATCCAGGAGGTCCACGGCGATCTCGAGGCCGGCGCGGAGACCGACGTCGCCTACCGCGTGGCCGGGCGGCTCGCGGCTCGGCGCGGCCACGGGAAGGCCGCGTTCCTGGACATCGTGGACAGGTCAGGCAGGATCCAGGTGCACGCGCGGCTCGACCTGCTCGGCCAGGAGGCCTTCGAGCGCCTGCTCTCCCTCGACCTCGGGGATCTCGTGGGTGTGGACGGCACCGCCTTCAAGTCTCGCCGCGGCGAGCTGTCGCTGAAGGCCGCGGCCTGGACACTGCTCGCGAAGTCGCTTCGAGCGCCCCCGGAGAAGTTCCATGGGCTCGAGGACGTGGAGACTCGCTACCGCAGGCGCGAGCTCGATCTGATGGCAAACCACCAGGCGCGCGAACTGTTCATCCTACGCTCGAAGGTGGTGGCCGCGGTGCGCCGCTGGCTCGACTCGAGGGGCTTTCTCGAAGTCGAGACGCCGGTGCTCCAGCCCCTGTACGGGGGAGGGCACGCGCTGCCCTTCACGACTCACCACAACGCCCTTGGCCGGGATCTCTATCTGAGGATCGCCACGGAGCTCTACCTCAAGCGGCTGATCGTGGGGGGTCTCGAACGGGTCTACGAGCTTGGCAAGGACTTCCGCAACGAGGGGCTCTCGCCGAAGCACAACCCGGAGTTCACGATGCTCGAGTGGTACGAGGCCTATGCGGACTACACGGATATGGCGGGAGAGCTCGAGGAGCTCGTGGCGTTCGTGGCCGCGGAGGTGGGCTACGAGGGAGACGTCGACTTCTCCACGCCCTGGCGGAGGGCAACGCTGCGTGACGCGATCCTCGAGGAGACGGGAGTCGACGTGCTGGCGCACCGCGACCGCGACGGCCTCGTCACGGCGGCTCGGGAGCGGGGTGTCGAGCTCGATCCGACCGAGACCTGGCCTCAACTCGTGGACGACCTGCTGTCCAAGCAGGTGGAGCCCAAGCTCGCGCAGCCGACCTTCATCCTTGACTATCCCGTGGAGCTGTCCCCGTTTGCAAAGGATCACCGCTCCGCGCCCGGACTCGTGGAGCGGTTCGAGTGCTTTGCAGGCGGAATGGAGTTCGCGAACGCCTTCTCGGAGCTAAACGACCCCGACGAGCAGCGCGCGCGCTTCGAGGACCAGAAGCGCCTGAGCGCGGCGGGCGACCGTGAGGCGCAGCCCTATGACGAGGACTACGTGCGGGCACTCGAGCACGGGATGCCCCCCACGGGAGGCATTGGCGTGGGCATCGACCGCCTCGTGATGCTCATGTCGGGAAGGAGCTCGATCCGGGAGGTGGTGCTCTTCCCGACCATGCGATAGCGCCAGGGCACGGCAGCGGGAAGGGGGCGGGCTGACCGCAGGGCGTTGTTAGACTTGCCCCAGGCCGAGTGACTCGCCCCGGCTACCTCATCCGTTGCGGCGCATGTGCCGAATACACGGGAAGGGAGCCGGACGAGCACCCGTCTCGAGAGACCCCGAAACAGAGGATCGCCACAGCAGTGTTTGAGCGCTTCACAGAACGGGCCCGGCAGGTCGTCGTCCTTGCGCAGGAGGAGGCCCGCATCCTCAAGCACAACTACATCGGTACCGAGCACATCCTGCTCGGCCTGCTCCGCGAGGAGGAGGGGCTCGCCGCGCGTGTGCTGGAGTCGCTTGACATCACCGTCGAGCGCGTCCGTGCGCAGGTGGTGCGGATTGTCGGGTCCGGCGAGGAGGTCACCTCGGGGCAGATCCCGTTCACCCCGCGCGCCAAGAAGGTGCTCGAGCTCGCGCTGCGCGAGGCGCTGTCCCTCGGCCACAACTACATCGGCACCGAGCACATCCTGCTCGGCCTCGTGCGCGAGAACGAGGGCGTCGCCGCGCGCATCCTGCTGGACTTCGACGCCGACTCGGAGAAGATCCGCAACGAGGTGATCCGGATGCTCTCAGGTCCCGGCGGCCGCCAGCGCGGCGCCAGCCAGGGAGGCCCGCAGGGCGAGGGCAAGAAGAGCTCCAAGCTGCTCGACCAGTTCGGTCGCAACCTCACCAAGCTCGCCTCAGAGGGCAAGCTCGACCCCGTGGTCGGCCGCGAGACCGAGATCGAGCGGATCATGCAGATCCTGTCGCGCCGGCAGAAGAACAACCCGGTGCTGATCGGCGAGCCGGGCGTGGGCAAGACCGCCGTGGTCGAGGGTCTCGCCCAGCGGATCACCAGCGGCGAGGTGCCCGAGCTGCTCAAGAACAAGCAGATCTACACGCTCGACCTGGCCGCCCTGGTGGCCGGCTCGAAGTACCGTGGCGAGTTCGAGGAGCGCCTGAAGAAGGTGATGAAGGAGATCACCCAGCGCGGCGACATCATTCTGTTCATCGACGAGCTGCACAACCTCGTCGGCGCCGGTGCCGCCGAGGGCGCGATCGACGCCGCGTCGATCCTCAAGCCGGCACTGGCCCGCGGCG
>Ga0208612_1001391_pt1 | contig 10028 bp, 15 predicted proteins | sample AntDryMetagUQ889_FD_188089 | JGI IMG/M metagenome (GOLD analysis project Ga0208612, IMG submission 188089) | Polar desert microbial communities from Antarctic Dry Valleys - UQ889 (SPAdes) | ecosystem: Environmental > Terrestrial > Soil > Desert | place: Antarctic Dry Valleys | collected 2008-12-31 | reverse complement strand
GACCCCACGGCAGCCTCAGCCGCCAAGCACCGGCCGCGCGGCTCACCGCGCTCAGGAACAACCTTGTTGGGTCCTACAGCTAGCGCTCGATCGCGAAGGCGATGTTGACGGTGGTGCGATAGCTCGTGATCCGGTCGCCTTCGACCTCGCAGCTCATCGAGAGGACGTCCGCCCCGGTGATGCCACGCAACGTCTTCGACGCCTCCTGAACCGCGACCTGAGCCGCCTCTGCGAAGCCGTCGGGTGAGTTGCCGATCACTGTGATGACCTTGGCGATGTCTGCCATCTGAAGCTCCTTTGCTCATTGACCCGCTACACCTGCCCAAAGCACACGGTGTCTACACTGACGAGTCGTGTTCGACACCCTCTCAGACAAGCTCCAGGCCACGCTGGGGGACCTGCGCGGCAGGGGCCGGCTGGACGAGGAGACGCTCTCGAAAGCGATGCGCGAGATCCGCCTTGCGCTGCTCGAGGCGGACGTCAACTTCCAGGTCGTCAAGGACTTCGTCGCTCAGGTGCGCGAGCGCGCGACCGGACAGGACGTGCTGAAGAGCCTCACGCCCGGCCAGCAGGTGGTCAAGATTGTGCACGAGGAGCTGACCGCGCTGATGGGCTCGGGGGACTCGCGGCTCGCCTTCGGCCGGCCGCCGACCGTGATCCTGCTCGCCGGGTTGCAGGGATCGGGCAAGACGACGGCGGCCGCGAAGCTCGCCCTGCTCCTGCGCAAGGAGGGGAAGAAGCCGGCGCTCGTTGCCGCCGACCTGAAGCGGCCCGCTGCGATCGACCAGCTCGAGCAGCTGGGCCGCCAGATCCAGATCCCGGTGTACCGCCGCGACACGGAAGATCCCGTCGAGGTCGTGAAGTACGGATTGCAGGCTGCGCAGAGCTCGGGTCAGGATGTCGTGATCCTCGACACCGCGGGTCGGTTGCACGTCGATGAGGCGCTGATGGACGAACTTGCACGGGTGCGGGATGCAGCGAAGCCGACGAACGTCCTGCTCGTCGTCGACTCGATGACCGGCCAGGAGGCGGTGAACGTCGCGGAAGCGTTCTTCGAGCGCATCGCCTTCGACGGCGTCGTCCTGACGAAGCTCGACGGAGACGCGCGCGGCGGCGCTGCGCTGTCTGTGAAGGCAGTCACGGGCAAGCCGATCAAGCTGGTCTCGGTCGGTGAGAAGCTCGACCAGCTCGAGTACTTCTACCCCGACCGCATGGCCTCGCGGATCCTTGGCATGGGCGACGTGCTGACCCTGATCGAGAAGGCCGAAGCGGCCGTCGAGGAGGACGACCAGGAGGCGATGGAGGCGCGCATGCGCGCCGGCCAGTTCACCTTCGACGACTTCCTCGCCGCGCAGAAGATGCTGAAGAAGATGGGTCCTCTCCAGGGCGTCCTCAAGCTGATCCCGGGCCTCGGCAACCAGCTGAAGGACGTCGACATCGACGAGCACCAACTCGCGCGGGTGGAGGCGATCGTGCTCTCGATGACCCCGCAGGAGCGGCGCATGCCGCACCTGATCAACGGCTCTCGCCGGCAGCGCATCGCCCACGGCAGCGGGCAGACGATCCAGGACGTGAATAAGCTGCTCAGCGCACGGAAGCAGATGGAGAAGATGATGAAGCAGATGGGCAAGGGCAAGATGCCGACCCTGCCCGGGCAAATGACGAAGGCCGGACGGAGGTAAGTCGAAGGATGGCAGTACGCATGAGGCTGACGCGAGTCGGCTCGAAGAAGAATCCGATCTACCGCGTGGTCGTGGCCGACTCACGCTCGCCACGCGACGGCCGGTTCATCGAGATCGTCGGGCGCTACAACCCCCAGACCGATCCGTCGACGATCGAGCTCGACGCGGACAAGGTGAAGGACTGGCTGGGCAAAGGCGCTCAGCCCTCGGAGGCGGTGGCGAAGCTGATCAAGGTCGCCAACATCTCGTAGTGCTCCATGGCTGAACTGTTGGAGTGGCTCGTCCGTCACCTGGTCGAGGATCCAGACGCGGTGCGGGTGGAGGAGGTCGAGCGGGAGGACGCGACCGTGCTGCAGCTGTACGTCGCGCCCGAGGATCGCGGCAAGGTGATCGGTCGTGTCGGCCGCATCGCCCGCGCGTTGCGGACGATCGTGCGAGCGAGCGCCGCACGCTCGCGGCGGCGGGTCGTGCTCGAAATCGTTGAGTAGCGAGGAGCTCGTTGCCGTGGGGCGTGTAGGCCGGCCGCACGGGATCGACGGCGCGTTCTTCGTCGAGGACGCAAGCGAGGCGCCGGAGCGATTCGAGCTCGGCGCGCGAGTCTACGTCGAGGGGGAGCCGGCGGAGGTGGTCGTCTCGAAGCGGGGCGCCGGCGGGCGGCGGGTGATCAAGCTCGACCGCGCCGTGGCTCGGGGTGCCGCACTCGCGGTGCTCCGAGCAGAGCTCGCGGAGCCCGGGGACGACACCTACTACGTCTTCCAGCTCGTCGGCCTCGCGGTCGACGAGGAGGGAGGCCGTCGCCTCGGTACCGTGACCCACGTGCACAACGGGAGGGCAAACGACTCGATCGAGCTCGACTCGGGCTTACTGCTCCCCCTCGTCGCAGCCTGCGTGTGCGACATCGACCTCGAGTCCGGCCGCGTCCTCGTGGCGCGCGGCTTCGCCGACGACGAGTAACCTGCCATCCGTGCCCCGCCAGAGAATGCCCACCGCACTTCTGCCGGCTGCAAAGCTGCGTCAGGCGTCGTCCTCGGTAGCGCCCATACCAGTGGGTATGAGCGCTACCTGCGTCCAAGCCTGTCGCGCTTTTCGCTCGGCAGAAACACGGCAGCATCCCCTGGCCGGGCACTAGCGTGCGCCTCGACGTCTTCACCCAGGTCCCGCACGCGTTCGCGTGGATGACCGAGCAACAGCCGGTGGCGGGCGTGCTCGGCGAGGGGCTCGAGTTGCGCTTCTTCAATTACCGCGACACGACCCCGCTGCGCTCCGGCCAGGTCGACGACGAGCCCTACGGGGGCGGCATGGGCATGGTGCTGCGCGTGGACGTCGTGGCGGCGGCGCTCGATGCGGTCTACGGCGACAACCCTCCGGACCGCGTGATCGCGCTCTCGCCGCAGGGCCGGCTGCTGACGCAGGCAGTGGTCGAGGAGCTCGCGTCCGAGTCGCACCTGACGCTGCTCTCGTCCCGGTTCGAGGGGCTGGACGAGCGGATCGTCGCCCACCTCTGCTCGGATGCGATCTCGATCGGGCCGTACGTTCTTTCCGGGGGCGAGCTTCCCGCGATGGTGCTCTTGGACGCGGTCGTACGACGCCTGCCGGGGGCCCTCGCAGAGGGCTCTGGCGAGCACGAGAGCTTCTCGGCCGCGCTTGAAGGCGGCTTCGAGTACCCGCAGTACACGCGCCCGGCCGAGTTCCAGGGGTGGAAGGTGCCGGACGTGCTGCTCTCGGGCGACCACGGCCGGGTCGACGAGTGGCGGCGGGAGCAGAGCCGGCAGCGGAGCACGGCACGGTGAGCGACGAATACCCCGAGCCCGAGCGGCAGTACCGCTTCGATCGACCGGCGGATGAACCCGACGACCCCCCCAACACCTCGCGGCAGGGACCCGTGAAGGAGCACCACTCACGCAACCCGGTCGACCGCCTGACGCGCCGCCTGCCGCAACCCTGGCGGGTGATCATCGACTGGGTCGTCACGATCGTCGGCGCGATCCTGATCGTGCTCGCGATCAAGGAATGGGTGGTGAACCCGTACCGCATCCCGTCCTCCTCGATGGAGCCGACGTTGCACTGCGCCGAACCGTCGGGCGGGTGTGAGGCACGCTTCTCCGATCGTGTTCTGGCGAACCGCTTCATCTACCGCTTCAAGAGCCCCGAGCGCGGCGACATCGTCGTGTTCGAGACGCCGCTCGCGGCGCGGCGCGAATGTGGCGCCGGCGGCACCTTCGTGAAGCGGATCATCGGGCTGCCGGGCGAGCGGCTCGAGCTGCGCACCGAGCGGGGGCTCTCCTACGTGTACATCGATGGCAGGAGGCTGGTAGAGCAATACATCGCCGTGAACCGCCGTGACTCGCGCGAGCCGAGGGCCTACCGGATTCCCAAGGGCCAGTACTTCATGATGGGCGACAACCGCGGGCAATCATGCGACTCGCGCGAGTGGGGAACGGTGCCGAGGGACAACCTGATCGGGAAGGTCTTCGCGACCTACTGGCCGCCCAACCGAATCTCCTTCCGCTGACGCACGGCCGGAGGCGTCAGCGTTCCGGTAACATCCAGCGTCGGTTTCGGCCGCCCCCTTTCCCATGAGCACGATCATCGAGAGCATCGAGCGGCGTCAGCTGCGCCAGGACCTCCCGCGCTTCAAGGCGGGGGACACCGTACGTGTCCACTTCCAGGTGATCGAGGGACAGCGCCGGCGCGTGCAGGTGTTCGAAGGGATCGTGATCAAGCGCCAGGGTTCCGGCATGCGCGAGACCTTCACCGTGCGCAAGCACTCGTTCGGAGTCGGGGTCGAGCGGACGTTCCCGGTGCACTCTCCCAAGATCGAGAAGATCGAGGTCGCCGCAATCGGCGACGTCAACCGCGCCAAGCTCTACTACCTCCGCGGCAAGGTGGGCAAGAAGGCCCGTGTCCGCGAATTGCGCCAGGCGCCGGGGACGAGGACGACGGGGGAGACGACGGTCCAGGAAACGGAAGAACTGCCTACGGTCACTGAGCCGGCGAATCCCGAGCCGGTCGAGCCCAAGCCTGCGGTCGCCCGGGCCGCCGAGACGCCCGAGTAGCGGCGTGCGCCGGCTGGGTGGCCGGCTGTGCGTGAGCGCATCGGTGCTCGCCCTCGTGGGCTGCGGGAGGACGCGCAGCAGCAGGCGGCCCGGGAGGAGATGCAGGCGTTCGTGCGGGCCTTGGCGACGGCAGCCGAGTACGACGTCGACGAGACTCGCACGGAGAGCGCCCGAACGGCGATCTTCCGGATCGAGGAGACGGCGCTGTTCGTGTGTGCGGTGCGCAGGCTCGACGGCGGCTGCGACTGGTTCCGGCTCGACGTGGAGGCACGCGACGCCCGGATCCGTCTCTCGGACAGGGACGCCGGTTCGTCCTGCCGGAGTAACACTTCCGGCACAAAGTCGTGACAGTTCCGTCCGAGGTTCCGCGCTATCCTCGCCGCGTGGCCCCTCCTCCCGGTCAAAGGCTCCTCTCCTTCGACCGGAGGCTCGGCGCTCGCTTCGTCGCCGGGGCGGACGAGGCGGGGCGGGGCTCGCTGGCAGGGCCGCTCGTGGTCGCGGGGGTCCTCCTCGACTACGAGTGCCTGCGCAACCACCGGGTCCGCCCGCTCGCGCTGTTGAACGACTCGAAGCAGGTGACGCCGGCCGGTCGCGAGGTGCTCTGCCGCGCCGTCGTGGGGTGCGCGACGAGAATCAGCGTCCGCGTCATTTCCGCCGGCGACATCGACCGCAACGGCCTCCACCGGTCGAACCTGTGGGGGCTGCGGTCAGTCCTGGCCGAGCTGGCTCCACTCGCGGTCTATCCAGATGATCTGGCGTGTCTGGTGGACGGTTTCCGCCTCGGCCCGACCGCGCCGAAGCATCGCGCGGTCGTGGACGGCGACACGAAGAGCGCCGCCATCGCAGCGGCGTCGATCGTCGCCAAGGTGACGCGAGACCGGGTCATGCGCAGGCTCGACGCGCTCTATCCCAGGTACGGGTTCTCGTCCCACGTCGGCTACATCACGCCGCGCCATTCCGCCGCGGTGCGCGCTCACGGGCCGAGCGAGCAGCACCGCCGCTCGTTCCAGGCGCTCTGCTACACAGGGTGAAACGGGGTCTTGCGGAGGAGCGGCGCGCGGCCTGGCACTACCGGTTGCGCGGCTACCGGATTCTCGGAAGGAATGTCTGGGCGGGCGGTTACGAGCTCGACTTGATCGCCCGTCGCGGAAGAACGCTCGTCTGCTGCGAGGTGAAAGGAAAGAGCGGGAGGGGCTACGGCGATCCGCTCGAGATGGTGGACGAGGAGAAGCTGCGGCGGATCTCACGGGCCTGTGAGGCCTGGCTCGCGGCGCATCCCGAGCTGGCCGGGCTCGACGTCCGCCTCGATGTCGTCGCGGTGCGAGGCGACCGCCTCGAGCGGCTATCGGTGGGGGTTTAGTTCGGGCTTAACCCGGCCGAAACACTTCCTCGAAGGGTCGCTCGGTACCATGTGGGCGGAACGTCCGACCCGAAAGGAACACCACTCCAGATGTCGATCACGCGCACCAGATTCCTCACGCAGACCCGCACGTGGGTGACCATCGCAGGTCTCGCTGCGCTCTTTGTCGGCCTCGGCGGCCTCGTCGGCGGCTCGAACGGGATCATCCTGTTCGCCGGCATCGCGGTCCTCTTCAACCTCGTCATGTTTTGGTTCTCCGACAAGCTTGCCCTCAAGGCCAGCAAGGCGCGTCCGGTCGATCGGAGCGAGGCGCCGGAGCTCTACCGCGACGTCGAGGAGATCGCCGGCCGCGCCGGAGTGCCGACCCCGCGCATCTTCCTGATCCCGTCCGAGCAGCCGAACGCCTTCGCGACGGGTCGCAGCCCGAAGAAGGCCGTCGTTGCCGTGACCGAGGGACTGCTCCGCCACCTTCCGCGCGAGCAGGTTCGCGGCGTGCTCGCCCACGAGTTGGCGCACATCTCCAACCGCGACATCCTCGTGATGACGATCGCCGCGATGATCGGTGCCGCGATCTCAGCGATCGCGAACATCCTGCAGTTCTCGATGCTCTTCGGCGGCAGCGACGACGAGGACTCGAATCCGCTGGGGATGGTCGGCGCGCTCGTCGCGATCATCGTCGCGCCGATGGCCGCGATGATCCTCCAGCTCGCCGTCTCGCGTCAGCGCGAGTACCTCGCAGATGCGAGCGCCGCGCAATACCTCGGTGAGGGCCGCCCCCTTGCGGAGGCGCTCGGGACGCTGCAGCGCGGGGTCGAGGCGGTGCCGATGAACGTGAACCCGGCGACCGAGGCGCTCTACATCGCGAATCCGCTCAGCAAGCGCGGCATGTCGGCGCTCTTCTCGACACACCCGCCGATGGAGGAGAGGATCCGCCGCCTGCGCGAGCTCGATTCGGCGCACGGGATCCATTACTAGGCACATGCGCCGGGGCGGCTTCTGGCGGCGGATCAAGCGGGCTCTCGGGCTTGCGCCGCCGGAGCCGCCCGACGCGCTGCCGCCGGACGAGGAACCCGCGCTCGTCCCGACGGGTCCGCCGCGCCGCCCACTCGGGAGCGACGCGGTCGCGCTCGACCTTCCGGAGGAGCCGCAGGACACCGACGCCCGCGGCCGCGACGTTCCCTAGGAGTCCCGCCGCCGCCGTTGAAGCCCGTCGCATGGCGGCGACGCAGGAGGCGCTCTACGGCGAGCTCGACCTTGCGCTCTCGTGGTCGGAGCGCCAGCTGCCGGAGCGGGAGCGGACGAAGCACGTCCACCGGTTGCACCCGTACCTCGGCAAGTTCGTCCCGCAGCTGGTCGAGGCGCTGCTCGAGCGGTACGTGCGGCCCGGCGGGCGGGTCCTCGATCCCTTCGCGGGCTCGGGTACGACGCTCGTGCAGGCACTCGAGTCCGGTTACGACGCGGTCGGCATCGACGTTGCCGCCTTCAACGCGCTCCTGATGGGGGTGAAGACGCGGTCGTACGATCTCGAGCTGCTGCAGGACGAGATCCGGCACGCGCACGGGCGGTTGGGGCGGTCGCGCAAGCGTCCGGCCGGCTACCTCGCCGACTGGTTCGCACCCGAGGCCGCAGCGGAGCTGCTGCACTTCCGGGCGCTGCTCGCGGAGTACGAGCACGCGGACGTGCTGCGGGTCGTGCTCGCCCGCGCTGCGAGGTCGGCACGGCTGACGACGCACTTCGACCTCGACTTCCCGCGGTCTCCGCAGGTCGGCGAGTACTGGTGTCACAAGCACCGGCGCACGTGCCGCCCGGTCGAGAGCGCGAACAAGTTCCTCGGCCGCTACCTCCTCGACACGCTCGCGCGGCTGCAGGCGTTCGACGCAGTGCGGGATGAGCGGCGCGCGGCCGTGGTGCTGCACGACGACGTGCGCGACGCGGCGCTCGGCGGGCCTTACGACGGCGTGATCACGTCCCCGCCCTATCCCGGCCTGATCGACTACCACGAGCAGCATCGGTACGCGTACGAGCTCCTCGGGCTCGACGACCGCGGGGAGCGCGAGGTCGGAGCAGCCGCGCACGGGACGAGCCGGGCGGCACTCGAGGACTATGTCACCGGCATCGCGCTCGTGCTCGCCCGCGTACGCGAGTCGGTCCAGCCGGGAGCGCCGATCTGCGTCATCGTGAACGATCGCCGCGACCTGTACCCCGAGATCCTCCGTCGAGCGGGGCTCCGACTCGAGGAGCGCCTCGAACGGCACGTCAACCGCCGCACCGGCCGCCGCGCCGGCGAGTACTTCGAGTCGATCCTGATCGTCACGCATTAGTCACAAAGGCGTTGCAATCCCGTGACGGTCTCGTACGTAGCGTCGAAGCGTGCTCGCGCGCGCTGTCACCCACGCCCTCGTCGGGCTCGAGGCGCGCCGTGTCGAGGTCGAGGCCCACCTGCAGAGCGGTCTACCGTCGTTCGCAATCGTCGGCCTAGCCGACCGTGCCTGCTCGGAGGCGAAGCATCGTGTGAGAAGCGGGATCGCCTCCGCGCAGCTCGAGTGGCCGATGAAGAGGATCACGGTCAACCTCGCTCCGGCCGGCCTGCGGAAGGAGGGATCCGGCTTCGACCTCGCGATCGCGCTGGCCGTGCTCGCGGCCTCACGCCAGATCCCCGCCGAGCGCTTGGCCGAGCACGCCGCCGTCGGAGAGCTCGCGCTCGATGGTCGCATCCGGCCGGTGCGAGGCGCGTTCGCGGTGGCCGAGGGCGCGCGGCAGGCGGGGTTCGACCGGATCCTGTGCGCCCCGGAGTCGGGCGCTGAGGCGGAACTCGGCGGCATCGAGGCCGTGGCCGTCCGTCACCTGGCGGAGGCGGTGGCGTATCTCCGCGGGGAGCTGCGGCCGCCTCCGGTCGACCCGCCCGAGGAGCGCGCGGAGCCGGAGCAGCCGGATCTCGCGGACGTTCGCGGCCAGGAGCGAGCGCGACGGGCGCTTGAGCTGGCGGCGGCGGGAGGCCACAACCTGCTCCTTGCCGGCCCGCCCGGCACCGGGAAGACGATGCTCGGGCGCCGCTTGCCGTCGATCTTGGCGCCGCTCGAGCCGCGCGAGCAGCTCGAGGTGACGCGGATCCACTCGGTTGCCGGGCTGCTGTCGCCGGAGCGGCCGCTCGTGACGCGACCGCCGTTCCGGGCGCCGCACCACAGTGCGTCGATGGCAGCGATCGTGGGAGGCGGCCCGGGGCCCCGACCCGGGGAGGCCAGTCTCGCGCACCGGGGCGTGCTGCTGCTGGACGAGCTGCCCGAGTTCCAACGCCCCGCGCTCGAAGCGCTTCGGCAGCCGCTCGAGGATGGCAACATCGCGATCGCGCGCGCCGCCGGTCACGCGCTCTTCCCTGCCAGCTTCCAGCTCGTGGCGACGATGAATCTCTGCCCGTGCGCTGGGCGCGGCGATCCGTCTGCGGAGTGCTCGTGCTCGCCGCAGCGTCTTGCCTCCTTTCGGGACAAGCTCTCCCGCGCGCTGCTCGACCGCTTCGACCTGGTCGTGACGGTGCCGCGCCCTCGAGCGGAGGAGCTCGCTGCGGGACCGTCCGAGGCCTCGCTGCCCGTGCGCGGCCGCGTGGAGGGTGCTCGCGAGCGCCTGCGGACCGCGTTGCCGCGACGGACGACGGACGCCGACGAGCTCCTCGGCAGGGCGGTGGAGCGACTGCCGCTGTCTGCCCGCGGCCGCGCTCGCGTCGCGCGCGTGGCTCGCACGGCCGCGGCCCTCGCGGGCTCGGAGGCCGTCGAAGCCGAGCACGTGGCCGAGGCGCTCGCCTACCGCTCGCCGAAGGAGCTGGCCGCGTGACGCAGTCGCGCCGCCACGAGGGGGCTCGGGGGAACCGGGGGGTTCCCCCGAAGGAACGCCCCGGTGCGCAGCGCCGGCGTCAACGCGCAGGGGGCTCGCGGGGGA
>Ga0208612_1001390_pt1 | contig 10034 bp, 9 predicted proteins | sample AntDryMetagUQ889_FD_188089 | JGI IMG/M metagenome (GOLD analysis project Ga0208612, IMG submission 188089) | Polar desert microbial communities from Antarctic Dry Valleys - UQ889 (SPAdes) | ecosystem: Environmental > Terrestrial > Soil > Desert | place: Antarctic Dry Valleys | collected 2008-12-31 | reverse complement strand
CGGCTCCCCAGCCCCGAGCACGTCGCCAGCTAGCGCTGCGAAAGCGGACAGCGCCAGGGCCAAGGTCCCCAGTCCCGCCAGGACGGATCTTCGAAGTCGGATCGTGAAACGGCCTCGAGAGTTTGCCGGGCGGTCGGCGGTGACCCTTCCGCCCTGGGCTTCCCACCGGGGCCAACGCTTTCGCTGCGGGTCGTCTGCCTCTGCAGGCTTCACAGTGCTCCTCGCGGCGAATATTTGGTCAAGCGCCCTGAGCATGTCCAAGCTACCCCACCTTCCGCGAAGGTGCAATGTTTTGCAAGGTCCTACAAGGTCTTGCTTCACAGCCCTCTATGGGTCGAGCCAGCGGCGCACGGGGGCGGCGTTCGCCGGGCACGCGGGATACGGCTGGCTTTCAGCCCCCGCCGAGCGGCGGCGCTCGCTCAGGTGTAAGACCGTCACGGTCGCGGCCGCCCGAGGCTCGAAAGGGCGCTGGTACCATCGGCCGTCTCCCCCTCGCCCCCGGAAAGGACCAGCTAGTGCGAGCAGTCGACGCCGTCATGGAGTGCCTCAAGGCCGAGGGCGTCGAGCATGTATTCGGGATTCCCGGCGGGGCGAACCTGCCGACCTACGACGCCATCTACGACGCCGGGGTGCGCCACATCCAGTGCCGCCACGAGCAGGGGGCGGGCCACGCCGCTGAAGGCTACGCAAAGGCCTCGGGCCGGGTGGGCGTGGCGCTCGCGACCTCGGGTCCGGGCGCGACCAACCTCGTCACCGCGATCGCCGATGCGGTGATGGACAGCGTGCCGACGGTCTTCATCACCGGTCAGGTGCGCACGGACCTGCTCGGCACCGACGGCTTCCAGGAGGCCGACGTGACCGGCATCACGATGCCGATCGTCAAGCACTCGATCATGATCCGCGACCCGCAGGAGATCCCGCGGGCGATCGCCGAGGCGTTCCACGTCGCCCGCACCGGGCGCCCCGGGCCCGTGCTCGTGGACATCCCGCAGGACCTGTCGCGCGCAGACATCCGCTACGAGCCGGTCGACACGGTGAACCTACCGGGCTACCAACCCACCCGGGAGGGCAACACCAAGCAGATCCGGCTGGCGGCCAAGGCGCTCGCCAACGCCCGCCGGCCCGTGATCTACGCGGGCGGCGGCGTGGTCAACGCCAACGCCTCGAAGGAGCTGGTGGAGCTGTGCCTCTCGGACCGCTTCCCCGTGACCTGCACGCTGATGGGCCTGGGGGGCTTCCCCGCCTCGCACGAGCAGTGGCTCGGGATGCTCGGCATGCACGGCACGCGCGCAGCCAACTACGCGATGGACGAAGCGGACCTCATCTGCTGCATCGGCGCCCGCTTCGACGACCGCATCACCGGCAAGCTGTCCGAGTTCGCCCCGCGCGCCAAGTTCATCCACATCGACGTCGACCCGGCGGAGATCTCCAAGAACGTGCCGGCCCACATCCCGATCGTGGGCGACGCCAGGCACATCCTGCCCAAGCTCACCGCCGAGTACCGCGCGCTCGAGACCGACTCCGCGCGCCTCGACGGCTGGTGGGAGCGGATCCGCGGCTGGCGGGAGAAGCACCCGCTCGGCTACGAGGACTCCGAGGGCGCGGAGATCAAGCCCCAGTACATGATCGAGGCGCTGTATGAGGCCACCGGCGGGAACGCGATCGTGACCTCGGACGTCGGTCAGCATCAGATGTGGTGCGCCCAGTACTACCACTTCGACGAGCCGCGGAAGTGGATCAACTCGGGCGGGCTCGGCACGATGGGGTTCGGCCTCCCGAGCGCGATGGGGGCCAAGGTGGCGATGCCCGACGAGCAGGTCGTCTGCGTGGCCGGCGACGGCTCGCTGATCATGAACGTGCAGGAGCTCGCCACCTGCGTCACCGAGAGCATCCCGGTGAAGACGTTCATCATGAACAACGGCTACCTCGGGATGGTGCGCCAGTGGCAGGAGCTCTTCTGGGACCGCCGCTACAGCGCGGTCGACATGGGCGCGAGCCCCGACTGGGTGAAGCTCGCCGAGGCCTTCGGTGCCACCGGCATGCTGGTCGAGGACAAGGCGGAGCTCGTCGGCTCGATGGAGCAGGCGCTGGCGACCGACGGCCCCGTCGTCGTCGACGTGCGGGTGACCAAGGAGGAGAACTGCTACCCGATGATCCCCGCGGGGCAAGCCGCCCGCGACATGGTGGGATGACGAGGCTCGCTGCAAACCGTCGCCCGGCGGCGTCATCGGTCGCTCGCGTGCATTCGCACGCGTCGCTCCCTGCTTCCTTGCCGTGCTCGGTTTTCGCGGCCTCGTCATCCCACCGAGGTGGGCTGAGGCATGGGTGAGCCGGGGACCAAGGAGCTGCTGAACCTCGACGAGCTCGAGGCCTCGAGCGGGTTTCGGACGGGGCGGAGGCACATCCTGTCGCTGCTGGTGGAGAACAAGCCGGGCGTTCTCGCGCGGATCGCGGGGCTCTTCGCCAGGCGCGGGTTCAACATCGAGTCGCTGGCGGTCGGGCCGACCGACGACGACACGATCTCCCGCATCACGCTCACCGTCGACGGGGCCGCCCACCCGATCGACCAGGTGACCAAGCAGCTGCACAAGCTCGTCAACGTGATCAAGATCCGCGACCTCGAGCCCCACGAGGCGGTGGCTCGTGAGCTCGCCCTCTTCAAGGTCTCGGCCGACGGCGACAGCCGCGCCCAGATCATGGAGTACGCCGAGATCTTCCGCGGCCGCATCGTCGACGTGTCCAAGCGCTCGCTGACCGTCGAGGTCACCGGCGGCGACGACAAGATAGAGGCCTTCGAGCAGATGATCCGCCCCTTCGGCCTGGTGGAGATGGTGCGCACCGGCGAAATCGCCGTCGCTCGCGGCCGCTCCGCCACGTAGACCGGCGCGCTTCGGCGTCCTCGGTCGCTCACGTGCAGGGCCGGGAGGAGTACCCCCGACAGCCGGCAGCACCCCCAGTCACGCCTGCGTCCTTGAATGGCTTGGTCTACGTGGCGGAGCCTGCTTGCGGGTGAGACTCGCCCGCCCGACGCTCGACAGCCGCGCGAGCGAGCGTCGTCGTGGCCGGCTCGGGCCGGCGCTGCGGCGGCGCTGGGTGCGGCTGCGCTACCGGGGCACTGCCGTCGAGTGCCCCTGCTGCGGTCGTGAGTGGGCGGCCTTCGTGCCCGACTGGAATCGTCCGGATGCGATCTGCCCTGGCTGTGGTTCCCATGAGCGCCACCGGACGTTGTGGCTCTATCTGAGCGAGCTGCTGGAGATGAAAGCGCGACCCCTGGAGGGGCCTCTAGACAATGCCGGGCCCCTGGAGGAAGCGAGGCCGCTGGAGCTGCTGCATTTCGCGCCCGAGCACGCGCTTCGCACCCGGCTTGCCTCGGTCCCGGGCGTGCGGTACGTGACCTGCGATCTCGACCCGGCCGGCGTGGACGTGGGCGCAGACATCACGGCGATGCCATTCGCCGAGGGCTCCTTCGACGCGATCGTGTGCAGCCATGTGCTCGAGCACGTGGCCGATGACCGCGCCGCGATGGGCGAGCTGCGGCGCGCGCTGCGCCCCGGCGGCTGGGCGCTCGTGATGGTGCCGATCGACGCCGCACGGGCGCGGACCTACGAGGATCCACACCACACGACACCCGCGCAGCGGGAGCGGGCGTTCTGGCAGCACGACCACGTGCGCCTCTACGCGCCGGACATCGCCGACCGGCTGCGCGGGGCGGGGCTAGAGGTTCGCGTCGTGCGCATGGCGGACTCGCTGCCGGCAGAGGCCCCGCGACGCCACGGCCTGCTCGAGGACGAGCTGATCTTCCACTGCAGCCGACCGCCATCCGCTGCGGGGTGAGCCCGCTCGGTGCCCAGCGCTACGTGCCGCTCGGCGACTCGAGCGCCTTCGCTGCCCTGCTCGTGGCGCTCTGGCACGCCCGCTCAGAGGAGAGGTTCCGCCCGTAATCTGCTGCGCCTCTGCCGCTCCGTGTTCGCAGACGCCCGGCGCCCTGCGGGAGAATTCGGGCATGTCCCGCCAGCGGCCCGCGCCATGGTGGCCCGAGGAAGGGTTCCGCGTCGACGAGGCCTTGATCAAGACCATCGGGCTGACAGACCATGCGCTGATCCAGTTCGTCGACCGAGCTCAGCCCTGGGCCGACTCGCCCCGGGAGGACTCGATCAAGTCCGATCCTCGTGCCAAGGAGCAGGTGCAACAGACGCTACGCCGGCTGATGCAGGCCGAGGGGCGGGCCACCTACAAGCGCCCGCACTGGTCGCAGAGCAAGAGACAGGCGGATTGGTACGTACAGGTCGGCGAGTTCCTCCTCCTAATACTTGAGTGGGACCCGAAGCGGGAGAACTGGGGCTGCTGGACCATCGTCAACGGCCCTGAGTGGAACACGTGGAAGGTCGCGTTCGATCGCGGCTGGACGAAGGTCCCGCCGCCCGCGGCGAAGTCGCCGCGCGAGAAGCAGCCTCGTGCGCGGACGCCGCAGCGGCCTCGTGCGCGGCAGCCTGAACGGGCCCGCACGCGCGGGCGTCCGCGTAGCCGGCCACGGCGCCGGCCGACCCCCGTGGCGCCCGGGCCACCTGCGTCCACCACCCCCGCTTCCAGCGGCCGCTCGCTCGCGGCGACAGGAGGCTTGGGCGCTCTCGCGTTGGTCGTCCTCTGCCTGGTCGTGTGGCTTCTGCTCACCCTTATGAATGACCGCCGGGAGGACCGTGCGCGCGATGCGCTGGCGATCGGGGCGCTTCAGCAGACCAGAGACCTCGGCCGGCTCGATCTGAGCGAGAGCGAGACCGCTCGCATCCTCGCCAAGACGGACGAGGTCGAGGTCCGTCTCGCTAACGAGGGCGATGGTCTCCGCTCGGACCTCGCCTGCGGCGAGCGCGAAGCATGGCGCCTGACCGACCATGACACGATCGACGTCTGTGTGCTCGTTGACCCCGACTCGGGCCGCCTGCTCGGCTCCTTCGAGCGCGTGCGAAGCAAGCCGCGGCTGGTCGCCGCCAAGTGCAGGGGGCAGGCCGTCACCGAGCAGGTACGGTGCCGTGGTCGCTAGATGCATGGTCGCGGCCGGAGTCGCGATGCTAGCCGCGGCGCTCGCCGGTTGCGGTAGAGAGCTCTGGAACGTCGACGCGGGGGTGCACGCGGAAGCCAGCTCCGCCGGGCGCTCTTTCCTCTCGGCGGTGAACCGCCGCTCATGGCGTCAAGGTTGCTCGCTCCTCACTCTCGAGGCGCGGATCGAGGTAGAGGCAGTTGGGCAGCAACGGGAGCGGGGGGACGCCCGCCCGCCATGCGAGCGTGCCCTCGCCGGCCTTGCCCGCCGCAAGCGGTGCCGTAGCGGGTGGGACAGTGGCCGGGCGACCGCCGTCGTCTACCGAATGATCGATGTCCGCGGCCCCGACTCCAAGCCCGCGGTAGCGTGGCTCGGGATCACCAGCCCGCGATGGTTGTCGGGCCGCTGCGAGCTCAGGTTGACCCGTGAGGCCTCGGATGACGCGCGCTGGCGCATCGACGCGATCGCCGTCGAGCGGTCCCTGGCAGTGCTTGTGGCGGACCGCGACCAGCTCGCAACGCCCAACGGCGAGCTGCTGTCCCGGCCAGGCGTCAGGCTGCAGTCAGTGCCGCCATTCTGAGCTGGTTGCCGTCGTGTCTCTGCCGGCGCGCAGGTCGTGCCGCTCCACCACCGCCTCGCTTCTTCCACTGCAGCCGCCCGGCATCCTCTGTGGGGTGAGCCCGCTCCCCACGTTCTCGCACCGGCCCTTCGAGCTCGGCGCCGAGGCAACCCGAGCGCTCGCCGAGCGCACCGAACGTGCGCTCGCACTCGCGCGTCAGGGCGGCGGGCAGTCGGTGGCGAGCGCGACGGTGCCCGTGCCGGTCGAGCTCGACCCCTCGGCCGTCGTGCTGGCGGCGAGGCGCCCGGGCGAGCGCTTCTTCTGCTTCGAGCAGCCCGACCGCGACGGCTACGCGGTCTGCGGCCTTGGTAGCGCGGCCACGGTCGAGGGGGCAGGCAGCGCGCGCCACGGCGACGTCGCCGCCGGCTGCCGAGCGCTCGCGGCCCGTACGCTGGCCGACGACCCCGCCCGCGACCCCTCGCGCCCGTCCGGCGCCGGCCCGGTGTTCACCGGCGGCTTCGCCTTCGCTCCCGAGGGGGGCGCCTCGCCCGAGTGGTCGTCCTTCGCGCCGATGCGGCTGACCCTCCCCGAGGTCTCGCTGGCCCGTCAGCGTGGCGAGACCCGAATGACGGTGAACCTCGCCGTCGACGGCGGCGAGTCACCCGACGCGCTGCTCGACCGCATGCGAGAGCGCCTCGCCGAGCTTGGGCCCGCCACGATGCCGATGCTAGATCCCGATCCGGTCGCGCGCCCGCGCGTATCCAGCGCAGCCCCGCCCTCTCACTACGAGGAGGCCGTGCGCCGGGCCGTGGAGCGGATCCGCGCCGGGGGACTCACCAAGGTGGTGCTCGCGCGGGAGGTGCGCGTGCACGCCGGCGCCCCGATCGACCCAGGGCCGGTGCTCGCGGCCCTGAGGGGAGCGTTCCCGGGGTGCTACTGCTACTGCACGGGCACGCCCGAAGGCGCGCTCGTCGGGGCGAGCCCGGAGTTGCTCGTGCGCCGCGACGGTGCGCGCGCGCAGACGGTGGCGCTTGCCGGCACGAGCCGGCGCAGCGCCGACCCCGCGGTCGACGCGCACCTCGGGGAGCAGCTCCTCCAGAGCCCCAAGAACCGCGCCGAGCAGGCGATCGTGGCCAGCCGCATAGAGCGCGCGCTCGCGTCGGTCAGCGTCTGGGTCGCCGCCGCCGAGGAGCCGGCGCTCGTAAAGGTGCAGAACGTGCAGCACCTGGCCACGCCGATCCGGGCTCAGCTCGCCGTGCCCGTATCCGCGGTCGAGCTGGCCGGACGCCTGCATCCGACCCCGGCGGTCGGCGGCGAGCCAGCGGAGGTCGCGCAACCGCTGATCCCCGCGCTCGAGGGCCTCGACCGCGGCTGGTACGCGGGTGCGGTGGGATGGACCGACCTCGCCGAAGACGGCGAGTTCTGCGTGGCGCTGCGCTGCGCGCTCTTGCGCGGCTCGGTGGCGCACCTGTACGCCGGGTGCGGCGTGGTGGCCGACTCTGTGCCGGCGGAGGAGCTGGCGGAGACCGAGGTCAAGCTGCAGGCGCTGCTGCCACTGCTCGCCTGAGTCCCGATGTGGCTCGGGACCGGCGCGGCGGCGGGCGAGGGATGGGCGGACGGCTGAGACGCGCAGCACCCCACCCCCGCAGCTTGCTTGCAGCGCCCGTAGACCGCTAGAGTCGGCTGGCGGTGAAGCTAGCCATGGCCGGAAAGGGAGGCGCGGGTAAGACCTCGATCACGGGGACGCTCGCGCGGCTGTTCGCCCAGGACGGCTATCGCGTGCTCGCGATCGACAACGATCTGAATCCCAACCTCTTCCTGGCGCTCGGTCTCCCCGCCGAGCGGATGAGAGACCTGCCGACCTTCCCAGCCGAGATCGTGCGCCAGGTCAACGGCGGCTACGAGCTGACGATGTCACTTGACGAGATTTGCGCCGACTGCTCTCTGGCCGCCCCAGACGGGGTGACCCTGCTGGTGGCGGCCCAACCGAAGCAGGCCGGCACCGGCTGACTGGGCACCATGCACGTTGCCGTGCGCAGCGTCGTCGACATCGCGCCCAGCGCACCCGAGGACGTGTGCATCCTCGATCTGGAGGCCTCGACCGAGCACCTGCTCGTCGCCACCGCGAGGCACGCCGACGCGATGTACGCGGTCGTCGAGCCGTATGGCACCTCGCTCGAGACCGGCAGGCGAGTGGCCCTACTGGCGCGGGACCTGGGGCTCCCGCGTGTGGCGTTGATCGCGAACAAGGTGCGCGGCGAGCAGGACATGGAGGCGGTCGCCGAATACGCAACGGCCAACGAGATCGAGCTTGCCGGCGCAATCCCCTACGACGAGAGCTTCCTCGAGGCTGACCGCGCGGGTCTTGCGCCGCTTGACTACGAGCCCGGGGCGCGCGGCGTGAGGGCTATCCATGAGCTGGCTCCGCGCCTGCTCTCCGGCTGACCGCTCGCCGCGATCGTCGACTGAGCCAGCGGTGTCCGCCTGAGCGCAGCGCGCTGCCCCGCCTGACTGCACCTTCACCCGGCGGAGCTGCCCGCGGCCGCCAGGCGTCGTAGCGTTTCCACGTCGAGCCGTCCGGGGGGATCGAGCTCGTGAGGATCGGCCAGGACCGAGGCGGGGGCATCCGGGCGCCCGAAGCCCTCGAGCACGAGGTCGGCGGCCGCGAAGTCCTGCTCGCGGGTGTAGTCGTTGACCACGATCACGCAGCGCAGACCGGCCGCCCGGGCGGCCCGCAGGCCGTTGTCCGAGTCCTCGATCGCGGGGGCAGCGCAAGCCGGAAGGTCGAGCTGCTCGAGCGTCATCCGATGGGCGCTCGGATCGGGCTTTCGCTCGGGCACGTCCTCACCCCCGACGATGAGCTCGAAGCGCTCGAGCCCGAACAGCCGCTCGAGCAGGGGCTCCACCCACTCCCGGCTCCCTGTCGTCGCCACCGCGAGCCGCACGTCCGCGTCCTGCAGCTCGTCGAGCAGCTCGCTCACGCCGGGGCGTGCCTCGATCTCACCCTGCCTCGCCATCTCGATGAATAGCTCGGTCTTGCGCGCGTGCAGGCGGCTGGCGAGCTCCTCACGCTGGTCATCGGGCATCCCCTGCTCCTCGAAGTGGGCGTTCAGGCGATGCTTGCCCCCGGTGACGGCGAGCAGCTCGCCGTAGCGCTCGACGTCCCAGCGGTCGGGCAGGTCGGCCTCCTCGAAGGCCCGGTTGAAGGCGACGCGGTGCCCGTCGCGCTCGCTGTCGACGAGGGTGCCGTCGACGTCGAGCACGACCGCCTGCAGACGATCCTCCGCTGCCGATGAGGCTTGCATGCCGTCCGTAGTCTCGCACCGGCCACGGCGAGGCGTCGCCGCTATCGCGTCCTGTCCGCGCCGAAGGGGGCGCCAAGGCGTCCTCGCCGGATGGCGGACTACCTGGTGAGCCCGGCCCTAACACGTTGCACGATCTGGCGGTGCACGCGCACGTTCTCCGCCCGGTCGCTGCGGACCTCGATCAGGGCGGGCCCGGCGCCGATCGCGGTTCGTACCTCGGCCGCGCTCGCGGCGAGCCGGTGCTCCATTCCCGCCAGCGCCGCGAGGGCTGCGAGGTCGAGGCCGCTCGGCGTGGCCACGTGCTGCTCGTAGTCGCCACGCCGCGCGCTCGTGGACAGCGGTAGGAAGTCGAAGATGCCGCCGCCGCCGTTGTCGACGCACACGACCGTGAGCTCGATGCCGGCGCGGCGGGCCGCGAGCAGGCCACCGAGGTCGTGGAGCAGCGCGAGCTCGCCGCAGAGGACGAGGGTCGGGGCGCGCGTCGCGCGGGCGGCGCCCGCCGCGGAGGACAGTGTGCCGTCGATTCCGTTTGCGCCACGGTTGGCCAGGAAGCGCACGTGGTCGGGTCCCGCCGGCCAGAAGCTCTCCACGTCGCGCACCGGCATCGAGGATGCCATCCACACGATCGCGCCTTCGGGCAGGGCCCCGGCCGCGGCGGTGTAGGCGCCGGGCTCCGAGGGCTCGGGGGCCTCGGCCAACGCGGCAGGCACGAGCGCGTCCGCCGCTCTCCAGGCGGAGAGCCAGCCGTTGTCGTGCGCGGGGGCGGCCTTCGGCGCGGCGGCGACGGCGGGCGGGGCGGGATTCCCCGCCCCCCGGGCGGTGGGCCCCGAGTCTCGAACGCCCCCCTCGAGTGCCGCGGCGAGCGCCTCGCACGCCGCGGCCGGCGAGGCGTGCAGGAGGACCTCGGCGGCCCGCGAGGGCTCGTGCCACGCGGCGTGGGGGTCGAGCACCACCTGTGGAGCCTGCGCGAGCCAGGCGCGCAGCGGCTTTGAGGTGGGCGTGTCGCCGATCCGCAGCACCAGCTCCGGCAAGTGCGCCGCCGCGAAGTGCTCGTGGTGCAGCAGCACGTCGTAGTGGGCCACGACGTGTGAGCGGTCGTGCCTGCCGCAGCGCAGCCCGGAGGCGGGCTCGGCGA
>Ga0208612_1001389_pt1 | contig 10036 bp, 5 predicted proteins | sample AntDryMetagUQ889_FD_188089 | JGI IMG/M metagenome (GOLD analysis project Ga0208612, IMG submission 188089) | Polar desert microbial communities from Antarctic Dry Valleys - UQ889 (SPAdes) | ecosystem: Environmental > Terrestrial > Soil > Desert | place: Antarctic Dry Valleys | collected 2008-12-31 | reverse complement strand
AACCTTGCTTTGTTGCATGGCGTTGGTCCTGGTTGCCTGTACATCAGGCGAGCAAGACGCCCAGCAACCTTCTGAGACCAAAGCGAACGGCTCGACGGCCACCTCCGGAGCCTCTGGAAAATCCGCACCGCAAGAGCAGGGCGAGGAAAGCACCCAGGCGCTTACTACTACGGCCCAACCATCGGCCAACACCGGCAAGATCACCGGTCGCGTCACCGACGAAGATACCGGCGAGCCGCTCTCCGACGTCTACCTCGCGGTAGGATGGCGGGGAATCCAGTTGACCGCGATCACCGACGCCGACGGACGCTATACCGTGCCCAACGTGCCCGCCGGAGAGTCCGCTCCCGTGTTCGGCTTTCACGACGACGGCTATCGCTACCGCGCCAGCTCCTTCGACGACAACCTGAGCATCAACCTCGAGCCCGGCGAGACCTACACCTACGACTTCTCGCTCGTCGAGCTCAACGAGCCCGAGAACGAACCAAGACTCAGCGACCCGTCGCTCGCCCCGGATACCGCCGCGCCGGGTGAGACGGTAACATTCGAATTGACTGCGAGGAATGGCGCAGGCGGTCTCTCCCCCGAGATCTTCGCGGCGAACCCGGACATCGGGCGGCTGGTGCTCCTGAAGCCGAGAGACGAGCAGGATCGCTACCGCGCCGAGTTCACCATTCCCGCCGACACCCCGCCCGGGGACTACCCGTTCGCGTTCTTCGCCGCGAGCAACGAATGCTATGTCAACGGGGAGTTCCTCATGCTGACCCTGACCGTCACGGAATGATCGCGCTCCGGAGCAGGGTGCAACCGGGGCTTTGGTCGAGTCGGAGATCGCCCGCCGCATCGGGCCAACCTTGTCTTCGCCTCTGAACGCCCCCGACATAACCGCTCGAGGCAGTGCCAGCAGATCAAGGCACAACCGGGGTGTTGGGCGTTATGAGGACGGTCTCCGTGTCACTTCGAACGTTGGGTCGGATGCTCCAGAAGAAAGCCTACTCGATGACCTCCCTCCTCGGAGAGTTCTGCTACGGTTGAGAAGGTTCTGTACGGCTTGCTAGCATACGGGCCTGCCGCGGGAAGGTTTGAGGGTAAGAGCAGGTTTCGCTGAAACCCTGGCTGTACAGATCCGCCGGAATCTTCGTTAGCGCGTTTTTCGTTTACCTTGCGGTACGTCGCGCAAACCTCTCGGAGTCCCTGCACGTCCTGGGGACCGTCCGGCCAGGGTGGCTGATCGCCGCGACACTGGTCTATCTCTCCAGCTTCCCCGTTCGGGCGCTGCGTTGGCGGCTCATACTCCGGGTGCAAAAAGTGCTCTCGCTGCGGGACCTGATGGCATCGGTTTTCGTGGGGTACATGGCCAACAACGTCCTTCCGGCGCGAGCCGGGGAGATCTACCGGGCGCATTACCTGGGACGGCGCGTGCGGATTAGCAGGAGCGGCGTGGCGGCCAGCATCGTTGTCGAGCGAACCTTCGACGGCCTGATGCTGGTCTGCGTGATCGGGCTCGTCTTCGTTCTGTTTCCGCAGGAAGCCTACCTCGGCGGCGCGGCGCTCATTACGGGGCTGGTCTTCCTGGGCCTGGCGGCGGGCATCCTCTTCTACACGCTCACGGCGGAGAGGGCACATCGGGTCGTCGATGGGGGGCTCGAGCTCCTACCCCGAGCACTCCACGAACGCCTGGCTGGCCGCCTGAGGTCTTTCCTGCAGGGTATCCGGGGTATCTCGACGGTAGGAGGATTTCTGGAGGCTGGCATATACACGGTTCTCGTCTGGATTCTGGATGCTTGCGCCATCGCCCTCGTGGTGGTTTCTTTCGGGGTGTCCTTGCCTCTGGTTGGATTCGTTCTGGTCTTCGCTCTGGTCGCGTTGAGCACCACGCTCCCTTCTGGACCGGGTTACGTAGGGCCTTTCCAGTACGCTTTCGTTCTCTCTTTAGGAGCCTTCGCCGTTTCACGAGAGACAGCACTGGCCATTTCCGTCGTAGCCCAACTCGCTCTGCTCGGCTCCGTAACCTTTGTAGGACTCGTGCTCCTTTGCAGAGAACAACTGCGCGCGCTGGGCCGTTCTCGATGAGAGAGACGAGCCGAAGAGAAGAGGCCGGCCGGACGAAGGGTGTATCGGTGCCGCCTTACCCTCCGCCCGCTGATACGCCTTACGAGGCCGACCGAAGCCACCTGCTGTCCGCCCAAACGCTTCGCGCACGATCCAAAGCCCATTCGGTCCCGAGAAACGGTGGATACTCTTCCCGGATCGACCATCACCCGGCACCGGTCGAGGGCGGGTTTGGGAGTGTGTGATCTCGGCGTGCCTGGAGAGAGTTATCGGTTGAAGTTTCGTTCGCTCCTTTGCGCGGACCCCATATTCGGGCGAGCGTCAGCGCGGCGAGCATCAGTCCGGCGAGGAGCGAGACCGCCGTCCCTACCCGCAGCGTCCACGACTCGTAGCGCAGCTCGACCGTGTGATCGCCGGCGGGAATCGGAACGGCGCGTAGCATATAGTCGCCGGCGTAGAGAGGAACCGAACGTCCGTCGACGTAGGCCTTCCACGCCGGGTGGTACATCTCGCTCATCATCAGTAGACCCGGAGCTCCAGTGTCGCTCTTCAATTGGATCCGCTCGGCGTCGTACGACACGACCGAGGTCTGGTCGGCGGAAGGCTCGTCGGGCTCGGCGAGTTTCGGCGGTCGCCGTTGCAACAGGGCCATGCGACGAGGATCTACCGCACCGGAACTCAGCAGTTTCAGCGCTTCTTCTTGCGTGGTCTCTCTGGCCGAGTGGACTATCCAGGCCCGCGGGAGCGCGTCGCGGTTCTCCAGCACATCCACCCGGTCGTCGCTGTATACACTCGGATGGGCGTCCTTCAACGCTCGCAGTGCAGACTGGTCCTGCATCACGACCCTGGGAACGATGATGTATCGAACGTTGAGGAGATCCAACAGGGGAGAGTCCAGCCCGCTCCGGTACACGTCCGTGTCGTGATAACCCTGGGAGAACCCGTTGAGTGCCACTATGTACTTGTCGTAGCGGGCGAAGTGGACGGCGTTGTAACCTTGAATGCTCTGCAACCCCATCGGGGTCGCAAGGTTGCTGGCCAGAAGCGCGTTGTTATCCTGGTCCGTGAACCAGTTGTTGTAATGGTGGCTTCTTCGGCCGTTGTCCCCGAGGTGGGGACCGTAGCCGAAGTAGCGGGCCGATCCGTCTGCGGTCTCCGACCTAAGGAACTTCGCCGCCCCCGTGGGCTCGTAATACCGGCTAAGGTCTATCTTTACTAGCCGTTTCCCCGCCTCGGCTGTCGCGCGATCCGCGACGGTCTCCCTGCCCGCTGTGAATAGGTCGACGAACACCACGAGGATTACCAGGAACGCCGCGACCCGGCGCCCCACCGGTGTGAGAGCATAGACCACCACACACGCGATGGCGACGACGAGAGCCAATAGCGAAGCTACGGGAATTACCACGCCTAGGTCGGTCAGGAGCGAACTCTGGGCGTTTCCCAGTCCTACCGCTCCTGTTTCGAGGGTTCCATCATTGTTGAGAGGTATCCCGAGACGGGTTACCAGAAAGAGCGAGGCCACAACGGGGAGGGCGAGTAGGGCGCCGGCGCTTCTGCCCCGCTCTCCAAGAGAGCTTAGTGTGGCGCCGGCCAGTAGGGCGAACGCGAGGTAGAGGATCACCTTTATCCGCTCGGGGCCGTGTGGATGTATCGACTCGAAACCGGGCAACAGGTGGTAAAGCACCGAATGCAGCAGCGTGACGTCCCGACCCGCCAGGGTGAGAGTAAAGAGCAAGAGGCCGACGAAGAAAGGCACGGCGTGCCGTCCGCGGACGATAAAGGGCGCCACGAGGGCCAGAGCCAGGGTAGTCAAACCGGGGTAAACGAGGCCGGGTACCAGCAACCTCTTCCCGTCATCGGCCTTCCATCCCCCCCAGGCGGCCCTTACTCCTTCGATGTTGGCGTACCCGCTCGATAGGCTCGATAAGGTCTGGTACTCCAGCCTGGGGAGTAACCCTGCGGCGGCGAGTCCGAACCCGAAGATGAGCACGGCGGCGCCATGCAAGAAGAGCCCAAGGATCCGGCCGTGAATACCGTGGACGTTCTCCGGCGGGAACACGAGCGTGCGGTAGACCACGTACCCACCCAGGGCGAGCAGGGCGTAGTAGGAGCCCTGTCCCGGCCACGCGGCCAGTATCTGGCTCAGCGCCAGTCCTCCCACCCCCCACCAGAGACCTCGATCCAGCCAGCGGGAGCTCCGTATGGCCAGCTCTGCGCCTAGGATCGCGAGCGGCAGCCACACCATGACCTGGGCATACGGAGAACAGCACAGGTTGCGCCAGTACATGAAACCGTTGAACTCGTAAGCCACCGCCGCCAACATGGAGCCAGCCACATTTATGCCGAGTGTCCGCGCAAGAGCGTACGTGAAGAGTCCCGCGAGCAGCAGGTGGACGAACACGAAGCTACTGGCCGCAGCCGACAACGGCATGATGGTGAACAGGATCATGGCCGGCAGGTAGGTCCAGCCGGAGAGGGGGTCTCCGGCGAAAGGAGCCCCGGAGAACTGGCTTGGGTTCCAGGCAGGTATGTCCAAGGAACGCAACCTCTCACCCAGGTACGAATACCAGGGGTAGTACTGGGTGATGGGGTCCTTGCTTACCACGACCCCACCCCTCACCAGGTCCCACACCGCGATCAGAGTGAGGGTGAGGAGTAAGAGTACGCAGGCAAGATCTTTGTAGCGTTCGGCGCCAGGGACTAGCCTGGAACGGAAAAACTTGGTCAAGGTCACTGGCCGTCCTGTCCTGATCCTTCTTAGCAACCGGCGTATTGGTACCACGTACCTCGCCACTGCTCCAGGACACTCCGTTGCTGCGATTCGATCAGGGTCCGGCTACCTTTCTCTTGTTGACACCTCTAGGGTAAGGGACGGAAACGATAAGAACCTTAAGGTATCTTACAAGAAGCTTACATCGGAGTACGAAGGTCCGTAGTCCGGGAGGGCACATGGATGCAGCACCGAACTCCTTGGCGCATCCAGGGGCATCGTGGAGTCCGTACCGTGGACGACGTTTACCGATCCCGAGGTCGCGCGCCGGCCTCACGGAAGCCGAGGCACGCCAGAACCACCGAGCAGCAAGAATGAGCATGAGCGTCATGCCGATGGAACGCGTGGATCGCGCCATGGTTCAAAACGATACCGAGGACTTTATCAAGGTCGTGCACAAGAAGGGCGGAACCGTTGTTGGCGTGACCGTGGTTGCCGAACGAGCTGGTGAAATCATCCACGAATGGGTACTGGCAATTTCGAATGGCTTGAAGATGCGTGACCTGGCGGGCACCGTCCACGTCTACCCAACCTACTCGATAGCCAACCAGCAACTGGCCTCCGACTACTCGCTCGCCTCTTTCCTGGGAGGAAGGGCTGGCAACGTTCTGAGAAGGCTTGGAGGCCTGAAGTAACGACGGTCCACTCCGAGCGCGTACGGAGAAAGTGGCAGGACTCTTCCTGTGTCTGTCAAACGAGAGCACAAAGAGCTGAGGCAATTACGACCTCGGTAGGTCAGCGATCGCTACTCGATCAAGGAGAGCGGGTACATCACCCCGAGGTATACCCCGACAATTTCTTGCTCCCCGAATAGGCAATGATCCCGTGATGTTACCAAGCGTCGCAGAAGCGCATCGAGGGCGCTACGAGCGAATCTTAGAGGCTGCCTTTTCTGCGAAGGTCGCATTTTCCGTATGGGCTTTCGGGATGGTTTTGTACACTCTTCGTCGGTTCTTCGCGGTAGGCCGCCGGCATACGTCGCCCAAGAAATTCTCCGGAGGGATTGCCCTGGAAGCGCAAGCGACGAGGAGACCCTTTCCCTGCTCGCCGGCACTCCCGGCGACGATCCGTGTGCCACGGTCTACGGGGAGTGGCGCGAGCTGGAGGCGAGCAGAATCCAGAGTAAGATCTTCAACGCCGCCGGCGGCCGCGCAGCCTTCCGTCGTGGCTGCCCACGGAGTGACGTCCTACAAACGCGGGGGAAAGCGTTACCCTGCGGTCCTCGCACGCGGCGAGTTCCACGGCCTTCGCGGTGGCGCCCGTGGCGCTGAAGGCGGCCGTTAACGAGCGGTCAGGCCGCCGCAGGAGCAACAGATCTGGGTCTCGTTCCAGGTGGTAGCCTGGCGGTAGGCTCGGCTCCAACCTCCCCCGCTTTCAGTCGACCGTCGTAAGGTTAGACACCGTACCTTGTGTCCTAGATTACGCGAATCCCGAAGCGGCCCGTCCCGGGGATCCCCGGGACGGGCGCGTACGGATAGTGGAGCCAGGAGAGGCAAATACTCCTCCAACCAACCCCCGTGCTTAGAAGTCGAATGAGGCTATACCGCCGACCTGCTCGCCAGCAGGAAGCCCCTTGCCCGCCCGATCGATGCGGGTCAGCCCGCCGTCGTCCTGGACGCGGTAGGCCTTGACGTTGCCCTCGATCGTGTTGAGCGCGTAGAGGTAGCGGCCACCCTCGGCCAGGGTGATGTCCGCCGATCCGACGCCCACCTGGGCGGCCTGGCTCTCGAGAAGAGTCATGCTGCCGTCGGGGTTGAGCCGGAAGCTAGAGATCGTGCCTCTGCGAGCAGACTGGGGGGCTGTGAGGAAGGGCGCCGGGCCGAAGTTCGAGACGTAGACGTACTTGCCGTCGGGCGTGTCCACGAGCCAACAGGGATCGGTCTCGCCGTTGCGGACGACCCCGTCGATAGGCGTAAGCCGGCCGTCGTCGTCGCCGACCCTGTAGGAGGCGACTGCGCCCTGGCCGACCTTGGCCAGGAAGTCGTCCGTGGTCAGCAGGCGGCCCCGCTGGTCGAAGTTGAGCGCAAACGGGCCTATGCCGATCGGTTTATTAGCCACGGACTTCCTGGCGACGCCATCCCTTCCTACGGTGAACGCGTCGATCCTGTTGGCGCCGAACTGCGCGACGAGGAGCTCGTCACCGTCCGGGGTAAACGTGACCTGAGTGCAGCCCGAGTCGGGTCCGCCGCTGAGCCGGAGGGTCGAGTTCGGGATCGGCGTCAGGTTTCCGGAGTCGGCGACGCGGAAGCCGGTGATGGTCGGCTTACCGCCGAAGCAGAAAGTCGCGCCGGGCAGGCTGTCTCCGGCGGCGTTCATGGCGTAGAGCACGCCGTTGCGGACGGTGAGGCTGGTGGGACGCTCCTCGCCCGTTGGCGTCCGGTCGACGAGCTTGAGCGTTCCGTCGTCGTTTACCCGGAAGACCGAGACGTCGTCGCTGCCGGGGTTGGCGGCGAACAGCAGATCGTTACCGCCGCCGAGGCGCACCGGCGAGGACTGTCCCGTGGAGCTGCCCAGCAAGAGCATCGTGTCGCTATTTTCGAACAGCCCTGTGCCCTTGCCGCCCGTGTCGTAGCGCGCCATGAAACTCAGCGTGCCATCGGCGGCCCGCCGGTAGGCCACCACCTGGTTGCGCTCCGGGCCGTTGGTCAGGGAGTATACGGTGCCCCTATTCTTGGCGGTGGTGCTCCCCTCGGCGGTGGCCTCTTCGGGCGTGGTCGTTTGTGCGTCGGCGACGCCCCCGGACCACGCGGAGACGGCCAGCAGCAGCAAGGCCGCGGCCAAGACCGCGGTTATGCCCGCGGCCACGAACCCTTTCGTCACTCTCTGCATCGTCGCTATCCCCTTTCTCTTTCTCTGTCCGCCGACCCTGCTTGGTACCCGAACCTCCCGGAAGAGCCCTTCCCTTCTGTCTCTCCCCGTTCGAGGATCCGCGTCCAGCCGATCCCTTCGGGGACCCGATCGCGTGCGGACGATCCTGGGTACGACTCTATCCGAGGGGAGCTAACATTCTGGTAAACGCCGGTGAACAAACCGGCACGGATTAGTGAACAACCCACATTCCGCAGGTTGTCGGCGTGAACTGAAGAATTTATGCTATGGGGATGAGCAGACGCGCCAGGAAACGGGGTGATCAGCAGTGTCCAGGCTCGAAGCTGACGAAACCACAGAGCATCGAATCCACATGGAGATCGTCGTCGATTGCTATGGTGAAGAAGAACAGGCGATGGGCTGGTACTGTTACCTTGACGACAAGCTTACCTTCCCCTTTCTCGCCCGGTGCATCGCCAAAAGAGCGATCTCCCCTCTCAGAGAGGGAGACGAGGTCGATGTGCTGGAGATGGCCCCCCAAGAGGAATGCGAGCGCGAGATGTTCGTCGTTATGCGCTGGGAGCGGGATGGTCTGGCGATCCCCTTGTCCCAGCTGGAGGTACTCCACGCCGAAGACGACGGCGAAACCGAAGAGGCCGTCTCCGACTGGCTCTACTGGACCAACAGAGGCTACCGATTCTGAAAAACGCCCGAAGCTGAAGCTTCAACTACTGAAGCAGATAGTATCGTCGACAGCCGGGCAGAAGAAATCCCAAGATGCGTTCTCGCTCCTCGGTGAGGTTGGCGATCTGCTTTATCCCGTCCACGTTAAGCAGATGCACCGCCTGAAAGAGCTGGAACAGCCAGCGTAAGGTGGGCCGATCGGTAGGCTTGCCACTCTGGTGTCGTACGGTGGCAGAAGCCTCCTCCAGAGCTCGGCGTAAAGCCCGCTCCCCCAAGGCGTAGACCAACAGGCAAAGTCCCATAACCATCGCGATGGCTGCCACTCGCTTCGGGCTCTTCACGAACACACTTGCAGTGAAAAACAGGGGGTCCTTTAGAAACCTGAAGCCCCGTTCTACTTTGCCCTGAGCTTTGTACTCGGCCAGCAATACCTCCTTGCCGAGTTGTTCGCTGTCGAGGACATTGGTGGCCAGGATGAAGCGTCCCGAGCGTCGCCGAGCTAAGACGATCTCCTCCTCATCGCGAGCCAGGGTTGCTTCGACGCGGTAGCCTATCACTCCGGGCTCCTGACCTTTGGTAGGCCTACCGGGTCTGTGGTAGCCTCTGATGGGAATGGTCTCCTCCTCCGTGAGCTGATGGTAGCTGCCCAGCTTCTTGCCGAAGGTATCGAGTGCTTTTCGCGCGTCCGCCTCGCAGTTGAACCTCCGGTGCCTTAACTCTCTCATGCGCCGCTCAAACCGCTCATCGAGCTCATCGAGCTTCTTTTCGAACCGCTCCTTTTGTGCTTTGTCACGCTCGTGGCTCTCCACCACAACCCAGCGCTGCTCAATCCCACCATAGTCGCTTCTGACCTCGGCCAGACGGTAGCCTTCCGGAGCGCTTTTGGTAGTGAAGTTCTCCTCGGGGACCTCTTGCAGAAGTGTCCTGGCCTCCTTGATGGTAGCTGGCACTCGGCACAGCCAGCGCAGATGGCTCAAGGTGGAGAGTTCCTCGGCACTGTAGAGGGCGCTGTCGGCCACAAACAAGGCATCGAAGTCGAGTCGCGCTTTGAAATCACTCGCCAGTTTGGCGAATGTCGCCCGATCGGCCTCATTGCCATCGGCGACCCGCAAAAACAGAGGAACCCCACCGTCACCGCTCTCCATAAGATCCACCACGAACTGCTTCAGATCGGGCCGATGGTCGCGAGAATAGCCATGGGTTATGTGCACGGCAGCGGGCTCCTCCTCCTGGTGCTCATCGTAAGCGTACTTCCCGTGGAGGTGAAAAGAGGTGGCGTCCAGATGCACACTCTCGGTGCGCACTCCGAAGTGCTGGGCGGCTCGCAGTGCCACCTCGACGAAGATCCGACTCGGATCGGCTTCAAAGAACTTGTCAAGGACTCTTCCCAATCGGTCGTCGTTGAGGTGCTCCGGCGTAACGCCGGGAGCGATAAGATGTTCGGTAGCCTTGCCGACGAAGAACTCCTCGAAAAGGTAGAGCGGGGCGGAGACGAAGCCCAGGCCGTTTAGGATCATGGCCTTTAGCGCCTGTCCCGGGCTCACGCGCTCCTGGGAATGAGTGCCCAACAGGTGGTCGACTTCCTCTACCAAGCCGATCTCGTCCACGATGCCGGCCACGATCCCTAGATGGTCGATATTCCGAACTTCGATCTGTGGTGCATCCGATTCATCCATCCCCACAAAATACATCAGCTTGCGCGACCAACCTGCGGAATGTGGG
>Ga0208612_1001388_pt1 | contig 10058 bp, 10 predicted proteins | sample AntDryMetagUQ889_FD_188089 | JGI IMG/M metagenome (GOLD analysis project Ga0208612, IMG submission 188089) | Polar desert microbial communities from Antarctic Dry Valleys - UQ889 (SPAdes) | ecosystem: Environmental > Terrestrial > Soil > Desert | place: Antarctic Dry Valleys | collected 2008-12-31 | reverse complement strand
GGACAGGCTCTGGACGTCCAGCCAGAGCAACAGCCCGGGAGCAACCCCGATCACGACATCGCCCGACATTGTCTTGATCTGCAGCGAGCCGGCACCTGCCGTCGCCACGATGACGTCGCCGGAGACCGAGCGTGCGGACAGCTCTCCCGCGATCCGACCGAGCAGGGTGTCCCCGGAAGCTGTCTGAACCGAGGAATGGATACCGCTGTAATCAAGCCTGACATCGCCGGAAGCGGTTCGGATCTGCACGGGACCCTCGCACGGCTGATGTGGACAACGCCGCTTGCCGAGTTCACCTCTGCCCGGCCGGATACATGTGAGACGGACACGTCCGCGCTCGCGGTTTTCACGCTCACGCCGTCGAAGATGCCCCGCGTCCGGACATCAGCCGTCGCGGTCTCGATGTCAACCGTCGAGCCGGACGGCAGCGCCACGATGATCTCCAGTGGAGGCTGTCGCAGCATCGGCCGCACCGTCGGCCTCGATGTTGACGAATGACTCGTCGCCAATGGTCGCGGTCGCCGGTTCGGCCGTGACCACGACCTCGGGCTCCCCGCCGCGCATTCGTAGCTCCACGCTTCCGTCCCCCAGGCTGCGGTCACCTCTGCGGCGAACGCGCTCAGGGCATCGGTCAGCGCGAGCCGGGGCGTCGTCAAGAGATCCGCTCGCTCCGGGGCCTGCGAGCCGCACCGCCTGCCAGTCACGCTGCCAGTTAGGCTCGGCGCGTGCCGAGTCTTGTCCCGCTGCGTGTCCAAGTCATTGCCCAAACGCACTTCACGGCTCCCGCCGACGTTCCTTGGGAGACCGACGCCGACGGGGGCCAGGCGCTGGCCGAGTTCGCCGGCCGGGCCTGCTATCAGTCCTGGACCAAACCGAACCCCCGGACGGCGACCAACGCCGGCTATCTTCGGCACATCCTGGAGGTGGGGCATCTCTCCGTGCTTGAGCACGGCTCGGTGACCGTGTATCTCACCGGAATCTCGCGGTCCCTCACTCATGAGCTGATCCGGCATCGCCACTTCTCCTACAGCCAGCTCTCCCAGCGCTACGTACCCGAGCGCAACGCCGCCTTCGTCGAGCCCGAAGTCATCGGGTCAGATCCGGAACTGCACGGGAAGTTCATGGCGGCAAGCGACGCAGCCCTGGCCGCCTATACCGAGCTACTCGAGGGTCTCGAGAAGAAGTTCGCCGACGTGGACAACGCAACCCTGCGGCGGAAACAGGCGCGCCAAGCGGCTCGGGCAGTGCTGCCAAATGCCACCGAGACGCGCATTGTCGTGACCGGCAACTACCGAGCCTGGCGCCACTTCATCGCCATGCGGGCCAGCGAGCACGCCGACGTCGAGATCCGCGAACTGGCGATCGCCTGTCTGCGCGAGCTCATGGGCGTGGCTGAGAATGTGTTCGCCGACTTCCGGATCAGCGAACTGCCCGATGGCACCCAGGTCGCGGCCAGCCCATTCGTCACCGAGGGATGATGCGCGAGCCTCGGAGGTAATCTGATCGGCATGACCGATGATCCGGCTCGGCCCTTCGGGCGGGTTCTCACCGCCATGGTCACGCCCTTCGCCGACGATGCAAGCCTTGACCTCGACGGCGCGGTACGTCTGGCCACGCATCTCGTCGACAACGACCGGCACGACGGGCTCGTGCTCAGTGGGACAACAGGCGAGTCGCCCACCACGTCGGATGCGGAGAAGGAATCGCTGCTGCGGGCCGTCATCGACGCAGTCGGTGACCGAGCCCTGGTTCTGTCCGGTGTCGGGACAAACGACACCGCACACTCGATTCATCTCGCTGAGCAGGCAGCCAAGACCGGAGCGCACGGCCTACTCCTGGTCACGCCGTACTACAGCAAGCCCCCGCAAGCTGCCTTGCTCGCGCACTTCACCGCCGTGGCCGACGCGACCGATCTGCCGGTGATCCTCTACGACATCCCCGGGCGGACGGGCACCGCGATCGACACCGAGACTCTGGTACGGGCCGGCGAGCACGAGCGCATCGTGGCAGTCAAAGACGCCAAGGGTGACCTGTTTGCGGCCTCGGAGGTGATGGCGCGCAGCGGGCTCGCCTACTACTCAGGCGACGATCTGCTCAACCTGGCCTGGCTCGCGCACGGAGCAGCCGGAGTCGTCAGCGTCGTGGGGCACGGCTTCGGCACTTCCTACGCTGAAATGATCGGCTCCGTCGATGCTGGAAATCTCCTGCGCGCCAGGGAGATCCACACAAGACTCATTCCAGCCGTTAAGACGATCATGTCCCGGGACAGCCAAGGCGCGATCCGGGCAAAGGCAGTCGCCCAGTTACTCGGGCTGATCGAATCCCGCCGGGTGCGCGGACCACTGCTCGATGCCACCGACGACGAGGTGGCACTAGTGCGCGACGTTCTGGTCGGCGCCGGCGTCCTCTCCTGATCGTCTCGCGCGTCCGGTGCGCAGCGTCCAAAGTCCCAGCACCAGTAGGGTCGCCAGCACGCCGACGTAGCCGTACGCGGCCGGAGCCGACCAATCCAGCTCACGGCCATACCGGAGCAGGGCAACGGCTTCCAGCAGTCCGAAACAGACCGCAGTCGCGCCGAGCGGGCGGATGCGCGCCAGGTCGTCTTCGATCGCAGCGTGCCCGGCTGCCACGCCGAGGCTGATCAACCATGCACCCACCGCGCGGGAGGTCAACGGAGTCAGCTGCCACGGCCACCAGGATGTCGTCACATCCGGTACGAGAAACAGGCCGAGTCCGACAGTGCTGAAGATCAGCACCAACGCCAGCAGCACCAGCCTGATCCACGTCGGTAGCCGTCGGGTTCGCGGTGGGTCCTGGCCGGGCTCGCGCCTTTGGCGCGCCGTGATGACGATCATCAGGATCGGAACCACGGTGTAGATCGCAAGCCACAGCCAGGTCACCGCGCGGGTTGCCGGTGAATGCTCGGCCCCGAAATGGAAGAGATCCAGGTGGAGCAGGGTGGCAAGCAGGGTCAGCGTCGTGAAGACGAAGACCGTGGGAATCGCGATCCGGCCGTTCGCCCAGGTCCTGGCTTGCGCGCCCGTCAGTTCCAGGGCAACCGCCGACCAGTAGGCAGCTCCGAGGAAGACGGCTGTCATCGGTGCGGCGATGGTCCAGGAGAAGTACTCCTCGGTACGGGTGGGGAACACGAACAACTGAACACCGGCGAGGAAGACCAAGCCGGCGGCGACCATGAGCAGCCGTCGCATCGAGGGCAGCATCAGTGCGCTCGCCCTGTCAGGCCGGGCTGCGCTCAAGCGCGAGATACCGGTGTAGCTGCTGTACGGCAATGGCGCCGTCACCAACAGCGGTGGCCACTCGCTTCACCGAGCCGCTCCGCACGTCGCCGACCGCGAAGACGCCCGGCATGGACGTCTCGACCAGGAACGGCGCCCTGCCGTGTTCGGGCTCGACGATGTCGGGACCGCAGACGATGAAACCGCCCTTGTCGCGTTGCAGAACCCCGTCCACCCAATCGGTGTGTGGCGAGGAACCGATCAGTACGAACAGGCCGTCCGCAGCTACGGCGGACTCGCTGCCGTCGTCGAGGTCCTCGATGACGATCCCGCTGAGTCGCCCGTCGGTCTCCTCGCCTCCGGTGACCTGGGCGCGATACCGGATGGAGACGTTGGCCGTGCTCTGCAGCTGTTCGATGAGGTATTCCGACATGCTCGCGGCGAGGTTGGCGGAGCGAACGAGGATGGTTACCTGTGCTGCGTACCGCGCGAGGTGGATCGCCGCCTGTCCTGCCGAGTTACCGCCGCCGATCACGAAGGCCGTGCGCCCGGACATGGCCTTGGCCTCCGAGACCGCCGCCCCGTAGAACACCCCGCTGCCCACCAGATCCTCCAGGAGCGGGACGCCGAGAAGGCGGTAGTTCACGCCGGTGGCGATGATCACTGCGCGTGCGTGTGCGGAGCCGCCGTCGGAGAGTGCGACGACACGATTATCGCCGTCGGCCTGCAAGCCGACGGCGCTACGCATGAAGAGGAAATCCGAGCCGAAGAACCATGCCTGCTGGAACGAGCGGAAGGCGAGTTGCGCACCGCTGATGCCCCGGGAGAACCCCGGATAGTTGCGGATCAGTGAACTGGTTCCCGCCTGCCCGCCGACTGCTTCCTGCTCGACCAGCAAGGTGTCGAGCCCTTCCGAAGCCGCATAGACCGCTGCTGCGAGGCCCGCGGGTCCAGCCCCGAGGATGACCACGTCGAACGTTGTGGAGGTGTCGAGCGGCCGCGTAAGCCCGAACGCGTCCGCCAACTCGATGTCGCTCGGGTTCACCAGCACAGTCGGCGGGGTGGTGAAGCGCAGCACCATCACCGGCAGGTCGGCATCAGTCAGGCCGAGGTCGGCCAGTGCGCTCTGCCCGGCCGCGCTCTCGGCGGTGAAATAGCCAAGTGGGATGTGATTGCGGGTGAAGACGTCTCTGAGCAGATGGCTACGCGCATCGCGCTCGGCGGCGATGAGGCGGACTGCTTCGAATCCGATCCCCTGTGCCATGTTCCAATCCACCAGCGCATCTGTGATCGTGGCGTGGAACTCCTCGTCGCGGGGAAGCTCCGGGCGGATGAGCGTCATCTCAGCCTTGCCCTCGGCCATGGCGTGGAAGACCTCGGTCGAGCTGGCGAAGTCGCCCCATGTGACGGCCACGGCTCGTTTGGCTGTCGGCACGATGGCGCGAGCGCGGCCGAGGAATTCCAGGCCCCCGCGGTCGACCGGGTTGTAGCAGGCAAGGACAAATGCGATCGGCTGCTCCTGCTCTGCGAGGTCGGAGAGCAGGCGCTCGGCGGCCGCGTAGTTCGCGCGTACGACGACGGTGTACTCCGAGCCGTAGCGCACCCGCAGCTCGCGCTCGAGGATGCCGCGGGACTCAGGGTCGGTCGTCGCAATGACCAGCACGGGACTCTGCGGTTCGGTCACAGCGGGCCTCTTTTCTCTGGACCCCGCCCATCACGTCTCGAAAAGGCTACGGCCGCGCGTTCGCCGGCGTAAGCCGTTTTCCCAGGGCCGTCCCGGGTCAGTTTCACCGCGGCCCGGGCGGCCGCGCGTGCCGGGTAACGTGCAGACTCATGAGCCGAGAGGACGGGAGCATCGCAGCGAGGAACGAGCGAGGAGCGGACCGACCGGTGAGCGCAGCGAGCGAGGCGGAGCAGCTTTGACCACGCTTGCCGAACCACCGCGCCGCGACCTTGCCGCACCCCCACCACTTCCGGCCGATGGCCTCCGCGTCTTCCCGTTGGGAGGTTTGGGCGCGATCGGGCGCAACATGACCGTCTTCGAGTTCGGCGGGAAGTTGCTGGTCGTCGACTGCGGCGTTCTCTTCCCCGAGAGCGATCAGCCCGGGATCGATCTGATCCTGCCCGACTTCGGCAGCATCGAGCACCGGCTGGACGACATCGTCGCCGTGATCCTCACCCACGGCCACGAGGACCACATCGGCGCCATTCCGTACCTGCTCCGGCTGCGCGAGGACGTCCCGCTCGTGGGCTCACGTCTCACCCTGGCGCTGATCGAGGCCAAACTCCGCGAGCACCGAATCAAGCCGGTCACCGAACTCGTGGCCGAGGAGGAGATCCGAACCTACGGTCCGTTCGAATGCGAGTTCATCGCCGTCAACCACTCCATCCCGGACGCCCTCGCGGTGGCGATCCGGACGCCGGCCGGTCTGGTGGTCCATACGGGGGACTTCAAGATGGACCAACTGCCCCTTGACGGCCGGTTGACCGATCTCGGCACCTTCGCCCGGCTGGCCGAGGAGGGCATAGACCTGCTGCTGTCGGACTCGACGAACGCCGAGATCCCCGGTTTCGTCACCTCCGAACGCGACATCGGGCCGGTGCTCGAGGACGTGATCGGCAGAGCCCAGCAGCGGGTGATCGTGGCGTGCTTCGCCTCTCACGTACACCGGGTGCAGCAGATTCTCGACGCCGCGGCCAAACACGGGCGCAAGGTCACTTTTGTCGGACGGTCCATGGTTCGCAACATGGGGGTCGCTCGCGACCTCGGCCTCCTGCACATCCCGCGCGACTTGATGGTCGACATGGACGAAGCGGCGGCGCTGGCTCCCGAGCGGGTGGTGTTCCTCAGTACCGGGTCACAGGGCGAGCCGATGTCGGCCCTGTCCCGGATGGCGGGCGGGAGCCATCACCAGGTCAACGTCGTAGCTGGGGACACCGTGATCCTCGCCTCGAGCATGATCCCGGGCAACGAGACGGGCATCTTCAAGATCATCAATGCCCTTTCCCGGGTGGGCGTGATCGTGGTCTACAAGGACGTGGCGAAAGTGCACGTGTCTGGGCATGCCCCGGCCGGCGAACTCACGCTGCTGCTCAACATCGCCCGGCCACGACACCTCATGCCCGTACACGGGGAATGGCGCCACCTTCGCGCGCACGGCAAGATCGCCGAACGGTGCGGGATCCCGTCCGAGCGGATCCTCTTGATCGAGGATGGTGTCGTTGTAGACCTCGTTGCCGGGGTGGCCACGATTACCGGCCGTGTTCCATGCGGGCATGTCTATGTTGACGGCAATGCGGTCGGCGATGTCGGCGACGAGTCCTTGCAGCACCGCCGAATCCTGGGGGAGGAGGGCTTCGTCGCGGTGACCGTCGTGGTGGAGTTCTCCACCGGGACGATCGTGCGCCCGATCCACATCTCGGCCCGCGGATTCTCCGACGCCGAGGCACCTTTCGCCGCTGTCGTTCCGATGCTCGAGACCGACCTGAAGTCCGCACTCGCGCGCGGGGACGGCGACAGCCACCGGCTCTCCCAGGTGATCCGCCGCACGGTCGGCAAGTGGGTATCCGACACCTATCGCCGCCGACCGATGATAATCCCGACGGTGCTCGAGGTCTGACCGTGCAGATAGAGGTCGTCGACAGCCCCGAGGCGCGACGATATGAGGCCTTCGCCGACGGGGTCCTCGCCGGCTTCGTCGACTATCGGCTGCACGACGGCGAGATCAGTCTGGTCCACACTGGACCTCGTACCCGCTCGTGCCCGGGCTCGCTTCGACCTGCCTGAGACGGCCGAGCCCCACTAGCCGCCCGCCTCACGCGACCGGTGCTCCGGGCTCGACGCCGTCGACGGAGAGCAGATGGACTGTGCCGTCCGGCTCGATTCCGCCCAGAACGAGGAACTCCGACTTGAAGCCGGCAATCAGCTTGGGTCCCAAGTTGATCGCTCCGACCACGAGACGGCCGATCAACTCCTGCGGCTGGTAGTTCGTGATCTGAGCGGAGGTCTGCAGATGCCCGACGTCAGGACCGAAGTCCACCGTCAGCTTCCAGGCCGGATGCCGGGCCTGCGGGAAATCCTCAACTGCCAGGATTCGTCCCACCCGTAGGTCCACGTCGAAGAACGCGGCACCGACATCGGGTTTGCGCCGCATCTCAGGTCCCGAGTGCCCGGTGGATCTCGATGGGGGAGATTCCTTCTCCTGCCGGAAGTTCGAAGCCGAATATCTGGGCGTAGAAGGACAACTCACCGTCCAGCGCCGCCCGGATGTTCTCCGCTCGGCGGAAGCCGTGCTGCTCACCCTCGAAGAAGACCGCTGCATGGTCCACGCCGTTGGCGGCCAGGGCGGCGACGATCAGGTGCGCCTGCTCCGGCGGGACCACTTTGTCCTCCTGGCCCTGGAACACGGCCAGTGGGGTGCGGAGCGCATCGGCGTGCGTGATCGGCGAGCGTTCCTCGTAGGTCGCGCGTGCCTCGGGGAGCGGGCCGACGAGCCGGTCGAGGTATCGGCTCTCGAACTTGTGTGTGTCCGCCGCTAGCAGCGCGAGGTCCGCGACTCCGTAATGGCTGGCTCCAGCACTGAACACACCAGGAGCGAAGCTGAGCACGGCTAGGGTCGTGTAGCCACCGGCGCTGCCGCCGGTGATCGCCATCCGGGCCGGATCCACTCGACCGCTCTTGGCCAGGTGCTGAGCGCAGGCCACGCAGTCCTCCACGTCAACCACACCCCAGTTGCCGCGCAGTAGGTCCCGGTAGGGCCGGCCGTACCCCGTCGACCCGCCGTAGTTGACATCCGCCACGGCGAAGCCCCGGGTCGTCCAGTACTGAATGGCCAGATCCAGCAACGGCTCAGCCATGGAGGTCGGCCCGCCGTGGATCATCACGATCAGCGGGGGAAGTTCACCCTCCGGAGCCGTGGCATCCGGATTGCGCGGCGGATAGACCAACGCGTGCGCCGTCCGCGCCGCATCTCCGGTGTCCACTCCCGTTCCGCCAGTCGGTCCGCTCGGGAAGGAGACCGCCTCCGGCACGGCGAACCAAGTCTCGTCCAGACCGAGATCGCGGGCTGCCGACACGACCTCGACGGCACCGTCATCGGCCGAGACCCGGACCAGCGAGAGCTCGGCCGAGGACGATCCGGCCAGGCACACGATGCCGCCCGGCGCTGCCCGCAACTGGCGATAGACGGAGTAGGGCAATTCCAACTGCCGAACGGTGCCGTCGGTGTTCACCACGTGCAGGCTGTCGAAGGCGTTCTGGCAGGCGGCAGCCAAGATTCTGCCGTCGTCGAGCAGTGCGTACCGAGATTGGCTGAACACCCACTGCGGCCCACCAATCTCGGCATCCATGGTCAAGACCGGATCGATTGCCCCATCCGTGCCCTCCATGGCACCAGACCAGCGATAGAGGTTCCACCAGCCGGTTCGGTCGGACAGGAAGTACAGGCTGCCATCGGCGCCCCAGGTCGGCTGGCTGACCGACTCGTCCGACCCGCCAGCGACAAGCTGGTCGCGCCCGGCGCTGTTGCGCACGATCAGTTCGGTTCCGTCCCAGGGCATGTTCGGGTGGTTCCACTGCAACCAGCACAGGGCACCGTCACCCGACCACCTCGGGTCGGACACGAAGTCCGGTCCGCTGACCAGGACGTCAACAGTTCCATCGGTGTCGACGGTGACGATCTCGTTGTCCACCTGTCCGGCGCCGCTGTGCCGTTCCCGGACGCAGGTGACGGAGCTCGGCTCAGGACCCGGCCGCCCGTCGGCGAACCGTTCACCGGCGGGAACGCCAGGCTCGGCGGTCACCGCCACGGGACCTTGTCCAGGGGCCAGCCGATAGAGCCGCTGGTCGGCAAAGTCGGCGTACCAGGCATCCCGGCCGGCCAGCCACCAGGCACCGCCACCGTACTCGTGCACCCGGGTCCGCACGTTGACTCCGGCCGGGACCACGTCGGCGACCTCACCATCGGGAGTTCGCCGGACCAGTGCGACGCGGCCGTTCTCGCTCGGCCGCGACTCCGACCACCACAGCGCACCGTCCGGCGCAACCGCCACTTCGCCGAAGCGAGTAGCCGACTCGACCAGCCGCAGGGAGGTCAGCGGCGTGGGCCAGGAGCCGTAGGCCGCGGTCCCTGACCCGGTGTTGGAGTCAGACGTCATCTGCTGACCGTAATGCCGGTGGCCGACCCTCAACCGGTGAGATCGATGCGGACGGTCAGCGGCGCCGAGGCCATTGCGCGACCGATCGCCGCATCCCAGCGGTAGGACAGGGTCCGCGAACGGGCGGCGGCGTCATCCTCCGGCAGCACGACAGCAACTCCTTCCCGCCAGCGGCCGCGGACCTTGACCCGGACCTGCGGGTCGGCGCTGAGATTGCGGACGTAGTCCGACTGCTCGCCATGCACCGCGATCAACCAGAACGTGTCCCCGCGTAGCCCATTTCCGACCGGGGTGTACCGAGACTGGCCGCTGCGACGCCCAGTCGTCTGGAGCAGGGCATAGGCGCGTGGAGCTAGACCCCGGTGCAAGGCCCAGCGAGTGAGGAGGTTGTTCACCCGCTCGAGCCGGGTCATCCAGCGGTACTTTCGCGACCGACCCACCCCCGGCATGATCACGCCCCGACTGCTGAATCGCAAAGACACGCGTGTCTCACCTGTCACACAGACCACACCTGTCGCGCTAGCGTTCACCCCATGCCCACGCGCTCCCCCGCGAAGGCCCGGTCTCGCGCGGGCACAGACACGCCGCCATCGAACCGGTCGGGTCGGGCTCGTACCGCCGACCAGACCCGTTCCGCCAGTACCGCAGCGCGGAGCCCGGGCGTGC
>Ga0208612_1001387_pt1 | contig 10065 bp, 10 predicted proteins | sample AntDryMetagUQ889_FD_188089 | JGI IMG/M metagenome (GOLD analysis project Ga0208612, IMG submission 188089) | Polar desert microbial communities from Antarctic Dry Valleys - UQ889 (SPAdes) | ecosystem: Environmental > Terrestrial > Soil > Desert | place: Antarctic Dry Valleys | collected 2008-12-31 | reverse complement strand
GGCTCCGCTGGCGGCGGCTTAGGCTCCCTCCCGGCGGCGAGCGGTCGTTCAACCCGAGCCGTAGACGAGGTAGCCGTGGTCCCGGTAGGCGGGGCTGACGGCGGCGAGGCACCGGTGGAGCCTCACGACCCGGCGCAGGCTCGCGGGCGGGATCTCGAACAGCGGGTGGGGCTGTGGAATCGGAAGCGCCACCCACTCCTCTGCAACCCGGCGCCGCAGCCGGGCGCAGCTCTCCTTGGGCGGGATCAGCCGCACCGGGTGGCTTAAGCGGTCGCCCACCAGCGCCCCGTTCACCGAGCCCGCGGCCGAGACGGGTCGGTCACCGTCGCGGAAGCCGGGTCGCGCGGCGATCCAGCTCGCGTAGCCCCCCGCGATCGGCACTACCCGCATGTGCCGCTCGACGTAGCCGCCGGCAGGCAGCGCCAGGAGCGCCCCGGCCACGACGACGATGGCGGCCAGCGCCAGGCTTGGCGGGGCCCGTAGCGCCACCCGCGCGCACGCCGCGAGTCCCGCCAGCGCACCCACCAAGGCCCCGGCGGCGATGACGGGCGCAGAGGGGAGGCTCGGGAAGCCGAGCTCAAGGTCGCGCTCCAGGTTCCAGGCGGCGGCCGCCAGGAACACCAGCGCCGGCAGCAAAGCCGCCCGCCCTCCGCTACGCGCGGCGAGGGCGACGGCGAGCGCCGAGGCTGCGATGGCGGGCAGAAGATAGCGCGCGGCGCCCGCCGCAAGGCTGTCGAATCCCTCCCCCCGCGGATAGCCGGTGTACGGAGCGCTCGCCCAGATGAGCATGCACGCCCCTGCCACTGCGGCGGCGAGCGCCACCTCCCGCCGGCGCGCAACCAGCGGAGCGATGAGCGCGCCCGCGAGCAGCAGGAGCGAACCAGAGACGACGCCCGCGTACTCGCCGCTGCGCGGCGGGATCGATCCGAGGTCGGAGATCAGGCGGCCGTCGATCTGCTCCAGCACGGGCGGGACCGGGTCCCCGAACGGCGTGGCCATCAGCGGCCACAGCGGCGAACCGTGCACGATCAGGTTGCGCACGAACCAGGTGCCACCCACCACCAGCGCCGCGAGCGCGGCGAGCGCAAGCGGGCGGGCGAGCGGGCGGAGCTCCCGGCGTGCCACGAAGGCGGCGGCGGCCAGCGCCGCCACGGCGGGCGCCAGCGGAGTGGCCTTCGTGCCGACCGCCAGCCCCGCCGCCACGATCGCGGGGGCGAGCATGGCCGGTCGTGCGGTGGCGGCGGCACACAGCGCGCCGGCCACGACCAGCCAGGCGAGCGCCGGAAGGTCGGTGTAGATCCCGTTGACCTGCACCACCAGGAGCGGGCTCGTGACGAGTGCCGCGACGGTAAGCCCCGCCATGGGCCGGGGCACGCGCAGCGACCGCAGCGCGTGCCAGCCGGCGACGGCGAGCATCACGAGGGTCGTCACCGGCCAGAGCGTGAGCGTCACGAGGCTGCGGGAGATGCCGACGGACCAGCTGAGAAGCACCTCGTGGGTGATCGGATAGCTGCCGGTCGGGAGGTCGTCGAAGTAGTCGACGACCGCGCCCGGGCTACCGCTTTGGACCCATCCGGCGATCGCGGGCAGGTGGTAGCTGAGCCCGTCCTGGCCGATTCCCGGATAGCGCATGAGCCAGGCGCCGAATGCGAGCAGCGCCCCAGTGAGCGCTCCGGCGCCCGTCCGGGCGAGCGGACCCTGCTCCCGCCACCAGCCGGCAAGCTCGTCGACGGGCCGCGGCGAGGCGGCGGGCACGCGCGCGCGGACGAGCAGCCAAGTCGCTGCGGCGGCGGCACCGAGGGCGATCGGATTGGTTCCGATCCCGAAGAGCCCGAGCAGGAGTGCCTCGAGCACAGCGGCGGCCGCGGCGAGTGGCAGCGCCGCGATCGCCCTGTCGATGCCTCGCGAGCCGCTGAGCGAGGCCAGCCGCAGCGATGCGCCGGCGAGCGCGGCGATCGACAGTCCCAGCAGGGCATGCTGGGCCGCGGCGGTCAACACGCGGGTGAGGTGGCGAGCCTGCTACAGCCAGCCACGGTGGCGGAAGAAGGCGAGCATCCCGCCGAGCATCACGACCATCGTGGCGATGATGACCCAGAACGCCGGGACCGAGCCCTCGCCGGGCACGCTGACGTTCATGCCGAAGACGCTCGCGATCAGGGTCAGCGGCAGCATCAGCACGCTGAAGGTCGTGAGCACGCGCAGGATGTCGTTCACGCGGTGAGCGAGCACCGACTCGTTGGTGTCCTCGAGCGCCTCCACCACCTCCTTGTAGTTCTCGAGCATGTCCCAGATGCGCTCCGAGGCGTCGACGATGTCATCGAAGTAGATGTCTATGTCCCCCGCCATGTAGCGCTGCTTGGTGCGCTCGAGGTCGCGCAGGACGGGTCGCTGCGGGCGGATGATCTTGCGGAAGTTGATGATCTCCTGCTTGGCGTTGGAGATGTCACGCACGATCTCCTCGGAGCGGCCGAAGAAGATGTCCTCCTCGATCCGCTCCAGCTTGTTGCCCACCTTGCGCAGCATCGGGAAGCAGTAGTCGAATGAGTCGTCGACGATCTTGTAGAGCAGGAAGCCCGGGCCCTTGGACAGAAGGGCCTCGCGGATCTCCTCGGAGGACTCGCAGCGCTCGAACAGGTAGTCCACCGGCGGGATCGCTCGGTTGGGCAGCGTGATCAGGAAGTCGGGGCCCACGAAGACGTCGAGCTCCGCGGCATTGAGGCGGCCGACCGCCTTGTCGAACACGGGGAAGTGCAGGACGATGAACAGGTAGTCGGGATACTCGTCGATCTTCGGCCGCTGATTGCGGGAGGTCACGTCCTCGTAGTCGAGGGCGTGGAACTCGAAGTGCTCCTCGAGCCAGGCACGGTCGGTGGGTCCGGGGCGCTCGATGTGGATCCAGCGCAGCCCGTGGGCCTCGATGGTCTCTACGTTGGGCTCAGCGCCTGCCTGCTTGGGGTGCGTCTCGCTCGCGGAACGCGGCGCTTTGCGGAGGCGTGGACGGGGGATGCTCGGCATCGCCACTACTGAGGGGGTCGTCCGCTTTCGCCATCGGCTGATTGTACGGGTTGCGTCGGCCCCTCACGAGGCCGCGGCGCATGAAAGGTCGCCCCGGATGCGCTATCGTTGCCGCCTCACATAGCCGTACGCATCTAGAGGGGTGGAGGGAAATGGCCCGACGAAGCCCCGGCAACCATCCAACCGGCCGCGGGCCGCGAGGAAAGGTGCCAAGTCCATCAGGCCCGTGGAGGCCTGGCAGATGTGACGAAGCGCTTTCAGATCAGAGCCTCCGTCACAGCGAAAGCGACGGAGGTTCTTCGATTTGAGGGGGCGGAAATGGCAACGGTAGAAGCGCTTCAGTGCAAGGAATGCGGGACGAGCTACGCGCTCGAGGCACGCTACGTGTGCGAGCAGTGCTTCGGGCCGCTCGAGGTGATCTACGACCTGTCCGGCCTCGATCCGGCCGAGACCCGCCGCAGGATCCAGGCCGGCCCCCAGTCGATCTGGCGCTACTCGGACTTCCTGCCTTTCGCTCGGCGGCCCCGCACCGCGCTCGCGGCAGGCGTAACTCCGCTCGTCCGCGCGGACCGGCTGGCCGAGCGTCTGGGCCTCGGCGAGGTCTGGGTGAAGAACGACGCCGCCAACCCCACCCACTCGTTCAAGGACCGCGTGGTCACGGTCGCCCTGGCGAAGGCCCGCGAGCTCGGCTACGAGGTGGTGGCCTGCGCGTCCACGGGCAACCTCGCGAACGCCGTCGCCGCCCACGCCGCGGCCGCGGGCCTCGAGTCCTACGTCTTCGTGCCGGCCGACCTCGAGGAGCAGAAGATCCTCGCGACGGGCGTGTACGGAACCAAGCTCGTGACCGTTAAGGGCACCTACGACGACGTCAACCGCCTCTGCACGGAGCTCTCGGGCGAGCGCGACTGGGCGTTCGTGAACGTGAACATGCGGCCCTACTACTCGGAGGGCTCAAAGACCCTCGGCTACGAGGTCGTGGAGCAGCTCGGCTTCGAGCTCCCCGACCGGGTGGTCGTGCCGATCGCCTCCGGCTCGCTGTTCACGAAGATCGCCCGCGGCTTCGAGGAGTGGCGTGACGTCGGACTCGTCGAGGGCGAGCTGCCGGCGTTCAATGGGGCGCAGGCGGAGGGCTGCTCGCCGGTGGCGAAGGCCTACGCGCGTGGCGAGGACACCTGCCGACCGGTACGGCCCGACACGATCGCCAAGTCGCTGGCGATCGGCAATCCGGCGGACGGCCCCTACGCCGTCGAGCTGGCACGGCGCTCGGGCGGCGGCGTGGACTGCGTGACCGACGACGAGGTGCGGGCGGGCATCCGCCTGCTCGCCGAGACCACCGGAATCTTCACCGAGACGGCCGGCGGAGTGACGACCGCGGTGCTGGCAAAGCTCGCCGAGCGCGGGGACATCGGTCCCGACGAGCGGGTCGTGCTGATGATCACCGGCGACGGTCTCAAGACCCTCGACGCCGTGCGCGGAAGCTTCGAAACCCACGAGATCGAGCCGAGCGCGGCGGCGTTCGGCGAGGCGCTCGGCCTCGACGCAGTCGCCCAATGACCCGCAGTACACTGGCGCGCCGATGAGCGTGACCGTGAAGATCCCCACGCAGCTGCGTACCGTGACCGGCGGCGACGCAGAGACCACCGTGGAGGAGGCCGGCACCGTCGGCGACGTTCTCGACGGGTTGTACGACCGCTACGACGGGCTGCGCGAGCGCATAGCGGAGGACGGCGACCTGCGCCGCTTCGTGAACGTCTACGTGGGCGGGGAGGACATCCGCTTTCTCGAGGGCCTCGAGACCCCCGTCGAGGACGGCGACGAGGTCACGATCCTCCCGGCCGTCGCAGGCGGCTGAGGCGCTCCGCAGACAGCCGCCTGGCTAGCCTCCGCACCCGTGCCCGGCCCGGCGCAGACGATTCGAGCTCCCACGCTGCGCTGCGCGTGGTGCGCCCTAGAGCTCGGGGAGAGCAGGCAGCGCCTGGGCGGGCGTAGCCGCTGCCCGGCCTGCGGCGTCGCCACCACCGACCCCTGGCCCACCGAGGGGGAGCTCGACGCCTCCTACTCCGGCTCCTACCGGCCGCACTCGGGTCGCTTCTCCGGCCCGGGGGACCTGATCCTGAGACGGACGCGGGGGAGGCTTGCTCGTCGCATCGATGCCCTGGCGCCCCCCGGGCCCGTCCTCGACGTCGGCTCGGGCGACGGCGCACTCCTGGACGCGCTCGCGCGCGCCGGGCGCGAGGGCATGGGGCTCGAGCGCGAGAGCCAGCGGGCGGACGTGATCGCCGCAGACGTCGAGGACCACGAGGGCAGCTACGCGGCCGTGGTCATGTGGCACTCGCTCGAGCACCTGCGCCGGCCCGGGGAGGCGCTGGCCCACGTGGCTGGACTGCTGGTCCCCGGCGGTCTGCTGGTCCCCGGCGGTCTGCTGGTCGTAGCTCTGCCCAATGCCGACAGCGTTCAGGCGCAGGTCTTCGGGGAGCGCTGGCTCGCGCTCGACCTGCCGCGGCACCTGGTGCATGTGGGCGCGGACAGCCTCCTAGACCGCCTGCGAGAGCTGGGCCTGCGGATCGAGCGGGTGAGCCATGTGCGCGGCGGTCAGGTGCTGTTCGGATGGCTCCACGGCATTGTGAGCGCGGTCCTCGGTGGCGCCGACCTGTATGACGCCATCCGGCGGCCCGAGGCGCGCACCCAGGCGCTGAGCTCGCGGCGGCGGGCCGCCGTGCTGGCCACCGCCGTCCTCGTCCTGCCCGCGGCCGGGATCGCGGCGCTCGGCGAGATCGCGCTGCGCCGGGGCGGCACGGTATACGTGGAGGCGCGTCGTGCCTGACCCTCGCCAGAGCAAGGTGTTCGTAGTCATGCCCGCGCGCAACGCCGCGCTGACGCTCGAGCGCACCTTCCAGGCGATCCCCACCGACTGGGTCGACGAGGTGATCCTGGTCGACGACCGCTCCACCGACAGCACCCTGGAGCTGGCACGCCGCCTGAAGCTGCACACCATCTGGCACCCACACAACGTGGGCTACGGCGGCAACCAGAAGACGTGCTACCTCGAGGCTCTCCAGCGCGGGGCGGACGTCGTCGTAATGCTCCATCCCGACGGTCAATACGAGCCCAGCCTGATCCCCAAACTGGTCACCCCGATCATCGAGGGGCGCGCCGACCTCGTGCTGGGGTCGCGCTTCGCCGAGCCCGGGGCCGCGCGGGCGGGGGGGATGCCGCTCTACAAGTACGTGGCCAACCGCGCGCTCACGACCGTCGAGAACATGGTGCTCGGGACCCAGCTCAGCGAGATGCACACCGGCTACCGCGCCTACTCGCGGGAGTTGCTGATGAACGTGCCCTTCCTGCGCAACTCGCTGGACTTCAGCTTCGACTCCGAGATGCTGATGCAGGTCGCCCACTTCGGCTACCGGATCGCCGAGGTGCCGGCCCGGTCGCGCTACTTCGACGACGCCTCCTCGATCTCGCTCAAACCGGCCACCGTCTACGGGCTCAAGACGCTGGGCGCCGCCCTCGTCCTGGTGCTGCACCGGCGCGGCATCCGGCGCTCACGCAAGTACATGCCGTGACGGTCACCGGCGAGCGGGTCACCACTCCGGAGCGGGGCTTCAACCCCACCTGGCAGCGTCATGTGGCCGCCTACGCGCTGTGTGCGCCGCTGCTGGGCCCGGGCCGCGTGCTCGACCTGGGCTGTGGCGTGGGCCACAGCTACCGGCTGCTCGCGCCGCGGGCGACGGTGGGGGTCGATATCGAGCCCTCGGTGCTCGCCGGTCAGGAGCGAGAGACGGCGGTGGCCGACATGCGCGAGCTGCCGTTCCCCGACGACAGCTTCGCCTCCGTGCTCGCAGTGCACTCGATCGAGCACGTGCCCGACCCCGAGCGCGTGCTGGCCGAGGTGGCGCGCGTCCTCGAGCCCGCTGGGAAGGCGGTGCTCTTGACCCCCAACCGCCTGACCTTCGCACGGCCCGACGAGGTGATCGATCCCTACCACTACGTGGAGTACGATCCCGTGGAGCTCGAGGCCCTGTGCCGCTCACGCTTCTCGGATGTGCGCCTAGCCGGCGTCTTCGGGTCAGAGCGCTACCAGGAGCTGCTCGACGAACAGGCGCGCACGCTGCACTCGCTGCTGGCCAAGGACCCGCTGCAGCTGCGGCGAATCGTGCCCCGCCGCGTGCGCCAGCGCCTCTATGACCGACGGCTGACCGCCGAGCGGATGCACGCGGACGAGCGCGCGCAGGCGATCGCGGTGCGGGACTTCACCCTCGCCCGCGACGATCTGCCCCGCTGCCTCGATGTGGTGGCCGAGTGCTCCGGCCCGAGCGGCCCACGATGACAGCGATGTCGATCGCCGAGCGCGCCGGCCAGCTGTCGTGGTATCACACGCTCGAGCTGGGACCGGGGTGCGTCACCGAGGGCATGTTCGACCTCCGCCCGCTCGTTCGCCGCTACGGGCTGCCCGAGCGCATGGACGGGATGCGGGCACTCGACGTTGGCACGTGGGACGGCTTCTGGGCGTTCGAGATGGAGCGCCGGGGGGCCGAGGTCGTGGCCCTCGACCTCGACGACGAGCGGCGCCTGGACTGGCCGGCCAACCGCCGCCCGACGTCGTTTCCAGAGCTGGGGCGGGGTGCGGGCTTCAGGCTCGCGCGCGAGCTTCTGGGCTCGGCGGTCGAGCGGATCGACTGCTCGATCTACGACGCCCGCCCAGAGGAGCTCGGCACCTTCGACCTGGTCTTCTGCGGGTCCCTGCTGATCCACCTGCGCGATCCGGTGCTGGCCGCCGAGCGCGTCGCCGGCCTCTGCCGCGACAGCTTCGTGTCGGTCGAGCCCTACGACCGGCTCGCCGGGTTGCTGCCCTTCCCGGTAGCACGCTACCGTGCCCACCGCGAGGCCGACGTGGTGTTCTGGGAACCCAACGTCCGGGCCTGGAAGGCGATCCTGGGCACCGCGGGCTTCACGTCCGTGGAGCAGTTCGACCGCTTCAAGCTGCGCGCGCGCGCGGGCTGGTCGGTCCGCCACGTGGCGCTGCGGGCCCGGCTGTGAGCTCGCGCGGCGTTGAGCAGCGAACAGCCGCGAGGCCCCCAGCCGACCTGCGGGCGCGGATCGAGGCGACCCCCTTCTGGTACCACACGATCGAGGTCGCCCCGGGCGTGGCTACCCCTGGCTGGTTCGACCTGAGGCCGATCGTCGACCGCATGCCGTGGCCGGACGTGCGCGGCAGGCGCTGCCTCGACGTGGGCACCGCCGACGGCTTCCTGGCGTTCGAGCTCGAGCGCCGCGGGGCGCGCGAGGTCGTGGCCGCGGATCTGGCCGATCACGGGCAGTGGGACTGGCCCGCTCACCTGCGCGCCCGCGGCGTCGAGTACCTGCGCACGCTCGCCGGCGCCGAGAAGGGCGTCGGCCTGCGCGCCGCGCGGGAGCTGCTGGGCTCTTCGGTGAAGCCGGTTCAGATGAGCGCCTACGACCTGAGCCTCGAGAGCGTCGGGCGCTTCGATGTGGTGGTGTGTGGCAGCCTGCTGCTGCACATGCGTGAGCCGCTGCGCGCGCTCGCGGCCATCCGCTCGGTCTGCGCGGGCCAGTTCCTGTGCACCAACGAGGTGGACGTGGGGTTGAGCGTGCTCGGCCGCTCCGCGCCGCTGGCGCGGTTGGACGGGATCAGCGACCTGTGCCAGTGGTGGGTGCCAAATCCCGCCGGGCACCGCCAGATGCTGCGCTCGACGGGCTTTGCCATCGAGCGCGAGAGCGGACTGTACGCCGTGCCCTACGGCGTGGCCCACCCGTCGTTGGGGTTTGCCCCGCGCCGGCTGGCGGGCAGCCTCGCACGCCGGGTGCTCGCCGGCAACGACGGCGTGCCCCACCACGCCGTGCTCGCCTCAGCCGGTGCGACGGCGGCCTAGACGTGCTCGTGCGCGCTCGCCGGCGGCGCGCGGCAGCTCCCGAGCGGCTATCCCCGCCAGCTCACGCAGTGACAGGCGCAGGGGGCCTACCCGCACCTGCCCGTGGGCCGCGCGCCATTCCTCCTGCGCCGCGGCCACGGAAGGCAGCTCCGCCAGCGCCAGATCGAGTGGCCGTCGTCCGCCGACCCCCACGACCTGGCGGGGGATGTCGGGATCGCCGATGCCGACGACGCTCACGCAGTCAAACGCCGAGAGCAGCGAGCGCAGGCCCTCGGGGGTGAAGCGGAAGTAGTCGTTGGGGTAGCCGTGGATGCCGAAGAGCATCACCGAGGAGACGACGCACACTCCCCCCGCCGCGGTCACGCGGTGCAGCTCGCGGCAGGCTCTGACCGGGTCCTCGCAGTGCTCGAGCGTGTCGAGACAGAGCGCGGCACCCACCTCTCCGTCGGCGAAGGAGAGATCGCGGAGGTCCTCGACCCGGTCGACGCCCGGTCCGGCGCGCATGTCCGTGCCCACGAACCGGCGGCCGGCGAACAGCGGTCGCAGGTCGTTTGGCTGCCCCGGCTCGACCTGCAGCGATCCGAACTCGACGATCGGCTCGACGAGGCCGATCGTCCGGTCGAGGTCCTCCACCAGGCTGCGGATCAGCGGCTGCGCCACGGGCCTCGATCCTGTGCGCGGCGACGCTCGCCCCGGGCGGTCGCCGTAACCGAGCGCAGGCCCCGCCGGTGCCTACCCAACCAGGCGCGGTTGCTGTCGCGGACGGCGCCGAAGCGCTCGGGCGCGGCCCGGGACAGGGCCGTGTAGAGCGCCACCCGCGCCGCCGCTCCCGCCACGTTGATGGCCGCAACCGCGGCGGTCCGCAACCTCCCGCGACGCCGCAGCATCCACTCGTAGGTGGCCGCCTGCTGGCGCTCGGGGCGGTCGGCGCCGAAGGCAACGGTGGTTGTAACGCTGCCCTCGTGGCGGACCGTGACGCCCGGCTCGTAGAGGGTCGACCAGCCAGCGTGGTGCAGGCGCCACCCGAGGTCGAGGTCCTCGGCGTACATCCACTGGCGCGGATCGAAGCCGCCCACGTCCTCGAACGCGGCTCGCCGCACCAGCAGGCAGGCGGCTACGGCCCACGGCACGACCCGCCGGCACTCGCCGTTCCAAC
>Ga0208612_1001385_pt1 | contig 10074 bp, 13 predicted proteins | sample AntDryMetagUQ889_FD_188089 | JGI IMG/M metagenome (GOLD analysis project Ga0208612, IMG submission 188089) | Polar desert microbial communities from Antarctic Dry Valleys - UQ889 (SPAdes) | ecosystem: Environmental > Terrestrial > Soil > Desert | place: Antarctic Dry Valleys | collected 2008-12-31 | reverse complement strand
CCGCCGCACCGCCGAGCAGCGGGCCGGCGCCCTGATCGCCGCGGCCGAGATCCTTCGGCGGCGGCGCCTCGAGCTCGCCGCGCTCGAGGTCCGCGAGTGCGCGAAGCCGTGGCCCGAAGCCGACGCCGACGTCTGCGAGGCGATCGACTTCCTCGAGTACTACGCACGGGAGGCGATCCGGCTCGAGACGGGGCCCGCTCTGGGCCAGGCCGCCGGCGAGCACAACTCGCTGCGCTACGTCGCCCGCGGCGTGGTCGCGGTGATCTCGCCCTGGAACTTCCCGCTGGCGATCCCCGCCGGCATGGTCGCGGCGGGCCTCGCAGCCGGAAACGCCGTCGTCCTGAAGCCCGCCGAGCAGTCGCCCGCAACCGCGCTGGCGCTGATCGAGGCGCTGCGCGAGGGCGGCGTGCCGACCGAGGCGCTCTCGCTGCTGCCCGGCCATGGCGAGGTCGGCGCGGCGCTGGTTCGCCATCCGCAGGTACAGCTGATCGCCTTCACCGGCTCGGGCGCTGTCGGCATCGAGATCGTCCGCGAGGCGGCGGACACCCAGGATCGGCAGCTACACCTGAAGCGGGTGATCGCCGAGCTCGGCGGCAAGAACTGCATCATCGTCGACTCCGATGCCGATCTCGACGAGGCGGTACCGGGCATCGTCCGCTCGGCCTTCAGCTACGCGGGGCAGAAATGCTCGGCGGCCGCCCGCGTGCTCGCCCACGAGCAGGTCTACGAAACGCTGGCGCGGCGACTCGCCGGCGCGGTCGAGCTGCTGCGCGTCGGCCAGGCCTCGGAGCTCGACACCGACGTGCCTCCGCTGATCGACGCCGAGGCCCAGGACCGAGTCCTCGGCCATATCGAGCGGGCAGCGAGCAACGGTCAGGTGCTCGCCGAGGCGAGCACGCCGGCCGGCCCGGGCTGGTTCTGCCCCCCGACGCTGGTCGGCGATCTCGACCCCACATCGCCGCTGCTTCACGAGGAGGTGTTCGGCCCGCTGCTCGCAATCGAGCCGGTGGCGTCGATCGAGGACGCCTGCGCGGCGGTCGAGGCACTGCCGTTCGGACTCACGGCCGGGCTCTTCTCGCGCAACCCGGAGACGATCGACGAGGTCGCGCGGCGCCTGCCCGTGGGCAACCTCTACGTCAACCGGCAGACGACCGGGGCGATCGTCGGCCGCCAGCCGTTCGGCGGCAATCGGCTCTCGGGGTCGGGCTCGAAGGCCGGCGGACCCGACTACCTGGCCCAGTTCATGGAACCGCGCGTGATCACCGAGAACACAACCCGCCACGGGCTCGTCGTGGAATAACGCGGCTGCGCCGGTCGGGCTACTAGGAGAGCTCGGAGCCGCAGCTCTCGCAGCCGCCGGCGGCGTGCAGTTGCCCGCCGCAGACCGGACACCCGGCGCGACCGGTCGCGGTCAGGTCCTCCCACACGCCGAGCACCGAATCCTCGAGCGAGACCTCACCGGACCGGGCCGGCTGGAACAGCCGGGGCGCCGGGCGCTGCGTCGCGGGCGGACCCGAGACGAAGGCCGAGCGTGTGGATGTCGCAACCGCGCTCACGCCACTAGACCTTGCGGAAGACCCCGACCACCCTGCCCAGGAGGTGGACGTCGTTGGTTCGGATCGGCTCGTAGGCCTCGTTCGCCGGCTCCAGCCTGACGCTGTCGCTCTCGCGATAGAAGCTCTTCACCGTCGCCTCGTCGCCGATCATCGCGACCACGATCTCGCCATCGTCGGCAACTGTGGCCGGGCGGACGACGACGAAGTCGTCCGCGAGGATGCCGGCGCCGATCATCGAGTCGCCGCGCACCCGGAGGATGTAATCGCCGCTCTCACCGCCGATCACGTCGGGGACCTCGAGATACTCCTCGATGTTCTCCTCGGCGAGGATCGGCTCACCGGCGGCCACCTGGCCGACCAGCGGCAGGCCGGGACGACTGATCACCTTCTTGGCCTTGTCGACCAGCACCTCGATCGCCCGCGGCTTGGTCGGGTCGCGCCGCAGCAGCCCGATCTTCTCGAGGTTCGCCAGGTGGGCGTGCACGGTCGAGGACGAGTGCAGCCCGACCGCCTTGCCGATCTCCCTGACGGTGGGCGGGTAGCCGTACTTCGCCGCGTACTTGCGGATGAAGTCGTAGATCTCCTTTTGCCGCTTGGTCAGGTCCACTGCTCGCTCGCTCCTTCGCTCAGGTGGCGGTGCGCTTGCCTCGTTGACCAGAACACATGTTCGACACAGTAGAGGCCCCTGCGGACGTATTCAAGGGGTGGGCGCGCTGCAGCCGATTGCCCGCGTCCGTCTAGAATCGCCGTTCCCTCAAGCGGCTGTGGCGGAACTGGTAGACGCGCAAGGTTGAGGGCCTTGTGGCCCTCACGGGCCGTGGAGGTTCGACTCCTCTCAGCCGCAAATCTCAGTTCGGCTAGGCGCCGCCTTCGGAGGCCTCGCCCACGAATCCGCCGATCCGGCCCTCGCGCCGTTCCCTTTCGATCCCCTCGTCTGGACCGAAGGGATGCCCGCCGAAACCGTGGCGCATCGCTGCGATCGCCCGGGGAGCGACGCCGGCGCCGTCGCGGGAGGCGATCAGCTGCATCACCGCGGCGGCGATCACCGGGGTCGAGACCTCCATCCGCATGGCGTCGTCGACCAACCAGTTGACCTCGCCGGTGTCCTCGACGTAGTCGGCGATCCCCTCGACTCCCCCGCCCTCGCGGTAGGCCGCCTCCATCAGGTCGACCAGCCAGGAGCGGATCACGGAGCCGTGGCGCCAAGAGCGCAGCACCTCGGCGATCTCGAGGTCGTCGCGGTAGTGCTCGAGCAGGTCCACGCCCTCCGCGATCGCCTGCAGCATCCCGAACTCGATCCCGTTGTGGACGAGCTTGGTGAAGTGCCCGGCACCGGGCGGGCCCGCGTGGACGTAGCCGCCATCGACCGCCAGCTCGATCAGCAGCGGCTCGACGATCTCGACCGCCTCGCGCTCGCCGCCGATCATGAAGCAGGCGCCATGGCGAGCCCCGCTGATCCCACCGCTGGTGCCGAGGTCGCAGAAGCGCAGACCGCGCTTCTCGAGCCGGGCATGGCGGCGTACGGAGTCGCCCCAATAGGAGTTGCCGGCGTCGACGATCAGATCGCCCCCCTCGAGCGCGCCGGCGAGCTCGTCGATCACCTCGTCGACAACCGGTCCTGCCGGTACGTATACGAGCACGACCCGCGGCGCGGGCAACGCCTGCAGGAACCCCGCCGGCTGATCGACCAGCTCCAGCCCCGCCTCGAGCAGCTCGGGGGCCGGCGTGCCGGTGTCTCGACCGACGACCTCGGTGCCACCTTCCAGTGCCTGCAGCGCCAGGTTGCCTCCCATCTTGCCGAGGCCGACGATCCCGATCTTCCGCTTGCTCTCGCTCATCGCTCTCCTCACTCGAACTTCGGATAGAGGGTGATGCCGCCATCGACGAAGATCGTCGAGCCGACGATGTAGCCGGCCTGCTCGGAGGCGACGAAAGCGACGACGCGCGAGATGTCGCTGACCTCACCCCAGCGCCCGAGCGGGATCTCCGACTCGACCGCCTCGCGGGCGACGTCGTCGTCGAGCGTGCCCGCGTTGATCGGTGTCGCGATCGCGCCCGGCGCGACGCTGACGACCCGGATCCCATGCGGAGCAAGCTCGCGCGCGATCGACTGCGAGAACAGCTTCGTCCCTCCCTTGGAGGCGCAGTAGTGCGAGTACTGCTTCCACGGGATCTGCTCGTGGACGCTGGTGATGTTGACGATCACCCCGCCGATCCCGGCCTCGATCATCGAGCGGGCGGCGGCGCGCGAGCAGAGGAAGGTCCCCGTCAGATTGACGTCGATCACCTGCTGCCATTGCTCGAGCGGCATCTCGATCAGCTCGAACGGACTCTCAACGCCCGCGTTGTTGACCAGCAGGTCCAGGCCGCCGATCGCCTCGGCCGCCGCGGCGAACCCGTGGGTCACCTGCTGCTCCGAGGAGACGTCCATCGCGACCGCCACCGCGCTGCCGCCGGCGGCGGAGATCGCCTCGACCATCGATTCGGCGACCTCGCCCTCGCCGAGGTGGTTGATCGCCACCGCGGCGCCGTGCGCGGCCAACTCGAAGGCGATCCCCTGGCCGATCCCGGAGTCGGCCCCGGTGACCAGCGCGTGACGGCCCGCCAGCAACTGCGCGTCGGCGGGGTGCACCACGAACTCCGGAAGGGGCTGCTTCACCTTCGCCGTCACCCTGTCGCCGGATTGGCGTCGGCAGGCGCGCTGGCCTGGGCGATGCTCCACGCAGCCGTGATCAGCCCGACGTGGGAGAAGGCCTGCGGGAAGTTGCCGAGGAGCTTGCCGTCGCGCGGGTCGATCTCCTCGGCCAGCAGGCCGAGGTCGTTGGCATGAGAGCTGACGCGTTCGAAGACCTCGCGAGCGCGGTCGACCTCGCCCGCCTGGGCGAGACAATCGGCCAGCCAGTAGGAGCAGATCACGAAGGTGCCCTCGTCGTCGCTGGTCCCGGTCCATCGCTTGACCAGCCCGTCGGCGCCCAGCTCGCGGTCGATCGCGTGGATGGTGGCGAGCATGCGCTCGTCGGTCGCCTCGACCAGACCCATGATCGGCATCAGCAGGACGCTGGCATCGAGCCGGTCGGAGCCAAAGGCGCCGGCGTAGGCACCGATCTCCTCGTTGTATGCCTGGTCGAGGATCGCCGCGCGGATCTCGTCGCGCGCCGCAGCCCACTCGGCGGGGCGGGCGCCATCGCCGAGCTGGGGCGCCAGCTCGACCGCGCGATCGAGGGCGACCCAGCACATCAACTTCGAGCTGGTGTAGTGGCGCTCGCCCTCGCGCCCTTCCCAGATCCCTGCGTCGGTGCGCCGCCAGTCAGCGGCTGCGCGGTCGGCCAGGTCGCAGAGGAAGGCCGCCGTCGACGCGTCCAGCTCGAGGTGGTCGCGCATCACATGCGCGGCGTCGAGGACCTCCCCCATGACGTCGAGCTGGCGCTGGCGCCACGCCTCGTTGCCGATTCGCACGGGCCGGCTGTCGCCGTAGCCGGCGAGGTGATCGAGCTCGTGCTCGCTGAGGTCGCGCTCGCCCTCGACCCCGAACATGATCTGGACGTGGCGGTCGGGCTCGAGGCCGACCGCCGCCGCCATCCACTCGAAGTAGCGCGTCGCCTCGGCGGGGCAGGCGGCGACCCAGAGCGCGCGCAGGGTGAGGCTCGCGTCGCGCAGCCAGCAGAAGCGGTAGTCCCAGTTGGCCTCGCCGCCGAGGATCTCCGGCAGCGAGGTCGTCGGCGCCGCGACGATGGCGCCGCTGGGCTGATAGGTCAACGCCTGGAGCACCAGCGCGCTGCGATTGACCTCCGCCTCATAGGGGCCGGCGTAGCGCTCGTGCTGACCGACCCAGGAGCGCCACCCCTCGATCGTGTCCTCGACCGCCCCGGCTGTGTCGACCAGCTCGAATTCCGTCTGGGCCAGTCCGGCGCGGTGGTGCAGCGCAAACCCGGCACTCTCGCCTTCTGCGAGATCCAGGTGACCGAAGGCGCCGCTCCCCTCGATCTCGAGCTCGACCGGGGACGAGAGCAGCAGGGTGTCGGCACCGCCGAACGTGCGCAAGCCGTCGGGCGTGCTGCGCAGCTCGGGGGACACCAGCCCGTACTCGGGCCTCGGCATGAACTCGACCGCCAGCTCCATGGTCCCGCTGAGAACCTCGACCAGGCGGACGAGGACGTGCGGGGAGCGCCGGCCGATCTCGTGGCCGCGAGCCCCGCGCTCCAGCACCAGAGCGTCGGTGAGACGGGCGACGGCGGAGGCGGTCCGGAAGGTCGTTCGCACGACCATCGTGTCCTCGACGTACTCGCGTTCGACCTCGAACGGATCGCTGGGCCGCACGGAGAAATGCCCGGCATCGTCGTCGAGCAGCCGCGAGAAGACGCTGCGCGAATCGAAGCGCTGCGGACACCACCAGTCGATCGAGCCGTGGCTCGAGACCAGAGCAGCCGAGTGGCAATCGCCGAGCAGCGCGAAGTCTGAGATCGGCAGGCTCATCTCAGTGCCCAGTCTTCCCGCGGTGCCTTACGGCCCGATGACGAGACTCTGCGAAGATGCCGAACATGAGTGAGGCCTCGCTGAGCTCCGACCTCGCGCGCGGCGCACTCTGCGGTCTCGCCGGGACGGCCGTGATGACCGCGTTTCAGAAGCTCGTCGAGATGCCGATCACGGGCCGCGGTGACAGCTACGCGCCCGCCAAGTTTGCCGAGAAGGTCCTGCCGATCGGCCGCAAGCGCCAACGCGACCGGCGGCGCTTGAACTACCTGGTGCACTTCGGGCTCGGCGTCGGCTGGGGAACGGCGTACGGGGCCGCGGCTCACAACGGGCTGCGCGGCCAGCGTGCCGTGGCCGTGGTCTTCGGCGTCGTCTACACCGGCGACGTCTTGATCAACACGGCGCTCGGGCTCTACCGGCCTTGGGAATGGTCTCGCCAGGACACCGCGATCGACGTGATCGAAAAGCTGATTCAGGCCGAAGCGACCGGAGCGGTCTTCGACCGCCTGGTCACCCGGCCGAGCGCCGTTCACGGCGAACCCGCGGTCTCGGGCGCCGCCTGAACCCGCCGCAACAGGGCGACCAGGATCACGCCGCCGGCGATGTTGCCGACGATCGCGATCGCGGCGAGCGCGTGCGCCGCGACCTCGGGCATCACCGTGGCGAGAGCCCCGGTGGTGACCACCAGGGCGAGCAAACCGAGGGTGACGTGGTAGCCCCCGAGCAGACCGGTCGCGGCGAGGACGGAGGCGGGACGGGCCAGGCGCCGCTCTCCGTCCTCGAGGCTGTCCTTCCAGATCTCAGCCGGGTCGCGGCCGATCACGGCCGCTTCAGCGCTCACGCCACCGAGATCGCGCAGCTCGCCTGGCCGCGCTTCTCGAGGTACTGCTGGTGGTAGTCCTCGGCGGGCCAGAAGCGCTCGGCAGGAACGATCTCGGTGACGATCTTCCGCCTCAGGCTCGGCTGGTGGGCGTCGCGGGTCGCAACGGCAGCGGTGCGCTGGTCCTCGCTGTCGACGAAGATCGCCGAGCGGTACTGGCTGCCCATGTCCCAACCCTGACGATTGCGGGTGGTTGGGTTGTGGGTGCTCCAGAAGGTGTCGAGCAGCTCCACGTAGGAGATCGTCGCCGGATCGAACTCGACCTGTACCGCCTCCGCGTGCCCGGTGCGGCCGCCGCAGACGCGCTTGTAGGAGGGGTCGTCGACCGAGCCCCCGGTGTATCCCACGCTGGTGCGGACGACGCCGGGGAGGGCGCGAAAAGCAGCCTCGACCCCCCAGAAGCATCCGGCGGCAAAGGTGGCGGTCTCGGTTGGCATCGTGATTCCTTTCGTAGGTGCGGGCTCATTGGATGAGACCCCGACCGGCCCGAAACGGTTCAGCCCGAGGCCGGGAACCGACCTCCGGGCCATGGCGCTCCCGCCACCCGTTCGATCAGGGGGCCGGGCGGGGCGGCGACCGCGCTGAAGAGGTCTGTGCGGAGCATCGTGGCGCCGAACAGGCGAGTGAACGGGTCGTGGTCGAAGAGGCCGGGATGCCGAGCGACGGTGATCGCGCCGGCGCAATGCACGCCGTCGACGCTGAAGGTCGAGAGGCAGACGAGTGCGTCGCCGAGCAATGGGATCCACCAGGCGAGCGCGGCGCGGCGTGCCTCCTGCACCTCCGGTTGGTCGAAGGGGATGCGTGCCTGCTCGTCGGCCAGTGCGCAGACATTGGCGAAACAGCCGCCGACAGCGTTCCCCTCGAGGCAGCGGCTGTCGACCTCGAGCCGGCGGCTGCCGGCGCCCCTTTCGAGGCGAAGCTCAGCGCCGTCCCAGAAGAGCTCCCGAGACGCCGTTTCGCCCATCAGTCGAGTTCCCAGTCCGCGCGTATCTGGCGCGTGATCGCGCGCATGTCCTGGCGCAGCTCCTCGGCGCTCGCACGGCCCCAGTACCAGTAGCCGTTGTAGGCGTTGTGAATGGTCAGGTCGGGGTGAAGGGTGAATCCCGCCGGTCGATAGGGGAGGTGAGTGGTGTCGGTGCCCTCGAGCAGGCCCAGCCGATCGATCCAGCGCCGCTCGGCGTCGGAGAGGAAGGTGAAGCGCGCGCCGAGGCCGGCCCTGAATGCCGACTGCGTCTCGGGCTCGTCGATGGTGATCACCACGATCTGCGAGTACGCCACTTCGAACTCGTTCTGGAGCGCGACCAGCTCGCGCATGTAGCGCTGCTCCTTCGGACACCACCAGCCGCGCGCCGTGAACAGCGCCAGCGGATTGCCGGCTGCGATCTCGCTGAGCCTGCGCTCGCGGCCGCTGTGATCCGGAAGCTCGAGATCGGGAAACCGCTTACCTGGAATCAGCTCGGGGATCGACTCCATACCGGTGAGACCGCGCTGCCGGGAGAACGATTCATCTGCGCCGGGCGGCGGCGCGTAGGGTCTGCAAGGTGATCGGGAGGCTGATCGAGCGGCTGCGGTTCGCGCGCGAGCACCGCTGGGCGCAGCGCCACATGTCCGAGTACCTCGACGGCGAGCTCGATCGTCGCGGCCGAGAGCGGGCCGAGCGCCACACCGATGAGTGCGTGGACTGCGAGGAGCTGCTCGCCTCGCTGCGGGCGATGGTGAAGACCCTCAGCGGCATCGGCGGCGAGCCCGCGCGGGCGGTCGCCGCTTCGGTGTTCGCCGGCGTTCATCAGCGACTCGCGGGGGGAGTGGGCGATGACGGATCTCTCTGACCGCCCGGTCGTGGACGAGGCGACCCTGGTCCGCAGGGCCGCCGAAGGCGAGATGGCGGCGTTCGAGGAGTTGGTGATGCGCCACGCCGATCGCCTCTACGCGGCGCTGCGGCGCTTCGGACTCGACGACGGCGAGGCCCAGGAGGTGGCGCAGGAGACCTTCATCCGGGCCTGGCGAGGGCTGGACCGCTTCGAGGGCAGGTCGCAGTTCTTCACCTGGCTCTACCGGATCGGCTTCAACGAGGCCCACCGGCTGCTGGGACGCCGACGGCCCGCCGGGACCGTGGTCTCGATCGAGGAGCGCACGGTCGAGGATCTCGCCGACGACGCCCCGGGACCCGCGACCCGGGCGGAGCAGAGCGAGCTTCGTGTTGCGCTCTCCGAGGCGCTGGGGGAGCTGCCGAGCGCTCTGCGGGCGCCGGTGGTGCTCCGCGACGTCGAGGGCCTCTCGACCGAGGAGGCGGCCTCGGTGCTCGAACTCGGCGAGGCGGCGTTCAAGAGTCGGTTGCATCGCGGGCGGATGGCGTTGCGGGCGCTGATCGGCCAGGGGCCGTGGGGGCCACCGAAGCCGAGCTAGTGGTCCACGTCGGCTTAAACCGTTTTCCGCAGGCTCGGGTCTGAGCACTTACCTACGGCAAAGGAGCCACGATGACTGCGAAGATCGAGAAGACCAAGGAGGCCTGGCGCGAGGAGTTGACGCCGGCTCAATACGACGTGCTGCGCCGCAGTGGCACCGAGCCACCGTTCTCGGGCGCATACGTCCACACCAAGGAAGACGGGATCTACCGCTGCGCCGGCTGCAACAGCGCCCTGTTCTCCTCGGAGACCAAGTTCGACTCCGGCACCGGCTGGCCGAGCTTCACCGAGCCGAGCGGCGACGGCAGCGTCGAGATGCACAAGGAGGGACTGATCCTGCGGCGCACCGAGGTGCGCTGCGCAACCTGCGACGGGCACCTGGGCCACGTCTTTCCCGATGGGCCCCGCGATTGCGGAGGCCAGCGGTACTGCATCAACTCGGCAGCGCTGAAGCTCGACCCCGAGGGGCAGTAATGAGCCGGATCGGCGAGGTCGCCTCCGCGGTCGGCCGCGGGCTCTTCGCGGGCGCTGCCGGGACGGCGGCGATGACCCTGTCGAGCACACTCGAGATGAAGGTGCGCGAACGCGAGGGCAGCACGGCGCCCGCCGACGCCGCCGCCAAGGTCCTCGGTATCCAGCCGCGCAACCCTGCCGGCAAGGCGCGGTTCTCCAATGTCGTGCACTGGGCCTACGGGACCGGCTGGGGCGCCGCGCGCGGGGTGATCGGAGCTGCCGGACTCAGCGGGCCCGCCGCGACCGGAGC
>Ga0208612_1001384_pt1 | contig 10074 bp, 8 predicted proteins | sample AntDryMetagUQ889_FD_188089 | JGI IMG/M metagenome (GOLD analysis project Ga0208612, IMG submission 188089) | Polar desert microbial communities from Antarctic Dry Valleys - UQ889 (SPAdes) | ecosystem: Environmental > Terrestrial > Soil > Desert | place: Antarctic Dry Valleys | collected 2008-12-31 | reverse complement strand
CCCGAGCCGATCTGTGGACGAGACCATCGAGGTCGAGGCGACCGAAGGCTCTCCGTCCGAGTTGTCCGAGGGACCGGTCGCGCTCGCAATCCGCGGGGATCGCTATGCCGCGACGGACGGCGATCGCGTGGTGGTCGGCGATACGGGCCACCCGGCCGAGCTCGCTCCCGCGCTCGAGGGCCGTGGCCTCGTCGCGCACGACGCGAAGTCGCTCGGCGGCGGGCGCACGGGATTGCTGGCGCAAGCAGGGGTCGGCGCCGTCGACCTCGAGCACGACACGATGATCGGCGCCTACCTGGTCGATCCCGCTCGCCGCACCTACGTCCTCGAGGAGCTTGCCGCCGACGCGGGAATCGCAGTGCGCACCGGGGGCGGCGAGCCGGAGCCCGCGGATACCGAGGGTCAGCTCGCGCTGGGCGAGGAGCCCGAAGCTCCGGGCGACCCCGTCGTGGATGCGCGCCTTGCCTGGGAGCTGGCTCATCGACAGCGAGAGCAGCTCATCGAGTTCGGCCTGGAGCGCGTTATGCGCGAGGTCGAGCTGCCCCTGGTCGAGATCCTGGCGGTGATGGAGCGCGAAGGGCTGAAGCTCGACACGGAGCGCCTCGCGGCCATCGGCGAGGGGATGGAGGCCCGGATAGACGAGCTCGAGGCCGAGATCTATGAAGCGGCCGGCCGCGAGTTCACGATCGGCTCGCCGTCACAGCTGGGAGAGGTCCTGTTCGTCGAGCTCGGCCTGACCAGAAAGCGCCGCGGCAAGACGGGCTACTCGACGGACGCGCGAGTCCTGTCCCAGATCCGCGACGAGAATCCGATCATCCCGGCCATCGAGCAGTGGCGAGAGCTGACGAAGCTCAAGAACACCTACCTCGACTCGCTGCCGACCCTGATCGACCCCGAGACCGGCCGGATCCACACGACCTTCAATCAGGTGACGGCGGCGACGGGACGTTTGTCGTCGACCAACCCGAATCTCCAGAACATCCCGATCCGCTCTGAGGTGGGGCGACCGGTCAGAGGCTGCTTCGTCGCCGACCAGGGCAACCTCCTTTTGTCCTGCGACTACAACCAGGTCGAGCTTCGTGTGCTGGCCCACGTGGCGGGCGAGGACGTTCTTCGCGAGATCTTTGCCTCGGGCGAGGACGTCCACTCGGCGACCGCGGCAGGCATCATCGGCGCCGATCCCGACGCGATCACGCCCACCGAGCGCTCGCAGGCGAAGATGGTGAACTACGGCATCGCCTATGGCCTGACGGACTTCGGCCTTGCCGATCGGCTCGGGATCTCGCGTATGGAAGCTGGCGAGTACATCGAGCGCTACTTCGAGCGCTTTCCGGCCGTGCGCCGCTTCATCGACGAGACGATCCGTAAGGCAACCGACGACGGATTCGTAAAGACGCTCCTCGGGCGGCGGCGGCGCATTCCCGAGCTGCGCTCGAATCAGCGCCAGCGGCGCGGCTTGGGAGAGAGGCTCGCAGTCAACACCGTGATCCAGGGAACCGCGGCGGACATCATCAAGCTCGCGATGGTTAGCTGCCATCGCGAGCTGTCGGAGGCGGGACTCGAGACGCGCCTGATCCTCCAGATCCACGACGAGCTGCTGTTCGAGGGGCCCGAGGCCGAGATCCCAAGGGCCGAGGAGATCGTGGTGCGCGAGATGCGCGACGCCTTCGAGCTCGATCCTTCGCTGGAGGTCAACGCCGGATCCGGGCCGGACTGGCTGACCGTCAAATAGCAATCCCTGCCTCGTCCCGCCCTTCATAGGATGATCAGGTGGACCGCGGAATTGCTGTAGCGATGATGGCACTGACCGGAGGCCTGATCGCGATGCAGCCCGCGGTCAACTCGGGGCTCGGCAAAGTGACCGGGAACATTGCGGCGGCACTCGTATCGTTCGTGATCGGAACCCTGGTCCTCGCGGTCATCGTCACGCTCGCGGGCCAGACCGGCGGCGTCGGCGAGGCAACCGGCGTCCCCTGGTACCTCCTCCTTGGCGGCGTCCTCGGAGCCGCATATGTCTTCTCCGCCCTGGTCACCGTAAGCACGATCGGTGCCGGTGGCGTCGCGGCGGCGACCATCACCGGGCAGCTCACCTTCTCGGTCGTTCTCGACCGGATCGGCTTTCTCGGGCTCGAGGAGACGCCAATCACGCTCGATCGCATCCTCGGTATCGCCCTGCTTCTCGCAGGGACGTTCCTGATCGTCCGCTAGGCGGCGACAGGCACGCGCCGGGCGTCGCCAAGCCGCACGTGCTCATCTGCGAAGCGGGGTGGCGCGATCTCGAGGTAATGGCCGAACGACCAGTCGACAAAGCGCTTGTGCCCAGCCACCCTGACCAGGGCCTGCTGCGCGCGCGCCGGGAAGCGAGGCACGGTGCGCTGGGCGCGGAGCATCAAATTAAATTTCCACTCGTGCGAGTCGTTGAAGGCGGCGTAGTCGCGCAGCGCGGCGTCGCGCGTCTTTGTGCCCTCGGCGACGGCGCGAAGCTCATTGCCGAGGGCGATCGCGAAGTAGAAGGCGGTACGGATCCCCTCGGCCGTGAGCGGAATGCAGTGCCCGGCGGAGTCGCCGCAGAAAAAGACGCCGTCTTCCGTGCCTCGGCGGAGCTTGTGAGGGATCCAGTTCCCCTGGTAGCGCACGGCGTCCCTCTGTAGGTCGTCGGCAAGGAGGACCGTCGTGTCCTTGACGTGAAAGCCGGGGTCGAAGGAGCCGACGCCGATTCGCGTCTCCTCGCCGGCTGGAAAGGACCATCCGTAACCGGCGGGGACGTAGCGGCGGTCGACCCAGATCTCGAGGTCTGAGCCGCGACTAGGCGGGTGCACCTCGAGCCCGCGGGAAAGGGGGGCGTCCGGCGGCTGGTAGCCGGCGGCAGCCAGGACGCGCCGCCAGCCGAGGGCGTCGACCACGAGCGGCGCCGAAACCTCGCCGCGATCGGTCTCCACGGACACCAAACGTCCAGCGCTACCCCCTATAGCGCGGTGTGTTGGACGTTTGCCTTCGGATGGGGCTCGGCCTTCCACTTTTGCCGTTTCGAACTTGGCGTCGCAACCCTTGAAGAGGATGCGGCAGAGCTCGCGGTAGTCGAAGGTCGAAAACGTCCATGGGAGGTCGTATCTCGAGGTCCCGTGCGGCGTATGGACCACGAGCGAGCCGAACTCCTGGCGCGCCGACCCCTCGAGGCCCATCGCGTGTAGCCAAGACGTCGGGATGCCGCAGGCAGAGGTCTGGCGCTCGCCGACGTCGTAGCGATCGAGCAAAAGCACCCTGGCGCCGGAGCCCGAGAGCTGCCGGGCGACGGTGAGCCCGGCGAAGCTGGCGCCACAGACGATCACGTCGTAGTCGCCTCCGAGAGGGGTCCGGTCGGCGCCGCGCTTGGTCGAGCGGGTGGGCACTAGTTGAGAGTACCGCCGCCAGTCGCCCATTCCTCGCGTGGATGACCAAGGGACGCGTTGTAAGCTCAGCGGCCGTGTCTACGCCTGAGACCGTGATCGACCCTGCCGCCGTCGAGGCGCCGTCTGAGAACGGCTCTTCCGACGACCTCATGATCGAGGTCGACGGCAAGCTCGTACCCAATTACGCGGCGACTATCAAGGCGTTCGAGGAAGGCGATGTCGTCTCGGGCGAGGTCGTGCGCATCGACAAGGACGAGGTCCTGGTCGACATCGGCTTCAAGTCCGAAGGCGTCATCCCCTCGCACGAGCTCTCGATCCGCCGCTCCGTGGATCCCGCCGACGAGGTCGACCTGGGAGAGCGCGTTGACGCACTCGTCCTCACCAAGGAGGACCAGGAGGGACGCCTGATCCTCTCCAAGAAGCGTGCCCGCTTCGAGAAGGCATGGCGGAGGATCGAGGCCGCGGCCGAGACCGGCGAGCCAGTCCAGGGCTCTGTGATCGAGGTCGTAAAGGGCGGCCTGATCCTCGACCTCGGCGTCCGCGGCTTCCTGCCCGCGTCGCTGGTCGACATCCGCCGCGTACACAACCTCGAAGAGTTCCGCGACCAGACCCTCGAGTGCAAGGTGATCGAGCTCAACCGCTCCCGTAACAACGTCGTCCTCTCGCGCCGCGCGGTGCTCGAAGAGGAGCGAAAGGAAGTCCGCGAGCAGATCCTCGAGCGCCTTCAGCCCGGTCAAATCGTCGAGGGCAAGATCTCGAACATCGTCGACTTCGGCGCCTTCGTCGACCTTGAGGGGATCGACGGCCTCATCCACATCTCAGAGCTTTCCTGGAGCCACGTCAACCACCCATCCGAGGTGCTCGAGATCGGTAAGGACGTGCGCGTCAAGGTGCTCGACATCGACCGCGACCGCCAGCGGATCTCGCTGGGCTTAAAGCAGACGCAGGAGGACCCGTGGCAGAAGGTGCTGAACGAGTACCGCCAGGGCGACATCCTGGAGGGCAAGGTCACGAAGGTCGTTGCCTTTGGCGCCTTCATCGAGATCGTCCCGGGCGTCGAGGGCCTCGTTCACATCTCAGAGCTCGCAGAGCACCACGTCGAGACTCCCGGAGAGGTCGTCACCCCCGGCGAGGAGAAGTGGGTGCGCATCCTCGAGATCGACGAGGAGCGCCGCCGCATATCGCTCTCGATCAAGCGCGCCGAGACTCAGAACAACGCTTTCTCAGACCTCATTCCCGACGAGCTGAAGCAGCAGGTGCAGGCCGCAAGCGACGATGCTGCGGCCGCAGCTGCCACCGCGGAGTCCGAGCCGGCCGCTGAGCCCGAGCCCGAAGCCGCCGAAACCGTGCCCGAAGGCGCCGAGGAGGTCTCCGAGGTCGCCACCGAGGCGCCTGCCGACGACGTCCCGGACCTCGGCCTCTCAGAAGACGTCTTCTCGGACGCTCCGGTCGAGCCGGCCGAAGAAGAAGCGCCTCCCTCCGACCCAGACGAAGGCTAGGCCAGGCGCCTTGGCGGCGCTCCAGCCATCGTTTATCGGCCTGACCGGAGCCATCGGCTCGGGAAAGTCAGAGACTCTGAAGGCGCTTGGCAGGCTGGGCGCCGCAACACTTTCGACCGACGAGGCCGCCCACGAGGCCCTAGGAGCACCGGATGTCGTCCCGCAGCTCGTCGCACGCTGGGGGCAAGACGTTGCGAGCGACGGCGTCGTCGATCGCAACCGGGTCGGGGAGATCGTCTTCGCCGATCGCGACGAGCTTCGCTGGCTCGAGTCGATCACGCATCCGAAGGTCGCCGAGCGAGTCATCGAGTGGCAGGCCGGCCTCACAGACGAGGTAAAGGTGGCGGTCGTGGAGGTTCCGCTCCTGTTCGAGGCGCACATGCAGGCGTTCTTCGACGGGGTGCTGGTTGTGGTCGCCGGGAATCGCCGGATCGGGTGGCTTGAGGCGCGGGGAGACGCCGGCGTCGAGGGCCGGTCGGGGCGCCAGCTAAATGAGGCCGAGAAGGCGGAGCGAGCCACCTGGGTCGTCGAAAACGACGGCACTCTCGAAGACCTCGAGCGAAAGCTGTCCGGCCTCTGGCCGAAGCTCGTTGCCGTGCGGGGGGAGGAGACGTGACCGCCACCCGCCGCGGGCGGCTGCTGCGAGCCGCGATGATTCTCGCCGTCATCGTCGGCGGAGTCGCCTTCGCGATCTCGCGCTTCGAGTTCGGCGAGAGGATCCGCGAGGTGACGCTGCCGCTTCGCCACGACGACATCATCCGCCAGCAGGCAGAGCGATTTGATCTCGATGCGGCCCTGATCGCAGCGATCATCAACCAGGAGTCCGGCTTCGTCGATCAGACATCGAGCGCCGGCGCGCGCGGCTTGATGCAGATCACCCCGGACACCGCCGAAACGATCGAGAACCTGTCCGGCGGCGAGAGCTTCGTCTTCGAGGATTTGGCGAATCCCGACCTCAATATCCGCTACGGCAGCTTCTACCTCGACCATCTGCTCGAGCGCTTCGGCGGCAACGAGGTGGCCGCGCTCGCGGCCTACAACGGCGGCCCCACGAACGCCGAGGCTTGGGGCGGAGCGACGCTCGAGCCCGACGACATCGAGTTCCCGGAAACGCGTGCTTACGTCGAATCCGTCCTCGAGAAGCGAAGGCTCTACGCGGACAATTACGCGGAGGAGCTTGGGCTCGACTGATGCCCGAGGTGCCGTTAGCTCTCGGTCGCTCGCCAGACCCAGACGATCGCGGCGACTTGCAAGGGTAAGCGGGCCCAAAGCGACCAGCGCGGGACCTTCTTCAGATCGAGGCCGCGTACCTCATCCGGGCTCATGGCCATGTGGACGTTGGCCGGAAAGACGGCCAGGAGAATGCCGATCAGCCACCAGCGCGCGAGGCCTCGGGTCTGCGGCGCAATCACGGCGATGCCGCCGGCAACCTCGGCCCAGCCGGAATGAAAGACGGCGGCTTCAGGGCTCATCGGCACGTAGTCGGGCACGATCGCCTCGTACGTCTTCGGGATCACGAAATGCATGATTCCGGTGAAGCTGAAGAAGGCGGCAAGGGCCCGTTGCGAGGTCGTCACGGCGCGGGACGCTACTTGACCGGCTGAGCCACCGGAGCCGCGAGGCGCCGGGCGAGATCCTGATCCGGCGCAACCGCCAGGGTCGCGACATCGCGCTCTCCATCGACAGTCGCCCAGCCGCCGTCGAGCTCGAACGCTCCGTCGCCGGCATCCGTCCCCTCTAGCGAGCGCTCGACGAAGCCCTCGAGCGCGGTGCGGAGCTCAGCCGCCTCCGAAGAGTCGTCACCGCGCCACACGATCGCCATTGAGTACTCCTCGCGGCAGTCATCGGCGCACTCTTCAGGCGCGCCCGCGCGTCTGAAGAGGCGGTAGTGATCGCCGCCCCAGCCGGAGGCAGCCTCGTCGGCGCCTATCTCCTCGGCGTCCTGGCGCAGGATCTCGCGCGTGACGAACTCGCCCACTGCGCCCGAGTCTGTCTCCTCCCACCCGGGGCCCGCGTTCGGCGAGCCCGCGACGGGCAGCGGCTTCTCGTCGTCCAGATACTTCTCGGGGTGAAGGACCTGCTCGGTCGAGGCGGGGAGGCGAGCCTCATAAGCGAAGTCCACGAGGTCCCAGCCGCCGCCTGCCGTTTCGCGCAGCTCGTCGATGAACTGCTGGCCGCCGATGTAGGAAAAGGTGACCTGCGCGAGAGCGATCGGCGGCAGGTCGGAGGTATCGGCCTGGATCGCGCTCGACTCCGAGAGGAGATCTGCCGCGGACAGGTGCTGAGCCGCGTACTCGGTCATGAGCGCCGTCGCCGAGCCTTCGACCAGCGCCGACTGCGCGAGCACGCGATCGTCGTTGGAAGCACTCGACATCGGCAGCCCGAACGCCTGGTCTTCGAGCGCGTGGTTCAGCTCGTGGGCGAGGACGAACTCGGCGAGAGCAGGGCCGGCCGGGACAGCGTCGCCGAGAAGGAAGAGCTCCTTTTCCTTCGGGTCGTAGTAGGCCGCGGCGTCCGCGGTCACGTCGGTAGTCACGTCGGCGAGGCTCGCTTCCGCCTCGAGCAGGCCGAGGAGCTTCAGCTCGGCGTCGCCCGCGGCGAGGGCGTTGGCGGTCTTCGGCTTTGCAATCTCCTCCTCGGCGAGGTCCCGGAGAGCCTCGACATCGGTCACCTGGGGCTCGGGGACGCGGTCGAACTCGACGCCGCGGATCTCGGCGACGCGCCGTGCGACGATGGGCGAGCGCTCGAGGCTCAGGTCTAAGAGCTCGCCCGAATCGAGCTTTGCCGCCGGCTCGTCAGGCGCCGGCTCTTCGCTCGTCCCGGCAGCCACGGACGGCACTCGGTCGTCATCGACGCCCAGCGCCACGGCGAAGAGCACGGCCACGGTGGCAGCAAGGAGCGCAAGCGTTCCCGCGAGGCCCATGCGCTCGTCGGTCATCCAGAGGATGTAAGCAAGTGGAGACCACCGGACGCGGGGCTACATTGAACTCATGCCTCCGTTCAAGCTGAACGCCGCCTATGAGCCGACGGCGGATCAGCCAGGAGCGATCGACGGCCTTGCGGAGGGGATCGGGCTGGGCGAGAAGTACATGACCCTCCTCGGCGCCACCGGAACCGGTAAGACGTTCACGATGGCCGCGACGATCGAGCGCGTCCAGCGCCCGGCACTCGTGATCGCCCACAACAAGACGCTCGCCGCGCAGCTCTGTAACGAGTTTCGCGAGTTCTTTCCCGAGAACGCGGTCGAGTACTTCGTCTCCTACTACGACTATTACCAACCGGAGGCCTACGTGCCCGCGCAGGACCTCTACATCGAGAAGGACTCGTCGATCAACGATGAGATCGATCGTTTGCGCCACGCGGCAACGGCGGCGCTCCTGGCCAGGCGCGACGTGGTGATCGTCGCCTCGGTCTCATGCATCTACGGCATCGGCTCGCCTGCGCTCTACTCAAAGCAGATGGAGCTGTTCAAGGTGGGGGAGTCCATCGACCGTGACGATCTGTTCAAAAAGCTCGTTCGAATGCAGTACAACCGAAACGAGACGGCGCTTACCCGCGGCACGTTCCGCGCCAAGGGCGAGCTGATGGAGATCTACCCCGCCTACGCCGAGTCCGCCTACCGCCTGAACCTCTTCGGCGACGAGATCGAGTCGATCCACCATTTCGATCCGCTCACGGGTGAGATCCTTGACGACATCGATCACGTCGCCGTGTGGCCCGCGAGCCACTACGTGACCGAAGACGAGGCGATGGAGCGAAGCCTGATCGAGATCAAGCGCGAGTTGGCTGAACGGCTCGAATGGTTCAACGAGCGCGGCAAGCTCCTCGAGGCCCACCGCCTTCAGCAGCGCACCGAGTACGACATCGAGATGATGAAAGAGCTCGGCTTTACCTCAGGGATCGAGAACTACTCGCGGATCTTCGACGACCGCCCGCCAGGCTCGCCGCCGCACACGCTCATGGACTACTTCCCGGACGACTTCGTCTGCTTCGTGGACGAGTCCCACCAGACGATCCCGCAGATCTCGGGCATGGCCGCGGGTGACGCCTCGCGAAAGAACACGCTCGTGGACCACGGCTTCCGGCTGCCCTCGGCGATCGACAACCGCCCGCTTCGCTTCGACGAGTACATGAAGCGAATCAACCAGCTCGTGATGGTCTCGGCCACCCCCGGCGAGTTCGAGCAGTCCGAGGCCTCGCGCGTGGTCGAGCAGATCGTTCGCCCGACCGGCATCGTCGATCCGGACGTCGAGGTGCGGGCGACTAAGAACCAGATCGACGACCTCATGAACGAGGTCAAGCGCACGGTGGATAAGGGCGAGCGCGCCCTGGTGACCACGCTCACGAAGAAGATGTCCGAAGACCTGACCGGCTACTTGCTCGAGCACGGCTTCCGGGTGCGCTACCTCCACTCCGAGGTGGACACGCTCGAGCGCATTCAGATCATTCGTGACCTTCGTCTGGGCGAGTACGACGTGCTGGTCGGCGTCAACCTCCTCCGCGAGGGTCTCGACCTCCCCGAGGTGTCACTCGTCGCCATCCTCGACGCCGACAAGGAGGGGTTCCTGCGCGGAGAGACGAGCCTGATCCAGACGATCGGCCGCGCGGCGCGAAACCAGGACGGGCGCGTCCTCATGTACGCCGACCGCGAGACGCAGGCGATGCGCCTCGCCCTCGCCGAGACCGACCGGCGCCGCGCGATCCAAGTCGCTTACAACTCAGAGCACGGGATCACCCCCGAGACGGTGAAGAAGGGCATCTCAGACATCTCGGAGTTCCTCTCGATGGAGTCGAAGACCTCGCCCAAGCGCCGCCGCCGCGTGAAGATCGGCGACGTGGACATCACCAGCCCAGACGAGCTGGCGAAGCTGATCGTCGAGCTCGAGGAAGAGATGGTCGTGGCCGCCGATGAGTTGCGCTTCGAGGAGGCCGGGCGTATTCGCGACGAGCTCAAGGAGCTTCGGCGGGACCTCGAGGCGCTTCAGTCCTAGATCGTCGTGCCCGTCGGCTGAGCCGCGCCCGGCGGATGCGGCAGGCCCTCGGCGCTGAGCAGCGCCGGCACATCCCGCTCGCTCACGGTCTCGACGCCGCGCTCCTGCTGGATCGGCTTCACCCAGAGCTCGTCCACCAGGATCACGACGGCCGAGAGGATCGGAACGGCCACGAAGAGCCCGATGAATCCGAAG
>Ga0208612_1001383_pt1 | contig 10075 bp, 7 predicted proteins | sample AntDryMetagUQ889_FD_188089 | JGI IMG/M metagenome (GOLD analysis project Ga0208612, IMG submission 188089) | Polar desert microbial communities from Antarctic Dry Valleys - UQ889 (SPAdes) | ecosystem: Environmental > Terrestrial > Soil > Desert | place: Antarctic Dry Valleys | collected 2008-12-31 | reverse complement strand
GTGGCATCCGAGAGCTGATGAGCCTTCACGCAGGACAGATCGAGCGAATTAGCCGCGCCGCGGCCTAGCGCCGTGGCCTCGCGGGCCCGCCCGCGCGCATCCCTCGATCGTTCCTCGCAGAATCCGAAAGGCGTATCCAGTGACCACCACCGTTCATCTCTACGACACCACCCTTCGCGACGGCATGCAGGGGCAGGGCATGTCCCTCTCGGCCGCCGAGAAGGTCCGCGTCGTCAAGGCCCTCGACCGCCTCGGCGTCCACTACGTCGAGGCCGGATTCCCCTCGTCGAACCCCAAGGAGGAGGAGCTCTTCGAGCTGCTCTCGAACGTCGACCTCGAGACCGCCACGATCTGCGCCTTCGGCATGACCCGCCGGCGCGGTATCGCCGCCTCCGAGGACGAGGCGCTCGGCGTGCTCGTCTCGTCGTTTGCCCCTGTTGTGACCCTCGTGGGCAAGACGTGGGGCCTCCACCTCGAGAAGGTGACGAAAGTCTCGCGCGAGGAGAACCTCGACATGATCGTCGACTCAGTCAACTTCTGCCGAGCCGCGGGCAAGCGCGTCTTCTATGACGCCGAGCATTTCTTCGACGCCTGGAGAGACGACTCCGCCTACGCGCTCGAGTGTCTGCGCGCGGCGGTTGCGGCCGGTGCCGAGAACGTGACGCTCTGCGATACGAACGGCGCTTCGCTGCCTCACGAGATCGCGAGCGCCACGGCCACCGTCGTCGACGAGCTGCGCGCGTCCCATCCTGATGTGAGCATTGGCATCCACACCCACAACGACGCGGAGTGCGGGGTCGCGAACTCGCTTGCCGGCGTCGACGCGGGCGCCGACCTCGTCCAGGGCACCATGAACGGCCACGGCGAGCGCTGCGGCAACGCGAACCTTGTCTCGATCCTCGGCGCGCTGGAGCTGAAGCTCGGCTTCGGCGTCGTCGGTCCCGAGCGAATGAAGCTCCTCACCGAGACTTCCCACTTCGTCGATGAGCTCTTAAACGTCGCGCCGGATCCCGACCAGGCATACGTTGGCAGAAACGCCTTCGCCCACAAGGGCGGGCTCCATGTCGCGGGCATCCAGGCCGACGCCCGCACCTTCGAGCACATGAACCCGGGCCTCGTCGGCAACGGACGCGACGTCCTGATCTCAGAGCTCTCGGGTAAGGGCTCGGTGCTGTCAGAGGCCGAGGCCGCCGGCATCGACCTGGACGCCGACGCCGCCAAGCGCGCCCTCGATCGTGTCAAGGAGCGTGAGCATCGCGGCTACCAGTACGAGGCCGCCGACGCCTCGTTCGAGCTCCTTCTTCGCCGCGAGGCCGGGCAGTATTCGTCCCTTTTTCGGCTCGAGAGCTTTCGCGTAATCACCGAGAAGCGGACCGACGGCCAGGTCGAGACCGAGGCGACGATCAAGATCTGGGTCGACGGTCGGCGCTACGTGCGCACCGCCGAGGGGAACGGCCCCGTGAATGCGCTCGACCGCGCGCTTCGCCTGGCGATCACGGACCTTCACCCGCACCTTCGAGACATCGAGCTGACCGACTACAAGGTGCGCATCCTCGACTCCCACGACGGCACCGGCGCGATTACCCGCGTCCTCCTCGACTCGTCCGACGGCCAGGAGTCCTGGGGCACGATCGGCGTCTCCGAGAACATCATCGAGGCGTCGTGGGAGGCGCTCGTCGACTCGCTCGAGTACGCGTTCCAGCCCCGGCCGGCTGCCGTTCGCAATGAGTGACGAGATCCCCCTCGCGAAGCCCGAGGTAGGCGAGCGCGAGGAGGAACTGGTGCTCGAGGTCCTTCGCTCGGGTCGCTTGTCGTTGGGCCCGATGCTCGAGCGCTTCGAGCGCGAGTTCGCGGCCTGGCTGGGTGTCGACGACACCGTTGCCGTCTCCTCGGGCACGGCCGCGCTCCATTTGGGCGTCCGCGTCCTCGGATGGGGCTCGGGCGACGAGGTCGTCACCTCACCATTCTCGTTCGTGGCCTCGGCGAACTGCCTGCTCTATGAGGACGTCGAGCCCGTCTTTTGCGACATCGACCCAGTCACGCTCAACATGGACCCGGATGCTTGCACAGCGGCGATCACCGAGCACACCGTAGGTCTTTTGCCTGTCGATATCTTCGGCTACCCGGCCGCCCTGCCCGAGCTTTGTGAGCTTGCGGACGCCAATGGCCTCGGCGTTCTCGAAGACGCGTGTGAGGCGCCCGGCGCCCTCGATGCCGAGGGCTCGAAGCTCGGCACGCGCGGCCATCTCACCACCTTCGCCTTCTATGCGAACAAGCAGCTCACGACGGGGGAGGGGGGACTCATCGTGCCTCGCTCGCCCGACGAGGCCGCCGTCCTTCGTTCGCTCAGAAACCAGGGTCGCGCGATCGACATGGACTGGCTCGACCACGACCGCCTTGGCTTCAACTACCGGATGACGGACATCCAGGCGGCGCTCGGCATCGCCCAGGTCGAGAAGGCGGACGAGCTCCTCGCCGCACGCTCACGCGTGGCCGGCGCCTACACGGAGCGTCTGCGCGAGTTGGGCGGCGCTCCCGCCGGCGAGGGCGACCTCGACGGCTTCGTCCTGCCATGCGCCGACCGCGGCGACGAGCGACGAAGCTGGTTCGTCTACACGGTGCGGGTGCCGAAGGGCCACGACCGCGAGGCCGTGATCGCCGATCTCGCCCAACGCGGCATCGCCGCCAAGGCCTATCTGCCCTGCATCCACCTGATGCCCCACTACCGCGAGCGCTTCGGCTTTTCGGGCGGCGAGTTCCCGATTGCCGAGGATGTTGCCGAGCGCTCGCTCGCGCTGCCATTCTTCCCCGCCATGACCGACGATCAGATCGAGATCGTCGTCGAGGGCTTGGCCGAGGCGCTCGGCACGAAGGACTGGACATAACCCCGCCGCCCGTGGCCGAAAGCCTTGTCAAGGAACAACGGATCTAGAGTGGCTAGGTTGCCCTCGCCTACAACGTCGACGCCTACATAGCACTGGGCTGAATCGGCGCCAATCGCCGCGACGTGAGCCGGGCGGCTGACGCGGAACCCGCGACCGGAACGCGCAGGGATGGCGTCCGCGGGGGCTGATCCGGGTTTTCCGGGCCGAGTACGCTAGCTGGACAGTGCCGAAGCTCCGGGGCTTCCTGCTCGCGCCCGCTGTCACCGCTACAGCAGTGATCTTGGCAAGCTGCGCCGAGGAGGCTGGGAGCGGAAACCCTGACCTTCATGACCACCGCACGGTGGTCCAATGCTTGGAGCAACGCGTCGACAACTTCGTTCGTGAGGACCGGCTTGACCGGAGCCAGGATCTATCCCGTCGCTTGTCGCAGTCGTTGACAAAGCGGGCTGCTGCTGTGATGATGTTCCACCCGCTCGACCCCACATTCGGCGAGGAGGTCGGTGGGGTGATCACGTCCCCGGCGCCAACCGCACTCGCTTTCTTTGAGACGGCGGAAGCCGCAGAGCAGTTCGAAGAGGATGCCGACGAGCGCCATGGGAACGTTCTGCTCTTCTTCGAGCGGGATCCGACACCCTCTCAGCGCACCGCGTTTGGCGCGTGTCTATAGCTGGGTCGATCGAGCTGTCCGCGGCGGTGGCGCTGGTCACGCGACCTTCCCACATCTGATCATTGAGCCAGCCTGACTCCAGAACCTTGACTCCATGAAATCGGGGTTAGATCACCATGTTGGTTGGGTTCCTGTCTCTCATCAAGCAGCGTACATACGATGGACTCTCGGGTGCCCGTCTCGCCAATGGGGGCAGATCGTAAGAGAACTGGCTCCGAGACTCTGATGACCAAGGATCGCCCAACAGTGCCTGTCGAGGAGCCGTATTGCTTCGGCCGCCCCCGCAAGAATCGGCCCGTGCAATTCGACTGCTGGACTCCATCCATCAGCATTTACGCGAACGTAGGTGAAGGGCTACCGCTGTAAGCGAGGCACTTTAGACTGGCGGCCATGGGCCGTCTCGACAAGCCTCAGGATCCGCTGTTTCGGCGGATCAACACCTCCGTCGGCTTCGACCAGCGCCTGTGGCCGCAGGACATCGACGGCTCGGTTGCCCACGCGCGGGCGCTTGAGCGGGCGGACGTCTTGACGTCCGAGGAGCTGACACAGATGCTCGACGGGCTCGAGCAGGTGCGCGAGGAGCTTTCGGCCGGCACTTTCGCCTTCTCGGACGACGACGAGGACATCCACATGGCGGTCGAGCGGCGCCTGACCGAGCTGGTCGGCCCCCTCGGCGGCAAGCTCCACACCGGGCGTTCTCGAAACGACCAGGTGGCGACCGACTTTGCGCTCTTCGTCTCGCTCTCGGCCGAGCGGGCGCTCGAGCTGACCCAGGCGCTGATGGCAACGCTCGTCGAAGTCGCCGAACGCCATGCGAACTGGACGATGCCGGGCTACACGCACCTCCAGCGGGCCCAGCCCGTCTACCTCGGCCACCACCTTCTCGCCTACTTTTGGATGCTTCGACGCGACGCGCTTCGCTTCCAGGCGGCTCGAAACTCGGCGCTAGCAGAGATGCCGCTCGGCTCGGGAGCTCTGGCCGGGCTCAACTGGGATCTCGACCGCGCCGCCACGGCGGAGGACCTGGGCTTCGAGGGCCTCGCGGCCAACTCGATCGACGCCATCTCAAACCGCGACGCGGCGCTCGACTATCTCTCGGCAGCCGCGATCTGCGCGACTCACCTCTCGCGCCTCGGCTCCGAGCTGGTGATCTGGTCGAGCCAGGAGTTCGGGTTCGCCGAGGCCGCCGACGAGTTCGCCTCGGGCTCCTCGATCATGCCCCAGAAGAAGAACCCGGACGCGGCCGAGCTTTTGCGGGGCAAGGCGCCGCGGGTCGTCGCTTCGTTTACGACCCTGATCGGCGTGCTCCACGCGCTGCCGCTCTCCTACGCGAAGGACCTCCAGGAGGACAAAGAGGCGCTCTTCGACGCCGTCGACACGATCGAGACGTGCCTCGCGGCAGCCGAGCGCATGCTCGCCGGCCTCATCTTCAACCGCGGGCGGCTGGCCGAAGCCGCATCTGACGAGATGCTGGCTGCGACCGATGTGGCCGATCTCCTCGTGCGGCGCGGAATGCCGTTTCGCGAGGCGCACGGGGTGGTGGGGAGCCTCGTCCGAAAGGCGGTAGAGAGCGGGCGGGCGCTCTCAGACCTCACCCGCGAGGAGATCGCGGCCGAGTCCGAGCACCTCGACGAGGAGTACTACGAGGTCCTCGCGGGCGAGCATTGGCTCGAGTCGAAGGTCTCCGTGGGAGGCACCGCTTCGGCGCGAGTGGCCGAGCAGATCGAGACCGCGCGCAAGGCGCTCGCGGCCCTCGAGCGCGAGTGAGCCCGGGCCGAGAGGACCGAGCGTCGACATTGCCGCGGCCTCAGGTACAGACCCGCCGCTCGCGCCGGCCGGACGAGCTGCCCGTCGCCTTCTACGCGCGCCCCGTCGTCGAGGTGGCGCGCGACCTGGTCGGCTGCTCGCTGACGGTCGACGGCATCGGTGGGATCATCACCGAGACCGAGGCCTACCACGTCTCTGAGGCGGCCTGCCACGCCTACGTCGGCCTGACCGAGCGCACGGCGCCGCTCTACGGGCCGCCCGGTCACGCTTACGTGTACCTCTCGTACGGCGTCCACAACCTCCTGAACGCGGTGGCGGAGCCCGAGGGCGAGGCGGCGGCGGTTCTGATCCGGGCGCTCAAACCGCTCTGGGGCATGGACGAGATGCGCGAACGCCGCGGCCTCGAGAACGAGTGGATGCTCTGCTCGGGACCGGGCAAGCTGACCCAAGCGCTCGGCTTCGACCTCGAGCTCAACCGAAAGCCTCTCTACGAGCGGCCGTTCGAGCTTCGCGGGCGCGCCGAGGACTGGGACGCCGAGGTGGTTGGCGTGGCCCCGAGGATTGGCATCACACGGGCGATGGAGCTCGAGTGGCGCTTCTGCGAAGCGAGAAGCCGCTACCTCTCGCGTCCGGTCCCAGCTACCGGCTAGGGCCGGCGGCCCGCGACGCCGCCCTCGTCCTCGACGGGCGGTTCGGGCTCGGGCTCGACTGGCGCGACTTCCTCTTCAGGCACGACCTCTTCCTCGGGCACGACGGGCTCCTCAGGCACGACCGGCTCGGCCGGGACCTCGGGCTCCTCAGGCACGACTTCCTCGAGGGCCGGCTCGACGACCTCGGCCTCCTCCTCGTTCACCGAAAGGTAAGCGTTCACGACGTCGGCGAAGATCAGCGCGGGGATGGTGCCGCCGTCCACGGGGGCGCCACCGAACTCGGTCAGCATCGGCTCGCGCGACTCGGCGTGGCCAACCCAGACGCAGGCGGTGATATCAGGCGTGGCGCCGCAGAACCAGGCGTCTCCGTTGTCGTCGGTGGTGCCGGTCTTGCCCCAGGTGGGCTCGCCGGTGATGGCGCGCTTGCCCGTGCCGGACGTGACCACGCTCGTCAGGGTGGAGACCGCGGTATCGGCCGTCTCGGGAGAGATGACCTCCTCGCGGATCGACTCGTTCTTGCCGGACGCACCCGTCTTGTCCTCAACCGGGTCGCCTCCTTCGCCAGGGTCACCGTCGTAGACGCCCTCGATCGCGACGGGGCCGTTGTTCGAGGCGGCCATCGTGCCGGTGATTCGGTCGCCGTCCTCCTCGATCGCGTTGTAGGCGTGCGCCATCTCGAGCGGTGTCACCACCTGGCTGCCGAGGATCATCGACGGTGGGTACGGGACGAAGTCGTCGTCTTGCAGCTTGTAGTTGAGGATGTTCCCGCGCTCGTCGCGGGAGCGCAGGTCGGTTTTGATGCCGAGCGCTCCGGCCGTGTCGGCGATATCCCCAAGGCCCAGATCCGCGCCGAGCTGCGAATAGACGGAGTTGTCCGAGAAGGTCGTGCCAGTGAATAGCGAGGTCGGGCCGCGATAGGTGTCGGCGTAGTTGTTGACCTGAAAGAGATCCGGTAGGACCTTCGTGCCGCCGTCCTTCTTGGGCAGCTCGACCTCGAACGGAATGTCGATCTGGGCCGAGTTGAAGACCTCGTCCGTGGTGTGACCTTCCTCTAGCGCCGTGACGAGCGTGAACGGCTTGAACGAAGACCCAGGCTGGCGCAGGCCGTTGGTCGCGAGGTTGAACGGCTCGCGCTCGTAGTCGGAGCCGCCGTACATCGCCAGGACGCCGGCCGTCTCGTTGTCGAGGACGACGACTGACGAGTCGAGGCCGACGCCGTCGACGCGGGAGGAGACAAGTTCCTCGACCTGCTGCTGGTACTCGAGATCGAGCGTCGACTGGACGGTCAGGCCGCCGCCGAACGCTTGCCCCGCGCCGTAGCGATCGACGAGCTGCTGGCGAAGCCAGGACGTGAAATAGGGCGCCTCCGATTCGTCGGCGGGCGGCACGATCGTGGAGGGCTGCGGAATGACCCGGGCCGTGTAGTCGGCGTACTCCTCGTCGGTTATGTAGCCCTGGTCGCGCATGTTCACGAGCACGAGGTTTCGCCGGTCCTCGGCGGCCTCGGGCTGGTCGCGCGGCGAATAGGCCGAAGGGGAGGCGATGATCCCGGCGAGCGTCGCGGCCTCGTAGGGCAGGAGCTCCGAGGCGCAGGTGGGCTGGCCCTCCTCGCCGCAACCCTCGTGAGCCGAGCCGAAGTAGGTCTTGGCGGCCGCCTCGATTCCGTAGGCGCCTTCACCGAAGTAGATGGCGTTCAAATACTCGGTGAGGATCTTGTCCTTCGACCAGTTTCGCTCTAGCTGATAGGCGAGGGCAGACTCGCGAAGCTTCTGGAGGACCGTGCGGTCGCTTTGGGCCTCGAGCGCGTTCTTTACGAACTGCTGGGTGATGGTCGAGGCGCCCTGCTGCGCCGAGCCGGCCAGGACGTCTTGGTAGAGGGCTCGGGCGATGCCCTGGTAATCGACGCCGCGGTGGTCGTAAAAGCGCTTGTCCTCGATCGCGATGACCGCTTCCTTCATCACCGGGGCGATCTCGTCGGACTCGACGATGATGCGCCCCTCGTTGTTGGTGAGGGTGGCGAGGGCCTTGCCGTTCCGGTCGAGGATCACCGAGTTCTCTGCGCGCTCGTACTGGGCGCGGCTCTCGAGCGAGGGCAGGTCCTGAGCGACTGCCGTCATGATCCCGAAGACCCACGAGACGAGCGCGAGGAGCGCGAGGCCCATGACCACCACAGCGGCGCGGATCTTCTTCAGGCGCGGCTTGTTGCGGGCCTCTGAGTCGCTGTTGTCGTTGCCGCCGCCCCCGGACACGACGCGCAGCCGGCGCCGGATTCCGCCGCCGTCTCCCGCTCCGCCCGCGGTGGCGCTCGCCGTCCCTTCGGACTCGCCTTTGCTCTCGGCGCCGGCCGCCTCCGTTTTGTGGCTGCCGTGACGCTCGCGCATTCGCGTCTTGGCTCGCTCGGCTGCACCTGGCCCTCGGGTGGCACGGCGCTCGGCGCGCGCCTGGGCGCGCGCCCTGCGTCTTTCGTTCATGCCCACGGGGATCGATAGTAGCTTTGCGACCCATGGGGAAAACCGATTCCGACGGGGAGGAAGCCCTCGCGCGCGTGCTCGCAGGCTCAGTCGATGCTCTCCCCGCAGGGCGCCTGGCGGAGCAGCTCTCAGGCGACCGCCCGCTAAGGGTCAAGTTCGGGATGGACCCAACCTCGGCCGACATTCACCTAGGTCACACGGTGGTGTTGCAAAAGCTCCGCACCTTCCAGGACCTCGGCCACACCGTTGTCCTAGTGGTGGGTGACTACACGGCGAGAGTGGGCGACCCAAGTGGGCGAAGCGACATCCGTCCCGTCCTCAGCCCTGCCGAGATCGAGGTGAACGCGCTCACCTACCAGGACCAGGCGTTCAAGGTGCTCGATCGCGAGCGGACCGAAGTCCGCCACAACTCCGAATGGCTCGAGATGCCCTCGGGTCAGTTCTTCGACCTTGTCCGGCGCTTCACCGTCGCCCGCCTTTTAGAGCGCGAGGACTTCCAGCGCCGCATGGAGGCCCAGCAGGGGATCTCCGCGCTCGAGCTTCTCTATCCCGTCCTGCAGGGGTATGACTCAGTCGCGATCGATGCCGACCTGGAGATGGGGGCGACGGACCAACGGTTCAACCTCCTTTTCGCGCGCGACGTCCAGGAGGCGTTCGGTCACAAGCCGCAGTCGATCCTCACCATGCCGATCCTGGTGGGCACCGACGGCGTGCGGAAGATGTCCAAGTCCTACGACAACTACGTCGGTGTGACCGACGAACCGGCGGACATGTTCGGAAAGCTGATGAGCGTGCCCGACAAGGTCATGGCCGAGTACTACCTGTTGCTCTTGGGCTCAGAGCTCGACACGACCGGGCATCCGAACGAGGCAAAGCGAGCGCTGGCGCGAGAGATCGTGGAGCGCTTCCATTCGGCCGCGGACGCGGAGGACGCCGAGTCGCGCTTCGACGCGGTCCACAAGCACGGCGAGGTGCCCGAGGACATCCCGGAGCTGGCGCTCGGCGAGGAGAAGACGGTCCATCTGCCGACGCTCTTGGCGACCGCGTTTGACATCTCCACGAGCGAGGGACGGCGCCTGATCTCTCAAGGAGGCGTGAAGGTCTCGGGTAAATCCGTGCCTGCTGATGCCCTGGACGTGCCTGCCGACGACCTCCGCGGACGGATTCTTCAGCTCGGCAAACGCCGATTCGTTCGCCTCAGCTGAGGATCCAGCTAACCTGCGGGAAGATGGGGAACGTGGCCTTGACCGTAGGTGAGGTCAGAGCTATACTCCGTTGCCGCTTTCGAGCGGTCTGCCGTTTTCGCACAGAATCCCTGGGCGAGACGGTAAGCGGTGTTTGAAAACTGAGCAGCGCGCGATGGGATCCCAAGTCCCATCGTGTCCAGGTTCGACCTGCCCTGCACCATGCATGGGCAGACTGAATCAGAAACCCGTCATACAAGCCACCCCGTGTATGGGTGGCGCGAGATGTATGACAGGCTCAAAGTGATAGAGGAAGCCGGCTACCGGGTTTCAACTGCCCTGGCCGGCACTGAACATCCTCAGTTGATTTTTCACGGAGAGTTTGATCCTGGCTCAGGACGAACGCTGGCGGCGTGCCTAACACATGCAAGTTGAGCGACGAACCGGGGCT
>Ga0208612_1001382_pt1 | contig 10080 bp, 13 predicted proteins | sample AntDryMetagUQ889_FD_188089 | JGI IMG/M metagenome (GOLD analysis project Ga0208612, IMG submission 188089) | Polar desert microbial communities from Antarctic Dry Valleys - UQ889 (SPAdes) | ecosystem: Environmental > Terrestrial > Soil > Desert | place: Antarctic Dry Valleys | collected 2008-12-31 | reverse complement strand
CAAAGCACGACATCGTGTCCCAGCGCCTCGAGTCGCCGGGCGAGCTGCTCCTCCTGTCCCCGCGGGCGGGTGACGACCACCTTCACGTGACGAAGGGAAGTAACTCTCGTGCGAGCGCCTCTGGATCCGTGCCGGAACGACGCTCGATCCAGGCACCGTCCAGATCGGCGACGAGGGCCATGAGTGTCGCGCCGTCGTGATGGGCGGCAACGGGCGCGAGGCAGCCGCCGCCGACGAGGGCGACACAGCGACGCTCGGCTTCGACGCGGCGCCGTGTCTCGGCGTCGTCTGCGGCCGCCACGAGTTCCTCTTCCCCGGCGCGCACCTGAAATGCCAGCGCTCCCTGGCCCGCCTCCGGGAGCATCTGCGCCGCTTCGAACCGCAGCCCCACCTCCCGCTCCAGTCCGAGCCGGTCGAGCCCGCACGCGGCCAGCACGACGGCGTCCAGCCCACGTTCACCTCGCTTGCGCAGGCGCGTGTCGACGTTTCCCCGCAACGGCTCGATCGAGAGCGTCGGCTCGAGCGCGAGCAGCTGCGCGCGCCTGCGGACGGACGCGGTCCCGATCCGCATCCCCGGGCGCAGCTCACGGGCACCGCAGAGCGCGTCTCGCGGATCCTCGCGCGCCGGATACGCACCGACGGCGAGGCCGTCTGTGTCCGTCGAGGTCATGTCCTTCGCAGAGTGGACGGCGACGTCGATGCGGCGACCGAGCAGCGCCTCCTCGAGTTCCTTGACGAAGACGCCCCGCTCGCCGATCTGGCCGAACGGCTTCGTCCGGTCGCGGTCGCCGGCAGTGGTGATCGGAACGAGCGCGATCTCGATCCCAGGGCGACGCAGCAGCTCCGCGGCGCGCCCGGCCTGGGTGAGCGCGAGCCTACTGCCGCGCGTGCCGACGCGGATGAGCACAGTTGCGGCGCCCGACGGAGGGGCGCGACTCGCCGCACGGGCGGACGCGGCCGTCGACGGCGCGCGGCCGAATGCGGACAAAGGCTGTCGGCACCTGCAAGGGCAGCGGCCGCCCGCTCAGGAAGCGAGTCCCCGCCAACAAGGAAGTCAACGCGACCTTCGCTCCTCTTCCAGACCGAACAGATGCCTCACGACGTCAGCATAGACCACCCCGTCGGCTGCCGCGGCCGCCTCTTTCATCCGGATCGTCGGCAGGTGGAGGAGCTTCGCGAGAATCTGCGAGGTGACCGACTCGACCTGCCTTCGCTCGCGCTCCGAGAGACGAGAACCCGCACGCGCCAGCTCGCTGTCCCGGATCTCTTCCGCGAGTGCGCGCAGGGATGCGATCGTCGGAACAACGTCCAGTGAGGCCTGCCACTCCCGAAACCGCTCGGCCTCGGCCGCCACGAGCTTCTCGGCTCGAGCCGCCTCGCTGCGTCGACCGGAGATCGTCTCCGCAACGACGGCCTCCAGGTCGTCGATGTCGTAGAGGAAGCAGCCCTCCAGCTCGTTGATCTCGGGGTCGAGGTCGCGGGGAACCGCGAGGTCGACGAGCAGGAGCTGCCGACCCCTCCGAGCGGGTAGCGCCGCTGCGACGTCTGCCTTTTGGAGGACGGTGCCCGGCGCACTCGTCGAGGCAACCACGACGTCGACCGACGCGAGCTCAGGGCCGATCGCGCCGAGGGCGAGCGGGCGCGTCTTCAAGCGCGCGGCCAGCTCCTGGGCATGCTCGAGCGTTCGATTCGCGACGGCCGCGATCGAGGCGCCGCGGGAGATGAGGTTGCGCGCAGTGAGCTCGCTCATCTTCCCCGCCCCGATCAGGAGAACGCGCTTCCCGTCGAGTCGTTCGAACACCTGCTGCGCGAGAGCCGCGCCCGCGGCGGGTACCGAAGCAGGACTCTCGGCAATGCCGGTCTCGATCCGCACCCGCCGTCCGGCATGCAGCGCCTGTCGGCAAAGCCGGTCGAGGAAGGGACCGGTCGCTCCCTGCTCGTACGCCGCCCGCACCTGCCCCAGGATCTCACCCTCGCCGGGCACGAGCGAGTCGAGGCCGGCGGCGACGCGGAAGAGGTGCAGGGCTGCCGCCTCATCACGCAGCCGGTAGAGCACGGACGAGAGTTCGTTCGCACGATCGCCTGCAAGCTCGGCCAGCGTCCGAACAGCGACCTCCTCGGCGTGGTCGGCACGGACGAGGTAGAGCTCGGTGCGGTTGCACGTCGAGAGGACGATCGTCTCGCTGCCAAGCGACGCGGCAAGCTCGGCGGCGCCCGCCGGATCGAGCGCGACCCGCTCGCGCAGCTCGAGCGGAGCGCTGTGGTGCGAGACACCGACGAGCGTCAGCTTCATCGTGTTCCCCTCACTGGGCGAAGTGCGTCAGAGGTAGGACGATCGCCACGAGTGCGAAGCCGGCTAGGTTCAAGAGCGCCGCGCGACGACCGCGCCGCCCCTCGTAGCGAAGCACGAGCAAGCTCGCGTAGACGCCGAGGATGGCGAAGGTGACGCCCATGGCGGCGTCGAAGTCGCCGCGCTCGAACCTGGACGCGCCGACCCCGATCCCGAGCGCCAGCATGACGAGCGAGGCAAGCACGGTGCGCGCCGCCAGCCGATCGAGGGCGTCGAGCGGCGGCACCCGCACGCGCAGCACTCCACGCTCGTGCCGCTTCAGTCGCCGTTCCTGCCAGAGGTAAAGCGAGGCCATGCCTGCCGCAAGAGTCAGACCCGCGAACCCGGCAAGCATCAACCCGACGTGGAGGGCGAGCACGCGGCCCGATCCGCCGCCCTCGGCGAGCCCAGTCCCCCCGCCGGCCCACGCGAGCGCGAGCAAGAGTGCCGCAACCGGCATCACCGCGAGGCCGAGCAGGCGATAGCGCGGCTTGCAGCCCCAGATCAAATAGGCGCCGACGACGAGCCAGACGAAGAGGTTCAGCGAGCCTGCCCAGGTCCGCCAGGGAAAGCCGTCCGCCGAGGCCGCCTGACCCACCAGCAGCGCGGTCTGAGCCACCCACCCCAACCGAACTCCCCAAGTGGCGAGCCGCCCGGCGAGACCGGGCCCACGCAGCTCGCCCGCGTAGGCGATCGCTGCCTCGCCGTACGCGAGCAGCGCAGGGACGACGAGTAGCTCAGCCACGCTCGCGAAGGCGCGTCTGCGCCAGCCGGGCGAGCTCCGCCGTCTCGCGCTCGAGCCGAGTCAGCTTCGCCGCGATGATCGCGACGTACACGAGGACCGTCACGAAGATGACGGCGTACGCGGCAGCGAGGTACTTCTCGCCGCTGCTCATGAGCCCTCGCTCACGAAGTCAGCGCCTCGCGCAGTTCGCGCAGGTTCGAGTCGACCCGCTTACCGAGCAGCTCGACTCGGTACAGCGTGTAGGCCAGCGAGGAGATCGCCACCCACGCAACACAGAAGGTGAAGAACATCGTCCCCGTCATCTGTGGCCCCTCGCGGGTGAAGACCGTGGGGTGGATCACGTTCTCCGCCAGACGGATCGCGAGGAAGCTCACGGGGACGAGGACGATCCCAAAGAGCGCGTAGACGGCCGAGATGTTCGCGCGACGTGGGCCCTCCTCGAGGGAGAAGCGCAGCATGAAGTAGGCGGTGTAGAAGAGGAAGAGGACGAGGAAGAGCACGAGTTGGTTCTCGCTCCAGAGCCACCAGTGACCCCACGAGGCCTTGGCCCAGATGGAGCCCGTCGCGAGCGTGAGCACACCGAAGATCGTCCCCTGGTGGATCGCGACGTAGCTTTCGAGGTCGTACCGCTCGTCCTTGCGCCAGAGGAGGAGCAGGGCCTTGTACGCGCCCAAACCGAAGCAGGCGTACGCCGTCAGCGCGATCGGCACGTGGAAGTAGAAGATCTTCTGCGAGAGCCCCTGGTCGGCGTCCTCCGGCGCGACGAGAAAGACGAGGACGAGGGAGCTTCCCACAAGCATCGCGGTCAGCGCCGCCAGCATGGGGACCAGGCTCCCGAAGGCCGAGCTATTCGGAGACGACGTACTCAAAGGACGCCCAGCACAGTATCGCGAAGACCGCGTCGTACAGTCCGAGGAAAGCCAGGAACTGCTCGGGCTCCTCGGAGATGCTCGCACCCACGCCGCCGACGACGAGCGGGATCGCAAGGGGTAGGAAGAGAAGGGGGAGGATGAGCTCACGGGTCCTGCTCACCGCAGCCATCGCGGCGAGGAGCGTGCCGATCGCACAGATTCCAAGGTTCGCGAGGAGGACGCCGACGACCGTACTCAGATCGACCGGGGCGAAGAACACCGCGAATGCCGGTAGCGCCACGAGCTCAACGGCCGCCAGGAAGACAAAGACGGCCGCCGACTTCCCGAGCCAGATCGCGCTGCGGTCGGTCGGCGCCAGCACGAGACCCTCGAGAGCACCGCTCTCGCGTTCCGGCGCCCACGCTCGCGCGAGGCCGAGCAACGCGGTGAAGACGAGCGCAACCCAGAGAAGCCCTTGCGCAGCAAGCTCGTCAGCGCCTTCCGGAAGGGCGAAGCGGAAGACGACGAGGGTCGAGACGACGAACAGGAGCATCGCAGGCAGCGTGTCGCGAGCGCGGAGCTCGAGCCGCAGGTCCTTCCGTGCGAGCGTCGCGACGTCGGCGAGGTACCTCATGTGAGCGCAAGCCGGTCCGAGCACAGGCGCTCCACCCGCTCGGGCTCGTGTGTCGAGAGGACGATTGTGCGGGTCTCCCGCAGATCGGCGAGCTGGCGGTCGAGCAGGGTCGCCCCGTCTGCGTCAAGCGCGGCGAACGGCTCGTCGAGGACGAGCAGCTCCGGGTCGTGCAGCAGCGTGCGGCAAAGCGCGAGTCGCTGGAGCATGCCGCGGGAGAAAGATCCCGCGCGCTCGCCACGGACGTCCCACAGCCCGAATCGCTCGAGCAGCATGCCGATCCGCTCGCGCCGCTCCGACACGCGATAGAGGCGACCGTAGAGGTCGAGGTTCTCGAGCGCCGTCAGGTCCCGGTAGACGAGCGCCTCGTGGCCGAGGTAGCCGAGCGCTCCGCGCTGGACGCGGACCTCCAGCTCACCCTTCGTGGGAGCTGCGAGCCCAACGAGGAGCCGCAGGAGCGTCGTCTTGCCGGAACCGTTTGCTCCCGTGACAACAAGGAACGATCGGGGCGAGAGCTCGAAGTCGACGGGCCGAAGGGCGCGCTTGCGCCCATACCGCCTCTCGACCGCGCGCGCGGAGATCACGAGCCCGCCGCCGAGGGCGCCCGCGCCGGTACGTGCCCCCAAGGGACCCCCGGGATCCCTGAAGACACACTATCGAGGAAGTCGTGACGCGAGGGCAACGACATCGTCAAGAGAGTGTGACGATTCGCGAGCCGCGGCACGAGGCGTCGCGCTCAGGACGCGACCGCGTCGGCAAGCACGAAGCCGAAGAAGACCACGCTGATCAGACCATTGACCGTGAAGAACGCCGCGTCGAGGCGGCGCAGATCACCTGGACGCACGATCGAGTGCTCGTAGGCGAGCAAACCGGCGACCGCGGCGACCCCGAGCCAGTAGAGGATGCCGACCTCGAGACCGAGCCCGGCCAGCGTGAGGAGGCCGACCGTCGCAAGATGATGCAGCCTCGCCCCGAGGAAGACGCCGCGCTCCCCGTACCGGGTGGCCCAGGAATGCAGGCCCTCGGCACGGTCGTGCTCGAGATCGAAGAGGGAGTAGAAGAGGTCGAAGCCGGCCACCCAGAGGGCGACAGCGGCACCGACCGCCCAGGCCTCCGGCGGCAACTGGCCCGTCAGCGCGGCCCAGGCACCTACGGGCGCGAGTCCGAGCGACGCGCCGAGCCATTGATGACAGAGCCACGTCACGCGCTTCAGGTACGGGTAGACGACGAACAGCCCGACCGGCACCGGCCAGAGCCAGCGCACCAGCGGGTCGAGCTGAAAGACCGCCAGGAGGAAGACGGCGAGCGACAGGGCGCAGAGGCCCCCGACCTGGAGGGGCGTCAGGGTCCCGGTGGGCAGCTCGCGGCCGGCCGTGCGCGGGTTGCGGGCGTCGAGCTCGGCGTCGATCAGCCGATTGAGACTCATCGCGAGTGTCCTGGCGCCGACCATGGCGACGGTGATCCACAGCAGATCCCGTCCCGGCGGCACGCCGTTCCAGGCGAGAACGGCGCCGACGTAGGCGAAGGGCAGCGCGAAGACCGTGTGCTCGAGCTTGACGAGCGAGGCGAAGCGCCGGGGGAGCCCGACGGCAGTCTCGGTCACGGGGGGCCCGCTCACGTCTGCTGGTGAGCCGTCTCCTCACCGGCCAGAAGCCTCACCGCGTGCGCGAGCGCCGGCCTCAACACGGCGAATCCGTCACGACAGCCGCCGGTCGACCCAGGCAGGTTGACGACCAGTGTCCTGCCGTGAATCCCCGCGATGCCACGCGAGAGGAGCGCGTGCGCCGTCTTGGCGATCGAGTCTGCCCGGATCGCCTCGGCGATGCCCGGCGCCTCCCGGTCGATCACCGAGCGCGTGGCCTCCGGAGTGACGTCGCGGGGCGCCACCCCTGTCCCGCCCGTGGTCAGGACGACCCGGGCGGATTCGGCGAGCTCGACGATGGCGCGGGCGATCTCGCCGGCTTCGTCCGGGACGACGAGCCGGTCGACCTTGTAGCCGTCGGACTCGAGCAGCGTGGCAAGAAGGTCGCCGCTCGCGTCGTCACGGACGCCGGCGGCAACGCCGTCCGAGATCGTGAGGACGGCCGCGTTCAGCCGGGCTCCTTCGTCTTCTCGACGAGCAGCACCTTACTGACGACCATTCCCTTGTCGACCGCTTTCGCCATGTCGTAAACGGTTAGCGCGGCGATCGACGCGGCAACCAGCGCCTCCATCTCGACCCCGGTCTGGGCGGTCGTCTCGGCAGACGCCGTGATCTCGACTGTCTCGTCGCCGACCACGAGCGAGAGATCGATCGCCGAGAGCGGCAGCGGGTGGCACAACGGGATCAGATCGGCCGTCCGCTTCGCCGCCATGATCCCCGCCAGCTGCGCGGTCACGAGCGCATCACCCTTCGGCAGCTGGCGGAGACGCGCGGCCGTCTCAGGCGCCATGCGCACGGTTGCCCGCGCAACAGCACGCCGACGTGACAGTGGCTTGCTGCCGACGTCGACCATTCGCACCGACCCCGTCTCGTCGACGTGCGAGAGGTCGCTCACGCCCTCATCGTACTGGCGCGGTCGAGGTCGGCGAGGAGCGCCGCCGACCAGCGATCGAGGTCGTGCTCGCGGACGTGCTTCGCGATCGACGCGGACCAGCGCGCCCGATCTTCACCCGGTAGGTCGAGCGCGCGCTCGAGCGCATCGACCTGTCCTGCGACGTCCCAGGGGTCGATGGGCACCACCCAGTCCTTGAGCTCCTCGAAAACTCCGGTGTTTTCCGATAAGACAACGACACCGTCCCGCGTGTTCACCAGGGGCGCCTCTTTCGCGACGAGGTTGAGCCCGTCTCGAAATGCGTTCACGAGCAGCACGTCGAACTGCTTGTACGCAGCGATCGACTCGATGAAGTCGTCCTCGATTCGGAGCCGCAGCGAACCGGGATACCGCTCCTCGACGGCAGCCGCCTCGCGCTCGATCGCGGCCCGGTAGTCGGCGTATTCGGAGACGGCCTGCCGGGATGGATCGAGCAGCGCGAGCATCTCGACTCGGCCCACAAGCTCGGGGCGCCGCTCGAGCAGCAGCCGGAAGGCCCGAAAACCGCCGATGACATTCTTCGAGGGATCGGTCCGGTCGACGCGAAGGATCAGTCGCTCGGGCCGCGACGCCACCAGCTCCCGCTCCCGCTCGAGCACGGGCAAGCTCCGGGCAAGCTCCTCGAACTCCGCCACGTCGACCGAGATCGGGTGCGCGGTGACAAGCGTTCGCGCGGGCTCCAGGCCGATCGCGTCGCACGACGCCAGGAACGCACGCCGCCAGCGCTCGGTGTGGAAACCGACGACGTCGTTGGCCAGCAGCCCGTCGTGCACCGCCCGCACGACCGGCCCTGGCAAGACGTGCCACTCCTCCGCGGTAGGCCATGGGATGTGGACGAAGTGCACCATCAGAGCGTCCGGCCGCCGCTCGCGGACGAACCGCGGTGCGAGATAGAGGTGGTAGTCCTGGAAGAACACGGCCGCGCCGGGATCGTGCTCCAGTTCCTCCACGACGGCTCTGGCAAAGGCCTGGTTGACCGGCACGTACCCCTCGTCCCAGGCCTCCTCGAGCTCCGCACGGCGCCCGTTCCGGAGGCCGGAGAGGGCGTGCTGGACAAACCACAGCACCGGGTTCGCGACGACGTTGTAGTAGAGCTCGAAAGCCCGCGGGTCGTGCGCCACGAGCCGCAGCCGGTAGGCCGCTCCGTCGGCGCCCGTCTGCTCCACGGTCCCGCGCACCGCCACCTCCCGATCCTCGTCCGAGAGGGCGCTGGCGATCCACGTCACGTCGTGATGCGCAACAAGCGGGCGCAGCGCGGTGACGAGGCCGCCTGCGCCTCGCTTCCCGATCAACTCGCCCTCCTCGTCGCGGGAGAACCCGATCGGGCCCCGGTTCGAGACGACGATCAACCTCCGCCGCTGCATCACTGGCTTGCTGTCGTTGCCCGTTAGAGCAGCTTCACGAAGCGCAGCCGGGAGCCTCGCCCATGCTCTTGCGCACCGATCTCGAGCTCATCGGCGATCGAACGGATGATTGCGATGCCGAGACCGCCCTCCGTCAGGTCGTCTGTGCTCCGACCGTTCTGCCTGCCGGCACCGTCATCGAACCCCGTCCCGTCATCGGAGACTTCGACCACAAGTCTGTGCGCACTGAGCTCGAAGCTGATCTGCACGTGTCCCTCGCCGTCCCCGTACGCGTGACGAACCGAGTTCGAGCAGGCCTCCGTGAGCGCGAGCTTCAAATCCGCCAGGGTATCGTCGGACAACGGCCGGACGCGAGAGAGGCCGGTCAGGGCGAGCCGGGACAGCGTGATGTACTCCGGCTTCGCCGGAATCGTCAGGCGCACCGTTCTGCTGTCATCCGTGCTGTGGGCCATGGCGGCAGATCACTCGCTCCACTGGTCAGCTCTCCTGTGTTCTCCGCTACCTGCCCGACCCCTCGCGGTCTTCTGAGGTCTATTCCCTCGTGCACTTCGCCCCTAAACGACTAAGAGCCGCTCAGGGATCGAGCGGCCGCTCGGCCAGGCGCACGGAGATGGTCTCGCGCTTGCCCTTACCTCCGCGCAGGACCGTCACCCGCACCACCTGCCCCGGGCGGAGCCGGTCTGTGACGATCCGGACGACATCGTCGGCGCTCTTGACCACTCTGCCGTCCAGAGCGACGATGAGATCGCCACCGAGGCCGACGGTCGAGCCGTTGAACACCTCCTCCTTGCTCGAGCCGCGCAGGCCGGCACGCTGAGCGGGTTTGCCTGCCACGACCCGCTCGATCAGCGCACCGCGAGAGACCGCGAGCCCGTACTCCCGGGCGAGGGCGGGGGTGACGTCCTGCGTGGTGATGCCGATGTACGCGTAGGCGACCTTGCCTGTCGAGATCAGCTGCTCCATCGAGCGCCGAGCGGAGTTGATCGGGATCGCGAAACCGACCCCCTCGGCGTTGCCGGATTCCGATCGAATCTGGGCGTTGATGCCGATGACCCGACCCCGACCGTCGAGAAGCGGCCCGCCGGAGTTGCCGTGGTTGATCGGGGCGTCGATCTGAATCGCATTCGAGACCGAGAAACCGGATGTCAGCGACGGAATCGAGCGCGACACCGCCGAAACGACACCGACCGCCAACGAGTTCGAGTTCCCGAACGGGCTTCCGATCGCCGCGACGGGCTCGCCGACCACGACATCGTCAGAGTCGCCCAGTGGTACCGGGGTGAGGGCATGATCACGCGGATCCACCTTGATCACGCCCGTATCGTCGAAGAGATCCCAGCCGATGATCGCTGCGGGCAGGCGGTCACCGTCCTCGAACACGACGAAGACGCATTTCCCCCGAGCTCCATCGACACCCTCAATAGCTGGTGGGAAGCCCGAGCCATGAGGGAGCGCCCCACCTCGGTGGAGCCCGTGAAGGAGAGCTTGCGCAGGCTTGGGTCCTCGAGGACGGAGAGCGGGGCCGGGGATCGCGCTGAACTTGCGTCGCCGGCAGCCAAGTGAGTGCAGGACACAGGGGTTTGGCCG
>Ga0208612_1001381_pt1 | contig 10090 bp, 8 predicted proteins | sample AntDryMetagUQ889_FD_188089 | JGI IMG/M metagenome (GOLD analysis project Ga0208612, IMG submission 188089) | Polar desert microbial communities from Antarctic Dry Valleys - UQ889 (SPAdes) | ecosystem: Environmental > Terrestrial > Soil > Desert | place: Antarctic Dry Valleys | collected 2008-12-31 | reverse complement strand
CCGCAAGGCCCGCCAGCTCGCCGGCGATGACGCCTCCGCCCGCGCCTGAGCCGACGATCACTACGTCGGCCTCGATCACGTCTTGCGCTTCACCCGTGGGGCGGCGCACATTCAGCGGGCGCTCGCGGTCGGCGGGTGGCGGCGCGATCGGCCCCGGGAAGTTCATCGCGTCCCAATTGGGGTTTCGGCCGGTGCCGAGGTCGGGCAGGCCATAAAAGAGGGTGCTCGCGATTCCTAGGAAGGTCGCGACGCCGTCGAGGGCCTCGGGACTTGCGGCCATGAATCCCTGGACGATTTGCTCCCGAGCCTCCGGCGGAGCTTCGGGCTTCATTCCGTTCTCACCGAGCGCATCCAGCATGCCGCGAAGCCCCGCCACCTGCTCGTCGGTGAGCTCGGCGCCGAGGAGCGCCACCTCGACCGACTCGGGCACGCTGAGGTCAGATGCGGACCGGCGCCAGAAAGCCGCGTTCTCGCGATCATCTTCGGGCGGCTCGATTGACGGGACGAAGGTGTCGCAGAGCGCGCGAAGCGTCGTGCGCTGCTCGTCGGAGAAGAGCTCGGAAGTGGCAAGAGCGGCAAACGTCTGGCCGATCAGCTCGGTGACCTGCGCCGAGTAGGGGAAGTGATGGGCGTCGCGAAAGCCGGCCGAACCCGGGGTGATGAGAAGCGACTGGCGCTTCGTGTACTTGCGGATGCCGTCCGGGCCGTGGCGAGAGCCAAGGCCCGAGTCCTTCCATCCGCCCATCGGCAGCTCGAGCGCGGCGTAGTTCACCTGCGCGTCGTTTACGCACGCGACCCCCGCCTCGATCCGGCGCGCGACCTCCTCGCCGCGCGCCTCGTCGCGGGTCCAGACCGAAGCCTGGAGGCCGTACGGCCCGTCGTTCGCCAGCGCGACGGCTTCCTCGGCGTCCGCGACGCGCATCACCGGCAGCGTCGGGCCGAACGTCTCTTCGGTCATGCAGAGCATCGAATGGTCCACGTCGGCCAGGACCGTGGGCTGGAAGAAGCGCCCCGGCCCTTCGCCGCGCTCTCCGCCGGTGACAACGCGGGCGCCCTTCTCGACCGCGTCGGCGATGTGCGATTCGACCGTGTCCATCTGCGCCGGGAAGATCATCGCGCCCACGTCCACGGTGCCCGCCGGGCCGGGAGCGCCCTGGCGGAGACCCTCGACTTTCTGGGTGATCCGCTCGAGGAGCTCGTCGTGGATCGGGTCCTCGGCGTAAATCCGCTCGACCGAGATGCAGACCTGGCCCGAGTTGTTCATGCCATAGCTGACCGCGGCGTTCGCGGCGCGCTCGAGGTCGGCGTCCGAGAGGACGATCATCGGATCCTTGCCGCCCAGCTCGAGCGAGACCGGGGTGAGCGTCTCGGCCGCCTGGGCCATGATGCGCTTGCCCGTCTTGACCGAGCCGGTGAACATCACGTAGTCGGCCTCGTCGACCAGCGCGGCGCCGGTCTCGCCGCGGCCGGTCGCGACTTGGAAGACACCGTCGGGGATCCCGCACTCGGCGAGCATCTGCGCCATCAGAAGCGAGGTGAGCGGCGTCAGCTCCGAGGGCTTTAAGATCACGGCGTTGCCCGCTGCGAGGGCTGGGATGCAGTCGCCGAAGGAGTTATTGAGCGGATAGTTCCACGGGCCGATCACGCCAACGAGCCCAATCGGCTCATAGCGGACGAACATGCGCTTACCGCGAACGAAGGGAGACGCAGACTCGATCTCCTCGTCGGCCAGATAGACGGGCGCCTGCTTGGCCCAGAACTCGAGCGCCGAGAGGCCGTAGCCGAACTCGGCGAACTGCGTCTCGTCCGCTGGACGGCCCGTCTCGGCGCAGATCGTCCCGACAACCTGCTCGGCGTTTTGGACGAGCCAGCCCCGAGCGGCGAGCAGGACCTCCGCACGCGCGTCGAAGCCCGCCTGCCACCACTGAGGCTGCGCTGCTCGGGCGCGCTCGGCAAGTGCATGGATCTCGGCCGCGCCCAGCTCCGGAACGGTCGCGAGAGTCTCGCCCGTCGCGGGATTCTCGACCGCGATCCCGTCCGTTTGCGATGCGTTTGCCTGCGCGTCCAGCGTCTCGCTCATAAGGCCGGATCCTATATCCCCACCGGCACATGCTTGTTTCGCGACGTTCGTCGCTCACTCACTGAGAAATGGAAGGATGAGCGCGGAATGCGAACCGCGATCGTCTCCGAACTCCACCTGGGAGCCGCCTCCGAGGCCGACCTTCTGAGCCGGCCCGACGTGTTCGACGTCCTCGCGGACGCGATTCGGGGCGTCGACCGGCTGGTCCTTTTGGGTGACGTCGTCGAGTTTCGCGACCGGCCTTTCACCGAGGCGATGGAGGTCGCGAAGCCGGTCCTCCGAAAGCTGGCAGAGTTCTCCGACGGCGAGGTGATCATCGTGCCGGGGAACCACGACAACCGCTTCATCTCAAGCTGGCTCGAGGCTCGGGCGATTCGCGGCGCCAAGCCGCTCGGGCTCTCGGAGAAGGCGCGGCTCGACCTGTGGCCCGCGAGCGAGCTTCGCGACTCGATGCCGGACGCGAAGCTTCGGATCAGCTACCCCGGCGTGTGGCTTCGCGACGATGTCTACGCCACTCACGGGCACTACCTCGACCGCCACCTGACGATTCCGACGTTCGAGCGGCTCGGCTTGGCCCTGGTCGAGCGGACGCTCGGCCTTGCCCCCACTGGCCCCGACCCGCTGGCGCCGCCAGACGATGAGTCCTCCGACGAGCCCGAGGACTACGAGCGCATCGCCGCTCCGGTCTTCGCCTTCCTCTACGCGCTCGCCCAGGCCGGCGCCGGGGAGAAGCATCCCGGCGGCACGCCCACCAAGCGGATCTGGGACACGCTGACCGGAGGCGACACCCGCTCGGCCAAGGTTCGCGGTTGGCTGCTCGGCTCGGTCGCCCTGCCCGGCGCGGTCGGCGTTGCGAACCGGCTGGGAATCGGCCCGGTCCGCGCCGACATCTCGCCGAACGCGATCTCCCGCGCCGGGGTCGACGCGATGAGCGATGTAGTCGAGCGCCTCGAGATCGATGCGAAGTGGGTGCTCTTTGGCCACACCCACCGCCGCGGCCCGCTCGCCGACGAGGACGCCTGGGTGACCGAGAACGGCGCAACGCTCCTCAACACGGGCAGCTGGGTCCACAGCCCAGGCCTCCTTCGCTCCTCTTCGGCGGGCAGCGCCTACTGGCCCGGAACGGTCTGCCTCATCGACGACGAAGAAGACCCGGTGCTCGTCCATCTCCTCGACGAGTGGACCCGGGCAGAGCTCGCAGGCTGATACGGATACGACCGTGCTCGGAAGGCAAATCGGATCGATCCTCTTGATCGTCCTGGGCGGTATCGCCCTGGTCGGCGGCATCCTCACCCGCTACGCGGACCAAAACCTCTTGGATCCGGAGCAATTCGCCGAGCGGGCTGTCGGAGTCCTCGACGACGAGGGAGCTCAGGCCGAGATCGGCGACGTCGTCGTGAACGAGCTCGAGAAGCTGGGGGCGAAGCGGGCAAGAGCCCAGAAAGCGGTCAAGAGGACCATCGGCGCCTTTACGGGCGACGAGCGCTTTCGGGGGGCACTCGTTGCGGCACTTGTTGACGCGAACGAACGCGCGCTGAAAGACGGTGAGGACGGAGTAAGCCTCAACGTCCAGGATGTCGGAGTTCCGCTGGCTGACGCCATCGCCGAGACAGACCGTGGGCTGGCCAGAGACATCCCGAGCGACTTGGACCTGCCGGTGGCGAACACGAGCTCGACCGGCACTCTTGTCGACGTCGCTCGCAAGGCCGATGACTTTTCGTCGTTCTCGCTCGTCCTCCCGATCCTGGGCGGGCTCCTGATGATCGGCGGCGTAGTGGTCGCAAACGACCGGCGGACCGCACTCTTCGGGGCGGCGATGGGAGTCGCCTTGGCCGGGATCGCCGTGTTCGCCGGCTACATCGGCGGCCGGGAGATCGCCGCGCGCACGCCCGACGACGATGCGGCACAGGATGCCGCCCGGGCGATCTGGGACGCGGTCTTCGGCGGGCTCGAGACGCTTGGCCTGGTCATGGCGGGTGCCGGGGCGCTGGTCGCGCTCGTCGCTGGGCTCTTGTTCAGGGGCCGCGGCAAAGAGAGCTACTGAAAAGCTCTAGCGGCGGAGCAGGCCGAGAGCGTGCCCCAGCGAGGGAGTGATCGCGGCTCCCGCCTGCTCGATCGCGTTCGGATTGCCGGGGAAGTTCACGATGAGGGTGGTGCCCCGGCTGCCTGCGACGCCGCGCGAGAGCATCCAGTGCTTGGGCACATGCTGGCGCGATTCGAGCCGCATCGCCTCGGCGATGCCGGGTGCTTCGCGGTCGATCACGTCGCGGGTCGCCTCGGGGGTGACATCGTCGGGCGAGAGGCCGGTGCCACCGGTCGTCGCCACCAGGTCGCACGCGTCCTCGTCCGAGTAGAACCGGATGCGCCCCGCGATCAGCTCGCGGTTGTCAGGGATGAGCTCAAGCGAGACCACCTCGCAGCCTGCGCTCTCCAAGAGGGCTTTCAGCTTCGGCCCGCTCTCGTCCTCTCCCTCCCCCGCGGCCTTCGAGGTCGAGATCGCGATCACCGCGGCGCGGAAGGGGGCGTCAGCCATCCGCGTCACCCGCAGTTCCCCTGACCCAGTCGCCGCTGCGCCCGCCCGCCTTCGAGACCAGCCCGATGCGCTCTATCTCCACGCCCTTCTCGATCCCCTTCACCATGTCGTAGACGGTGAGCGCGGCGATGGAGCAGGCCGTGAGCGCCTCGAGCTCGACGCCGGTTCGCCCGACGGTGCGGGCCTCGCTCGAGAGTGTCACGTAACCCGCCGCGACGTCGATGTGCGCGGTGACGTCGACAAAATTCAGGGCGAGCGGATGAGCGAGCGGGATTAGCTCGGCGGTGCGCTTCGCGGCCTGGATTCCGGCCAGGCGCGCTGTCGCGACGACGTCGCCCTTGGGGGCATCGCCGCGCGCGACGGCGGCGGCCGTCTCCGCGCTCATCTTCACTCGCGCCTCGGCAACGGCCACGCGTTCGGTCTCGTCCTTCTCGCCCACGTCGACCATGCGGGCCGAGCCCTCGGCGTCCAGGTGGGTGAGCTCGGGATCGGTCATGGCACCGTGCCCTCTACCCAGGATTGCGCCTCGCCCTCGACCTCCTTCTTCCAGATCGGAGCTTCGGCCTTGATCCGGTCGATCGCCTCGCGCGCGCCGTCGAACGCCTCGGCCCTGTGTGGGGCAGAGACCGCAACGACGACGCTCGGCTCGCCCAGCGGCACGTCGCCAATCCGATGCTCGGCCGCGGCGGCCCGCAGGTAGTGGCGCTCGATGCAGTCGGCGAGGATAGCCTCGATCCGTGGCTCGGCCATCTCGGCGTAGGCGTCGTAGGTGAGCTTTTCGACATCGCGGGTCGTGCCCTGGAAGGTGACGACGGCACCCGCGCCAGGGTCTTGGACCAACGCGGTGAGTGCGGCTTGGTCGATCGGCTCGGGGCTGACCTTCGCGGCCTTGACCCGGTCCGAGGCGGATGCGCCACCCGAGACCGGCGGGATCGCCGCCAACTCGTCGCCCGGCGCGATCGGTGCGTCGTTGGCGGCGTACTCGCGGTTGACCGCGATCCGAAGCGGCAGGCGGGAAGCGAGGTCGCCCAGACTCGGCTCGTCGCCTAACGCGGCAATCGCGTCGGCGACGGTCGCGTTGTCGTCCAGCTCGATCTCGACCGAGTCGGAGCCTGCGCGCTCACGGAGCATCGCAAAGAGGCGGACTGTGACCCTCATGTGACGGAGGGTACGCGCAGAACCTCGGCCCGTACGACACTTCCGGCCCGGGCGGGTTCGGTGCCTGCCTCGATCACCGTGAGGGCGTCGGCTCCGAGCATCGAGGTGAGGATGTGCGAGCTCTGCGGGCCGGTCGGGGTAGCCAGCCAGCCCTCGGCGGTCTGCGAGAGGGAGCAGCGCACAGCTTGGTCTCGTTTCGCCATCCGCGGAACCTCGTCTGCGAGCGTGACCTCGACGGTGTCGAGGCCGGGCTCGGCACCCTGGAGCGCGCGCAGCGCGGGGCGCACGAAGAGGATGAACGTCACGACCGCCGAGACCGGGTTGCCCGGCAGCCCGAAAGCGAGGCCAAGGCTCGAAGCCGGCTCGGGCGGTTGCTGATTTCCGCGCATATCGCGGGTTTCCGCAACCACCCCGGCGTGAGCGCGTACGCCGAACCAGGTTGGCTTGCCAGGTCGCAGCGCGACGCCCCAAAAGCGCTCCTCGATACCCGCCGCCGAGAACGCGTCCTTCACGTGGTCGTGGACCCCGACCGAGACTCCGCCGCAGAAGATCGCAACGTCCGCTTCGATCGCCCGGGTAGCTGCGGCCAGGGTGGCGCCCGCATCGTCGGGGCAGCGTTCGACGCTTATGACATCCGCACCGGCAAGGCGCGCAAGCGCCGGCAGTGTGTACGCATTCGAGTTACGCACACCGCCGGGGCGCATCGGCTCCGAGGGGTCGAGCAGCTCGTCGCCTGTGCAGACCACCGCAACCGTGGGACGACGCGCGCACTCGGGCTCGGCGACGCCAATCGAAGCCAGGACGCCCAGCTCGGCCGAGCCCAGAACCGCGCCCGCACTCAAGACCCGGTCGCCCGAGCGGATGTCGTCGCCCGCGCGGCGGATGTCGCGGCCGTCTGAGACCTCGACGCGGATCGCGACCTCGCTCCCGGCTTCAGAGCCCTTGCCCTCCTGATCGGTGTCCTCGACCCGTACCACGGCGTCGGCGCCTTCGGGAACGACCCCACCAGTGGAGATGTGAAACGCCTTACCCGCAGCCAAGGCGCCCGCGGCCGGCTCACCGGCCCGAGACTCGCCGGCAAGCCGAAGCAAAGCGGGCGCATCGGCACTCGCGCCCGCCGTGTCGGCCGCCCGCACGGCGAATCCGTCCATGGCCGAGTTGTCCCACCCCGGAACGTCTTCGGCCGAGACTGCATCGACCGCCAGCACCCGCCCGAAGGCCTGGTCGAGAGCAACCGGCTCGGCCGCAAGCTTCGAGGAGACCTCGGCCATCACGGCGGCCCGAGCATCGGCGACTGAAAGCAACTCCGGCACGATTCGCGAGCCTACCCACGATGCGCCAACCCTCGAACGGCCTAGGCGCTGCGAAACTCGCGGTGTGACCGTGCTCTCGAAGCGCTCTCTCGCCCTCGGCGCCGTTCTGGCGGGTGGGGCTGCGACCCGGCTCGGCGGGACGAAGGCGACCCTTGAGCTGGCGGGCCGGCCTCTGATCGCCTACCCGCTCGAAGCGCTTGCCCAGGCCGGAGTCGAGGCAGTGGTCGTTGCCAAGGAGGACACCGCGCTCCCGTCCCTCGACGTCCCGGTGATTACCGAGCCCGGCGAGCCCCGCCACCCATTGGCGGGCGTGATCGCGGCCCTCAGTCATGCCCACCCGCGGCCGGTCCTCGCGCTCCCATGCGACGCGCCCTTCATCTCCCCCATGCTCCTTCGGGTCCTGGCGAGCGCATCAAGCGCGACCGCGGTTCGGACCAAGGACCGCATCCACCCGTTGATCGCCCTTTACACGCCGGCGAACCTTTCACGCCTCGAGGAAGCGGTAGCAAACGGAGAGCCCGCCACCCAAGCGCTCGAAGCCCTGGAGCCGGAATTAATCCAAGCGCCCGGCAAGGAGACCTTCAACGTGAACACCCCCGAGGACCTCGCCCAAGCCGAGGAGATCCTCAGGCAGCCTCGATCGTGACCCTGGCGTTGTAGTCGGGAATTCCTGCCTCGTCGGAGCGGATTTCGTCCGCGATGAGGACGTTGCCCTCCGGCCAGTGGACCTGCGCGTTGCCGGGTGCGATTCGGGCGATGTGGATACGACATCGAAGCTCGCCATCCTTGCTTCGCACGATCACAGCCTGCCCGGTATCGAGTCCTCGGCTGTTCGCATCTTCTGCCGAGACCAGGATCATCTCGCGATCCATTCCGGTGACCGCGTCGTGATCCCCCTGGACGATGGAGTTGAACTGCTTGCCGCGACGAGTCGAGAGCGCCAGTGTCCCGTCTTCGAACTTCTCATAGGTGGTTGGGGCGCGAACAAGGGCGAAATGAGCCTTTCCGGACTCTGTCTGGAAGTCGGTTCCCTCGGGGAAGAGCCGGCCCCCGTACTGAAACGAGTCGCCGCCCTGGTGGAGGTCCACAATCTGCTCGTACTGCGGGTTCGCCTTGGCGATCTCCTGGCGAAGCTCGGGTGTTCCCTTCACGCGCAGCTTGTCGGCGATCTCGGGCCTGACGCGTGCTGCGAGCTCAAGCATCACTTCCCACTCAGGTCGCGCCTCCTCGATCCGGGGACCCGGGATCTCGGGACTGAGGATCACTCGACGCTCGGTTGACGTCTCTGTGATGCCACCGGGAATCTCGTAGCGCGTCATCGCGGGCAGGATCAGCACCGTCTCGCCGGGCTCGGCGAACATCTGTCCCGAAAGCACGATGTCCATGTGGATCCGGAGCGGCAACCGCTCGAGCGCCTCGCGGATCCGACCAGGGTCCGGCATCGTGTCGAGAAAGTTTCCGCCCGAGGCGAAGAGTACGTCGAGCTCTCCCCGGTGGGCCGCATCGAGCATCTCCGGCGAGCGAAGCCCTTCCGAGAAGGGGACTTCGAATCCCCACAGCGACGAGAAGCGCTTCGCGTTCTCCTCGTTCACCTCGTCGCCGCCGGGGAAGTTCGTCGAGTAACAGCCCATCTCCGCGCCGCCTTGGACGCCGGAGTGGCCGCGGATCGGCATCAGGCCACATCCCGGCTTTCCGACCCACCCCCGTGCCAGGCCGAGGTTCAGGATGGCTCTCACCGCGTGCTCACCATGGGCGTGCTGGGTTACGCCCATGCTCCACACGATCACGCCTCGCTTGGCGCCGCCGATGAGCCGGGCCAACTCGAGCATCGATTCGCGCGTTGCTCCCGCGACCGCCTCCAGTACCTCCCAATCGGAGCCGAGGATCTCGTCGCGAAGCTCTCCCCAGCCCTCCGTATGGTTCCCGATGAAGTCCGCGTCCGTCCAGTCGTTTTCGATCAAGTGCCTAAGCACCCCGGTGAAGAATGCGACGTCGCCGCCGACGTTGAGCCCGAACCACTCGTCTGCGATCTTCGTGCCGAACACGGCACTTTCGGCATTCGAAGGGATCCAGTAGCGATCCATGCCGGGCTCGCGGTACGGGTTGACCGACACGATGCGGGTCCCGGCCTTGCGCGCCTGGTAGACGTACTTCGTCGCGACCGGCTGGTTGGTTGCGATGTTTGAGCCGATGAAGACGATCAGGTCGGTGCCAATCCAGTCCTTGAACGAGCACGTCGAAGCGCCAACGCCGACCGCTTCCTTTAGGCCGAACGTGGATGGCGAGTGGCAGACGCGAGCCGCGTTGTCGACCGAGTTCGTACCCATGGCCCGAGCCGCCTTCTGCGTCGCGTAGTACGACTCGTTGGCCATCCCCCTCGATGTCAGGTAGAAGCCGATCCGATCGGGACCAGCCTCGCGGATGCGCTCGGCCGACAGATCGAGCGCCTCGTCCCAAGTGATCCGGCTGAAGCCGCGCTCGCCGTTGTGGCGGACCATCGGATACGGAATCCTGCCGAAGGCTCGTAGCTCGCGGCCGCTCATCTCCTCGAACTTCGACGCGTCCTTACAAAGCGTCCCGTCGAACTCCCTCATCGTGTTCAGCCGCAAAAGCCGGAGCCTGATGTTGCAGAGATGAATCCCGTCGAGCGTCCAGTCGTGGAGACCCTTGGTGCCGAGCGCGCAGCCGTCACACACTCCGTCGTTCAAGATCCGCCAGGCGTACCCAGCCTGATCGCGGTTCTCCCAGCCCGCGCGGAACACCTCGTAGAAGTTGTTCGGGTGCTCCTCACCGATCCCAAACGGCTTGAACGACGCCCAGTTCGAGGGCGTGGGTCGCTTCGTCGGTTTTCTGAGCCCGTCTGGTCCCGCCATGCCTTCCTTCTATCGTCGCAGCATGCCTGCTCGTGCCCAGGACCCGCGGAGTTACGCACGCATCGAGCGTGACGGAGCCGAGGATTACGTCGCGGTCGAGGAGCCCCTCGAGATCCGAGTCGGCTCGGAGCCG
>Ga0208612_1001380_pt1 | contig 10093 bp, 9 predicted proteins | sample AntDryMetagUQ889_FD_188089 | JGI IMG/M metagenome (GOLD analysis project Ga0208612, IMG submission 188089) | Polar desert microbial communities from Antarctic Dry Valleys - UQ889 (SPAdes) | ecosystem: Environmental > Terrestrial > Soil > Desert | place: Antarctic Dry Valleys | collected 2008-12-31 | reverse complement strand
CAGGGGCGAGCGCCGGCAGGTCCCATTGCCCCGACGCGGCGTGTAGGTTGCGACGGTGGGGGTCCTGACGACGAGCGGACTCGAGATCGCCTACGAGCGCGTCGGCGAGGGGCCGCTGCTGGTGCTGGTGCACGGTGCCGCGGGGGACGGACGTATATGGCGGCCGCAGCTTGCCGCTCTGGCCGACGAGTTCACGGTCGTCGCCTGGGACGAGCCGGGGGCGGGTCGCTCCTCGGATGTGCCTGCGGATTTCGGCCTGGCGGACTACGCGAACTGCCTCGCGGCGCTGATCGAGGCGCTCGCGCTCGGCCCGGCGCACGTCGCCGGCATCTCCTGGGGCGGCACGGTCGTCCAGGAGCTCTACCGCCACCATCCCGGGCTCGTCGCGACCCTGATCCTGATCGATACCTACGCCGGCTGGAAGGGATCGCTGCCCGACGAGGAGGTGTGTGCCCGGGTCGCAGGCGCACGGCAGATGCTTTCAGCGCCCGTCGAGGAGTTCGATCCCACCCTTCCCGGGCTGTTCGCCCGCGACCCCCGGCCGAGTTCGTCCCACTGCTCGAGGAGATCGCCGCTGCCGTCCGTCCCGAGAGCCTGAGGGCGCAGCTGTTCGTGATGGCCGGGGCCGATCAGCGCGACCTGCTGCCCCAGATCGCGGTGCCGACGCTGCTGATCTGGGGCGAGCTCGACGCGCGTTCGCCGCTCAGCGTCGCACGCCAGTTCGAGCAGGCGATCGCGGACACCAAGCTCGTCGTGATCCCGGGCGCCGGCCACGTCAGCAACCTCGAGCAGCCCGAGCAGTTCAACGAGGCCGTGCGCGAGTTCTGCCGCGCCCACTCGCCGCGTCAGGCCTGAAGACGAAGGTTGCGTGTATAAGCGTGGGCTCCGAAGACCGCCCTCCCGTCCCGTGCGCGCGGCTCGTCGGTCTCCGCGTCGTGCCGCCCAGCTGCTCGGAGGTCCACTTCCGCGAGCGCGCTGCGGCTTCTCTCAGACGGCTTTACGCAACGGCCACGCCACAAGGCAGTCGTCCCCTCACGGCGGCGCCGAGGTATCGCTCGCGGCATGACGGGATCAGGAGCAGCCGTGGACGCTTCGGCAGCGGGGGCCCAAAATGCCGGGAGGCGCCCTGCAAATCTGCAAATCATCTACGCCCTACGCCCCGAGCAGGATTCGAACCTGCGGCCTACTCCTTAGGAGGGAGTCGCTCTATCCAGCTGAGCTATCGGGGCCGTCGGGCGAGGATAGCCCCCGTTCAGGGGCCGACTCGCCGTCAGTCGATCGCGCTGATCTCGTCCGAGAGCGCTAGCCGTCGCGCCGCGGGGGCACTCGGCGCGTAGACCTCGATCAGATGATGGCTCTGGGGGTAGGCGACGTACACGCTCGTTGGTCGCTTGGCAAAGATCACGACGCGCGCGTCCTCCGGGCCCTTCTCCTCGATCGTGCCCTGCGCGTTCCGTCCCCGCTCGCGGATCGACTCGTATGCGTCCTTGACCGGGTAGGTCCCCACCGTCGTGAACTTTGGTCGCGGATCCCCCGCCGCAGCCCCGCCGAGGAGATAGCGGACGAAGACGTTGCCAGGCCGGGTCTTGGTCAGCTCGAGGCGCTCTCCAGACCGCTCGCCGGCCCAGTACACCGGTTGGCGCGCCGACTCAGCGAAAGCCCGCAGCGCATCGGCGGAGACGATCTTCGGCTCGTCCAGGCGAAGCTTCGGCGCTTCAGCGTCGTCTTTGCTCAGCAGGAGGACGGCCACGACCACGGCGACGACGGCCACGGCCGCGCCCGCGACCAGCGCGGGGAGCCGCTTTCCCTCCCCCCCCTCGGGTGCGGTCTTGGCCTCGTCTGTGGTCGAGCTCAGATCCATTCCTCCTGCGTCGCCCTGAGAACCGCCTGCGCGCGATAACCCTACCCGGCTTGGCGTAGATGCGGTACAGATCGGTGCGTAGGTGGTAGACACCCCGGAGAAACCGCTCCCGGGCGGCGCTGCCGCTCGTGCCCGTCCAGATCCCCGAGGGGACGAGCCCCTTTGCCCTGAGAAGATGGCTCGCTTCGTGCAGGTCCCGATGCCCAACGACGCCCTCCGGCGATCCTCCCGCGCAGGCCGCCTCGGGCGGGTCGCGTGACCCTTCTCGTCTGCTGGCTGGTCTTTCCCCTGGTCTTGGGGCTGCTCGCACTCGGCTCGGGGCTGCTACTCGAGCGCTTGGCCGGCCTCCGGCTGGCCGGCGTGCTCGTCTTGCCGGCTGGGCTCGCTGTCGTCGTCGTCGTCGTTCAGCTCTTCACATGGTCGGATGCGACCGCCGAGCTCGCGACACCGGCGGTCGTGCTGCTCGCCGCAGTGGGGCTTGCTCTCTCGCTGCCATGGCGCCACGGGCCGATCGACCGCTGGGCTGTGGCGGCGGCCCTCGGAGTCTTCGCCGTCTTCGCCGCACCCGTCGTGCTCTCGGGCGAGGCCACCTTCGCGGGCTACATAAAGCTCGACGACACCGCCACCTGGCTCGCGCTGACCGACCACGTGATGGAGCGCGGCCGCGATCTGTCCGGCCTTGCCCCGTCGACCTATGAGGCCACGGTCAAGATCAGTCTGTCGGGCGGCTATCCGGTCGGCTCGCTCTTGCCCCTCGGCGTGGCGCGACCGCTCGTCGGTCAGGACCTCGCTTGGGTCTTTCAGCCCTACCTGGCCTTCGTTGCGGCGATGCTGTCGCTCGCGTTGTACGCACTAGTCGGGCCACTGATCAAGGCCGCGCGGATCGGCGCGCTGGCGGCCTTCGTAGCAAGCCAGCCGGCGCTGCTCTTCGGCTATTCCCTGTGGGGCGGCGTGAAGGAGCTCGTGACCGCTTGGATCGTCGCCCTGCTCGCCGCTGTGGCGCTCGAGACGGTCAGGCACCGCTCGGGGGTCCGGGCCGTCGTGGCGCTCGCGGTCACGAGCGCCGCCGCGGTGGACGTATTGAGCTACCCGGCCGCGGTCTGGCTTGCTCCCGTGCTGTTGTTCACGCTGGTAGCCAGGGCGTGGCCCGCGGCGCGGTCCTCCGGTTGGCTGCCGATCGCCAAGCAGGCGGGAGCGTTCGTCCTCCTCGCCCTGCTGCTCGCCGCCCCCGCGCTCGCGATCGCGGCGACCTTCAAGCGCTCGAGCGGCGCGCTGACGGCGAGCACCGGTGAGGACAACCTTGGCAACCTGACCCAGCCGCTGAGCGCGTTCCAGCTCTTGGGCGTCTGGCCGGCGGAGGACTTTCGCGAGTCCCCGAGCGCGCTCGCTCCGACCTACCTGCTGATCGGCCTCGTCGCGGCGGCGGCGGTGATCGGCATCGTGCTCGCCTACAGGCGGCGGGCCTGGGGCCTTCCGCTGTACCTCGCGGCGTCCCTGACCGGGTGGATCGCGGTGGCAAGCGTCGGCTCTGCGTGGGCGCAGGCAAAGGCGCTGGCGATAGCCTCGCCCGCTCCGGTGCTGTGCGCGATGGTCGGCGCGCTTGGGCTGCTTGGCCCGGGACGGCGTGTGGTCGGCGCGCTGATCGCGGCGACCGTCGCCGGCGGGGTCTTGTGGTCGAACGCGCTCGCCTACCACGACGTCCGGCTGGCGCCGCGGGAGCGCCTGGTCGAGCTCGAGCGGATCGCCGCGCGGATCGCCGGGGAGGGCCCGACGATGATGCCGGTATACGAGCCGTTCGCCGCCAGGCACTTCCTGCGAGCGGCCGATGCCGAGAGCGCCTCGGAGCTGCGGCGGCGGGTGGTGGCGCTGCGCAGCGGGGGGAGCCTGCCAAAGCTCGCTGCCGCCGACATCGACGAGTTCGACCTCGACGCGGTCTTGACCTACCGGACGCTCGTGGTTCCGCGCTCGCCCGCGGCCTCGCGGCCGCCGTCGGCGTACCGGCTGCGCTCGCGCGGCCGGTACTACGAGGTCTGGCAGCGACCAGCCACAGCACAGCGAGCAATCATCGAGCACCTGCCCCTGGGCGATGACCTGCAGGCTGCCGCCAGGCCCCGCTGCCGCGACATCCGCCGCCTCGGGCGCCTGGCTGCTGCCGGCGCCACCCTTGCCACGCTCGCGCGCCCCCGCTCGATCGTGGTGCAGGCCGCGCACAGCTCCTATCCGGTTAGCTGGCAGGTCGACTCAGGCGACCCGCGGATCCTCTACCCGACCGAGCCGGGGACGCTCAGCGCGGCGCTGGAGGTCCCGCGCGGCGGCCGCTACACCATCTGGCTTGCCGGCTCCTTCGCCCGCGGTGTCGAGGTGTCGATCGACGGGCGACGCGTCGGCGCGGCCCGATATGAGCTCGGTAACGAGGGACAGTACGTGCAGGTGGGGGAGGTCGCGATCGCCGCCGGGAGGCACCGCCTCGGGCTCGAGTACGGCGCTGGCGACCTGCGCCCGGGGAGCAGCGGACGCCTGGAGCCGCTCGGGCCCCTGCTTCTGAGCCCCACGGGCCCCGAGCAGAAGCAGGTGCGCTACCTCGCCCCGGATCGCAGTCGCGCCCTCTGCCAGGAGACCCTCGACTGGGTCGAGGTGGTGCAGCGGTAGGCGCGAGGCGGCGCCGTTTCAGCCGTCCGCCGGCCCGGCGATCCGCTGCCACCCCAGCCCGGCTACGAGCCGGTGCCGTTGCAAGCTCCGCGCTCAGTCCTCCGCGTACAGCGACTCGCTCGCCAGCTCGCCGTCGCCCTCGTCGTACAGGCGGACCTCCACGTAGTCGCCGGCGTAGGCGTCGAGCGAGACGAGCGTGAAGCGCGCGTCCACCAGCACGCACTGGTCGGTGGTGGTGGGGCCGAGCTCGGCGGTCGCCACGGAGCCGCCCCCCACCAGCGCCAGGCCCCAGACCAGCGTGAGCACGCCGCCCCGCCCCTCGGGGCCTCGCCAGTGGCCGATCTCCTGGTCGGAGAGGTCGAGCGTCCACTCGGGATTCGCCTCGGCGGTCTCGTCGGTGTAGTCGGCGACCGCCGCGAAGCCGACGGCCTCAGCGCCCTCGTGCTCGCGGGTGTAGGAGACGTAGCCGAAGAGCTCGAAGCCCTGGGAGGTCGGCGCGATGGCGGGCACGTAGGTGCGCCCGCCCCAGGTGCGGTCGGGGAACCAGGTGATCTCGCCGGGCTCGCCGATCTCCTCGTCGGGCTGGAGCGCCGTGGCGGCTTCGAGGAAGTGCGCGCCGAGCGCCTCGCCCCAGCGTCCGTAGGGCAGCGGCTCCTGTGGCGGCTCCGCGGCGTAGAGGGGGATTGGACGCTCGGAGGGTGGCATGCGGCGAGAAGCTACAGCAGGGCGAGGAGCAGGCCCGCGGCCACGACGACTGCCGTGGACCACGCGATCGCGGCGGCCACGAGGCCGCGGTCGAGTCCGTACTCGTGGGCGATGACGATGCCGTTGATAGCGCTCGCCATCGCGGCCTGGGAGAGGTAGGAGTCCGGGACCTTGAGCACCAGCGTCGAGAGCGCCAGCACGACTGCGGGCGCTAGCAGCAGCTTGAGCCCCAGCGCCACGCTGACCGCCGGTGTGAGCGGCGGTGGGAAGGGCAGCTGACCCTCCTCGGACTCGGCGGCGAGGGTCACCCCGACCGCGAAGCAGCCGAGCGGCAGGACCGCGAAGACCAGCAGCCGGGACGCGTCGACCGCCCAGTCCGGCGCGAGCGCCGCTGGCGCGAGGAAGCCCGCGGCGCACGCCCACAGCGGGGGGTTGCGCGTGAAGAAGGTGGCCACCCGCTCGCCCGGGCGCTCGGCCACGGTGCCGAAGGCGGCGCCGATCGAGAAGCCGATCGTCACGAGCGCCAGGCCCGAGACGACGATGTCGTAGGCGACTGCGCTGGGCAGCTCGTCGAGACCGAAGAGGGCGGCGCTGAAGGGCAGGCCCAGGTAGCCGGTGTTGGCGAGCCCCGAGGCCACCATCAGAGCGCCCACTTGGGGCCGGGGCAGCCGCAGCACTCGGGTGCCGACCACGTAGGCGGCGCTCAGCACCGCCAGCAGCGCTGTGTAGGCGAAGGCGACCCCGGCCCCGACCCGAACGGTGAGGTCGAGCGCCGCGATGTTGAAGAAGGTGACCGGGGGCAGCAGCACCCACAGCACCAGCCACATCACGCGACGCGCGAGGCGGTCGGCGCGCTCGCCCATGCGATGCTCGGCGGCGAAGCCGGCCGCGGTGGCGGCGGCGATCACGGCGGCAAGGGGGATCACCCGGCGGCGGCGATCACGGCGGCGAGGGGGATCACGGCGGTGAGGGGGATCACCCGGCGGACGCGCGCAGCTGCTCGGCGGCCCGCTCGGGCGCGAAGGCGCAGAGCTCGACCCCGGCGCCCAGCTCCAGTCCCGCCGGCTGTGCCAGGCGGGGCAGAACGTCGATCCGCCAGCAGAAGGAGTCCGCGCCGCGCGGCGCCGTGCGCACCCACATGTTGAAGGGCGGGAGGGCGCCCAGCACGCCGGCGAGGCGGCCGAGCACCTCGTGCAGGAGGACCGCGCCGAGTGGGCCCTCGTCCTCGAACCTTGCGGCGGGCGCCCGCGGCACGACCTGCACGTGGAACGGCCCGCGGGAGGCGAACGGGCAGATCGCCACCGCCTCGGGATCCACCGCGACGAGCCGTTCGCGGCGTCGTACCTCCTCCTGGAGCACGTCGGCGAGCAGGTTGCGGCCCTGGGTCCGGTCGCGGTAGGCGGTGAAGCGCTCGCGCTCGCGCGCCACCGCGCTCGGCACGAAAGGGAGAGCGTAGAGCTGGGAGTGGCTGTGGGGAAGCGAGGCGCCGGCCTCGCGGCCCTCGTTCACGATCAGGTGCACGTAGGCGGCGCCGCCGTGCGCGCGCATGCGCTCACGCCAAGCGCTCATCGCCTCCGCAAGCCCCGCGGGGCCGAGGTCGTGCAGGGAGGAGACCGACTCGGGCGTGTTGATCACCACCTCGTGGGCGCCGTTCGCGGGCCGGGCGGAGAACAGCTCGGGCTCGCCGCGTCCGTAGCCGAGGGGATCGGACAAGTCGGCTTCGCCCGGGGCCAGGGCGGGGTAGAGGTTCGGCACCGCGCGCACTCGCCAGCCCGGGCCGTCGGGGGCGCCCCCCTCGGGGCGCAGCGCCCACACCTCCGGTGGCGTGCGCTCCTCGTGGCCCTCGCGGAAGGGGTCGGCCTCCGGGTCGATCGCCGGGCGCGCGACCACGGGGTAGCGCGCGCCGGGGCGCTCGCTGCGCTCGGCCGCGACGATCACCCGCAGCCCCGAGATCGGGTCGATCCGCAGCTCAGGCAAGGCGCCGCCCCCAGGCCACGCGCCCGCTGCCGGCCCGTGGGCGTCCAGAAGCGAAGTCAATCAACCCGCTTCTCCATGCTCACGTGCTCGATCCCCTGCTCGAGGAACGGCTCGCCGAGGGCCACGTAGCCCGCGCGGTCATACACGCCGCGGGCGGAGAGCTGGGCGTGCAGGCGGATGCGCTCGGCGCCTGCGGCGCGCACCGTGCGCTCGGCCTCGTGCAAGAGAACCGTACCGACGCCCGCCCGCGTCGCTCGACGGCCACAGCCATGCGCCCCAGCCGCGCCACCGCCCCCGAGACCAGCAGCCGGCAGGTGGCGATCAGGGTTCCCCGCTCGAGCACGAGCAGGTGGAGCGCCTCGCCGTCGCGCCCATCCTGCTCGGCGGCGAGAGCCACGCCCTGCTCCTCGCAGAACACGCCCCGGCGCAGCCGCAGGGCGGCCTCGACCTCGTCGTGCGTCCGGGCCTCCCGCACCTCGAAGGAGTCGTCAGCGGCGATCTATCGAGCGTAACGCTCGATGTCCTCGGCCAGCTGCTCCTCCTTGGAGTAGCCGCCCACCTTCACGTGGGCGATCTCCCCCTTGGAGTCGTAGAAGACCGTGGAGGGGAATGCCGCCACCGCCTTGATCTGTGCCGCGATCTCGAGGTCCGGGTCCTTGTAGCTCGGGTAGGTGACCGGATACTGCTCCAGGAACCGGCTCGCGTTCGCCGCGTTGTCGTTGGAGTTCACGCCGAGGAAGGCGACTCGCTTGCCGCGATCGATCGCCTGGCTCTGGAAGAAGGGGAACTCCGCGCGGCAGGGACCACACCAAGACGCCCACTTGTTGACCACCACCGGATGCCCCCGCAGCTCGGTGAGGCGGGCTCCGAAGGCCCTCCTGCCGCCGTCCAGGAGCTTGTTGCCCTGCTTGTGCAGCATCGCAAGCGGAGCGGGGGCACCCGCAAGGGCGGCCGTGGAGTCCTGCTTGGCGGGGGCGGCGCTGGGGCGCTCCGAGGAGGAGGAGGAGCCACAGCCCGAGCCGCCGAGTGCGAGGGCGGCACAGAGACCGATGGGGAGCAGCCGGCGCATCGCAGCGCAGGGTGGCAGATGGGAAGCGTGGTCGCGCACTGCCATCCTGTGCTGTAATACGTGCAGACGCTGAGCTTTGGATGCCCCGCGTCTCTTGAAGCCGCTCGCGGGCCATGCCAGGGAGCGGCTCGCACGACGCCCGGACCCGCTGCGTCCGTGACGGCCCTCAGTTGGCAGTCCGAAGGCAGGCGGGGTCCCCGGCGCACTTCCCCAAGACCAGAGGCCGCAATTGGCTGAGAGCACACCCGTGGCTGCGTCACCGCCGGTTTCCGGCGCCGATCTCCGGCGTGCAGAGGAGTTTGCACGCGAGCCGTTCGTGCTCGGGGCCGAGGATCCGGCCATCGCGCTGGCCGAGGGGACCGCGCGCCGGCGTGCGCTCGATGCCGCGCTGGCCGAGACCACCGCGGGCTGCAGCGAGCCCTCGGTGCAGTGGCGCCGCGAGTTCTCCCTGATCCTCGGCCTCGAGCGCCTGCTCTCCCAGGAAGAGCCCAAGCTCGAGGACGGCACCGTGCTCTCGGCCCACCAGGTGGACGCCCTCTCCGGCACGCTGATCGCGCTCACGGCCGAGTCTCAGAGCGCCTCGCGCGCGGGCGCTGCCAACGGGCGTCCGGCGAGCTTCGAGGAGCTGCCCTCGGGCGAGGTCGAGATCGAGGGCGACGAGGAGCTTGCCGACGATGACGAGCCGCTCGACTGGGACGCGGAGGCGGAGGGCGACGAGGCGGTCGCGGCGGGCTTCGAGGACACTGGCGCGGCGCGGCGATTCTGGTTCGAGCACGCCACAGGGGCGGGCAAGACCGTGGCCGCGTTGGGGTTCGTAGAGGCCTCGCGGACGGGTGGCGTGCTCATCCTCACGCATCGCCGCAATCTCGTCGACCAGTTCAACGGCGAGCTGCTCGACCGCGGCTACCGCAAGCGCGTCTGCCCGCCGCTGATGGGCGACAAGCAGCGCACGGCGGAGGGCCCGGTGACCGTCGAGACCTACCAGTGGTTCGTGCGCAACGTCGGCAAGATCTCGGACGCCTACACGATCGTGATCTGCGACGAGGCGCACACCGCCCTCGGCGAGAAGACCTCCGCCGCGATCCGCCAGTGGGAGGGGCCGGTGTTCGTCGGCATGACCGCCACCGGCGCGCTCATCGCTCGCCACGTGACGGACCTCTTCCCGACGCAGACCTCCCGCTTCGACCTCGCGCAGGCGGCGCGGCGCGGCGTGATCGCGCCGCTTCGCTGCGCGCGCATCCCGCCGGGGGTGGGAGTGCGATCGATCTCCAAGGTCCCGCTGCGCAAGGGGGAGGTCGACCAGGACTTCGACCAGGAGGAGCTGGCCGCGCTGCTCGACCAGACGCCGTTCAACCTCGCCATCGCCGACCTCTACAAGGTGCGCTTCAAAGACCTGCCCGGCGTGGTCTACTCGGCCGGCGTGCGCCACGCGCACAACGTGGCGGCGGCCTTCGTGGAGGCGGGGATCAAGGCCAGGGCCGTCTCCGGCGAGACGCCGAAGCGCGAGCTCACGCGCGTGCTCGCCGCCTACGAGCGCGGGGAGATCGACGTGCTGGTCAACGCACAGCTGTTGGCCGAGGGCTGGAACTCGCCGCGAGCGACCGTGTGCATGCACCTGGCGCCGACCGCCTCGCGGCGCATCTACCAGCAGCGCGTGGGGAGGGTGACTCGCCGCCGTCCCGGCAAGGAGGCGGGCATCGTGGTCGACTTCGTGCATCCGGCCACCACCAACGACGACCCGGTGGTCACCCTCCACAGCCTGCTCGACCGCGACGTGTACCGCGGGGGTGCGATCGTCGTGGGGCCGGTGCGCCGGGGCCGCGGGCGGCGGC
>Ga0208612_1001379_pt1 | contig 10093 bp, 10 predicted proteins | sample AntDryMetagUQ889_FD_188089 | JGI IMG/M metagenome (GOLD analysis project Ga0208612, IMG submission 188089) | Polar desert microbial communities from Antarctic Dry Valleys - UQ889 (SPAdes) | ecosystem: Environmental > Terrestrial > Soil > Desert | place: Antarctic Dry Valleys | collected 2008-12-31 | reverse complement strand
ACGGTGATATCCAGCGAAAAGCAAAAAACTCACTAAACCCTATGTCCGACGCCATTTCCCGCCGCTTACCCCCAGAATTTATGCAACTGGAAGGTAATCACTCCACCAATCAACCATCGAGAATAACCTAACTATGAAAACGACCCACAGTCTAAACCTCCTGGCCGCAACACTCGCCGCCGGGCTGTGGCTCACCACCGCCCGTGCCCTGGACCTTTCTACCGCCGAGACCAAAGCCATCGCCGAAGAAGGATTCATCTACGGTCTGCCGATCGTGATGAACTACGCTGTGATGTATGAGTTCGCGGTGGACACGAAGTCCAGCCAGTTCAAGGCGCCCTTCAATGAGATTCATAGCTTGCACCACGTCGCGACCTACAAGGACACGGCGGTGGTCACGCCGAACAGCGACACGCCTTACTCGACCCTCTGGTTGGATCTGCGTGCGGAGCCGATGGTGATCTCGGTGCCGGCGGTGCCCAAGGAGCGCTACTACTCGGTGCAGTTGATCGATGGCAATACCTACAACTATGGCTACGTCGGCAGCCGCGCCACGGGGAGCGAGCCGGGCGACTATCTCGTGGTCGGCCCCGACTGGAAAGGCGAGAAGCCCGCGGGCATCAAGAAGGTCTTCACCTCGACCACGCCCTTCGCGTTGACCGTCTATCGGACCCAGCTCTTCAATCCTGAGGATATGCCGAATGTAGTGAAGGTGCAGGCGGGCTACAAGGCGCAGCCGCTTTCCACTTTCCTCAAGCAACCTGCGCCACCCGCCGCGCCCAAGATCGATTTTCTTCCCGCCACCAGTGAGGGCGTAAAGCAAAACTTCTTCGGGTATCTCGCTTACGTCCTCCAGTTCGTCCCGCCATCGCCGGAAGACAAAGAGGTCCGGGCCAAACTCGCCAGGCTCGGCGTCGAGCCGGGCAAGACCTTTGAGTTCAAGGATCTCTCGCCGGAACACAAGGCCGCCGTCGTGGAGGGTATGAAAGCGGGCGACGAGAAAGTGTACAAGTGGGTGACTGGCGGATTGAAAAATGTCAACGGCTGGAACATCGGTTCGTTCTTCGGCGATCGCGCTTTCTACAAGGGCGATTGGCTGATGCGTTCCGGCGCTGCCAAGATCGGCATCTACGGGAACGATGCCGTGGAAGCCGTGTATCCCATTACTCGCGTGGATGTGAAAGGCGAAACGCTCGACGGCAGCAAGCACAACTACACGATCACCTTCCCCGCCGGCCAGCTCCCGCCGGTGAACTCCTTCTGGTCGATTACCATGTATGACGGCAAGAGCCAGCTCCTGATCAAGAACCCGATCGATCGCTACCTGATCAATTCGCCAATGCTGTCGGACATGAAGAAGAACGAGGACGGCTCGCTCACGTTCTATATCCAGAAAGACAGTCCCGGCGCGGACAAGCAAGCGAACTGGCTCCCCGCGCCGAACGACACCATCTATCTCGCCATGCGCCTTTACTGGCCGAAGACCGAAGCACCGTCGATCCTGCCGGCCGGCGAAGGCACGTGGAAGCCGCCGGGCATCGTGAAGGTTAACTAAAATGCTCGTAAAACGGGCGGACTGTCTCTCAGTTTATCTCCAAACAATAATGAGTTCCGCGATTCCAACGACGAGCGCCGAGGGGGGCTCACCGCAATGATGTCTGACCAGATGGTTCGGAGTGACCGGAAGCGATGCTGAGCGGAGCCACGCCGCCCTCGCGTTCGCGTCAATTGCGCCACCCCGCACATCGTGCAACACGGCTACAACCGGGAACCGTGCTTCTGTGGCGAAAAGGACTACCGTACATACCTGCATCGGCTCGGTGAGACATTAAACCTCTCGATGACGAGATCATCATCGGAGGTAAGGACATGACGCAACGTACACTTCGATCTGAAGCAGCACTGCGACACCGCCTTCTCGTGGCGGCGTGCCTGGCTTTGCTCGTGATGCCGTTGTGTGGTGCCACTGCCTCAGTGCACCCGCTCGCCGCGGAGTTGTTGCACTATCTGGGCTTCAAGCCCGGCGATCGAGGGGCTGTACTCGAAAAAGGTGGTGTGCTCCAAAGCGGACTAACCGCCGATGAACATTTCCCTGAGGAGGTCGCCGCGGTCGGCGCCATGCTGCTGGTCAATGCGGTCGATGCGGTCGATGCGGTCGATGCGGATGCCGTGATCGACGCTTTTCTGCATGTCGATACGTTCCATCGAGTTCATTAGGTCACTCGTTTCGAAGTGCTGGGCGCCGATACGGCGAACGCATTTGCGAACTTTCGTTTTTCATCCGCGGGCGAAGTCGAACGGATCAGGCGCGATCCGCTGAAGATCCTCAATCTCAGCGCGAGTGAAGCGACATCCTTTCGCAGTGGAGGTTCGGGATCGGCAGATCCGATCTCTCAGGCAATGGCGCAAGTGTTGGCGAAGCGGCTTGGCAGCTTCATCAGCGCCGGCATCGCGGGCATCGAACCGTATCAACGCGCGAAGCGCGGTCCGGTTCGCCCGGATCGGGAACTTGAATCCGCACTACGTTCTTTGGCGCTGCTCGCCGATGACTACCCGGGCTTTCTGGATCATCTGCGCCAAGGCGGTCCCATGGAGCGCGGCTCACGCAGCTATTTTCGGCTCGACGCGCCCTTTCAAGGCGTCGAAGTCGTCGCGCTCAGCAGCGAAGTGCGTCAGCAATTCCCCGACCGTGCAATCGGCGCGGATCTGCATTTCTATGCTTCGCAGGGCTACAATTCCATGCTCACACTGGTCGGTGTCGTGCCTTACGACCAACGGTGGCTCGTCTTCGCGATCAATCACACGTTCACGGACGAGGTGCTGGGCTTCCTGTTCGTGCTCGCGCTTCTCATCCTGGTGAAAGGCTCGTGGCGACTTGTCGGCACCATTACCGCTTTCACGCTGGCACACAGCATCACCCTGGCCGCGGCCACGCTCGGATTCGTGAGCGTGCCGGGACCACCGGTGGAGGCGGTTATCGCACTCTCTATCGTGTTCGTAGCCTGCGAGATCGTGCATCGTGGCCAGGGCCGGTCGGGATTGACCGAGCGCTGGCCGTGGGTCGTGGCGTTCACGTTCGGATTGCTGCATGGCTTTGGTTTCGCTGGCGCGCTCCACGAAGTCGGCCTCCCGCAGAATGCCATTCCTCTCGCGCTGCTGTTTTTCAACGTCGGCGTCGAGCTCGGACAACTCCTCTTTGTCGCATCCGTCATGGCCGCGCTGACAGGCGCGGCCTTTATCGGCAGGAGACTCAGCCAGCTCGGCATCGATCCCAAGCCCGGGTACGCCGCGTCGGAATCGGCGGCCGCCTATGCAATCGGTAGCGTTGCCGCCTTTTGGCTTATCGACCGAACGTTGAACTTCGTCACCTGAACAAGCGGCCAGTCTCCGTCAGACCGGCTATCCGAAGTGAATACGGCCATTCGCACCGGCAGATTCCTCAGCTATTCAACCTGTCCCGCCCGGCTTCTCCGCGACCAGACAGTAACCAAGAGGAAACGTCTTACTGGTTTTACTCCTGAGCGCACGGGTTGGCGTCAACTCTAGCATTACACCGCATAGGACAGTAAACCACGCGCACAGAAGGCGATATCGTGATAGCAACTTTGCGGTCAGCACGCTTAGCACGTCGAGCAGACCGCCGTAAGCTTTTAGCTCCAAGACTTGCAGACCTGCTTCCTCGCAAAACTGACGCAGTTTGAATTCTGTAAATCGAAAGTAATCGTGGGGAAGTTCATGAAGGGGATATAGGAAAGGTATCAGAGCAATGACCCTGGTGCCTGGCGCCAGCACTCGCGCTATTTCGGCCCACGCCTTGTCAGGGTCCGCTATATGCTCCAACACACTGGTGCAGAGAATGGTGTCAAAGCTGGCAGACTTATACGGGATCCCTTTGCCCAGATCCGCGAACGTATCGACATATTGTGTGTCATGGTTCGAGGAAGGCCAGTCGATGCACATCACCTCGTCTACACGATCCCTGTACAGGCCGTAAAGCGGCGCCGCACCGCACCCCAGATCCAAAAGACGTCCTCTCGCATATTTGCGTATGCTCGCCGCTACCGCTCTCACAGCCAAGTCCGCCGACAACCTTGAGGACACGGCGAGATGTTGTGGATTTCTCGATCCCCGCCACCCCTTTGCTGTCTGTTCGAACTTGGTCGCTTTCCAATGCTCCGCGTTTTTCATTACCTGCGCTCAAGTTCCTAATATAAAGACACTATGGGCACGTCTAAAAATTAGAGGCCATGCGGTACAAGGATGTACCGCCATATTCCAATCACTTCGCTTGGAATATGGAGAAAAGCCGAAATCACGTTTTGGTTTTTCGAGAGAAAAATGCGCCATTAGGCCAATTTTTCGAAGTTCCCATATTCAATCCCGTGGTGGCATCGCGGCCACTAGTGCTTGACCGGCGGCTTGGGCGTGCTCTTTCGTATCCCGAGTCAGTTTGGCCCACAAGGCAGCCGGCAGCGCATCGCGGATCACAGATTCAACGGTGCGCACCTGCTGCGCCTGCTGAGCGACTCGACTAAACAGATTTGTCCGCAGGCATGGTATGTCCTGCACGAACCGGTCTACTGCTTCGGACAGCGTATCCTCATCTATCTCCTCTATATTCTGCACCCAGTCGTTCATGCCCAACTGGCGATAGAGTTCATAGGTCTTGAATTCATAGGCAATGGGAAGAACAGGCACACCGGCGCACAATGCGAGGATGCCACTGTGCATCCTTGTACTTATCAAGAAGTCGCACTCTGCGTATAGTGTCAGCAGTTCCTCTGGCTTATGAAAGTCTCGACCTACCTTCACCTCTGAACGGATGTCTTTTGGGAGCCGTTGCCAAATCGCATGGGCGATGCACGAGTCATCGAATCGGTACCCCGGTATTCCTTGGCATGTTGATGCAAACACCACTTCTGCTTGATGATGACGCACCAGTTTGGTTACCACCGCGGCCAGCGCTTGGGTGTAGTTTTCCATCCCTTCATCAGCGGTTTTCGAGGTGAAATTGGTCCACTCGCGTACCGACACCGCCACTTTTAACCGCGACCCTTTCGGGAATGGCTGCGATACCACACCGGCTACGGTATCTGGGTCGAGCATGGCAAACACGGAGTCCGGATAAACCGCCGCCTTGTTGTCCGGTATTGCAAGCTCCTTCACATGCCTTAACGAGCGCTCATCGCGGAGCAGCACGAGTATCGCCCGGTTCACGATGCGCTTAGCCCCAGCGCGATCCATGAGCTTCAGGAACGGACCCATCGACTGGGTAAAGAGAACCAGCGGTCTCTTCGCCCTTGCGACCAGCAGCAGCTCGACAAGTCGGTCTGTCATGTAATACTGGGGCACAAGATAGGTTCCTCCGGTACTGATCACAAGATCCGCTCTCTTATACTCCTCCACTCGTTCAAGGATCCTCTTCGGCAGCACCGAACCTGCGGCCCGCTCTAAACCCAAAACTAGCAAAGCCATGCCTAAAGACACTCGGGCGTTAGAGAACTTGCGAGGCCATGCAGCCGGCATCATTCCGCGTCGAGCGCTCTCGCACGGCGGAATGTAGAATCGGAATTCTGGATAATAACGGGCTGCAATCTCGGGCTGCTTGTCGTGCACTACGACCTCCGCCTCGTTCCCGAATAGCTTGCGAACGAGACGATAAAGACACCGCAGAATCGCTGCGTCCCCGCCATTGGCTACAACCGTGTTGACGATAGCAATCTTCATTCAAACGCGCTGGCCATGTTTCCTATTACAGCGTCTCCTCTCAAGCTACCGCGCTACGAGACGCATTACTCTCAACACGTCGCGCAAAGCGTCTCTTCCCGACGGAAGTACCAGCAGCGTTGCGCCGGATAATATCGGTACGGCTGCCAGGGCGACTAGGATCCCGACTCCGCCTTCCGGCAACCAATGCGCCAACCTGAGCAAAGCCAGACCCACCAGCACCGAGACGGCAGCCAGAAGTGGCGCAACCACCACACTGTACAGATCCTTCGCTGAAACAGATCCTTTTCTTCCGACAAACCAGAACAGAAGCGGTGTCGAAACAAAGAAGCTCAAACACGCATAACTGCCTGCCACGGCGGCCGGTCCAAAGGGCAGTGCGACGACGAAGGAAGCCGTGGTGAGAGTGCCACCGAATATGCCCCAATGAAGGAGCTCCCGTGTGCGGTCCTGACTGATGAACAGCCACCCCGTCGTACTTGTCACCGGCTGGTTGATCATGGCCAGACTAAGAAATGCAAAGATGGGTGCTGCGTCTCGCCATTGCTCGCCGAACGCGAACGGGATGAGCCAGTCCGAGGTCACGATGGCAAATGCGGCCAACGGCATGGTGATCATGGAAATTTTCTCGATGGCGCCCAGATAGGCCCGGCGGTACTGTGCCGGTCTGTCTCGCAGCCGGCTCAGCATAGGCACCATCACGGAGCCCAGCGGTGCGTTGATCTCTTGCAGCGGTGCGGTAAAGAGGCGGTACGCCCGTTCGTAGAGGCCCAGCCACGCCGCGCCCCAGTACCACCCGATCAGCACATTGTCTGCGTTCCTGGAGAAGTAGTTGAGCACACTAAACCCCGTGATATGACCACCGAACCGCACCAAATTCGCAGCCGACGGATCCCAGCACGGACGCCCAGGGCACCAGCCGCACGCGAGCGCGACACCGACAGGTGCAGCGGCCTGCTGCGCGAGACGCATCACTACAAGAGCCCAGTATCCGATGCCAAGCAGGGCGGATACGATACCGGCTACGAAGCCGATGGCCGTTGCAGAGAAATCCACGACCGCGATCGGGATAAAGCGCATCTGACGCTTGAGCAGTGCCTCGCTTTGCACCGAGAGGCCCGTGAGAAGAAAACCAACCGACAATGCCATGGTGACTTCTGTAAGGCGCGGCTCGTGATATAACAACGCGAGCAGCGGGGCCAACGCGATGACGATCAGCATCAACCCGACGCTGAACAGAACGTTAAGCCAAAACAGGGTCGTCACCTGGGATGCCGTGAGGTGTTCGCGCTGCATGGTTGCCTGCGACAAGCCGAGGTCCTTGAAAATCATCACGAAGTTCATGGCTGTCGCCGCCATGGCGATGACACCAAAGTCATCCGGCGTCAATAAACGCGCCAGCAAAACCGTAGAGGCGATTTGCAACAGAGCCTTGAGGCCTTGCGAGGTCATCATCACGACAGCGCCGCGGGCGCCCCGCTTGCCGAGATCGGCCTGGAGGTGGCTTGTCTTCAGGTAGCTCTCGGCATTTTGTCGTTCGCTCATGAATAGACAAATCCTTAAGCTTGCTATACCTAGGAAAGGCAACTGCGAGACACTAAGACAATTTCGTCAACGGGCTATCCACTTCGCTTACCTCAGCGAAGCGGATAGCCCACTTTCGTAATTACCAGCGAGCCAGCCGATGAGTTGAGCGCGTAGCACGAGGAAGGCTTTGTGCTCATGTAGTCATCGACCGCCCGGCGACAACCGATCATTCCGAAAACGTCATAGACCAAAAATTTCCGGTCACGGTTTTTTGCGGCACAGATAACTGCGGAAGATCCACCGAGGGCACACCCAGCTTCGATAATGAGACCGGGCGTGCACGCTTTTTTGTTTTCACAACACAGCCGGGCAAGCTGCAACAACCGGGATTCGGAGAGATACGTTAGGCGGCGTTTTCGCACCTCATCAATCGTCCTTCGCACCTCTGTCGGGAGCAGAAACCGCTGCCACACATTCCTTACTTTCCTCCCAACGCTTGCCATACCGTTGTAATCTAACCCGGATCATCAAGCGTCTTATGCGGTTGTTGACACGTCAAGGCTATCGGATTTGTGACGGAGTCGACATTTTTGATAACTTCCTAGAGATTTTTTTTGTTTTCGAGGATAAAAAGAGCGTGCTGGTGAAAATGGGAGGCCAAGCAATGCCGAAATTACCTTGCTCCGGGGTCCTTTTAGTCTTGACAATCGCTCTCACGGTCATCCCGCCCGCCGCGGCAGGGAGAAGGGCGACCGCTGCCGAGACACTGCCCAAGAATATCGTATTACTGCTGGATAACTCCAGCAGCATGAAAATAAACGACCCGTATTCCCTGGTCAATGCTGTGGCTGGACAGTTCGTCCGGGACGCTTCGGCGGATACTCAGTTAGCCATCCTCGTCTTTGATAGGGAAGCTCCGTTCGTTGTGTCCTTGGCACCGACTCCAGGACAGCGATTGTAGACTTTATTGAGAACCTAAGGTTGGTCGATAGGATTATCGCAACGTCGATTGTGGCTGCGTTAGGGTACGAGAAGACGGAGACGCCGAGAAAATACGCCTACCGGGTTGAAGAGGCGCGGGCTGCAAACGGTGCTCAGAAAGTCCCGACCATCACGATGGAAGAAATTCTCCGCCGAGCTGACAACAATTTCATCGATCTGTTGAAGATCGATATCGAGGGAGCCGAAAGGCAGGTATTCAGCGGCGGAGCCGAGTGGCTTCAGCGTGTCGGGCTGATCATCATTGAACTGCACGATCGCTTCAAACCCGGCTGCGCAAAAGCGTTCTACGATGCCATCGCCCATTTCGATTTCGTGCAGTCGCAAAAGGGCGAGAATCTTTTCGTCTGGCTCAGCGGCCGCGCACCGGGCGCTACTGGGCAAACCGTTTCGGCTGCCTACCCATGACCGTCGCCGTCTATTCGCCGGTTTACCTGCCCATATCGGAAACCTTCGTCTATCGCCAGTTGCAGGGAGTCGCCGAGCGCTTTCGCACGCTGATGGTGACGCACCGGTTGGCCAACGCCGAGCGTTTTCCCTATGCGGCGGTGGAGCTGTGTCCGCGCACCCTGTTCGATCGTGTCTACGGGAGGATGGCGCGCAACGGCTTCGGCCACTTCGAACTGATGTCGCGCGCGCAAACCGGCTACCTCGTCCGCGCGCTGGGCAAGCACGATGTGGGGCTGATCCATGCCCACTTCGGGCCCGCCGGTTTACAAATGCTGCCCGTCGCGCAGCGTTTGGGTGTCCCGCTGCTAGTCACCTTTCACGGCTATGACGCCTCGGAGCTGCTCACCAACGAACACTACTGCGCGGCGCTGAAAAAGCTGTTCGCCTACGCGTCGCTGGTCGCCGTTTCGCAAGCGGTCGCCGAGCGCCTCTGCGCCGCCGGCGCCGACCCGGTGCGCTTGAAGATGCTGTACATCGGCATCCCGGTCGATGAATTCCATTATATAGAGCGGGTCGCCATCGCCGAAAAAAAGCGCCGCGGCGAAACCATCCGCTTCCTGCAGGTGGCGCGGTTGGTCGAGAAGAAGGGAACGGAATATACGCTGAAGGCGTTCCGCGAGTTGCGCTGCACCTACCGCAACTGCACGCTGACCATCGCCGGCGAGGGACCGCTGCTGAAAAAAATGCGCGCGCTGGCCAAAGAACTTGGCATCGATGACGCAGTCGTGTTTGCCGGCAAGGTGACCACCGCCGAAGTCGTGCAACTGATGGGCGAGGCGGACGTCTGCCTACAACACAGCGTCACCGCCAGCAACGGCGACCGCGAAGGCTTGCCCACCGTGCTGATGGAAGCCATGGCGAGCGGGCTGCCGGTGATCAGCACCCGGCATTCGGGCATTCCGGAATTGATCGACGACGGCGTCAGCGGTTACCTGGTCGACGAGCGCGACGTTGCCGGTTACGCGGTCAAATTGCGCGCCGTCTTGCGCTGCGGCGTCGAGATGGGGCGGCGCGGCAGGGCGGTGGTCGAGTCCTGCTTCAATCTGGCGACACAGAACGGCAAGCTGGCGGACTACTATTATGAAGCAGGCCGCGTCCCGGTGTACGGACATGAACGGCTCCGCGGCCGTCGGTGATATGGCGGGGTGACGGCCTGAGCAACCTCGTCAATATCCGCCCGGTGAGCGAACGCGGTCGGCCACCTGTCCGAGGACGCCGTTGCGTAACACCTTGCCGTCGAACCCCTGCTTGCCCTCTTCTTCCATGATTTCGTAACGAATACTCTCGAAGATGTTCCAGCCGTATAACTCCTCGATGCTTCTCTTGAGCGTTCTTCTATCGAGTGGCTTGCCGATGAGCGCTTGGAAAGGATGCGCGAGGACGTCGTCGC
>Ga0208612_1001376_pt1 | contig 10117 bp, 3 predicted proteins | sample AntDryMetagUQ889_FD_188089 | JGI IMG/M metagenome (GOLD analysis project Ga0208612, IMG submission 188089) | Polar desert microbial communities from Antarctic Dry Valleys - UQ889 (SPAdes) | ecosystem: Environmental > Terrestrial > Soil > Desert | place: Antarctic Dry Valleys | collected 2008-12-31 | reverse complement strand
ACGAGTATCCGATGACGAAGTTCATGCGCTCGAACCAGGGCACGCTCATCCACCAGAAGCCGATCGTCACGCTCGGCGACAAGGTGAAGAAGGGCGAGGTGCTCGCGGACGGAAGCTCGACCGACGGCGGCGAGCTCGCGCTCGGCGCCAACCTCCTCGTGGCCTTCATGCCCTGGGAGGGGTTCAACTTCGAGGACGCGATCGTGATCTCCGAGCGGCTCGTGAAGGACGACGTGCTGAGCTCGATCCACATCCACGAGTACGAGATCGACGCACGGTCGACGAAGCTCGGAGACGAGGAGATCACCCGCGACATCCCGAACCGCTCGGAAGAGTCGCTCGCCAACCTGGACGAGCGCGGCGTCGTTCGCATCGGCGCCGACGTCGATGCCGGCCATCTGCTCGTGGGCAAGGTCACGCCGAAGGGCGAGACCGAGCTGACAGCCGAGGAGAAGCTGATCCGCGCGATCTTCAAGGAGAAGGCGCGCGAGGTTCGCGACACGTCGCTCAAGGTTCCGAACGGCGAGGGCGGCAAGGTCATCGGTGTCAAGACGTTCGCCCGCGACGCGGGCGACGACCTGTCGCCGGGCGTCAACGAGCTCGTGCGGGTCTACGTCGCCAAGAAGCGCAAGATCGCAGAAGGCGACAAGCTCGCCGGCCGCCACGGAAACAAGGGCGTGATCGCCAAGATCGTCCCGGAGGAGGACATGCCGTTCCTCGAGGACGGCCGGCCGGTAGACGTCGTCTTGAACCCGCTCGGCGTCCCGAGCCGTATGAACATCGGCCAGATCCTCGAGACACACCTCGGTTGGGCGGCCGCGCACGGCGTCTTCCCGGAGGGAGGGCCCGTGAGCGCCCGCGCGCCGATCAACGCTCCCGATCCGCGCTCCGTGGCGACACCGGTCTTCGATGGGGCGACCGAAGGCGACGTGGACGACGCGCTCGTTGCCTGGGCGCGCTCGGCCACGAACGGCCATGTGCAGATGGGAATCGACGAGTCCGCTCCGCGCGGCAGCAAGAGCTCGGGGAAGGTCACGCTCTACGACGGCAAGTCCGGACAGCCATTCGACCAGGAGGTCACGGTCGGCTTCATGTACATCCTGAAGCTGCTGCACCTCGTGGACGACAAGATCCACGCCCGCTCGACGGGCCCGTACTCGCTCGTCACCCAGCAGCCGCTCGGCGGCAAGGCGCAGTTCGGCGGCCAGCGCTTCGGTGAGATGGAAGTCTGGGCGCTGGAGGCGTACGGGGCGGCGTACACGCTGCAGGAGATGCTCACGATCAAGTCCGACGACACCATCGGACGCGTCAAGGCGTACGAGGCGATCGTCAAGGGCGAGAACATCGCCGAGCCGTCCATTCCTGAGTCGTTCAAGGTTCTCCTCAAGGAGATGCAGTCCCTCGCGCTCGACGTCCAGGTGCTTTCCGACGAGGGCCGTGAGGTCGAGGTTCGCGAGGAGGACGACGAGCTCCTGCGGGCAGCCGAGGAGCTCGGCATCGACCTTTCACCCGGCTCGCTGCACGCGGCCGCGCGCCCGCCCACTGCCGCGGAGGTCGAAGAGGGCGGTGAAGCTCCGGACGAGGCGGGTGAGCTCGTGCTTGCCGCTGACGAGGAGCTTGGAGGAATCGAGGGTGAGGAGCCCGCCGTCGAGGTCGAGGTCGAGGTCGGCGAAGTCGAAGTGGAGGTCGAGGATTGATTTGCCAGGCGCAAGACCGGAATCCGCCCGCGCGGATTCCGGTCGCGCAAAATCCCTGAAGGCGGCCGCTCCGCGGCCGCGTCCCTGGTTATTGCACGAACGGAGGCGCTGACACACGTGATCGACATCAACGAATTTGACGCGATTCGCATCGGGCTTGCCTCGAGCAAGCAGATCCGCGACTGGTCCTCCGGGGAGGTCACCAAGCCGGAGACGATCAACTACCGCACACTGAAGCCGGAGCGCGACGGGCTCTTCTGCGAGCGCATCTTCGGTCCGACGAAGGACTGGGAGTGCTACTGCGGCAAATACAAGCGCGTCCGCTACAAGGGCATCATCTGCGAGCGCTGCGGCGTCGAGGTGACGCGGCAGAAGGTGCGCCGGGAGCGCATGGGTCACATCGATCTTGCCGCTCCGGTCTCGCACATCTGGTTCTTCAAGGGCGTCCCCAGCCGGATCGGCTACCTGCTGGACATCGCTCCGCGGGAGCTCGAGAAGGTGCTCTACTTCGCTGCTTCCATCGTGACGCAGGTCGACCGCGAGAAGCGTCAGTCGGATCTCGCCGATCTCGAGGACAAGGTCGCCGGTGAGACCGAGCGCATCTACCTGGACCGGGACGAGGCGCTGTCCGCGCTCGACGGCCGGCTGGGCCGGCGGCGCGACTACTTCGCAGCGGGCAAGGATAGGAACTTCGACGAGGACGACGATTTCTGGGCTCGTGGGCTCAACAACTGGGCGGAGGAGGCGGCGCTGCCGCCGCTCGACGAGCTCAGGTCACTTGGTGGAGGCGTGTTCATCGAGCTCGCCAAGAAGATCACGAACGAGGATCCGCGGCGCGTCCGCGAGCTCGTCCGGCAAACCTCCACTCGGGACGATCGCCGGCTGGCGCCACGCGAGGTCGAGTCGGTCGCGGCGGCGGCGATGCAGATCGAGGCCGCGCTCGAGCCTCTGCGCGTCGACCTCGAGAAGGCCTCAGGGTCGAAGAAGGGCGCGATCACGAAGCATCTGAAGCGCGTCCAGGAGAGTCTCCTCTCCGGTACGGAGGTCACGGGCGACGACGTCGAGCTGGTGGCGTCGGTCGACCGGAAGAACCTCGACCGGGCACGCGACACCGGCAACGGGCTGCTCGCCGCCGTGCTCTCCGCCGTCGATCCCGACGCGGATCAGGCGGCTGTCCGCGAGCTGGCGTACGACCTGTGCCTGGTGGAGGGGACGCGCAAGGACGACCTCGATGCGGTCGCCCAGTGGGCGCTGAAGGTTCGCGAGATGGTGGCCGACATGGACGTGCGCCGTGAGGACACGCGCGAGGCGTCGGTAGACGCCGTCCGCCGGCTGGAGCAGACATGGCTCCTCTTCAGGGAGCTCGAGCCGAAGATGATCGTCGGCGACGAGCAGATCTTCCGCGAGCTCAAGGATCGCTTCGGCTCGCCGTACGGCTTCGGGGTCTACTTCCAGGGCGGCATGGGAGCGGAGGCGATCCGCGACCTGCTGCGTGCCCTCTCGCTCGAGGAAGAGTCGCTCTCTCTGCGTGACACGATCAAGACGGCCAAGGGCCAGAAGCAGCAGCGCGCGATCAAGCGGCTCAAAGTCGTCGAGGCGTTCATCAAGTCGGGCAACAAGCCCGAGTGGATGATCCTCGAGGCCGTGCCCGTGATCCCGCCGGAGCTCCGGCCGATGGTCCAGCTCGACGGCGGACGCTTCGCGACGAGCGACCTGAACGATCTCTACCGCAGGGTCATCAACCGGAATAACCGGCTCAAGCGGCTGCTCGACCTGGGCGCGCCGGAGATCATCGTCAACAACGAGAAGCGAATGCTGCAGGAGGCCGTCGACGCCCTCTTCGACAACGGACGTCGAGGCCGCGCGGTGACGGGGCCGGGCAACCGCCCGCTGAAGTCGCTCTCGGACATGCTCAAGGGCAAGCAGGGGCGCTTCCGGCAGAACCTGCTCGGTAAGCGCGTCGACTACTCGGGGCGATCGGTCATCGTCGCCGGTCCGAATCTGAAGCTGCACCAGTGCGGCCTGCCCAAGTTGATGGCTCTCGAGCTCTTCAAGCCGTTCATCATGAGCCGGCTCGTCGAGCGCAAGGCTGTCCAGAACATCAAGGCGGCGAAGAAGATGGTCGAGTCGATGATCCCCGAGGTCTGGGACGTTCTCGAAGAGGTCATCGCCGAGCATCCGGTGCTGTTGAACCGAGCGCCGACGCTGCATCGACTCGGCATCCAGGCGTTCGAGCCCGTGCTCGTCGAGGGCAAGGCGATCCAGGTTCATCCCCTCGTCTGCCACGCGTTCAACGCCGACTTCGACGGCGACCAGATGGCCGTGCACCTGCCGCTCTCGGCAGAGGCGCAGGCCGAGGCTCGCGTGCTCATGCTCTCGGCGAACAACATCCTCTCGCCGGCAAGCGGGCGGCCGTTGGCCACGCCGACCCAGGACATGGTTCTCGGGGCCTACTTCCTGACCTACTGCGAGTACGACCTCGACGCGACGACCGCCGCCGACCTGACGAAGAAGCTGAAGAAGAACGGGCTGCCGCGCTTCCGCACGGAAGAGGACGTCGAGTTCGCGGTCGAGGCGGAGCAGATGCGCTACCAGGATCCGATCGAGTACGAGTGGGGCGACGAGCGCCTGCTGACGACTCCGGGGCGCGTCATCTTCAATGCCGAGGTCGAGCGAGCTCTGAGCGAGGCGACCGGTGGCGCCGCGGAGGATCACCCGTTCCTCAACGAGACGCTCACCAAGCGCGTGCTCGACCAGTTCATCAGCGATCTCGTCGAGCGCTATGGGCCGAACACGATCGCGGCCGCCCTCGACGTCATCAAGTCGCTCACCTTCAGGTTCGCGACCCGCGCGGGAATCACGATCTCGAAGAACGACATCGTCATCCCGGATAGCAAGGAGCGCATCCTCGGCGAGTACGAGGAGGAAGTCTCCAAGGTCGGACGTGAGTACGACCGCGGGCTCATGACCGAGGAAGAGCGGGACGAGCGCATCGTCGCGATCTGGACCGAGGCGACGGAGGTAGTGGCCAACGCGATGATGGCGAACCTCTCCCCGACGAACCCGATCTACATGATGGCCAACTCGGGCGCGCGCGGATCGTTCAACCAGATCCGGCAGCTCGCCGGCATGCGCGGCCTCATGGCCGATCCGAAGGGTGAGATCATCGCTCGGCCGATCAAGGCCAACTTCATGGAAGGGCTCACCGTGCTCGAGTACTTCATCTCGACGCACGGAGCGCGCAAGGGCCTTGCCGACACGGCGCTCCGCACGGCCGACTCTGGGTATCTCACGCGACGGCTCGTGGACGTCTCTCAGGACGTCATCATCCGCGACCAGCCCGGCAAGAACCCGAGTGACTGCGGCACGAAGGAGTACGTCGACCTCGCGCTCATCCTCGACGAGTCTCCGAACAAGAGCGTCGCCGGCCGAGTCGCGGCACTCGACATCATGAAGCCGATCAAGGACGGGAAGCCGGGCAAGGTCTTGGTCATCGCGAAGGGCACAGAGATCACCATGAGCGGTCTCCGCAAGCTGGTCGAGGAGTTCGGCGAGCACGCGGCGACGGCCACCATCCCGGTCCGGTCGGTTCTCAAGTGCCGCAGCGAGTACGGGATCTGTCGCTACTGCTACGGCACGTTCCTGGCAACCGGCGGGCCGGCGGAGATCGGCGACGCGGTCGGGATCATCGCCGCCCAGTCGATCGGCGAGCCGGGCACGCAGCTGACCATGCGCACGTTCCATACGGGCGGTGTGGCCGGAGCGGACATCACCCATGGCCTCCCGCGCGTCGTCGAGATCTTCGAGGCGCGTAACCCGAAGGGCGCAGGGACGCTCACCGATGTCTCCGGCAAGATCGACATCGACGACTCGGAGCGGACGATCAAGGTGACAGTCACCCCGACCGCCATCGACGAGAAGGGTGAGCTCCCGGATCCGAAGGAGTTCGCCTTCCCACGGAGGACACGTCTGAAGGTCGCGACCGGGCAGTTGGTCGAGTCCGGCGATGCGTTGAACGAGGGCTCGCTGAACCCGACCGACCTGCTCACGCTCAAGGGTGCGACCTCGACCGAGCTGTATCTCGTGGGCGAGGTGCAGAACGTCTACAAGTCACAGGGTGTCGAGATTCACGACAAGCACATCGAGCTGATCGTGCGGCAAATGCTGAAGAAGGTGCGTGTCGAGAGCGCCGGGGACACCAAGCTCCTGCCGGGCCAGCTCGTCGACCGCGTCGTCCTGGAGCGCGAGAACCTGCGCGTGAAGAAGGAGAAGGGCGAGCAGGCGACGTTCGATCCGATCATTCTCGGCATCACGAAGGCCTCGCTCGCGACGGAATCTTTCCTCTCGGCGGCCTCGTTCCAGGAGACGACCAAGGTCCTGACCGACGCGTCTATCGAGGGCAAGACCGATCGTCTGCTCGGCCTGAAGGAGAACGTGATCATCGGCAAGCTGATCCCCGCCGCGACCGGGCTCAGGCAGTACCGGCAGATCTCGATCGAGCCGATGGAGCCGCTTCCCGTGACCTTCGCCCGACCGGAGGCGGAGGCGGAGTTGCTCGCCGCGCTCGAGGAGATCGGCGACGGCGACGGATTCGACCTCGATGCGCTCGGCCTTCCGTTCGACGACGAGCTCTCTGGAAACGGCGGCGGCGACGTCGCCGAGGTCGAGACTCCTGCGGAAGAGGAGTCGTAGTTGCGCGGGGGAACCCCATGGTTCCCCCGCGAGCCCCCTTCTTCTGAACAACGCATCGAGTTCGCGGCGCAACGCCTCCCGGCCGGCGAAGCCGGCCTCCGGCCCGACTGACGCTCGCAGTGAGTACGGGTTTTCCTCGACCGACCAGCTCTACGCTGCGAAGTTGACCTGTTCGTCACGACTTTCTGCTACCTGTAGCCGATCGTGAGACGGTTTCTCGTCGCAGCTATCTGTCTTCTCGGCATTCCGGCCGCCCTCGCCGGCTCGGCCGCAGCCCGGCCTGACGAGCTCTCCTGCGGCGTCGCCGATCCGCAACCGGCCTGGATCGACTTCGCGGACGGCTCGGTCACCTTCTGGCGCGAGCGCTTTGCGCGCCCCGGCGTCATCGTTGCGACGGGTGGTCCTCTTCTCGCCGCGGAGGCGCGTACTGCTGGGGCCGCGACGGTGCACTGGGACATGTACCTGCGGAAGCGAGTCGGGACGCCGTCCGAGCCGGCGGATGCTGATCTGATCGCGCGCCGCGCGGACTCTCTCTTCGACTATGCGGTGTCGGTAAGCGGGTGCGAACGTCCGCTAATAGCGCTCAACGAGATGTGGGGCGCCTCGCTGCCAACGCCGCTGACGCCGACGGCAGAGCGTTACCGCGCGAACGTCCTCCGCTTCGTGACCCGTCTCTCCGAGCGCGGCGGACGCCCCGCGTTGCTCGTCTCGAGCGAGCCGTTTACCGGCGGCGACGCGGCGACATGGTGGCGGGCGGTCGGACAGGTGTCCGACATCGTCCTCGAGAAGTACGCGAACGCGAATCTGATCTGGCGAGACGGCGCGGTCGACGGGTCGCGGCGTCTGCGCACCGGCTATCGGGCATCGGCGGCGAAGCTGTTCGCGATCGGCATCCCTCCGTCTCGCGTCGGGCTGATGATCGGCTTCCAAACCGGCGCCGGCTCTGGGGGGCGAGAGGGACTGCAGCCGCGTTCGCGCTGGTTCGACGTTGCCAAGTGGCAGGGATTCGCTGCGGGACAGGTGGCGCACGAGCTCCGTCTCTCGCACGTCTGGTCCTGGGGTTGGGCGCAGCGCAACGAGCGCTCGAACGATCCGGACAAGACGTACGCCGCGTGCGTCTGGCTCTGGGCCCGCGAACCGGATCTTTGTGACGCGCCTGATCTCCTCGGCGACGAGCTCGACTCCGACCGGCAGACCGGCCAGATCGATCTTCCCGCCGGCGTCCGTTGCGTATACGCCGGACGTCCGCTCACGGCCTCCGGCGTCGCGGCGCTGGCCAAGGTGACCGGCGATCGCGAGCTCGCGCTGACGTCTCTCGTCATACGCGCGGTCGAGCGTGAGCGAGCCGCGGTGAAGACGGAGCAGATCCTCGCGACGGAGCGGCGCATTGTCACCGCACGCTTCGGCGGGAGCGCAGCCGCGTATCGTGCGGCTCTCGCCGAAGCCGGCGCAAGTGTCGCCGTCGCGCGGGGAATCATCGGCGACGAGCTGCGCCGCGCCGAGATCCAGCAGCGCCTCGTCACGGCGCGACCCTCCAGCGCCGACGTCGCCCGTTTCCGGACGACCTTCGCCGGCGCCCCCGCCCGAAGACTCGCCGTCTCGCCGGCGCCGAGCTGGCTGCCGGAAGGGACCGGGCTCGCCCTTTCGACGTCGGCGCCCCGCGTCGTTTTCGAGGTCGCGACTGGCCGGTCGACGAAGCTGCAGACGGCGGAAGGCGTCTTCACGGTGCGCGCGCTGGAGGAGGCAACCTCCCTCGGCGCGGTGCAATTCGGTGAAGCACGGACGGCGATCGTTGGGGCGCTCGTTAGCGAGCGACGCGGCGACGCGTACATCGCCTGGGCGATTCGACAGCAGAAGGCCGCCGAGAGCCGGCTCGTATGCGAGCGGGACCGACTACCCGGCCACGGAGTCGTCTCGCTCTCGAGCTTCGCGCCGTTCCTCTCGATGCACGAGGCTGCGATGGCGCAGGAGTAAGAACTCGTAGGCGCGAGGCTTGCCTCGCCCTCAACGCGCCCGCGATGAACCAGTGGTCTGACCGGCAACGTTCGCCGGGTCCCTGACCCACGATCACGCGGCGCCGGAAGGCTTGGTGCTCGTGACCCAGGAACCGAGCAACGTTGCCGGTCAAACCACTAGGCGAGGCAAGCCTCGCCCTACGAGTCCGAGGACGCGCGCGGTCAATTCTCGAGCCGCCGCCTTAGCGATGCGCGGCGGCGACGACGGTGTCGCGTCCCGACACCTTCGCCAGCCCGAGCGCTGCGTCCGCTCGGCCGAGAAGCGCTGCGGCGTCGTCGCTTTGCATGAGCTCCGTCGCGCCTGCGGAGACCGTGACCACCCCGATGTCTGGGAACGGTCGCTCGCGCAGGGCCGCCTGCAGGCGCTCGAACAGCCGCTCGGCCTCGCGTGTGTCGCCACGTGGAAGAAGTGCACCGAAGCGGCCGCCTCCGATCCTGCACGGTAGATCGTCGCGACCGGCGACATCGCGCAGCACCGCTGCGATCTGCACGAGGATGTCGTCCGCGGCGAGATGGCCGATGCGCGCATTGATCGTCGTGAGCCGATCGACATCGAGCATGGCGAGCCCCAAGGGCTCGCGCCGTCCGCGGGCGCGGCCGAGCTCGCGGTCGAGCAGCGCGTGAAACGCACGGCGGTCGTACAGCTCGGTCAGCGCGTCGAGCTCGGGAACAGGGTCGGCCTCGCGCAGCTCGAGTGACGCCTCCAGCGCGGGGCGTGTGCCGCTCACCACATCCTCGAGCGTCGTGATGTCCATCTCGCTGAAACGACGGTCCGGCGCGCGCGTGAGCACGGCGAGCATCCCCTGTCCGTCCTCGACATTGAGCAGCGGCACAGCGAGGCCCGACCGGATGGGTGTGCTGCCGGGAGGCGTGGCGGCTTCTCCGTTGAAGGCGACCTGAAGCGCCCGCGCGCCTCGGTAGTCGGGAACGCCCATGCGCCCGACCTGGGCAACTTCGGCCTGCGAGAGCCCAACGGTCGCGAGCAGCGGCTCCTTGCTCGGCGCAGAGACCACCGCGACGGCGGCGTCGGCCGACATGCGCTCCTTGGCGAGCTCGAGCAAGCGCATCACACCGTGCTCGGGAATCGCGCGAGCTTCCTCCTCGGCGATCAGGGCCGGTGGCGGGTGCGGGCGATTGACCGCGTCGTTCAGGGTCTGGGCGAACTCGGCGAGCCTGTCGTCATAGCGGCGGAGCATCGCGGCCACGATCTCCTCCTGCCGATTCAGCAGACGCCGCACCGCGACGAAGAGGAGGACGATGCACGCTACTGCGAGCGCAACGGAGGCCGCGTAGACCGCGATCGTCATCTCCAGCTTCCCCTTCCTCTCGGTGTTTCCGCGCGTAGTAGTATCGCGTCGACCGGTCGGCATTCCAACAAGAGCTTGATCCGGGAGGTGGAGGGACTGCGAGGAATTCGGACGCTGATCGTCCTCGGGGCGGTTGTGGCGGCGGCATACGTCGTTCATCGCGTCCGCTCGCGCCGTTGGAAGCCCGTTCCCCTTCCCGTTCCGGATTCCGGCTCGATGTTCTCGTCGGCGCAATTCGAGCCCGCGCCGTACGCGACCGAACCTCCGGCCGAGACCGTCGCTATGGTCGCGCCCGTGGAGGGGATACCCCCGACGGCTGTCGCACGTTCCGACTCCAACGGATCGGCCACCCCGGTGCCCGGCCCCGGCTTGAGTCCCACGCGGACGAGCACCCTCGGGCGGCTCG
>Ga0208612_1001375_pt1 | contig 10120 bp, 8 predicted proteins | sample AntDryMetagUQ889_FD_188089 | JGI IMG/M metagenome (GOLD analysis project Ga0208612, IMG submission 188089) | Polar desert microbial communities from Antarctic Dry Valleys - UQ889 (SPAdes) | ecosystem: Environmental > Terrestrial > Soil > Desert | place: Antarctic Dry Valleys | collected 2008-12-31 | reverse complement strand
AATCGCTGCTCCGAAGATCTGGGTGGGCTGCAACGTTCCGAGCAGGTTGAGGTCGACGACCTTGTCGAAGGCGCTCGCCGGGAGATCGAAGATGTTGCCCCCGGGTTCGAGGGTTGCCCCGGGAACGTTTCCGCCGGCGGCGTTTACCAGCACGTCGACTCGCCCGAATTTCGCGAGCAGATCCTCGCGTGCCCTCTCGAGAGAAGAGCGGTCAAGGACATCAGCGGCAAGCGCCACCGCCTCGCCGCCCTGAGACTCGATGCGGGCAGTGACGGCCTCCAGAGGGCCTGGGCTTCTGGCCAGCACAGCGACTCGGGCACCCGCTCGTGCCAGAGCCCCTGCCATCTCGCGGCCGAGCGTCCCGCTTCCGCCGGTAACCACCGCGACCTTATCGTCAAGGCCGAACAACTCGACGAAAAGGCTCTCCCTCATCTCTTTCCTATGCCATTTGGGCGAGGGTTCGCCGCAGTGGTTCCAGGTGACGGCTCAGATGCGAATCGAGAGCGGTCGCATAGGCTTCCCGGCCCCCACAAAGGACGTCGACGAGATCGTCCTTGAAGCGCGACGATCCATCGCTGTGGCAAGCGGTCAACACGGAACCGAAGGTGACGTGAAGGATCTGGCGGACGTCGTCCCGCTCGAGTAGCAAGGACAACTCCTCGTCATCCAGCAACGCCGCGTTCGGCGCTCCCTCTGAGTGGGCCGAGACATGGTAACCGTCCCGATCCTTCGTGTAGCTCTGGAGTGCGAACGCGTACAGATCCTTGAACAGCTCAGGAGCAAGGCGCGCCGTCGTCCGAAGCCCCTCCAGATAGCTCGTGCCTGAGGTCTTGAGATGCATCGCTCCCTGGGTCGCGCGTGCACAAGATTCGTAGATCGAGAACTTGTCCGACCCGGAATGAAGGCTCAGCTTATATCCACCGAACGCCGCTGCCACGCGCGCATGTGAGCGAAGATCGTCTTCGAAGTCTCTCAGGTCACCGATGTAGTCGATAGCCTTCTCGAAACGTCCAACAAAGCGCGGGGCGAGGCTCGTCCAGCCAACACCAAGGCGCTGCAACTCCGCTGCTAGATAAAGGTGTTGCTGCACCGTGGTCGGCGCCTTGGTCTCGTCCACCGATATCTCAACATCCACGGCCGTTTGGCCGATCGCGGCGCGCAGGTGACGGTACATGGTCGCTACGTGAGCAATCGCAGGACCATACTTGACCGCCGCTCGAGCCACCGCCTCCTCGTCGATGACGACGACCTCACCTTCTAGCTCCCATGACGATCCTCCGTACCGTCGCATCGCCGCACCCGGGGAGTCCTCCAGGGCCGGCCACGGCAGCAGGTCGTAGGCCGCCCGCACCTCCTCCATCGGCGAGCCGTCGGCCGCGTGGTCGACGTGATCTCCAGGATCCAACGTGTAGAAGGTAAATCCAGCCCCCCTGCAGAGGTCGATGTGGTGAGTAGTCTTCAGATGATCGGCGTCGGCTCCGAAACCCTCATGCCACCCCTCCGACACCACACCCCAGAGCGCGTCGTCCATGACCTCTTGCGGAGTGCGATTCGTTCTCTCCATCTCGCGGATTGATTGCTGGGCGAACACTGGGGCGATGAAACCTCTCGACGCCCGCATCGCCCGAACGTGTCCCGGTGTGGCGAGACCAAGCCGGTCGCCCAGCCCGGCGGAGGTCGCCATGCCCCAAGCCCGAGGCCGGAGCCAGGGAACCAGGTTGCGAAGCACCGACGCGTTGAGGAGGTTGGCCGCTCCCACCACGATGCGGCATCCGTCGACCTCCCCATGGTCGCCGTGGAAGGCACCGACCGAAGAAGCTCCGTTGTCGGAGGACAGCACCACCAGCCTGCGTGGATCGCCGTCGCGGGTAAGTCCGAACTCGATGGCCCCCACCGAGGTAATCGAGGAGCCAAGGAGAACAAGACCTCGAAGCGACGCGAGTCTCGACCGGCTCACCGGACCCTCGTTTCACCATTCACCAGTTGTGGACCGTGCCGTCCAGCTTGCGGCTGATCGGAAGGTACGCGGGGTCGTAGGGGTAGCGATCTGCAAGATCCTCGTCGAGGTCCACGCCCAGGCCCGGATCTTCACCCGGGTAAAGATGACCCCCGGCGAAGCTGTAGGTGTGGGGAAAGACCTCGTCGGTCAGCTCCGAGTGAGGCATGTACTCCTGGATACCGAAGTTGTGGACCGAGATGCCGAAGTGGATCGCGGCTGCCAGGCACACTGGAGACAGGTCAGTTGCTCCGTGGCAACCCATTCTGACGTGATAGAGCTCGGCGAGCTGGGCGATGCGACGAAGGTGAGTGATGCCGCCGGTGTGGACGACGGACGCGCGGATGAAATCGATGAGCTGCTCTTGGATGAGTTGCTGGCAATCCCAGATCGAATTGAACACCTCTCCGGTGGCAATCGGCGTTGTGGTGTGCTGACGGACCAGCCGGAACCCCTCCTGCAGCTCGGCTACCACGGGATCCTCCAGCCAGAAGAGCTCGACTTCCTCGAGCCGCTTGGCGAGATGAGCTGCTTCTATCGGCGTAAGGCGATGATGGACATCATGAAGCATATGGAAGTCGAATCCGAACTTGGACCGGACGGCCCCCAATACCTCCGGGATGAACCGCAGATATCTTTCGGACGACCACTCGCTCTCAAGGGGGAGTCCTCTGCCGGCAGGCTCGTAGAACTTGGCGTCCTTGCCGACTCCGTAGGCCAATCCGAGGCCGGGGATGGCGCATTGGACACGCACCGCGAGATAGCCTTCGTCGAGGTACGCACCGACGGCGTCACTGACCTGCGGGATGTCGTTGCCCGAGGCGTGTCCGTAGACCATGACTCCCTCACGTGATCGACCTCCGAGCAGCTGGTAGAGGGGCATGTCCGCAGACTTTGCCTTTATGTCCCATAACGCGGTATCGACCGCGGCGATGGCGCTCATGGTCACGGGACCGCGGCGCCAGTAGGCTCCCTTATAGAGATACTGCCAGGTGTCCTCTATCCGATGAGCATCCCGCCCGATTAGAAGAGGACAAACATGCTCCTGCAGATACGCGACCACCGCCAGTTCACGGCCGTTGAGCGTGGCGTCTCCGAGTCCAGTGAGTCCCGAGTCTGTCGTCAGTTTCAGAGTAGCGAAGTTGCGGTCCGGACTGCAGACGATCACCTTCGCGTCAACGATCTTCATGAAGCGGGAGCCGCCCTCAACCTTCGTCCTGAACCCAGGCGTGAAGCGGATCAAACCGCGGAATCATGTCTCGGCCCTTCCCGGCCATGACCCAGAGGTAGTACAGCTCGTAACCGGGCGCAGCAACCACGGGGTGATAGCCGCGGGGGATTGTTGCGATGTCGCCGTCGCGTACCAAGAACGCCTCGGTGTCCCGGTCGTCATAGCGGATCTGAACGCCGAAGCCGTCCTTCGGGTTGATCTTGAACAGATAGATCTCCTCGAGCTTGACTTCGTCGGGAGGATCATGCCGATCGTGCTTGTGCGGTGGATAGGAGGACCAGTTGCCCGGCGGATTTATGGTTTCCCCGAGCAACAGGCGACCCGCGTGGTGCTCGGGGCCGAGGATCGTGCGCACCGAGCGCCTCCAATTGCCCTCTCCCGCGCTGGCGATGCGCTGGTCGTCGGGGCCGATCACGCGTGCGCGCCCGGGGTCCCCGCCGTCGAGCGGAGCCCTGGCCACGGCGATTGCGGCATCCTCCTCGGCGACCACGGCGAGCGATGAGTCTGGAGGCGCATACACGGCATGGCCCGGACCCTCGAAGACGCCGGCGCGCTCACCCGCGACCCCGAGATCCCGGTCACCCACCTGAGCGCGCACGCGGCCCGATAGAATTACTACCACCGACTCCTTGTCGCCGGCGAGGTCGAGCCTCTCGCCGACGTCGAGCTCGGCCACTCCGAGTTCGATCAGCTCCATCTCTTTGCCGGGTCGTGCCAGGGTGCGGATCATTTTCACCTCGCGTTATTCGGCGGCCTGTTCTTTGACGCGCGCCACTAATTGAGTCGGATCCACGAATCGGAGCGCGATGATTAGAAGCACCAATGTTGTAAGCATGTAGATCACTGCCATGGCATCGATCGACTGGCCGGCTCGGATGCCTGCCGCGAACGCCGAGTAGTACAGCGCCACCACGAGAGTCTCGGTCGTTGGTCCTGCGGTCAAGAAGGTTAGCTCGAACATCGCTACGGTGCGAACCAGAACCAGCACTGACGCGGCCAGAATTCCCGGAACCAGTAATGGAGCCAGCACACGTATGAATATTTTCGATGTCTTTGCGCCGCACATGCGCGCTGCCGCCTCGACATTGGGATCGATCTGCTCGATGAACGGCGTCATCACCAGGACGACAAAAGGAACGGATGGGACCATGTTGGCAAGGATGACACCCGGAAGGCTTCCGGCCAGATTGAACCTATAGAGCACCGTCGCGAGTGGGATCCCATAGGTGATCGGAGGCACCAATAGCGGGAGCAGAAACAACAGCATGACGAGCCTCTTGCCGGGAAAGCTCCGGCGCGCCAGGGCGTACGCGGCGGGCACTCCCAGGATCACCGAGGCGACCACCACCGCGAGCGCTATCTCAAGCGTCACGAACAACACATCGAAGAGGTCGAACTCCGCCCAAGCCTCTGCGTACCATCGCGCCGTGAAGCCACTCGGCAGCCATGTGTCAAACCATTGCGTGGCAAACGAATTGACTACCACAGAGCCGATCACTCCGGCGAGGTGGACGAAGAAGAAGATCACCACACCCCAGATCAGCCACCCTCCCGGAGTGCCGACAAGACGTTTTCTGGGTCTAGCCTTGGAGAGAAGGCCAGACCCTCGTGTGGTCGCGGTTGTCACTAGCCCTTCCCTCCGGAAGTTGAGCCTCGATATAGGCGGCTGCGCCAGCCGAGCACGAGTGCGATGACGCCAAGCTCGAGCGCAGCCATGATCATGGCAATGGTTGACGCCATCGAGTAATCAAACTCCTCGAAAGCCGCCCGGTAGGCGACGATCGAAAGCACGCGTGTTTCCCCCGCCGGTTCGCCGACGAGAACCGCCGACGGGAAGACTGAGAATGCAAGCACGAAAGCTAGACACACGGTGATCGCCAGTCCCGGCGCGAGTAGCGGCATGGTTACGCGCCGGAAACGATCCCAGGGTCCCGCGCCGAGCGTCGCTGCGGCGCGCTCCAAGGTAGGGTCGATACCCGAAATATAGGAGAGGATCAAGAGAAAGGCGAACGGGAACCCAGTGATGATGAGCGAAATCAGCACACCCCAGTAGTTGTGCACGAGCCGGATCGGGTCGTCAATCAGGCCGACCGCCGTCAAGCTCCGATTCAACCAGCCGTTCGGACCCAGATAGCTGAGAAGGCCCTCGGCTACGAGGACCGTTCCGAGCGTCATCGGCACGACCAGGATGATCGTTAGAAAGCGTTTTCCTCGATAGCGTCCGCGCATTCGGTACGCGATGGGAATTGCCGCGGCCACGTTGATGATGGTCGCCGGCACCGCGAGCCAGAACGTCTTGCCAATGGTCCCCCGGAGGAACGGATCACGAAAGAACTCGGCATAGTTGGCGAGAGCGGAGACCCCTTCTTGCGGCTGGAACGAGATGCTCAGCCCATACAGGAACGGATACACGAACAAAGCCACCATGGCGGCGAGTCCAGGAACAAGCAGAAGCAGAGTCCTGTCCACCCCGCGTTCGGCGAGGCGGTGGCGCAGGGCGGCTTTCTGCCCAGATTGATCCGGCGCTTTGATCGCTCCGCCGGGCGCGCGGCGTTCGACACCGGTGGCCATCAGCTCTTACCCTGCGGCGTGGGCTCGTCGCCTGCAGCGAACACCAGGACTCGCCCACGGGGAACTCCGAGCGTGATGCGGTCTCCAGGCGACAGCCGTTCCCCGGTGCGAAAGTGCAGCTTTCCGCCGCCGCCGGTCACCGCCTCGATGTCCAGCTCTCGTCCCTTGAACTCAACGACTTCGACCCTCGCGTCGGTACGGTTTTCGTTGGTTGCCTGAAGCGAGAAATCTTCGGGACGAACGGCGGCGACTGCCCGACCCGAGCTCACGCTTTGGCGATTGCGACCTTCGAAGCGGAGACCGTCACCAACAAGCGTTACATGCCCGTCCACTCCCGACTCGATCTCGAGTTCGAAGAGGTTCCGATAGCCCATGAAGCTCGCCACGTAACGGTTAACCGGCTCGGTGTAGACGTCCTCGGGCGTACCGATCTGTTGCACTCGTCCCTCGCGCAGAACGACAATCCGGTCGGCAAGCGACAGCGCTTCTTCTTGATCGTGGGTCACGTACACGGTCGTCAGAGCGAGCTTCTGGTGGAGTCTCCTTATCTCGGTGCGCATCTCGAGCCTGAGCTTGGCGTCCAGGTTGGACAGTGGTTCGTCCATCAGCACGACTCGGGGCTCCAGCACCACGGCGCGCGCGATTGCAACGCGCTGCTGCTGGCCTCCAGACAGTTGGGCGGGGTACTTCTCGGCGTGCTCGGCAAGCTGTACGAGACCAAGGGCGTCCTCGACCCGCCGTTTGGTCTCGTCCTTGTGTACGCCGCGCATCGACAGACCGAACCCGACGTTGCGACGCACCGAGAGGTGGGGGAAGAGAGCGTAGCTTTGAAACACCATCCCGAAATCGCGCTGTTCGGGAGGAAGGTGATCGATCCGACCGTCGTCGAGCCAAATGCTGCCTTCGGTGAGCGGGAGGAGCCCGGCGAGACAGTTGAGCGCAGTCGACTTGCCGCAACCGGACGGCCCAAGCAGGGCGATGAACTCGCCTCCCTTGATCTCGAGGTTCAAGCCCTCGAGGGCGCGCGCCTCCCCGAAGCGGCGCGTGACGTCTTCGAGCCTTAGCCTGTCGAAGCTTCCGCCTCCCGCCAAGAAGGCTCACTCCTCCTTGATCTTGGAGCCACCGATTTCACGGTCCCAGCGCTCAAATGCATACACGAGATCAGCGGTCTCGAGCGGCGTCTCGGTGGGAACGCTTTCGATCAGCTCGTCGTAAAAGGAACGACCATATTCTTCTATTGCCTTCTGACTCGATTCCGGAGCCATGTCCAGAGTGACCCCCTCCACTGCGGGGCCGGGATAGAAGTAACCGTCGTCGTAGGCGAGCGCCTGCTGCTCCGGCTCGAGCATGTAGGACATGAGGTCCAGAACAACGGCCAGATTGCCATCTTCTATGCCTCTAGGCACCACCATGTAGTGGGCGTCGGTGACCCAGTGGAAGCCCTCGATCGTGCCTACTTCAACAGCTTTGGGGACCGTACCGAGGACGCGGGGATTGATGTCCCACCCCGTCGTAGTGGCGATCATGTCCCGGGTTCCGTCTGCCAGCTCCTCCATCGTGTCCGTAGTCCCCGAGGGGTAGTACTCGATGTACTTGCCGAGCTCCTCGAGATAGGCCCACGTTTTGTCCCATCCGTCGCGAGGGTCCTTGGGATCATCGTCGCCGAGGATATAAGGCAGGCCCATGAGGAACGTGCGGCCCGGCCCGGAGTTTGCCGGCCGCGCGTACTGGAACTTCTCCGGATTCTCTTTGGCCCATGCGAGGAGGTCGTCGGCCGTCTTCGGGGGGTCGGGGATGGCGTCGGGATTGTACTCGATAAGCGGGCCGGACGGGTAGTAGGTGACCGTGATCCCGTAGTCCTGCGCGAGCTCCTGCATGTCGGCGGCGGGCTCGGTGTAGTTCGACGTCAGGTCGGGGAATTTCTCGTTGTAGTTGGGAAGCAACTTGAGCCACAGGTCCTGCTCGACGCCCGCCGAGAGTCCATCGGTACCGGTCAGCACCAAGTCGATGTCGACGCGGCCCGCATCCTGTTGCGCCTTAACCTTGCCGGCCAGCTCGGGGGAGGTGGCTTCAGTGTAGGTGACGTCGGCCACCATCTCCGAGTGCTCGTCCGCGTAGCGCTCGATCATCCCTTTGGTCAGAGCGAGGTTGCCGGCAACGTCAATGATGTCGATGGCGACCGGCTCCGACGGCATGTCGGGGACCTTGGCCGGCCCCCGGGCATTGCCGCTGGGCTGCTCCTCGGGTGGCGAGCACGCCGCCAGTGACACCGCCAGGAGCATTCCGATCGCAAGCAATCTAAGGACCGATCCTTGGTTCATCACGTATCCCCTCCTGTCGGACGCGCCCTCAGAAGTCCCGCCCAGCAGAGCGGGATGAAAACGTTTTCAGAGTAGGGGGCGGTGGGCGGGCCTGTCAAACCGCCGGCGGGGGTGGGCGGGCGCCTGTCAAAACCGCCGGGGGGCCCGTGGAGCGCCGCACGACCAGCTCGGGGCCGATTGTCTCCGGCTCGACGATCGATTCGCCCCTCAGAAGAGCGGCCAACATGCGCCATGCGCTTCGCCCGAGCGCCCCCTTGGGAAGCCGCACCGAGGTGAGACCCGGAGAGACAAAGTTGGCGACGGGGATGTCGTCGAAGCCCGTGATGGACAGCTCGGTGGGAACTTCGATCGAGTCCTCGCGCAGGCGGGCAAGGGCGCCGAGAGCGACGAGGTCATTGAAGCACATCACCGCCGAGGGCCGGCGCTCGAGTGCCGCGGGGACTGCGTCGAACCCGTCTTCGCTGCTCGAGCCACAGGGGACGACGGAGATCTCGAAGCCGAAATGGAGCATGGCTTCCAGCGCCCGTCGCCGCTCACCGTCCGACCAGGAGCGCTCCGGCCCGGCCAGATAGGCCAGCCGGCGGTGGCCGAGCTCGGCCAGATGACCGCAGAGCTCTAGCATTCCCCTGTGGGAGTCGATGGTTACCGTCGGCAGCGCCATTCCGGCGCTCAATCGGTTGGTGCAGACGACCGGCGTTCCCACCTGCGCAACTCTAAGAAGGTGCTCGTTGGACATGCGCGGAGAACAGAGCAATAGCCCATCGACCCAACGGAACAGCTCGCGCACGAGGCGCAGCTCCTCCTCCGGCTCCTCGTTGGCGTCCGCCACGAGAACGCGGTGGTCATCGGCCGCAGCCGCCGCAGCCATGCCCTTCAGGATCTCGGAGAAGAAAGGGTTGGCGAGGTCGGGAACGATGACCGCCACGGTGCCGGTGCGCCCCCTGACCAGGCCCTGGGCCGTAGGGTTGGGGCGGTAGCCAAGCCGGTCTGCCTCCTCGCGCACGCGACTAGCGACGCCGACCGACACCACGTGCGAGTCGTTTAGGACACGCGACACGGTCGCAGGCGAGACTTTGGCCGCCCGAGCCACATCGACGATCGTCACCGACCTCTGGCGCAAGTCCCCTCCACAGGCTTGAAAACGTTTGCGCAACTATACGCTGGGGAAGCCCCATCCCCCTGCCGAGAGGAGCCGGGCAGGACTAGATATCCCACGCCCCGAAGTTGTCAAGCAGCTCGCTCCATAAGAGAGGGCCCAAGCGACCGATTCGTCGTAAGGCTGCCGGCGTCGAAACAGCCGCTAAGGATTCCAACGAGGCGATTGGCGAGGGAGCGCAGCGCCTGGTTGTTCCTCTTGCCCCGACGCGCTGGGCGGCGAGCTAATGTTCTGTATCCGGAACACGCGCTCGCGATGCCTGTGCGGGGTAGTGAGCGCTATCAAGCGGACTTTCGAACTGCAAGGATCACCTGGTGAGCCTCACCGTCCCTCTCGTCGATTTCGGCAAACTTGATGTCAAACCCTGCTGCTTCCACCAGTTGCCGATTGGTGTCTGCGTCGAAATGGCTCCAGTACATCTCGACACCATGAAAATCGGATTCCGTCCCCTCCCATCTGTGGGCCCCCATGGTGATGAGCAGAGCACCGTCGGGACGCACGAAGGAGGCAAAGCGACGTAGAAGCTGGGAGTGGTTCTTGCGGGGCGTATGGAATACCGCATAGAAGGAGACGAGGCCGTCCACATTGAACTCCCCTGCTTGCAGGTCGAGCATGTTGCGGGCCTCGAAGTAACCTTCAGGCACCTGGGCCTTGGCAAGTTCGATCTGCCTTGGCGAGACGTCGAACCCAGTTACGCGGTAACCGTGATCAACCAGGTAGCGGTCCACGGGGACGGCGGAGCCACAGCCAACATCGAGAACGCGGGCGGGTGGTGAACACAACCCGGTGAACCGCTCGAGGTGGGGTTCGTTCTTGAACAGGTCCCGCGCGGCCGCATAACGGAC
>Ga0208612_1001374_pt1 | contig 10130 bp, 3 predicted proteins | sample AntDryMetagUQ889_FD_188089 | JGI IMG/M metagenome (GOLD analysis project Ga0208612, IMG submission 188089) | Polar desert microbial communities from Antarctic Dry Valleys - UQ889 (SPAdes) | ecosystem: Environmental > Terrestrial > Soil > Desert | place: Antarctic Dry Valleys | collected 2008-12-31 | reverse complement strand
CGCGAGGGCGAGCCGGTCGATGTCGATCAGGCCTGCCGCGTAGGCGGCGAGCGCGTTGTCGCGCAGGCGCGCCGGGAGGCGGGGCAGCCCGCCGGCGCGCTGCACCTGGGCGAGCTGGTCCTCGACCGGAGCGAGTCCGAGCATCTTCTCGGCACCGCGGTGCTGACCCTGGTCGAGCTGACGCTTGAGCTGCCTGCGCTGCGTAGGCCGTTGGAGGACCTCGGCCTCGACGAGGCGAACGTAGGCCGCGGGCGCACTGATGCCGAACCACGCCGCGATCCGGACGAGCACGGCCAGGTCGATGAGCGGGTGATCGTGGGCGTCCATCCAGTTCCGCACGGCCTGCTCCGGCGCCAGGAACTCCCCCGCGAACGCGTTCGCCTGCTGCTCGACCGGATCGGTGGTGCGCCCTTCCACGGTCTCGGTCCCATCGACCACCGCGCGGTGCCCCAGCCGGTGATGTCCGAGCTCATGAGCGAGCGTGAAACGCTGGCGCGTGACCGCCTCGGAGCCGTTCAGGAAGATGAAGGCCTGATCGCGCCGCACGATGTAGGCGCCGGCGATCCCTTTGCCGAGGGACAGAATCGCCACCGGCACGTCAGCCGTCTCCTCGACGACCAGGAGGAGATCGTGGACAGGCTGATCGAGGCCCAGCCCCAGCTCGTGTCGCGCAACGCGGGCTGTCGCGATCGCCTCGCGCACGTGCGCGGACTGAGCCACTGCTCAGCTCCGAGCGGCAGCCTCGAAGGTGAAGAATTCGTCGATGATCGACGTGAATTCCGCCACGGCTGCGTCACCCTGGCCGGGACCCCCCTCGTTGCGGAACAGCGGGGTCGTGTCGACCTCGTCTCGCAACAGAGCGTCGGGGTCGACGCCAAGGAACTCGGCGCCCGAAACGAGCTCGCCGACGGCGAGGCCGCGCTCGCCGGACTCGATCCGGCTCAACGCAGAGGGGTCGAGATCGAGCACGTCGGCTAGGCGTCGCTGGGAGACGCCGCGTTTAGCGCGCAAGTCCGCAATGCGCTGACCGAGCTTTTCCTGAGTGAGATACGTCATGGTCCATTGCGATTATCGCACGACTCGCGGCAGAACTTGAATCTAGCCGTGCACGGGCTCTGAACCCGCCGCCTCGGGAACGAGGACGGTGACGAACTCGGCGAAGACGTCGACGTCCTGATCAGGGGTGAGCTCGATGTCCTCGATCTCACGGTTGACCGCCTGGAGCACGACACGCGTGTGCCGCCACTGGTCGTCCTCGGCGACCTTTTCGCTGTGGTAGCGCTTGACGGTGTACGAGCCGCCGCCCTCCGGATCCGTGGCGTCATGGAGCTGCGCCAGGACGATCTTGCCTTCGCGAGATCCCGCCAGCGGCGCTCCGGCCGGATCGGCGCGGAAAACCGCGACGGCGCCATCGGGGATGACGGGTTCCATTGACCGGCCCGCGATCCGGACGGCGAACATTCCGTCGAGCGCTGTGGTTGCCGCCTCGACCCAGCCCTCCTCCTCGGCCTCGACGTTCTCCAGGAAGAGGCCCGCCGCGGCGCGGATCGAGTAGAGCGGGATGTGCCGGATGTATGGCTGCGCGTCGGCCGCTGAGACGATCCCGATTTTGTCCAGACCCTCGGCGGCAGGCTCTGATGCCGCAGCGCCGTTATCGAACCACGCTCCCTCCGAGGTGATCGCCTCGGCCGCATCCTTGCCCTTAAGGGCGCGGGCGATGCGACGGAAGTCCGAGGTCAGCAGCACCGGGTCGTCGAGGTGGCTGGCGGCAATGACGACCACCTTCCAGCCGAGCTCATCGAGCTGGTCGCGAATGATCGCGTCGGCACGCTGCCGCTCAGGACTGCCGTGCAACGTCCTCGAGAGCCCGTCGAGGTAGACGGCGACCTCCGCGTCGTGGTAGGCGAAGTCCGGCACGGTGCGCCCGTAGGGAGGCCCGATCTCGATCTCGTGCTGGCCGACGAACCCGTCGAGCCCGGCGCGACGAAGCAGCTCGCGCAGACGGTCCTCGGCCTGGTTCGTGGTCGCGATGGGTCCCGCGAAGCTCGTGTCCTCTAAGGGCTGGAGCTCGTGACCGCGTTGCGGTGTCGTCCCCATACCAGAGATGAGATCAAGTGCACGGTGACGATCGAGGAAACGGTGCCAGAAGACGTTGCGGCCGGTGCGAAGGCACGCGTAGCAGGAGCTCTCGCACCCGCCTGGGCAGTCCTCGAGCAGCTCGTGCAGCGTCGCGGCAATCTCGCTCCAGCGTTCGATGATTTGCACCAGCAGGCCGGATCCGCCCGGCATGGGGTCATAGACGTAGAGGTCGTGACGCCCGTCGGACTTCGGCACCGGAAGCGTCTGAAGGTCGTCGGGCTCCATCTCGAGGACCTGCGAGGCGCCGAGTCGGAGCGCCTCGCCGAGGTTCGCCGCGTCGGCCTGGTCGTCGAGGTCGTGAACGTGCAGCGAGTCGGCGACCACGTTCGCCGTGAGAGCGAGCCATGCCGGCCGTCGGCCGCAATTCTTGACGTGCCAGTCGATGAAGTCCTGATGCTCCTTCGGTGACGCGTAGGGCGAGCGTGTCGCACCGCAGACGATGCAGATCGGGTAGCCGGGCTCGCCCGCGCGAACGCGGTCGGCCGGGCCGGCGTTGATGAGCCGCAGGCCTTGACCGAGCAGGTGATGCGCCGTCCGCTCGCCGAAGGTCCAAGCGGTTCCACCGCGGCGGTGCCGCCGCGCCATGCCGAGGATGGTGACCGGAACCTGGAAGCGGTCGGTCTCCTCGTCGCGGATCGGGCTGACATGCGCGAGATCGACGTCGGCGATGGGCAGGGCTGGCAGCTCGACGGGGGTGGTGTCTCCGTAGCCTGACGAGGGAGTGCCGGCAGTCGTGACGAAACCGGAGGCGAGGTCGGCGAGGTAGGCTTCCGTGCGCTGCTCTCGACCGGCGACGGGGAAGTGGTAGCGGGCGGTGCGGTACCTGCCGCGGTTGGCGTAGAGCATGTTGCCCGGGACGAACTCGCGCACTGCGATCGCCTGTGGTCGCGAGAGCTCGAACGCGACCGCGCCGCCACGCCAGCCAGGGAAGGCGCTGATACCGCCGTCGTAGAGCCCGTAGCCGGGCAGGAACCCCTCGCCCGCGAGCACACTCAGCGTGTACGTCCTCACCTGGCGATCCTTCAGCGCTCGGGTGTACTGCTCGCAGCGGTCGCGCTGGCGCTCCTCGTCCCGGGAGAGCGGCCGCTCGGTTGCGGTCTCTGCCAACTGGCGCTGGGTCGCCACGACCCACATCAGTCGCTGGTGCAGATGGTCGACGATCCCTTGGAGGTCAGCGGGCATTGCCGCTACCAGTCCTTCGAGCTGCTCGGGAGCGACCTCGGCCGCAGCCTCGGAGGGCCAGCCGGCGGTGAAAACGCGCTTGACGGCATCGACGAGCAATCCGTGGTGCGCGTCGATCAGCCGAGCGAGCGCGCTGACGTCCGCGGGCGCGGTTCGGTACCGGTCGTCCTCGCCCTCGAACAGGTAGTGGCGCACGTACTGCGGCACGGCTTCGTCGACGGCCGCGCGCGTGGTCTCGTCGTCCTTGGCAAGGCGCAGCAGCTCCGAGAGCACGGCGGCGTGCACATGCTTGCGCACGAGGACGTCGTTCTTGAGGTTGAAGCGCGGCGGGCGCAACGGGGCGCCGAGCAGCTTCTCGGGCTGCTCGAAGAAGTAGGCGTCGTGTACCGCTCGTCGGCAGTAGACGAAGACGACCGCCATGCGGCGTCGGCGTCCGGCCCGGCCGACTCGCTGCCAATAGTTCGTGGGGGTGGGTGGCACGTTGCGGCAGAGCACGAGGTCGAGGGCGCCGATGTCGACGCCGAGCTCAAGCGTTGGGCTCGCGACAAGCGTGTTGACCGTCCCCCCGCGGCGCTTGAACTCCTTCTCGATGCGGTCGCGCGTCTCGGCTGGCACCTGGGCGGTGTGTTCTTCGGCCGTGACCATGGCGAAGGGCCGGCTGAGCAGCGACACGTTGTAGTCGTCGCTCGGCGGCGCGGCCGACTCGACGGTCCCGGCGCAGTGCGTCTTCGAGCAGGCTCCGTTTGGGGTCGGCCGGGCGTGAACACGTCGGCAGACGGAGCAGACGTACCGCTCGCTTTGGCGGACCATGCCAACGCGGCTCGTGTCCACTTGGTGGGTGCCGCCACTGCCGCCGAGCGGCTTGCCGTTTCCGCCGACGAGCTTGACCGGCGCTACGAGGTCCAGCGCGCGGAGCAGCTCCCAGACCAGCTCTGCGGCGGCTCGCGGATCGTCCACGCCCCACTTGCGGATGAAGTCGACCGCGCCTGTACGCCCCCGGGTCGAAACGACGGTGCGCACCCACTTGTCCACCTCGCCACCCTGGCGCTCGAGTTTGAGACCGGCGGGACGAACATCGGTGAAGCCGTGGGGGATGAAGCCCCGCTGAATCTCTTCGGCACCACCGGTCCACCAGCGCCCGAAGATCGGCTCGTCGGCGTCGTGCAGCATCCGCGTGCGCCGCCACACGTCGAGCAGCCCCCCGATGCCGTCACACAGAGCGTCCGGGCTCATGCCAATCTCGGCCGCCAGACCCCGCACACGCGGTTCGTCGGGCGTGAGGCCGAAGTAGTGGATTCGCAGCTGTCCCCAGCGCTCCAGACCGTCGCGCTGCGTGAACGAGGTCGCGAGCTCGCGCAGTATCTGAATTCGCAGGAAACGCGAGAGCTGGACCGCCGCGCCACGCCCGAACGACTCGTCCGCGCCGCTATCGAATGCTTCGGGCGCCACGGCTCTCGCAAGGTCGCGATCGGCACGCAGCCGGCTCAGAAGCTCGGTGTGGAGGTCGCCAACCGACACGGGTCCACCACCGGTCCGCTCCAGGTTCCCTAGTACCTCGAGCATCAGGTAGCGCAGGCGGTAACGACGCGCGTGGTCGCGCATCCAGCCCGCCTGGAACGCGGCGTCCTGCCGGTTGTCAGCGAAGATCAGCAGGTGTCGCTCGTCCTCTGAGCCAGCGGCGCTGATCATCTCCTGGGCGAGGATGTGCACGTCGGCGACCGTCGATGCGCGTAGCGGGCGGATCGGCTCGTAGTCGCGCCCCGTTCCCGACCGCCCCGTAGCGCCGCAGCCAAGGCAGCGGAAGGCCTTGGGCTCGTGCACCAGGTAGACCCGCGCGAGCGGGCCCGGCTGCGAGCAAAGGGGGTTGGCGCAGCTTTCGCGCTCGTTCTGGTGCACAGTGCCGCATTGCGAGCACAGCCACGCCTCGGACCGTCGTCCGTCGAGACGCGTGGAGGCCTTCGCGCGCCGGGTGCCACCATTCTCATCTTCGTCCGCGGGATCGCCCTCGGCCAGGACCCAGTCGGTGAAGCGCACGCGCGTGGCGCCATCGGCCTCGGGGTCGGGCGCAGGCAGCCAGTACGCGCTGTCGCCGCTGGCCTCCCCTCCCGCGGGCTTCCCGTCGTCGGCCACCAAGCCCTGTAGATGTGTGGTGAAGTAGTGCTGGCCGCACGTTCGGCAGACCGACAGCGGGAAGACCGCGGCGGGTTGGCGGTCGCCTTCCGGCGCGGTGAGGGCCTGCCCGGCGGAGAACCACAGCGTCGGCTGAGGCGGATCGCCGTCGAAGGTCACAGCGGCGCCTTCGAGACCACGTACGAAGACGTGCAGCTTCGGCCGCAGGAGCGGGACGTCGCCGCGGCGGGCGAATGCCCCGAGGGCGAGATAGGCGAGCACCTCGGCCGTGGTGGTCTCCGGCGGCTGACCTGTGCGAGCAAGCCGAGTCCTAAGCCGCTGCGTCACCTCGGCGAGGTCGCGCGGATGCTCCAGCTCCTCGGCGAGGATGCGTACCGGCTCCATGCGTGCCAGGTGCTCGAACAGCACCTCGGCCACGCCTTCCTCCGGCAACTCGGGTCGGGCGCCAGTGAGCGCCTGCACTGCGTCGGCGAGGGCTTCCTGGTCGAGGCCGGCCTCCTCGTCCTCGACATCGTCGGCGCCGGGCAACGGCGGCGTACCAAGCGCATCGAGCACCTGGCGGAGTACCGCATCGGGATTCTCCGGCTCGGCTGGGATTGAGCGTGCGCCCGGCCAGTCGAGCTCGGCGTACTGCTCCGATACGAGGTTCACCTCCTCCTGTGGCACCCCGCATAGCCGCGAGAGGAACTCCGGACCGACTTCCCGACTGCCGGCCGGGTCGACGATCGTCGCCGACGTCGCGACGCAAGTGACCTCGTTGGCAGTTTTTCCCGCGAACGCCCGCAGGCGACGAACCAGGCAGGCAACTTCGGCGCCGGTGGCGCCTGAGTAGGTGTGCGCCTCGTCAAGCACGATAAACGCGAGCGGAGCGCCGGTGAAGAGCTCAAAGTCTCGCTGGCGGGTCACGAGGAGCTCCAGCTGGTTCGCGTTGGTGATCAGGATCCGGGGCTTGCGTTCGCGGATCTCCTCTTCGCTCGCGCACTCCTCGAACGGCACCACGTCTGAATCGTTGGCCTTACGACGCCGCCGCGCCGCAAGGAGCGCCTCGCGGCCCTCGCCCTCGGCGAGCTGCCTTACGTCGCTGTCCGACGGGCGCCTCGGCGTCGAGCCGACGTACATCCCATAGGTGATCCCCGTGCCGGCGAGCAGCATTCGCAGGCGGTCACGCTGGTCGGACGCGAGCGCATTCATCGGGTACACGAGCACGGCGACCACACCGTCCGGCTCGCTTGCGTCCCGCAGTCGCAGGCACCGGTCGATGATCGGGTACAGGAAGGCCTCGGTCTTTCCGGACCCGGTGCCGGTTGAGACGAGCACGTGCCGCCCGCCCAGCGCCGACCGCAGCGTCTGCTCCTGGTGGTCGAAAAGCGACGGGTACTCCGCCACACCGGGCAACGCCGCGTGCACGAGCCCCTCGTCGACGAGAGCCGGAAGGGTGGCGCCCTCGCGGAAACCCCGCGCGAGCGAGACGAAGGGCCCCCTGGTCAGCGGCGAATCCTTGAACGGGCCAGCACCGAGAAGTGCGCTCGCCTGCGCCGCCAGCCGCGGGTCGGCGATCGGGAACGCCGTTAGCTGATAGCGGCGGAACTCCTCCGTGACCTGCCCGGTGAACTGGATCGGGTTTAGCGCCACCCAGTCCTCCATCTGGCCGTCGCCGAAGCCTTTCGACGGCGTTGTCCGCGACACTTCGCAGCGTGAGCACGTCGCCGCCCGCAGTCCACCTCGTCGTCCGCTACCGAGACCCGGAACCGAGCGTGAGGACGATCGAACGTCACCGAGAGGTTCTCGACGCCCATGGAGCGGTGTGGTTCGGCAAGGTCGGCAAGACGCTCGGAGAGCAATGGACTGAAGCGATCCGAGCGCAAGTAGCGGCCGGCACGGACACGTACCTGTACCTCGCTGCGCGCCCCAAGAATCAGCTCGTCATCCACCGAGGGCAGGTAGCGCACATCACCCGCTCGCGGCCATCGAACGGTCACCTGATACCCGAGTACTACCTGCAGCTCGGCCTTGAACCGGATATCAGCTTCTGGACACTCGTCCAGAGTCTCGACGAAGTGCCAGAAGAGGGGCTCCGAGACTTGGTGGTCGCGAGTTCGCAGCGGCCGGTCCTGGAGTCCCTTCGGTCGAGTGCGCCCATCCTGGTCGTGAGGGCTCGATAGCCGCGGCGACCGTGCCCGCAGGCTTTGAACCAGGACAATCACGCCGGTGCTCCGACTCGAGGAAACATCGCTCTCGCCTCGTGATTGGCAAGCATCCACCCGCCTTCGGGCACCCACAGCGCATCGAACCCGAACCCGACGTCCGCGGTCTGGCGCACCTCGGAAAGGCTTCTTGCCTCCTCTTTCGCGGCGTTGAAACCGCCCTGGTTGAGCGCCCGAAACACCTTCTCGATGAGTCTCGGGTAGCGGTACTCGGCCGATACTTCGGCATCGTAGATCGGGAACCGCGCGGCGATGTGGCGCACGTCAGCCGGCGCGAGACCGAAGAGATCCGCTACGAGTGCATCGAGCATGAGCCGTGCGCTGAGGCGATCACCGGGCTCGATGAGGGGCTCTTCGGCCATCTCGGGAAAGTCCGCACCTACCGCATTGAGGGAGCTCACAAGACCAGGCGCTTCGTCCGCAAAGACGCTGCCGGACCAGTCCGGGATGGGGATGGTCGCCAGATAGAACCAATTGAGATTGGCGGAGACCTTCATCCGGACGACGTAGTCAACGACGAGGCTCGCGAGAATCCCGTTGAGGAGCAACACCGACTCCCAAGACAGGCCATCGAGCGTCGGAGCAGAGTTGCCGTGAACCGTCGGTGGCATGACGCCGACTATGTAGGTGCGTTGGTTCGTTGAGCTCGCCACGTTTCTCATACACAGCCGAGGTCGGCGCCAAGCGTCTCCCTCAAGCTCTGCTTCCGCGGTCGCCACCGACACGAACTTGCTGACACTGTCGCTCTGGCCGCGCCCGACGAAGTAGGGGTCATGCAGCCAGAACGACTTTCCCTCAGACAAGGGCAGGAACCCGGCGGCCCGCAGGCGACCGCGAACCCGTGGGTCACGGGTGTCGTCAGCTGCTTCGAGGAGCCCCTCCTTCTCCAGCTTCGAGCGCGAGACGAAGTGCTTGGCCGCGTTCGTCATATGGAACTCGGCGGCGTAATGACCGCCGAGGCGGGCAACCACGTCGCCCAGCAGCGGATGCTCGCCGTAGATGCGCTCGACGAGGTCGAGGTCGTACTCGTCCTTGATCTCCATGAACGACCACGTGTCCGGGGCAAAGCGCTCGATGTCGTCGACCGCGAGCGCGACGGCGTGCTCACCGGGCCGCTCCCACTCGCTGACGTCGTGGCGCATGAACGCGGCCTTGACGGCTGTCGTCGAGCCGCCGCGTTCGATCACGATCGGGACGAACTTGAAGCTCCGGTGGATCGGGAAAAAGCCGAGCCGGTTCTCGAAGCCGTAGCACCACTCCCACGAGCATCGCTGGAGGAACTCCTTGCGGAGCTCAGTTGTGCCCTTGTCGGTGTAGAGCCCCGAGGGAACCAGCATGCCCAGTCGACCGCCATCGCGTAGAAGGTGGTGCGCCACCTCCAGGAACAGCTTGTAGGTGTTGAGGTCGGCGGAGCCCTGTAGGCGATAGGGCTGATCGCGGTGGCCGAGGCTCAACCGCTTGCGGCGAGCGAGCTCCCAGCCGCCCGATAGCCGTTGTCCCTCTTTGCCGCGAGCCAGGGAGGCGTCGAATGGATCGGCGTAGGACTTGACAACGTTGCCCATCGCTTTGAAGCCGCCTTGGTACCGGCCCCACTCCTCTTCAAGCCCGTGCACCTGCCCGAATAGATCTTGCTGCTTGGCGAGCGCGTCGGTCTTGCCGTAGGTGCGATACAGGGGATCGTGCCTGGAGAAGAACTCCTGCGAGTTGGGCTTGGCGATCTCCCACGGGGGGTTGCCGAGGACGACGTCGAAACCCGACCTTGGGTCGGGTCGGAAGGCGTCGGGGAACTCGAGCTCCCAGTGGAAGAAGCCGTGGGCAGCGGCGAGTAGCTCGATCGTTGCCTTTGCCCCGTCGGAGAGCGACCCCCAACCCTGCGGAAGCGGAAGCGCATCGTCCTCGGCCGGCCAGAACCACAGCGCGCACCACGCGTCCATGCGCTGCTTCAGCCGCCGGTACTCGTCGCTTGCGAGGAGCTCGCGGTAGGCGTGCTCGCGCTCGTCGCGGGACAGCCCGTGAAGCGCCTCGAAGCGATCGCGCACCTGCGCGGCGAGGTCGGCCACCGGCTCGTCGATCTCGTCGAAGAGCCGCGTGGCGCCCCCCATGCGGTCGATCACCGCCGGGAGCTGGGCCTTGGCGTCGACGAAGGCCTTCTTGAGCCACTTGGTCCGCTCACCGCTCTTGCCGTCGGCGTCCTCGCGGTCGAGCGCGCGGATCGGGTAGTCCTCGACGAGGTGCAGCCAGCAGCCGACGAGCGAGTTGCCGACCTTTAGCTTGTGGTCGAGGTACTCGAAGGGCAGCTCGCGGTCGAGTGTCTCGACCCACAGGGCGAGCCGCGCGAGCTCGACGGCCATCGGGTTGACGTCGACGCCGTAGATGCAGTGCCCGACCACCTCGCGCAGCCAGTGCTGCACCTCGTGCGGCGTGGGTTCGTCCTCGCCGGACTGCAGTTGCGCGACGCGGCGGGCGATGCGCCGC
>Ga0208612_1001371_pt1 | contig 10146 bp, 8 predicted proteins | sample AntDryMetagUQ889_FD_188089 | JGI IMG/M metagenome (GOLD analysis project Ga0208612, IMG submission 188089) | Polar desert microbial communities from Antarctic Dry Valleys - UQ889 (SPAdes) | ecosystem: Environmental > Terrestrial > Soil > Desert | place: Antarctic Dry Valleys | collected 2008-12-31 | reverse complement strand
GGACTTGGTCAGACTGGCCGGTGTCGCCGACATCTACGACGACGTGGCCCCGGATCTGCTCGCCGTCCTGGACAACCTTTCCGTCACCAACCAGACGATCGCCGATCAGCAGGAGCAGTTGCGCCGCACTTTCGCCACTGTCACCACCGCCGCGGACGACCTGACGAATTTCCTCACCGCAAACGAGGGCCAGATCATCTCCCTGGCCGCGACCGCCCGTCCGGTCTTGGACCTGCTGGCCGAGTACTCACCCATGTACACCTGCCTGCTCAGTGGCCTGGTGGCCTTCCAGCCGCTGATCGACGAGGCCTTTGGCGGTCGCGGAGCGGCCGCGGACGGGAGAGACACCGGACTTCAGCTGAATATCGAAATCATCCCGCCGGGCGGACGCGGGGCCTACCAGCAGGGTGATCAGCCCGCCTACCTCGACCAGAGCGGGCCAAGGTGTTACGGATTGCCCGATGACATCCCCAGGAACGCCAATGGCAATTTCCCGCAATACTGCGCCCACGACGGATCCGGTGACGGTTCGCCCGGGCCGGGCTGCATCTACGTGGAGGACGATCCGTACGGCGTGCCGGTCGAGGACAACGACTTCATGTCCCAACTGACCGCACGCCAGTTGAGCCAGAACGGGGCCACTGACGGAACGGCACAGGGTCTTGCCAATTCGGCTGCCGAAGTCCAGTTCGTGAAGGGGATCCTGGCGATCGCTGCCGGGACAACTCCCGACGAAGTCCTTGACCTGACCGCTTCCCTTATGGCGCCGATCATGCGCGGCCAGGAGGTGAGCCTCTCGTGATGGGATTCGCCCGGCCCCTAGTCAAGCTCATCATCTTCGGGTTGGTCACCGTGCTGGCCACCTATCTCCTGATCTCCACTATCACGAACGAGAGTTTCGGCGACCAGACCAGCTATCGCGCCCAGTTCACCGATGTGACCGGGCTGGTGGAGGGCGACGACGTCCGGATCGCCGGCGTCCGGGTCGGCAGCGTCGAGGACATCACCGTGGTCGATCGCAACATCGCTGAGGTGAGCTTTACGGTCCAGTCCTCGACGCCACTGCCGGGCGGCGTCCAGGCCCTGGTGCGATACCGGAACCTGGTGGGGCAGAGATACATCGCGCTCAGCGAGGGCAAGGGTTCCGGCGGCCAGACCATGGCCGCCGACGAGCTCATCCCGCTCGAGCGCACGACGCCGGCGCTGGACCTGACCACGCTCTTCGGCGGCTTCCGGCCGCTGTTTCAGGCACTGGCTCCCGAGGACGTCAACCGGCTCTCCTTCGAGATCATCCAGGTCTTCCAGGGCGAGGGCGACACGGTCAACAGCCTGCTCGGGCACGTGGCCTCGTTGACCGGGTCACTGGCCGACAAGGATGCGGTGATCGGCAGCGTCATCGAGAACCTGAACCTGGTCCTGGGAACGGTCGCCGATCGCGACGTGCAACTCGACGGCCTGATCGTGTCCTTGCAACAGTTCGTCACTGGCCTGGCCAGCGACCGGCAGGCGATCTTCGACTCGCTGATCACCATCAACGACCTGGCGCTGACGACCGCCAGTTTCGTCGAGGAGGCCCGTCCGCCGCTGGCCGCCGACATCGAGGCACTGGGGGCGCTGGCCGAGGGACTGTCGGCCAACGGACCCATCATCGACGACGCCCTGGCCTACTTGCCGTTCAAGCTCGAGACGATCACCAGGACGGCGACCTATGCCTCCTGGTTCAACTTCTACATGTGCTCGTCCGGCGGCACGGTCACCCTGCCGGGCGGCCAGGCCGTCACCGTCGACTCGTTCCCCCCGCCCGGTGAACTCAACCCCGAGACCACGGCTGCGAGGTGTAGCGAATATGAGCGTCCGGCCGTTCCATGAGCGCAACCCCGTGGTTATCGGGGCGATCAGCCTCATCGTGCTGGGACTGCTGGTCCTCGGTGCATTCAAGGCTGATTCGCTGCCGCTGATCGGCGGCGGAACCGTCTACAGCGCGGAGTTCAGCGAGGCGGCCGGGCTCAAGATTGACGACACCGTGCGGATCGCCGGGGTGAAAGTCGGCAAGGTCGAGTCGATCGAACTCCACGGTGACCGGGTGATCGTCGACTTCCGGGTGGAGGGCGCCTATGTCGGGGACCGGTCCGAGGCGGCGATCAAGATCGAGACGGTGTTGGGGGACAAGTATCTGGCCCTGAACTCCCTCGGTACGGCAGAACTCGATCCCGACGTACGTATCCCACTGGAGCGCACGGCAGCTCCGTACGACGTCGTCGCTGCCTTCTCGGGCCTGAGCAACACCCTGGAACAGATCGACACCGTCCAACTGGCCGACTCCTTCGAGGTCCTGGCCGAGACTTTCCGGGACACCCCCGACAATGTGGCCGCATCCCTGGACGGTCTGTCCCGACTCTCAGAGAGCATTGCGTCCCGGGATGAAGCGCTGCAGCAGTTGCTGGATCGCACCGACACCGTGACCCGGGTACTAGCTGACCGGGACGAGGAGTTCACCCAACTCATCCGGGACTCCAACACGCTGCTCACCGAGGTGGAGAACCGGCGTGACTTGATTCACGACATCCTGATCAGCACCCAGCAGCTATCAACACAGCTCAGCGGCCTGGTCGCCGACAACCAGGCGAGCCTGGCCCCGGCCCTGGCCGCCCTTTCCGAGGTCACCGCGATACTGCTGCGCAACCGCGACAACATCGATGGCACGATCGAGCAACTGGGCCCATTCGTTCGTGTTTTCGCCAATACCCTCGGCAACGGCCGGTGGTTCGACAGTTACGTCGAGGGCCTCATTCCGGACCTGACCGACCTGGTGAGAGATCCGTCCGCGCTGGGCGAGCGTTTCCCGTCCGCACCCCCGACGACGGCGCCGACAGGATGAGCACCCGGACACTCGGTTACCGGGTCATGTCGGTCATCCTGGGCCTGGTGGTTGTCGGCGCGCTGGGTTGGGTGGTGCTGCGCCCAGGTGGCGGGATGACCGTGACGGCGTACTTCAACGAGGCTGTCGGGGTCTACGAGGGCTCCTCGGTTCGCATCCTCGGCGTGGACGTCGGCGAGATCACCGACGTCGTCCCGGAGGGCGACCGGGTACGGGTCGAGATGGTGATCGACTCCGACGTCCAGATCCCGGCGATGGCCTCGGCCGCGATCGTGGCGCCGTCGCTGGTCAGCGACCGCTATGTGCAGTTCTTCCCCGCATACCTCAGCGGTCCGACGATGGTGGACAAGACCGAGGTGCCGCTGTCGCGTACGGCGACGCCGGTCGAACTCGACGAGATCTATTCCACGCTCAACGACCTGAATGTCGCGCTCGGACCGGATGGCGCCAACGCCAACGGGGCGCTGTCAGACCTGATCGACGTCGGCGCGGAGAATCTGGACGGCAACGGTGCCGCGCTCAATGCCACCTTGGTGAACTTCTCCGAGGCGATCGAGACACTCAGCAACGGCCGAGATGACCTATTCGGCTCCCTGGACAACCTGGCGGTCTTCACCACGGCGCTGGCCCAGTCCGATGCTCAGGTACGGGCGTTCAATGACAACCTCGCCTCGGTCTCCACCCAACTCGCCGGTGAGAGCGACGACTTGGCACGTGCTCTTTCCAGTCTCACCGGCGCCCTGTCCGACGTCGCGACCTTCGTCGAGCAGAACACCGAGGCGCTGGCCTACAACATCAACGGGCTCGCCCAGGTGACCCTGGTGCTGGCCCAGCAGCGTGATGCGCTCGCCTCGTTCCTCGGAGCGGCTCCGGTAGCGGTCGGCAACCTCAGCAACGCCTACAACGCCAACTCCGGGACGTTGGACACTCGCAACAACTTCGCCCAGCTGACTGCGCCGGCTCTGCAGGCCGCGCTGTGCGGAATCCTGGTTGACCAACTCGACCAACTGGGCATCTCGGACTTGTTCGCACCCATTCTCGGCGATGAGGATCTCGAGCAGCAGCGGCAGAACTGTCTCGGTGTCTTCTATGGTGACCTCGACGGCGACGGCGTGGTCGACGACGCCAACGGCGACCAGATCCCGGACGTACAGGCCCTGATCAACGAGCTGTTCGGCATCGGCTCGGCGCCCAGCGAGCTGTTGGGTGGCGGGTCGGGCGGCGCCGGTGTGCCTGCCCCTGGAACCAGCGGCGGCACGTTGCCCGGACTGTCGTTCGTGCCGGGGATGGGGGGTGTCGGCAATGCGGATTGAGCGGGCACATCCTCGCCGACGAAGGCGGCTGGCCGCTCTGCTGGCTGTCGCCACGCTGCTGCTGGCTGGCTGCGGCGGGTTCCGCGGCGCCTACAGCCTGAACCTGCCGGGTGGTGCTGACCTCGGTGATGATCCCTACAAGGTCATTGTCGAGTTCGAGGATGTACTCGATCTCGTCCCGCAGTCTGCCGTCCGCGTGGCCGATGTACCGGTCGGCCGGGTGGACGGCATCGAACTGTCCGGCTGGGTTGCCAAGGTGACCATCCTGGTCAACGGCGACATCGAGTTGCCGGCCAATGCTGATGCAGCCATCCGGCAGTCCTCGCTGTTGGGCGAGAAGTTCGTCGAGCTGTCGGCTCCAAGCACGGGGAGTGCCAGTGGGCGCCTGGCCGACGGCGACACGATCCCGATCGACCGCACTGAGCGCAACGTCGAGGTCGAGGAGGTGCTCGGGGCCTTGTCCCTACTGCTCAACGGGGGAGGCGTTGCCCAGTTGCAGACGATCACCCGCGAGTTGGGCCTTGCCCTTCAGGGGCGTGAAGAGGCGTTGCGCAACACGTTGACCCAGCTCGACACCTTCATCGGCGGACTCGACCAGCAGAAGACCGACATCATCGCCGCGCTGGAGAGCATCGATCGCCTCGCCGGAACCCTTGCTGGACAACGGGATACGATCGCCGTGGCCCTCGACACCATCGGTCCCGGGCTCGACATCCTGGAGCAGCAGCGGACGTCCCTGGTGGACATGCTGGAAGCCTTGGCGCGGCTTGGCGAGGTCGGCACTCGGGTGATCGACGAGAGCAAGGACAACGCCATTGCCGACCTTCAGGCGTTGCAACCGATCCTGTCCGAGTTGGCTGCGGCGGGCAGCGATCTGCCCAACGCGCTGGACCTGCTCTTCACCTATCCGTTCCCTCGGCAGGCATTGAATGGCATCTGCATCCCAGGTCCTGGCGATGGCCTGACCAGGTGCGGTGACTACCAGAACATGGTGGCCACCCTCAACCTGGATCTCGCGACGCTGTTGGAGAACCTCACCGGCCCCAGTGGTTCGCCGTCACCGCCACCGCCACCGGAGGGCTTACCGGGGTCCTCGTCCAGTCCTACGGCCCCGTCGTTGCCGACGCTGCCGGCGCCCGGCGTGCCGTGCCTGCCCGGACTCTGTACGGAGGCCGACCGATGATCCTGCGGAAGACCAAGGTTCAGCTGGTTGCCTTCATCGCCATTGCGCTGCTGGGGATCAGCTACGTGGGCTTCAACTACGTGGGTCTGGATCGCCTGCTGCTGGGCAGCGGTTACGAGGTCGCCGCGGAATTCCGCGACTCCGGTGGGATCTTCGTCAACGCCGAGGTCACCTACCGCGGAGTCGCGGTGGGCCGGGTCAGCAGCCTCGACCTGACCGAGGACGGGGTATCGGTCGGAATGACCATCGATCCGGACGCTCCTGAGATCCCAGCCGGAACTCGGGCGGTCGTCACCAACCGCTCCGCGGTCGGGGAGCAGTACGTCGACCTCATCCCCGATGGCCCGGGGGAGCCCTTCCTCGGAGAGGGTTCGGTCATTCCGATGTCCCGGACCGACATCCCGATCCCGGTCGAGGAGTTGCTACTCAACCTCGACCGGTTGGTCGGGTCCATCGACACCGACAACCTGCGGACCTTGGTCGATGAACTCGGGACCGCGTTCGCCGGCGCCGGCGATGACCTTGCCCGGCTGATCGACAACGGGGACCTGTTGCTGGCCCGAGCCCAGGAGTCACTGCCGCAGACGATCCAACTGATCATCGACGGACGGACGGTGCTCGACACCCAGCTCGAGTCAGGCTCCTCCATCCGGACGTTCTCCGAACAGCTTCGAGTCTTTACCGACCAACTGGCAGCCAGCGACCCCGACATACGCAGCCTCCTGGTGAACGCCCCGGCCGCGGGAGAGGCGATCTCCGGTCTGCTCGATCAGGCGGGCGTGGGTCTGTCCAGCCTGTTCACCAACCTTGACATCGTCAACAAGACGACGATTCCCCATCTGCCTGGCCTGGAACAGATTCTGGTGACTTACCCGTCAGTGGTCGCGGGTGGTTTCACCGTCGTCCGGCGCGACTCCGACGGGGTCATACGCGCCCACTTCGGGTTGGTCCTGGCCGGAGACAGCCCGTCGTCCTGTTACACCGGCTATGGGGCCACCGATACGCGCTCGCCGGGAGAACTCGGTGCGGTCCAGACGAACACTGCAGCGGCCTGCCAGGTGCTCAACGGCGTCGACCCCAACCCGAACGACGGGATCAACGAGACGGGCTCCAGTATCCGGGGCGCACAGAACGCCGGCAGTTCCACCGGGCCCGGCAGCCGAACAGGCCCGGCTGCGCCGGGAGCCTCGGCCGGCGACATCCTCGGCGACATCCTCGGCACGCTGCCCTTCTCCAGCGGGCCTGCCTGAGGTAGGCCGCAAGGTCATGCAGATAGACCTCAACAGCGACCTCGGAGAGGGTTTCGGGATCTGGACCCTGGGGGAGGACGACGGCCTGCTCGAGATCGTCACCAGTGCGAACGTGGCCTGCGGCTTTCACGGCGGGGACCCGAGCATCATGCGCCGGGTCTGCCGTCGCGCAGCAGAGCGAGGGGTACGGATCGGAGCCCAGGTCAGTTATCGGGATCTGGCGGGGTTCGGCCGCCGGCCGATGGACGTGCCCGCGAACGAGTTGTCCGACGAGGTGATCTACCAGATCGGCGCCCTGGACGCCTTCGCCCGGATTGCCGGCAGCCGGGTTTCCTATGTGAAGCCACACGGGGCCCTCTACAACACCTGCGTCACAGATCCGGTCCAGGCAGCTGCGGTCGTCCGAGCGGTGCAAGACGTGGACCCGGCACTGCCCGTACTCGGACTGCCCGGCTCGGAGTTGTTGCGCGCCGCAGCGGCGGCGGGTCTCACCGCCGTCAACGAGGCCTTCGCTGACCGCGCATACGACAGCGCGGGGCATCTGGTCAGCCGCCGACAGGAAGGTGCGGTGATCAGCGACCCCACGTCAGTGGTCTCCCGGTCTCTGCGATTGGTCACCGAGGGGCGGGTCACGGCAGTGGACGGATCGCAGGTGTCGGTGAGCGCGCAATCGCTGTGCCTGCACGGCGATACGCCCGGTGCGCTCCGACTTGCCCGGCGGATCCGAGCCGCGCTGAGCAAGGCCGGCGTGCAGATCGCCCCGTTCTGCTGAGCAGCCCGGGAACCGCCGCACGCTACCGTTGGCCACACCGCCACGAGGCGAGCACAGTTAATTCGAGGACAGGAGAGCGACGTCGTGCCGAGCCGCAAACGAGGCGGCCTGCGGCTTTCCGGGGGAAAGGACGCCGCTCAGACTGAGGCTGCCGAGGCCACCGACGTAGCGGACAGCGTCAATGAAGACAGCCTTGTCGAAGAAGACACCGAAGACACCGAAGACACCGAAGACACCGAAGACGACGCGGTCGACCGAGACGGCAGCACCGGCGCAAGTGCCACGACGAAGACCAGGCGCTCGCGCAGACCGCTGCCGAGGATCCGGATCAGCCTGACCGCCCTGGTAGCAGCCGTCCTCGTGATCCTGGTCGGCCTGGGTTCGTGGCTGTTCCTCAACCGGCCGGTGACGCAGTCGCCGATCGAGTTGACCGCCTTCGACGAGATCCTCAGCGCCGCCCGCTCCGGGATCGTCGACGTCACGTCCTTCGACTACCTCACCCTCGACCAGGACATCGCCGAGATCGACGCCGTCACCGTCGGCGAACTGCACGACGACACGATCGCGGCGCTGGAGGACCGAAGGGAGCAACTGGTCACCGATCAGCAGGTTTCTGCGACGGCTGTGATCGCCGCCTCGGTGACGGAGGCTTCGGCAACGCAGGCGACCGCCCTGGTCGTGCTGCGGGCCCGGGTCAAGAACCTAATCACGCCGCAGGAGACCGTGACGAGGTATCGCGTCCAGGTCGAGCTCAGACTGGTGGACGGTCGATGGCTCCTGTCAAATCTGACGGGGGCCTGACGATGGCCGATCTCCCCGAAGAACCCACCCCCCGCCCGCGGCCCCGCCCCGGACCCCGGGTGGCTGGACGGCGTCAGCGGGTTGCCCCCAGGGGAGCCGACCAGGAGCAGTCACCCAGCGATAAGGCGTCCTCGGCAGAACGTGCCCCAGACGCCGCACCGATGCCGAAGCGCCCCTCGCCCCCCAGGACCGCGGCTACCAGGGCGGCTGCTGTGCAAGCCGCCGCTGCCAAGGCGGCCGCGGCGAGACGGACCGCCTCGAAGGCTGTGGCCACGCCCACTGCATCGAAGCCGGCGGCCAAACGACCTGGGTCGAAGGCGGCAGCCGGCAAGATCGCCACCCCGGCCGGCAGAGGGGCAGCTACGACGGCAACGGGCTCGAAAAAGCCCGCGCTTGCCTCGACTGCCCGGCGGACGCGGCTGCGCGCGGCCCGCAAGCAGCGGGTCAATCTCACTCTTGTCGTCCTCAGCGTGCTGACGGTTCTGGCAGCGGCTGCGGTGACCCTGTTGATCGTCGAGCGGGCAACGACGCCGCCGCATCTGGATCCGGAGCTCCTTCCGGCTGCGAAGGACGCGTATGCGGCTATGTACAGCTTCGACTACACCGACCCGGACGGCAGCGTGGCGAATTCCCTCGACGTGCTCACCGGCGAGCTGCGTGCTCGGTTCGAACAGGACTTGAACGGGCAGGTCGTCGAGTCCTATCTCGAAGTCTCGGCGACGACCCGGGTGGACAACATCACGGTGGGCCTGCAGAGCATCAACGATCAGCAAACCGAGGCAGTCGTGGTGGCGTACGGCACATTCGTGGTCAAGAGCGTGAACTCCGGTCAGCAGGACTCCCCCGAGGGATCTGAGTGCGCGGTCACCAACGACGGTGCGGACGCCTGTGTCCAGACTCTGCAGCTGAACCTGGAACTCGTGGACGGGACGTGGCTGGTCAGCAACGTCACCACGCTGACCGAGGGCTGACCTCTGGCCGCCCGGCACCGGCGCGGCGCCATGTCATGGGCATGAAAACACAGCTCCGGGCAACTAGACTCTTGACGTTCCACCGTTGCGAAGTGCACCCTGACCAAGCGGTGACACTCGTCACGAGGAATACGAAGGAGCCCTAGCTGCTCGAGGCCAGCGCGCCAGGTTGACCTGGCGTGGACAGCGGTCGCCCTAAAGGGTAGGCTGCTGGTTTGCGCTGCCTTCCGACTGCCCACCCGCTCGCGCGGGTCACTTGGTGTGACCGCGATCTGGTGTGTCTGTCGCAGGGCGTGCACGTAGCCGTTTCGAACACCGGTCCTTGGAAGGACGCACCTTGGCAGTGTCACGCCAGTTGAGCCAGGTTTCGACCACAACAGCAGGAATCCCCAACGCACCACATCGGGTTTCCTTCGCGAAGATCCGGGAGCCCCTCGAGGTACCCGACCTTCTCGCCCTACAGACAGACTCCTTTGATTGGCTCGTCGGCGCTCCCGCGTGGCGCGAGCGCGTCGAGGAAGGCACGCTCAGCGGCCTGGCCGAGATCCTCGCTGAGATCTCGCCGATCGAGGACTTCTCGGGCTCGATGTCGCTGTCCTTCTCCAACCCCTACTTCGAAGAGGTGAAGAACCCCCTCGAGGAGTGCAAGGACAAGGACATGACCTTCGCTGCTCCGCTGTTCGTCACCGCGGAGTTCATGAACAACACCACGGGTGAGATCAAGAGTCAGACCGTGTTCCTGGGCGACTTCCCGATGATGACCCCCAAGGGCACCTTCGTGATCAACGGGACCGAGCGGGTCGTCGTCTCCCAGCTGGTCCGCAGCCCCGGGATCTACTTCGACCGGACGCTGGACAAGACCTCCGACCGGGACATCTTCTCCTCGAAGATCATCCCGGGTCGCGGAGCCTGGCTGGAGTTCGACGTCGACAAGCGCGAGACCGTCGGCGTACGGATCGACCGCAAGCGCCGCCAGCC